>ERZ795048.3563-NODE-3563-length-11486-cov-4.630479_pt1 | contig 11486 bp, 15 predicted proteins | sample MGYA00375132_ERZ795048 | MGnify/ENA primary metagenome ERZ795048 (study PRJEB30177, sample SAMN05720225) | activated sludge metagenome | isolation source: Anaerobic digester | place: Hong Kong | collected 2014-12-17 ...
CAGTTCTGAAAGTTGCTCCGCTAATTTTTCATATTCCGTCAATACCTTCGGGGGAGTGGCAGACAACTGCTCGACCTTATCTCCCGCCTCTTTTGATAACTCCCTGACGGAATTTAAAAGGGTCTGCATGGAAACCATAAGCGGATCATCCGGTTTTATGGAATCTTTTGCCATGTCATAGAACCCTTTCTGAACGTCTTTGGTGCGCTCCTCGATGATCTTTAACGCCCGCTCATACGTTTTCGCTTGACTCTCAAAGGGGGAAAAGAACCGTTCCCAAAAAGAAAATTCTCCCCACGCCGACATGATCGTGAGAAACTTTTGCGTTTCCGACAACAACCCCTTCACCGCCTTGCTGGTGGCTAAAAAATTTTGCCACGCAATCACAAAGGCCCCAACCTGCTCGTTTAAATCACCGATGGCATTTTTCAACTGCGTCACCGCGCCACTCCCCGTTTTTGCGGCGGCCTCCGATTGTCCGAAGAATTTTTTCGTTAATGTGTCAATGGCTGATTCTGCGCGCTCTGCGGAACCGGCGGCCCCCTCTATTGAAATCCCATAACGGGCAAGTGCATTTGTCGATGATCCGATTGATTTCCCTACCAATGTAGCTGCCTGTGCCAAATCCATTTTTAACGCCGTGGCCATATCTTGGATGGCAGGGAGCAACCTCTTGATCTGTTCCTCGTTTTTTATGAATACGGCTAACTGTGCCGCCGCCTCTATTGTGGCCTCGTCTCCAAAAAGGGTTTTGCCCTGTAACTCGCTGGCAAGTTTGCCAATTTCACGCGTCGCGTCTGCCCTTCCCTTTAGGGCATTCAGTAGCTTCGTTTCGGCCTGTTGTTGCTGGTTGGCGGCCTGAACTGCAACCTTCGCATATTGAAAAACAGCGGTCACAGAAAATGCAGCTATGGCGGCCTTCTGAATATCAGAAAACATTGATTTTGATGTTTTCTGAAATCCGCTTAATTCCCCTTTGGCCTGATTAAGTCCCTGTTTGAACTTAACCGCATCAGCCCAAAGGAGCCATTTTAGTTTTCTTTCCTTATCCGCCATTTCGTGAGAACCTTTTTAATATCTCTTCGTTGTGCCTCCTGATCTCTTCATCCGTCTGCGGCCTCTGCCTTTCGCCATCTTCATCATCCCACGGGAACCGCCACAACTCCACCGCCTTTATCCGGTCTTTTTTCTTCAGTTGTATGTTCAACAAATCCGCAGTCTGCATCCGCATCAACTCCGCCGTGAACCTCTGCTTGTTCTTTTCGTGTTCCGCCCAAGCATCTAAGGCCGCGTAAAATTGTCCGGGGCGCATTAGGTAAAATTCTCCCGGAGTCAGATGCAAATAAGCTACCGCCATGCCCAAGAACTCATCCACGGTTCCGGGGGTGGACTCCCCCTTTGTTACTTTTTTTTTGCCTTCCCCTGCGACTGCTTCGCCGCAATCTGAGCGAAATAAATTTTTAGCAACTCGGTCACATCATTTACTTCCAACATCCCCCCCAGCTCTTCCGGGGTGAACGGGAAAGGTATTCCATCCAACCGGCCACCTTCGACAAACGCAACATGAAAAAACTTGGTAATCACGCGGGGTTTCTTTTGAACGATTTTATCGATGTCGGCAAGTTCTAAATCAGTATCTTCGATGAAGTTTGAAATTGAGTTCCAATTCCATTCAATCCGATGATCCTGCCCCTTCAATTCAAAATAGTCGTTTTGCATGGTTTTATGGGTTTATGGTTATGAATGAGTGACCACGGGCGTCCCCTGTACCTGTAATTCCACGGTCATGTCCGCATAATTCTCGCTATCGGAATTGATCGAAAAACTCACGAACTTTGCAACCCCCGTCACCTTTGCGTCGTTGGTTCCCGTTCCTCCGAACGTCAGCACGAAATTCATCCCCGTGTTGATAATGCAGGCACTCATCACGTCCGAAACATTCATCCACCCCGCCTCCGTGCCTTTCATCACAAAGGCGTTGATCGAAAAACTCGCATCCACGCCAAAGTTGTCGATCTGTTTCACCCCGTTATTGGATTTCATTATCGTTTCCTCATTCTTACCGGCGATGGTGAAACTATCCTGAGTGGTCCCGGCGATCTTTTTCCCGTCGAACGTCACCAAAACCTCATATCCCAATTCTTTCTGAAGAGCCATTTCCTTTTGTTTTAATCGTTAAACAGTACCTACATGAGGCGTTGATGTCACCCTTAAATCCACCGTGCAGTCGGCGTAGTTTTCGGAATCGGAATTAACCGTACAACTCATGAAGGTGCAGGTTCCCGTAACAAGGGGGTCCCCCGAATCCGCTCCAAAGGCAAATTCAAAATTTCCCGTCGTGTTTTTGGCGCAATAGTCCATCAGATTTTCAATATTGAGTTCCCCCGTTGCGGCGGCACCGTTGTAAACAAAGGCCGAAACGGAGAAATTCCCGTCAAAACCAGCATTGGCATATTGCGTTTGCCCCGAGTCGCTCTTTTGGATCGATTCCTTCAAGACACCCCCTCCCGAGAATGTCTCGCTGGTCGTGCCGACGATGGTCTTATCCCCAACAGTCAGCGCGATTACATAACCTTTTACCTTAGTGTTTGCCATTTTTTATTCATTTTGCGTTATTGCCCTGTATGTGATGTCGTTTATGTACCGGTTCGTCGATACATCGAACCTCTGCGTTTCGTTTTCCTTCATGACAAAATCAAAAGCAGTCGAATTTTGGGTGGTGCCTTTCAATGCCTCCACGGCGGTTTTTATCAGTACCGATTTGGCCATGCATTCGTTTAGCTTATCGCTGACCACCGAAATCCTGATTGTGTATTCGTAGGCTTCAATGCCGTACTTCGACCGCACCGGCGTCTGATCCGCGGAATATACCGCAAAGGGCATCTCCGCATCTATGTCCCCGATTTGCGCATAGGCGTTGATGACCGCGTTAATCTTCGTATGTAATGCCTCCAGGATCATACAACCTGCTTTTGAATAAACCGTTTTGAATTGCGGTCAAGAAATTTTTCTGCGTCCTTCAATAAATTATCTTCCGCGTATTTCACCACTTCCGCACCCTTTGAATCGTATGCCTTTTGAATGAACCTCCGCGGGTGAATCCCCGGACTTAAATGCTCCTTCCGCGACCTCACAACAGATTGAAATTTATGGGTGGGGTCGCGCCGCGAGAGTGTGCCATAATTCAACCAATACAATAGATAATATGCGTCATACTGGATTTTCCGCCCCTCGTTCCCCAACATCACAACCGCGCGTTTTGTGTAAACCCCCGTTTTTACACCGGCAAAAGACCTCATATTTTTTGTCGTAATAACCGGTTTGAGTTCGCTGACCTTCGCGGGAAGGTTGTTTTTCGCCTCCATTTCCAACGGTTTCGCGGCTTTGCGGAGCGTGGCACGTAGCGGACGTATGGCCACCTTTGCAGGCAACCTTTCCAGGGTTTCGATCAGATCGCTAACCCCTTCCGTTTTTACGCTTATCCTTATGCCGTTAGCCTCCGCCATTATTCAACTATTTTGTCAGCCTTTATCGTTTGGAATCTCCTGTTTCCGTGGTATTCGATGTCGAGTATCGCGTAGTAGTTCCCATCATACAAAATCCGATAGGTCGTGTCGATTTCGGGGATGTAATGACCGGTGAACTGCCAGAATTGAGACCAGAAAATCTGCTCACCACGCTGATCCTCATTCCCCTGATAGCGTTCCACGGACATAAACGCCTTCTGATATTCAGAAAACGCCTCCGTCACCTGCCCGTACGTGTCCTTTGTTCGCGTCGGTTTGTAATAGGTGACGAACTCTGTGAAAGCCTTCTTTTTCTCCATCTGCCGTTCTTACAAAAACCCCCGCCCGCAATGGTGCAAGGCGGGGGAACCAATCAATCACTTAACCCTATGAAAAAACCTACTCTGCAATTCAATGAACACGATGATTCCGAAGCAACCACTCCGCCGCCGTCGGCATCTGCTTAACCGGATTACCCCCGGACTCGTAAAGGTGACGAACCGTCAAAAGGATCGCCGTGCGCACATCAGGGGGGATCTCCGCGGGTGTGGGATAACCAGCCACATAGCGAATCCTCACCGCATCCCCGCGCGTGGCCGTAACCGGCGCGCTGATCATCCCGTCGTACTCCAATATCGCGGGATTACCTGCATTCAGCACCGTGTAACTCCCCGACGGCAGGGTGACCTCGCTCCCTGAAGAATCAAGGTACTTTACGGACACCACACCCGTCACGGGGGAGTAATCCAATTCCGTCGGCGCAAAATCAGAAACCCATTGCTCCAGCACTTCGCCCGGGCAACGGAAAACCTGACCCGTGAATTTCTCGGCAAATGATACCGCCGCTTCCAAAAAGGTCTGAATCGTGTAGTCCTTTTCTTCGTGGTACAATCCCAAATCCTCTTTCACCTCCTCTATGGTGAGGGGTAGTCCCGTTGCGGCAGTTATCGTTTTGCTGGTCGTCATTTGCGTTTACGCTGAACCGTAGTTTTGATTGTCTCCTGCTCCCGCACATATGCCTTTATTGGGGTGACAGGGCTGATCTCCTGCTCTGTGTCGGGGATCATAACCGCGTGACCGTGGGCAACAAGTTCTCCGCCCTGGGCGTCCGTGACCGTGGCTACCTCACCTCCGAAATAGGCGTAGCCGGGAATGGGATGTAAAATTTTAATTCTCATCGTTGGTTATATATGGGGGCAGGGCGAACCCCGCCCCCGTTATGATGATGCTAAAGGGATCAGGTGGTCAAGGCGTCTTTGATGGCGGCAAAACTCTGCGCATGACGCACGGCCACATCCCACCAGGAATTGATCCAGACCTTCACCTGGGCCTTACCGGCGGCGGTGAACGGATCGACAACGATGTCAAGTCCTCCCCATTGCCCAACCAGCAGGTCATTGAAATTACCGAAGATCACGGCGGAAAGTCCTGTGGTGGTCTTGGTCAGGTCGCTCGGAACCTGGGTGGTCACATAGGCGGGGTAACCCATCAGGGTATTCCCATTTTCGGCCCAAACCATCCGCTGGTCGGTTCCGACGCTGGTGGCTTTGAGTTTTGCGCGAACCTTCGGGTTCGTCAGGAAAGCCAGCGCGCCCATGTCGGCGTTGTCCACGGCAACCTCCTTCTCCAAATCAATAATGTTCTGCCACGTCACGGCGGCCCCTGTGGTTCCGCAGGCAACTGACCCGATTCCGGAAGTGTTAAGAATACCGGTGGGGGTATTGGCGGCCCCCCCTTCGATGGCGGCGTCATCAACGGCCAGGGCGATGGCACGAACCATGTCACCCCTGATGATCTGCTCCACATCGTAGGTCGATTGGATAAGCAACTGTTTGCTCATGGCCTGATAGGCGGCCAGCCTCTTCGGCGACATTGTGACGGCATCGAAGGAGGCGCCGAAATCATTAGCATCGCCGTTTTCGGCTTCCCACGCGGCGGCACCTCCCGTAAGTCGCGGAATCGAAAGGTTTCCGGTCAATCCGGTCATAAGCCTTGCACCGGCCTGCACAATCACCAATTTGGCGCGCAGGGCGTCAATGAAATCCCTCGTGTCTGTGGCCACCACGGCGGAACTTGCGGCGGCGAGGTCTGCGCGGGAGTTGATCACAAATTCCGGGACACCAATCCCCTGAACCTCCGGATTTTTGCGCTTGGCCTCTTCGTGCATCTCCTTCTCCAATCCCGTCAGACCACCGGCATAGGACATTTCATAAATGGCCTTGCGGAAACTGTAATCCTTCGGGGTGGTTTTCCTTTCATGCACAACGGGGGCGTGTGTGGCACGCTCGGCCATGAACTTCTCGGCGGCCTCTTCGCGCTCAATCTTGCGGTTCATCGCCTCCAATTCCGTGCGGAGGGTGTCAAATTCGGCGTCATCGCCTTCACTCCGGTCAGCCTTTGAAACTAAGTTTTCGATCTTCGCTTCGATGGCCGCCCTTTCCTGTTTAAAAACATCGGACTTTTTCATCTTCTCTGAACTTTATTAATTGTTATTTACTTAGCCTTCAAAGGCTTATTTACTCGGTAGTATTCGTTTACCTTCTTCAAAAATTCAATTTCACGCGCCTGGGACATGATCTGCGCCCCCAACCGCCCGACTTCTTCGGACAGTTCCGCTATGCGGAAAAGCATTTTGTTTTCTTCGGCATCAGCCTCCACTTTGCGGCGGAGGGCATTCGGATTTGATGGGATGTTCACGATTGAAAACTCCAGCAGTTCCACAGACCCGAAATAATAGGTCGGGGTCTTTCCGTTCACCGACTCTTCGCCTTCGCCCCACTTGCCCCGCACCACCTCGCGGAACCCGACGCTGGTAGCCTTCAAAGTGCCGTGCAGGACTTTTTGGAAAATCTTCTCCGCCAGGGGATTGATCTCGGCAGGTTCAAAGGTGACGCGCCCGATCAACTTGCCCTCTTCGACAAAAGCCTCCCCGCGTCCAAGTATCATGTCGGGATTTGGGTCACCCCAGCCTCCATAGACTTCGTGCTGATACCCGACAATCCCGTTTTTGTTGTAACTGTCAAGATTCCACGATTTGACGGGGATTACCGTGCCGTGGCGGTCGCGTGTTTCATCGGAGATCACAAATTCGATTGTCCGGGTTTCCTCCGCCTTCGCGCGGTCAAACGCCCGTATTTCGCCGGTGATGTATGCCTTATTTTCCATTTTTCTGCGTGTTGAATTGTTCCAAAAGGTCGGATAGGGTCATGTTCGACGGCACCAGGAAATCGTCGAGGCCGTCCACACGGTCAAGGTTCAACTGCTCCCTGACTTCATTGCGGGACATATAACCGCCATTGATTGCCGTGCGGAACCAATTTGCCTGCGATGCGGAATCGCCACGAAGCAGACCGGATAGATCAAACTTGATGTCTATGGTTTCGGATTCACCTTCGGAGAAAAGTTTTGTTTCCAACTCGGTTTCAAATCGCTTGCATTCGGGGCGTAATCCGTACTTGACAAATTGAATGTCCTGTTGTTCCGTGTTGGTAAATGTGCTATGCGTGTGTTCCGCTAAAAGGGAAACCGGGACTTTCCAAATCCGTGACGCGTCCTGTATGCTGAAGAGTCGGGTTTGTATGGCCTGCGCCGCATCGGGGGAAATTCCTATTGTTTTGTATTTTAACCCGTACTCAAGGATCGGCGTTCCGTGGTCGCCGGATTGGATGATCCTTTCCGCCACTTTCCTGTATTGGTCGTTCCCAAGTTCACCGTCAGTTTCAATCACCCCGCGCAACGCCCCCTTCTTCGTGAAATATTCGGATGCGAACTGCTGACCGGCAAGTCCGATCCCGATGGCCTGCGCATGGTAGGTGATGGGGTCGATGCCCATGATCCCGTCTTTCGTGAATAGTTTGACGTGGATGATGTCGTCAGCGAGGTAGTTCCCGGAGAAAGTACCGGAACCAACCGTGTAGAAAACATTTTTTCCCTCCCGCCTGACCACCATCTCGGCCGGATTTATGGGGTGCAACTCCTTCGGGTACCCGTCGCGACCGCGTTCAATCACCGCATAACCATTTCCCCAACCGGCCACGCTGGCCTCCAGGTATTCCCAAAAGACAAAATCCGTTTGATACGAGTTGGGGCGGTGATGTATGAGTTTGTAAACGGGATGTTTTGAAAGCATTTGCTTCCCTTTTTCCGTGCGCCTGTAAACGTGCTTCGGAAGAGATGCGAGGTTTTCCGCTTTGATGCTGATTGCCGCGTATGCCCCGGTGAAGGTGAGGGCGGAATCGTGGTTTACCGTCTGCCCGGCGGCACGGATTCCCGAAAGGGTGGGGATGGCGGACGAATAGGGGGCAACGACATAACCCCGCCTTTTTGCGAGGTCCACCATTTTCCCGAAAAACCAATCCTGTAATTTCAAACCCGATGAATTACACTTATCACCGGTAAATGTAATTCACCTATTCGGGTATTTATATGTGTGATTAACACGTTTTTTATAGTCGTGTTAATAAGTCGGGACTATTCACCTATCCCGATTGCTTCTGAAACTTTCAAAATTCGCGTACCTCCGCTGATTAAATTCAGCGTAATATTCCCCCTCCAGGGATTCATAAATCTGCTCGTGGGTGGTGGTTTCATCAACCTTCCGCGACTTCGCCAACTCCTCCCAAAACAAACTTATGAACCCCTGTTTGGTCATCATCCGGATATGACGCGGCGAAATCATACCCGCCTCTCCATCAGTTCCTCTACCAAATTGGCGCGGTGCGTGTTTACCTTCGCCAAATCGTAATTCGCCCGGATATACTCCAAAGCCTGTCCCCGGTACTTGTTGTAACTGAACCCCCCTTTGAGCAACTGATCCAACTTCTCCCCGTAATCCTCGTAACTCGTATATCTGATCGTCCCGGGGATCTGCCACTCTTCCCAATCTGGAACCAAGCAGACAGCCCCAGCAAATGTACCTTCAAGCGCGGCGATATTTGACTTGCAATGATTGAAAAGATCATTTACGAGCGGGACCTGCATCGCCCTCGGTCCAAAATTTTTCAGCCATGAAAAATACAAGATCGGGTCCTGCGGTTTGACGTACTTTTTATTTTTTGCCACAAACTGCCACGGGTTATACCCTGCAAAAACAAATTCCCATTCCTGATATTTGTCCATGTTTTGCAAAATGCCAGCCTCATGCACCCGCAAATCCATCCGGTGGGAATCACCTCCGCGCCACAATAGCGCCTGTTTTGTCGGTCCATCCTGCGGTTTGCCTATCAGATCGAATGGCAGGGCGTTGGGTATCACCCGCACGTCCTGATTCAAATGATCGTAAACCTTCTTGAGCGCGATTGTGGAAACCGTCACCACATCTGCTATTTTCCCGAGTCCGATCATCTGCCTCTGTACGCTTTCGTCCGTCATAAAAGAATCGAACGCGCGCTGATTGGCCTGGGGGATCGTGAAAAGGTTGTCATCATAGTCTATCCAAACAGGAATGCCCATCTCCTTAAGAAATTTGGCCATGCCCAACTGATTCCACGGCCTTTGAAGAAAAACGATGTCGTACTGACATAGCAAAGACCATGTTATGTTCGGCAGTTTCCCGAAATCGTGGAGATCGACATGCAACCCCGGCAATTTGCGCTGAAGGTCGCGGAATATCCCCGCCGCCCTATAAAAACTTGTTGTATCATCCCTCGTAGGGGTAAGTGCTAAAATCTTCATAATCTATTCTTTAATGGTTAAAAATTCAAGAATTTTACTTCGCCATCCTTATAGGGTTCCGGTTTCTTGCCCGACATATAACCTCCTATCGCATTGACCACCGCGATCAAACCGTCAATCTTGTTTTGTGATTTGTCTTTATGCAGTTTTATGTTGTCGTTGGCATCCTTCACCGCAACGGCATTGCGGAACATCCACCGCAACACAGGATCACCCATAAGGTCGATCTCCCCGCCCGTGACCATCCTCTCCAACTCCCTTGTGGGTTCGCTCATCGACCTGATCCCCTGATCAAACTCATCCAAAACCTGATTCAACCCCTTCTTTTGCAACCCCTGGACCGTGCCGTGGTACGCCTTCGCGGGGTCAAAGGCGATATTCCGACAATTGTACCGCTTTACGATCTCGTAAATCTGATCAACGTGAGTATCTATGTCGATCACATTCCCCTCCGTGGTGAAGATTCGCCCCTGCGCAACCCATCGCTTGTAATCCACCCGATCCGATTCCTCCTCCACCTTCGCCTCCGGAATCCAATAATGAACCTTTACCGCCTTCAATTCCGGGAAATACAACGCCAAAGCGGTTATATCAACGTGGCTGGCCAGGTCCAACCCGGCATAGCACACCTGCCCCGTCAATTCCTCATCCATTACCCCGTGCCTGCAACTGACGACGAGTTCATCCTTAATCCAAACCGTCGGTGCATCGACCCAAACATTCAGATTCTTCGTTTTGAAATTCACCTCCTCCGAACCGCCCCGATTGACCGCTGAATTAAACTCCTCATTCAGATATTCCGCTTTTACGCTTACCCCCAGGTTCGGGTTTGACTTGCCCCAATTCTTCGGATCTTTCCAATCATCGACCTCATCTAAAGTGAAGATGATGACGAAGGTATTCTCCTGCTCTTTTATACCCTTCAGTATGTCGATATACGTTTTGCGCATCGAAAAGCACGGACCCAGCTTATCAAAACCCGCCGTGGTGATGGTGAATAACATCGGTTGCCGCCGCGCCCCCGTGGCTGATTTAAGCACGTTGTACAGATCATCAGTCTTGTGCGCGTGAAATTCATCGATGACGGCAAAGTGGGGATTTAATCCGTCCAATTTGTCAGAATCCCTGCTCAGGGGTTCCATTTTTGAAAGGGTCGATTCCATCGTCAGGGCGTGTGACCAACGCTGGATTTTTTTCGTCAGCGCGGAAGATTTACCGACCATGTTGCGCGCCTCCGTCCAACATATGCGCGCCTGCCCCCTGGTGGTGGCCGCCATGTACACCTCCGCCCCGTCCTCTCCATCCAACACCAGCATATACAGGGCGATTGCGGCGGCAAAAGTTGTTTTGCCATTTTTCCGGGCAACCTCCACATAGGCGTAACGGAACCGCCGCGAACCATCCGAACGCATCCACCCGAAGAGGCACCAAACGATGAACATCTGCCAATCCGACAACTCAAAAGGACGCCCCGCGAACTCCCCCTTACTGTGACGAAGCAAGGAAAAGAAGGCGAACGCCTTCAAGGCCGCGTTTTTGTTGAAATAATACCCCGTTTTTGCGCTATTTTCAAGGTCGGAAAGATGCCGTTTAACCGATAAAATCTCCAATTCACCGGCAATTTTCTTTCCAGAAACCACGTTTTTTATGTAGGTTTCAACAAAATTTTCCCATATCTGCGGGTCTTTTTTCAATTGAAGTTGTCTAAAATCTGTTGTAATTCATCCTTTTCATCCGGTTTTTTTGCAAAACGCAACCCCGAAACCGGCGTAAATCCGAACTCCGCCGCCTGCTTCACCGTGATCGGTTGCAACTTTTTCCACAAATCCAAATATGGGTTTTCAATGAAGCCAATCACATTGCCGTTTTCATCGTACTTTTCCTTGAATTTCCCGGACTTTGCCAACTCATCCATGCACTCCTGCAAAATGTCAAGGTTGTTGGCGTACATGGCCAACGGCAGGATGTTGGACGCATTCAGCAATTCCAACCTGATCAAGTAGTTGGCATTTTCGATAAAAATAGCCTTCGCCCTTTCAGTTTTCAATGCCGAAAGATCAATGTCCTCAATCCGTAAAATTTCCGGCAGTGGCGGTTTCCCCGTCATCCGACACGGCTGGTCCGTGCCTCTGAGTTTCTTTAATTTATCGGGCGTTTTCTTCCTGCCAACCATAATAAAATATATTTATACCTTTAATTCGCTCAAATTGCACGCGGAAAAAGAAGGTGGGGGCGCGATGGATTTATCATTTGCATTTACGATTTCCATACCCCTCCCCATATCATGTTGATAATCATTTGATTCTC
>ERZ795048.3565-NODE-3565-length-11484-cov-15.685887_pt1 | contig 11484 bp, 16 predicted proteins | sample MGYA00375132_ERZ795048 | MGnify/ENA primary metagenome ERZ795048 (study PRJEB30177, sample SAMN05720225) | activated sludge metagenome | isolation source: Anaerobic digester | place: Hong Kong | collected 2014-12-17 ...
TGACTATTCGGATTCCTGGAATACTTCATCCAGATTGATACCAGCCGGCTCGACAAAATGCTCAATAACAAGCGCAAGCGACTGGCTACCATCCGATTGCGTAATAGGACGCAGCTCGTCGGGCTCATAGCCGTCTGTGTCGTAATCGATGACGGCAACATCCGGTGCTGTATCTGGATGATCGGCAATCACTGCCTGCACGATGCCGCCTTCCATAACGACAACCAGCCTTTCGCAGGCCGGACTGGGGTTGCTTCCATCCGAACTCGACCCGGTTGCCCGAAGCGCCGCCTGATAAGCCTCATCCAGATCACCCCAGTCGATGCTGCCGCCTCGGGCCTCACCACGCCGGTAGGCCTCGACCAGCAACCTCGCCGCCTGGAAGGCCGCATCCCTGCGACGAAGCGTTACCACACTTGCGTCCGGTGTTGGCCACGGTTCATCATCGCGCAACGTCTGTTCGACCGTGAACAGCAACGAGCTATCGCCCGTCTCTTCATAGTCATCGAGCAATAACGGCACCTTTTCGGTGTCCTGCCAGATGTCGCCTTGGTCGAACAGAGTCTCGGCCTTCCTGACCGCTTCGTCCGAATTGTTGGCCTCGATGCCGACCATGACACGGTGCTCATAGGGCAAGGTGTATTGAATAACATATTTCATAATGATCTCCTTCTGATTGGTTACAGGGGGAGACCATCACCCACCGGGGAGATGACCTCCCCGATGGGTATGGCGAAGAACTCAAGTCGTTGACTTGATCGGTTGATCGAACAGCATGGGTACTACGCTTCAGTCCTCATGCGGCTCCAGGATAGTGATGACCGGTTCACCGGCATCACCTGGTCCGACAATGAGCTTCAGTGTGACCAGCACCGCTTCGGTCGAGTGACCGTCACGGGCTACCCGATACAGCTGGAACAGCAGCCGGTCACCCGAATCTTTGGCGGTGCGTATGGCGTGGGACGCCATATACAGGACGTCCCAAAGCCTACCCGACTGATCCTGGTGCACCTGCTGTTCACTGTCATCCTCGGTCCAGGCCACACAATCGGCCCAGACTGCAGATGTCAGCGCAACAGGCCATTTGAAACCAGCCTCACTGGCCATGGAACCCGCATCGATCAGTACACCGTCATCGATGGCCTGCGCACGGGTATAGGTTGAAATTACTTCACCGAAAAATGCTTCGGCGGACTGTTCATTGGAAATGTTACTCATGGGTATTCTCCTGTGATGGATAGACACCAGGTCACACCTCCTCCCCTGCCGGAGAAGATGATGCTTCCCCGGCAGGGTTTGTAGAAAAGTGTTGGGCTTCAGAGCAGTCCTCGTTCTGCAAAAGAGACGCTTTCGCCAGCCGAGACCACAAAGTGGTCAAGCACCCGCACATCAACCAGTGCAAGTGCGTCTTTCAGACGGCGGGTAATCGCCTCATCCGCATGACTGGGCTCAGCAACGCCCGATGGATGATTGTGGAAAAAGACCATAGCGGCGGCATTCACCTCCATGGCCTGCTGCACCACGACCCGCGGGTAAACCGAGGCGCCATCGATGGTGCCTTGGAACAGCTCACGCACAGCGATGATCCGGTGACGGTTATCAAGAAACAGACATCCGAAGACTTCGTTACGGTAGTCTGCCAGGCGCAGACGCAGGAAATCCCGCGTCTCGTCTGGTTTACTCAAAACCCGGCCGGCTCGATGTTTGATGGACAACACCTTCATCGCTAGTGTGATCACTGATTGCTTTTCCACATCGTTCAAGTCTGCTGGTGTCAAACCGGACAAACGGTCTTCTACCAGCGCCTCTACGGACGAATCCGTTTTCTTCATGACTGATCTCCTCAGGAAAAAGGGAGACCAGTCCCTCGGAGGAATGATCCCCCGATGGGTGGAAAATGGCCGGGTAACATGGTGTTACCCGGCCAAACGTTGAGTTACGCCGCGTCTTCTTGTGCGGTGTAGAACGGTTGCCCGTCGACCTTGGCCCACGCAATGCGCAGTAGCCGTGCCTTCAGACTGATACCGGTCTCGCCGGCCTTGTCCCCGTTCTTGAAGGTGAAGGACTCGGCAAAGAGATCACTGAGTGTGAAGCCGATCAGTACCTTCAGATTGCCCTCGACGGCCGGCTTGAGCTGACGCACGATTTCCTGCGCCTGCTTGCCGGACACGCGACACTCGAAATGCGTGTACTGGGCGTTGTCGACACTGCCACGAAGGGCAGCGATGGTGATACTCAGGAAGGGCTCTCCTTCCTTGGGTGTCACCTCCCGGACGCGATTGAGATAACCGATGCCGGTGGTGTGAAGATCGAAATACTGCTTGGTTTCGTTGGTTGACATAGCACTTGCTCCTTAGAGGTTAAAAACTCCCGGAACAAGCGCGCCCCTGACGGGGATGCTTGCCCGGCAGGGTGAATGAAATGGAATCAGGTTCCACTCCCTTGAGAAAGGACCGACGACAGAAAACTGTCGCTGTGCACCGATTGCACGGCCCGACGGTGCCTCGACTGTCACTGAACCGCAGTGACGACGGATAAAACCAGTAAAACGAATACAATCAGGCCGCATCAGAGGCCTCACAGACATAGCGCAGGTACTTGAGCATGCCGCGTGCATTGGCAAACGCAGGATGTTCAGCAATCGCTTGATGCGGGAACCAGTTGGCGATGTGTTTCGACAGTGCCACGGTCCCACCACCGACGAACAGCACACGATCCAACTCGATGCCTAACCCCAGTTGCCGGCGGGTCTCGTCATGAATGCGTTCCACGACCTCGCGCATGGCTGCCTCAACTAACGCGGAAACATCGTGCTCCTTACCTTGAAGACGAACAGTCTTGTGCTCCACCGCCTGGGATACCAGTTGCTCGCTGAGTGACTCCAGATCGAAGCGTTCCTGGATTCCATCGGCCACACTCTGTTTCACGTTCAACATTCCACACTGCAGGGAACCAGAAGAGGCATGTAAGATGCCCTGGTCCTTTACCACGACGTAGTCTGTCGTGCGTCCACCGATGTCGACGATGGCAACCGGAACGGAGACACGATCCGCATCGAGAGTGACGCCGTCCTCCAGTTCGACGATCACGTAGTCGTACCAGGCGGCCAAGGCCTCAGGTATCACCTCATGGAACGCTATACCCGCTGGCAGCGCACCAGAAAGTGGACGAACTGCCTGCTTGAGGCTATCGCGCTTCCTGGCAATGGTTTCCTGCCGATGCTCACCGCTCTTGCGGTAGAAGGAACTGACAGGCAAACCGGACACTGCATGCACACTCTTTCCAGCAAGTCCGGCCTGCTGCAGGGCGTGCTGAACAACTGCTCGGTTCAGACCAGACCACGGGTAGCCCTCAAAATGCGTGGGCGCACCGTCCAGGGCACCAACCGAATACACGGTATCCTCTGTCTCGTACTCAGAGATGCGTTGTTCGGCCTCATGGATCCAGGTCACACCGGACTGGCCCACGCGAGCACGTGAAGGAATCGCGAGTAACCGGCCGTCCGGAAGTGCGATCTTGGTGAATGCATAGCCATCGTCGAGGCCAACCGGGATGGGATTTATTGAGCTTGCGTCAGCCATATATTTTTAATCCTCTGATTCGTTATCGAGTATGTTTGTTGGTTGCCTGCCCTAGCCCATCACCTTGCCTAGCGCCGCAAAGGGTTTAGTACCCTCCGTGGCCGACATTGGCTCAGCGTTCACAACCGCAGGCACCGATTCAGGAAGTCCGGCAGTCCTTCGCGGCGACCGGGGCATCGACTTCGTAAATGCCGTAGTCGAATCGCGTTTCGTATCGTCAGATGTACTGCGTAGCGATTCGATCTCGGATCTAAATCCCTGAACCAGCAACCCACGCAACCATTCCTGCCGGCGGTTAGCCGGCACTTGTCTGTGTCGGTTCAGCAGGACGGATTCCAGCGCCACACGAGGATCAAGCTGTATGGTGACTCGGGTTCCAGGTTGTGCTTTTGCCATAACAAGACGGCCCCACTGACTTCAAACAAGCTCAGGATTATGGAGACACGTACCTGGCACACCAGAGGAAACCCGACACATCACGTGTCGTCGTTTTCGTCAGAGGAAGGAGCTGTGGTCGGTGTGGAGGGTGCGGAATGCAGTCCGAGATTCCTGGAGAATCCTGATGACAAATGACGTTGAATCGGCGCCATCGGTGCACGACGTTTGCCACTCAATACATCATCGGGAACTACTCCCATGAACTGTACAGCCTGTGTATTTTTTTCGTTGTCTTTCTGGATATCGGATCGCTCGATGCGCAGAAAGCGATAACCTTGGGGAATCATGAACAGACCGCGGATCTTGCGTGCGCCCAACTCTATGACGTGGTCGCGTGATGCACGGTCCAGCACACCGATGTGGCCGGCGGTTAGCGCGGCACAAACCAGGGTATCGTATGTCGATACGAGGCGTGCAGCCTGATAAGCATAGGGGTTCGCGAACTGTAGAGGCATCCGGTAGGGTCGCTCAGACTCGGCGACCGCGACCTCTATCGAACCCATCTGTGTCAACCGCTCATCCAGATCCCGCTGGAGACGCAGGAATAGCGCCTCCCGCTCCTCAATGGCTTCATGTACTTTGATTAGCCACCAGTCTGCGTATGGATCACCATTGCGCGACGCCTGCCAGATCAGTCGCAGCCGCTCAGCGAAGAGCCCCAGGCCAATGATCGGTGATTGTCCTTTCGTGCCGTTTCGACCACGAATCAGCCGACGCGCCTGGTTAGTCTGCAGCGTCAGCCAGACCTGGCCACGCAGTGGACCCAGTTTGTCGGCATCGGCCGGTTTGGGGATCGGGTTTTCCGTGGTCATAGGTTGTCGGGTTCCCCCCTCTGTCGATAGAGTTGCATGAGTTTGCGCGTATAAACGCATGCGCACTCGTTATGAACAAGGGAAAACCCCGTCGACAAATGGGAGGGTTCTGTAATGAGTTGGAATTTCGACAGGTGATTCCACTGGAATCACCTAGGGGAGACTTTATGTCTCGTCAGGTTCGGACGATGGCCCCTTATCTATTGGCATTCCCAACGCCTTCCGCATTTCATCCATCCGTACTTTTGCCAGCGCCATGCGCTTCTGGCGTTGCTCCTCAGTCTCCTTCGGTTCCGTGGCTGTGTCATGGCGTGCTACCTGTTGACGCTGAATCTCCCGCGCGTGCCGGGCATCCCGTACCTTGATGCCGAGATTGGGCACAAACTCGCCGGATTTCATCCGTTCACAGAGACGGAACAGGAAGCTGATCTCGTCATAGACCGGTTTCATACCCTTTTGCTCGGCCTGGAACCGTCCCTCCAGCTCATCAAGAATCGGCTGGCGATCCGCTGGGGCGAGTTTGGAAAGATAGCGGTTTGCGATGTCTCGCTGGTTTTCGCCCAGACGCCGCGGATATACCAGCGGTTCACCATGCTCACCGGCATGCATAAATTTCGACGCATCTTCACCAGAAGTAGTAGTTGTTGTTTTTTTATTATTACTACTACTACAACCTGAGTTCGATTTATGTGCATTCGATTTTTGAACTCGGGTCTCAACCGAGTTCGAATTTTGGTCACGGTGATCCCGCGCCTGACTGTTGCCCATAGAATCTTGACGAATCTGCTGGATAGCATCGCGGGTAAACGAGAAGAACCGGCGTACTCCTTCGTTACCTGTGCTCACCGCTGACTGCAACCGCCGTTCGATTGGATGCTCCAGGGCGCATACGTCACGCCCGCCCCTGACATCCTCATCAATGGACGCCAACACGCCCTTGGCCACGGTACGCACCCGGGCATGACCATGGCTCACGGCCTTGTTCAGAAAGGCCATGTAGTCGCCATCCAGGTGAATCACATCGGCCAGTGGCAGGGGCTCATCATGCAGTGCATAGACGTTACCGCGAAACCGTCCGCTCGCTTTACGCATACGCCCACAGAGGGTCAACCAGCGCGAGGCACGCAGGATGGCAATCGCACGGGCTATCGTAGAACGCGATGAAACATTGGCCAGGCGGGAAATGGTCTCATAACTCGGAAAAGCGGCATTAGCCCCTGTCTCCCGAACCGCCAACATGATGACCATCCACACCAGTTTGTCGACTGGCTCGAGTACCGGATCGCGGATTACCGCAGTGGGAAAAGACTGGTGCCGGTTTCCGAGGAAAAGGACCGTGTCGGCAGCACCGCCATCGCGTGATGCCTCCACACGAGCGATGGTGGCCTTGATCAGTTTATCGAGGGCGAGTGTTTCCGGACGAATGACGCCTGTCTGCTCATCCATCATCACCTACCTGAGCGGCACCATCGTCATTCTGGCCGGTCAGGTTTCCGTACTGGGCCCATCGCTGGGTCAGGTTCCAGATGGCGCGCATCGGCACCCCGGTCTCCCGGTGGAGTTCCAGGTAATCCTTGGGCGCGAGTAATCCAGTTGTCTCCCCATCGACCCGGCTCGACCAGGCCTGCCAGAGTCGGTGGGAACTTTCCTCATCGGCTTCGGGGGGACGCCCGACCGAAGGGCTCACAGACAGAGTACGCCTTAGCCGACCGTAATCACGGGCATTCAATCCGAACAGGATCAACAGCATCTCATGCGGCGCATCGGCTGCGATCAGCGACTGCAGGGTTTCTTCCGATTCGCGCTGCACCCGCAGGTGATCGATCATCGGCCAGTACACCTGCCGATTCAGAGCGATATCCAAACAGTGGGCACGAAGCGATTCAACACGGTACAGGTCCGAGACGTTCATCTCCCGCAGAGCCTCGATCTCACGTGGACCGAATTTCATGTTTTGCAGGGCCACGTGGTCCCCTTCTGCCAGGCAGCGAATGGCATACATCAGTACAGCGGTGACCAGATCGGATTCCTTCGTGCTTTCCATCGCCTCTACTCCCAGACCGATACACCGGTCTCCGCGGCGATACGGCGGATGCGTCGATAGGTATCCATCAAGGCCAGCAAATCACGCCAGTCCCGATCATCGAGCGGCCGCCAGAGCCGATAGCCGGTGTGACCTGGATCCAGTGTCCAGATACTGCTGAATAACAGATCGGCGTCTTCAGTCTCGAGTGCACGGCGAAGGATGGACTCGTCTGGCAGGAGCGGCAACATGGCCTCGAGCGGTGCAAAGGTCATCTCCGCACAAGCCGCCAACTGCCACCACAGCATGGTGAGCTGACTCAAACTATCCTCGTCGAGCTGATCCGCCAGGGTTGGATCTGGAACATCGCGTAATACGAATCCCAAGCCTTTGCCGGACACCGCTTCAACGAGGTCCGCCATACCGTTACGCTGGGCCAGTCGTGTCGCAAGCGTCCAGGCTCGGCCACGCAAAGACTTCAGATCGTTCGGGCTGGTATCGTTGGTGAGATTCGGTAGCTCGGTGTCAGGCTCAGAAGTCTCTTTGACATCGTCATCCAGAAGACCAGTATCCGGCGCACTACCGGGATTCGACTGATCCGGTAGTTCCGGTGGTAACTCATCAGTGGATGTTCGATCCGAACTGGATACACGCGAAACTCCATCATCCTGGTCAGAATCGAACGATTCGTCTGTAGGGCGCTCTAGTTCTGACGATTCCTCATTCGGATCCGGTTCCACTTCAGCCTCTGGAATCACCAGTTCCCTGCCGGCCATCTCGGCATCGAGCATCACGCGTACGGTATGAATGCTGACATCCAATGCAGCGGCAATTTCAGATTCCAATGCGCTGCGGAGTACATCTGTGTCCCAGTCGGGGCTATCGTACCGTTTGCATAGTGTCGTGAAGACCTCTTCGAAATCCTCTGCCGACTCGGAACACCGATCCTGCCAAATCTTGTGAGCGGCACGCTCCAATCTGCGAATGCGTTCGACATGCGGCCTGCCGAGCCCGCCTTCGAGTGCAATGGGGATGACGGGTAATAGACGATGGACGGTGTACACCATCTGGGAAATACGCGCCTGGGTGATGCGATATCCGGCACGGCGGAGTTCTGTTTCGAGACGCCTTTGAGAGATCACATCGATACCGAGTTCTTCGGCAAGCAATTTTTGCGCTTCGCAAACAGCGCGCGCCTTATCGATGAAGGTAAGACCTCCCCGCAGGTCGTTTTCCCGAAGATGCGCCAGCAGGACATCAGATTCGCAGCACCAGGCTTTGAGCAGGCAAGGTACTGCGGCAAAACGTGGATCACCGGTCTCAGCGAATAACTCCTTCAGTATGATCAGCCGCGTATTACCACCGGCATGGACGATAAAGTCAGTCGCATCCGGGCGCTGCGTGACCACCAAAGGTTGGTCCAGACCGGTATTGCGAATCGAGTCTCTAATCCGGTCATATTCGGGATTGCGGCCGTGACGCGGATTGTGCTCGTATGGCTGAATTCGGGAGATGTCGATCATCTGTGGCGCCGGGCTAGTGGTTGCTTCTGCCGGTTGTGAGATCGACAAATTCTCAGACGGTGTTGTGGGTTTGCCAGCCATTGGTCATTCCCATCCCTGCAGGCCGACGAATATCTCCGGGTAACGGACCAGGCTTTCCCGCGGCACCGGCTCAAGCCGCCCTCCTGATCGGTCCGCCACCCGCTGGCTGATCTGCTCAATTCGTGTCGCCATCTGGGGGCTCGCATGCCGGTGCTTACCAGCCAGCTGATACAAATAAGCAACTGAATCGTTGCAAACGGTAGCCAACTCTGCGCGTTCCCGCTTGGTGGCATATTTCAAGAATGTCCTTAGCTTCATGGTGCGGGACATTAGCACCATGCATATCTATCAGCAAGCTAACTCGCCAACTAAATGTTTATCTTTGTGCTAAATTTCTGCTATATTGCCTGCATGATGCGCATACCAGAAAAAATTCGGTTGAAGAATCTCGAGCTTCTGATTGCCGAAGCCGGCTCTGCTGCGAAACTGGCCGAACGCGTCGGCACCAACAGTTCCTATATCAGCCAGGTCCGGCGTCAGATGCGCACAAAGAAAGGCACTCCGCGAGGCATCGGTGACGATCTGGCGGAAAAGCTGGAACGCGGAATGGACAAACAGGAGGGGTGGATGGACACACCGCATAGGGATGAATGGGAAGACTCACACATCGCTGGCACGGAGGTCAATGCGCACCTCGGACCGGATATCCGCAGCCTGTGCCCGGTGATCTCCTGGGTGCAGGCTGGCGAATGGATGGAAATCGCCGAAGGTTACCAGCCGCAATACGGTCAGGAGTTGCTACCGTGTCCGGTTAGTTGCAGCAACGATTCCTATGTCCTGCGCGTACGTGGCGTCAGCATGGAACCCAAGTTTCATGATGGCGATTTGATCTTCGTGGATCCTCATGCCGACGCGATCCATGGAAAATACGTGGTCGTGATGATTGAAGACACCGCTGAGGCCACCTTCAAACAACTTATCGTCGAGGAAGGCCGTCAGTACCTTAAGGCGCTGAATCCGGAGTGGCCAAACCGAATCATCGAGGTCAACCAGAATGCCCGGATCTGCGGGGTTGTGGTGTTTAAGGGAGAGATGGTTTAAGAACAATTTCCTGAAAAACCTGCATGGGGAAATTTGTTTGTCTGATAGATCATCGCTGCCAGGAAACATCAGCGTAACCCGGATAGAACCCCTCCTCAGCTCGTCTCGGTTAGCTTATTTATCCGCCTGCTAAACATTTTCTCTTTGCCCATTAAATTGGCACCGTGCTAAAGTTTTGGCATGGACATTATCATCACCCGAAATAGCACGTGGCTGCCAGTTAATGGGTTGAGCCAATGAGCAACGGAGACCAGACCCTACCGGGTAAGACCCTGATCAACCGAAAGACTCTACTGGCGATGATCCCGCTGTCGGATCGCGCCATCTTCAATATGGAGAAGCGCGGTGAGTTCCCGCGTCGGATCGCGCTGACTAGCCGTAACGTCGCCTGGGACCTGGCGGAAGTTGAGGAATGGATCGAGTCGAGGAAACAATCTGGGGAGCAGGCTGAACGCCCCGGCATTACTGTCGTTGCTTAGTCGTCCACTCGTCGATCATGTCAGCCCAGTCTTGCAACATCGCCGTACGCTGTTCACGGTACTCGGCCTTGTTATAGATAGCCCTCACTCCCCTCTGCTCATGAGCAAGGCACTTCTCGATCCAGTCAGTGTTGTAACCTGCCTCATGCAGTAGCGTACTAGCAGTTCGGCGTAGATCATGCGGACCAAATTTTCCAAGCTGCTCACCATCTTTCTGCGCAGCCTTATACGTCGACGATAGAACACGATTCAACGTTGCAGCGCTCATAGGCAAGTCAGAATCATACCGAGACGGAAGCACGTAGTCGGATCCACCAGCAAAGGTTTTCAACGCGATGAAGATGTCGAGCGCCTGACGAGACAGGAACACCAGGTGCGGAGTTCTTCGTTTCATCCGTTCTTTCGGAATCGTCCAAAGCGCCTCGCTGAAATTGATCTCTGACCACGTCGCATTCGACAGCTCAGATTTCCTCACCATGGTCAGTAGCAGCAGCTTGATGGCAGCCCGGTATTGCGGTGATGTTCCTACCCGGTCCATATACCGATACATCAGGCCAATCTCTGCCGGTGTCAGCGCACGGTCGCGCGGCTCGAATCTGGCGATGGTGGTCGGTCGCACCATTTCCGCCGGATTCTCCACGTTCTGCCCGCGCTCGATGGCCCAACGATAGACCTGCAACACCACTTCTCGGGCATGCACCGCCGTTGCTGGCGCTCCCCTTTCGACAATGGCATCGGTCAATGCGCGCAGATCCTCATGCGTGATTTCGGTCAGCTTTTGACTTCCGAAACGCTTTTTCAATTCGCGGGTGTATACCGATTTGCGCATGTCGCGCGTTGACTCAGCCATCTGATAGCCACGCAGCCATTTTTCGGCCCATGCACCGAACGTCACAGCATTCTTCACACGCTTCTTGTCGCGTGCCTTTTCCCTGGCTGGTGATTTCCCGGCCGCGATCATCTTCTTTGCTTCGCTGAGTCGTTCTCGCGCTTCCGCAAGCGTAACGCCACGAACACCATACCGGCCTATCGTCAGCGTCTCCTGTCGACCGTTAATCGCGTAGTTGTATCTGAAGGAGATACCTCCTGCTGGTGTCACCGCCACATAGAGGCCATCGCGGTCGTTCACTTTGTAGAGTTTGTCCTGCGGTTTCAAATTTCGCAGCTTGGTATCTGTCAGCATCACAAGTCCTCCCCCTAGGGGAAAAAATACCATGATCTTTCATGGCGGGTTTTTCTTATGTTTCTCGTTTTATATCAGTGACTTGTCGATTTTTAATACCATGAATGTGCTGAACAACATGGCATGGTATTTTGTCGAATCCCTGATCTTGAGGGCGACAATACCACGATTTATACCATTGAAAAAGTTTGCTTGGCGGTGCCTGCCAGTGCCAGCAGGTGCCAGACAAAGATTGGAATATATCAGTTAATACAATGAGTTATGTGTTGTTTGATGCCTGCAGGTGCCTGCCAGTGCCAGACGTGGAATCATTCCCACTCGAT
>ERZ795048.3568-NODE-3568-length-11479-cov-5.135767_pt1 | contig 11479 bp, 8 predicted proteins | sample MGYA00375132_ERZ795048 | MGnify/ENA primary metagenome ERZ795048 (study PRJEB30177, sample SAMN05720225) | activated sludge metagenome | isolation source: Anaerobic digester | place: Hong Kong | collected 2014-12-17 ...
GTAAGCAGCTATCCCTGCTCCGGATCCTTCGAGTGTTATACCTCTTATAAAAAGCACCACCAGTAGTATAACCGGGAGCGGCATCGTGACTTTTACGACCGCACCGACGCTTTTTACGCCTTTCCATATTGAAAAATAGATCGATACCCACACGAGTATGAGCGCAAGGAATATCGGAAGTCCTATGCCTCCAATTTCGCCGACACTGGGAGAAATATGAAGAACGTCGTTGAAAAAGTATGCCTTTGAGTCGCTGCACCAGGGAAGTTCCGATGCGAATGATTTGAAAAGATATATGAACGACCACGCCATCACGGCAGAATAATAGACAACGACGACGAATCCGGCGAATATCGCGGCCAGTCCGATACCTGCTGCTTTCTTATGAATGTCAGCGAAAGATTTAATAGCTCCCGACTGCATCTTCTGACCGATAGCGAATTCCATTGCAAGGATCGGGATACCCAGAACTATAAGCGCTACAAGGTAAGGTATCAGAAAAGCCCCTCCCCCGTACTTATATGCCAGATAAGGAAATTTCCAGACATTACCCAGTCCTACGGCGCTTCCGACTGCCGCAAAAAGGAATATATAGCGCGAACTCCATCTCTCCCTGCACATACAAACCCTCCGTATTTTTTAAAAATTTATCAAACTATTTTTGTGATGTAAACAAAAAAAATATTTTTTTTCCCGGTCCGATTGCTTATTTTTATCCTGATCTTAAGGGAGATAAAATTGAAAAAAGTATTGATCCTCACAGGAGCCGGACTTTCAGCGGAATCGGGTATAAGAACTTTCAGAGATTCAAACGGACTCTGGGAAGAACATAACGTCATGGAAGTTTGCTCCACCGAAGGATATCTGAAGGACAGAGAGAAAGTTCTGAACTTTTACGATATGCGGAGGAAAGACATAGAGAACAAGGTACCGAACGCGGCACATATAATGATATCCGAGATGAAGCATAAATTCGGGAATAATCTGAGCGTGATCACGCAGAACGTGGACGATCTTCTGGAAAAAGCCGGCTGCGAGGACATAATTCACCTGCACGGAGAGCTGCGGAAACTCAGATGCGAGATGTGCGGACACATATTCGATATAGGATATGATTCAATAAAGGCTTTCGAAGAGTGTCCTGCCTGTAAAAGTCATACTCTCAGGCATCATGTCGTGATGTTCGGTGAACCGGCTCCGATGTATTCCAGACTCTACAACGAGATCATGTCGTCCGAGCTGCTCGTAGTGATCGGTACCAGCGGAGAAGTCCTTCCAGTATCCCAGTTCGCGTCCTACACAAAATACTCCATCCTGAACAATCTCGAACATTCCATGTCGATAAATCACATGATATTTACGCACACATTCTACGAAAAAGCCACTACTGCGGCACCCAAGATCAAAAAACTCATCGAAAAATATTTCGAAACGGGGGAAGTCTGATGAGATACCATCATATCGGAATACCGACAAAAGAAAGATTCGAAGGTGAGATCAATCTGCCACACTTAAAGATAACTGTCAGCGACCATGAAGCTAATCCTTTCGGTATACAGTGGCAGAGGTACTGGGATGATGCGCCTTATCCCGAACTTGTTAAAACAGTCCCGCACATAGCATTCGAAGTCGATGATCTTGATGCTGCTCTCGAAGGGCAGGAAGTCATCATTCCGCCCAACAGCCCGAGTCCCGGCGTTACTGTCGCTTTCATAAATGTCTCTGGCGCACCCGTCGAACTTCTGCAGATCGATAAATCTTAATGTTTTTTATCATTTCTTCGTAAAAACAGTTCAGAAATCGGCGAAAGGAGAATTCCTTATTATAAAATCTGAATGTCTTGAATGGAGGATTGCATAAGTCTAATGGCTAATGCAGGAAGCTCTGAACTGGACTTTTTACGATGCCCTTTTCTTTGCTTCTTTCTTTTCGGGCATGCAAAAGAAAGAAGAAAGACTACTCCTTGTCTTCCAGCTTCTTCACAGCCTTCTCGATATCCTTGACCTTATAGATCAGATCAGGCAGACGGCCGAGCGAAGCGTCTATCTTGCGCTGCTTAGCGATCTCTCTTGAAGGTGTACCTGTCACGACGCTGCCGTCCTTAAGGTTGCCGGCAATGCCGGCCTGAGCGCCGATCATGACCCCCGCGCCGATACTGATGTGCCCCACGAATCCGACCTGACCGCCGATCATGCAGTGCGGTCCGATCTTGGTACTGCCGGAGATCCCGGTCTGGGCGGCGATGACGGTGTTGGCGCCAATTTCGACGTTATGAGCCACCTGAAGCAGGTTGTCGAGCTTCGCTCCCTTGCGCACTATAGTCGATCCCAGGGTAGCCCTGTCGATACAGGTGTTGGCGCCGATCTCGACGTCGTCCTCGATGATCACGTTCCCGACCTGCGGGATCTTGTCGTAGGCGGACTGGTTCGGCGCGAACCCGAATCCGTCGCTGCCAATAACAGCGCCGTTCTGGATGATCACATTGTTCCCGATCACGCAGTTCTCGCGGATGGAGACGTTCGAATATATTATAACATTGTTACCGATCTTAACATTCTGCCCTATACTAACGTTAGGCTGGATCTGGACATTGTCCCCGATGACTGCTCCGGCTCCGACCGAAACGAACGCGCTTACTGCCGGATCGTTCCCAATTAATGCGGAATCCGATACATCCGCGAGCCTGTTTATACCTTTTTCAGCGACGGGTATCACAGGATGGAAAGCGACTAGAACTTTCAGAAAGGACTGATACGGGTTTTCAACTCTCAACAAAGGGATCTCTCTTTCGGTTTTAAAATCTTCAGGTACTATAACGGCAGCCGCTTTCGTCGAATCGATCAGATGAAAATATTTAGGATTATGCAGAAACGCTATCTCATTTGCTGAAGCACTGTCGATCTTGGCTATATCGTTTATATCAACATCAGCACCTTCATATCCGGCACCGATCATCGCAGCTATTTCTTTTATGCTGTATCCCATTATCCCCTCCTAAGGTCTTTTATTCAGTACAAGCACGGGAAGCATCATCTCCTCCATGCTTAAACCTCCGTGCTGATATGTATTTTTGATCTGTTTGTAGAAATCATTAAGCCCGTTCTCGAAAACGAAGCAGTGATCCTCTTTAGCCAGAATTATGTTCATTCCCTTAAAAACCGAAGGCATTTTGTATTCCGCCGGTTTCTGCCAGAAAAAGGTCTGCTTTTTGTTCGATGTCGTAAGGTTCTTTCCGTATTTCATTCTCAGCCCGGGACTTACAGCTCCATCGCCTGATACTTTTGTGAATCTGCCTATCATTTTTGCGCCGTGATCGGTGGTTATGACTACTTTAAAACCCATGTCTCCTAGGTTTTTTATGACTCTGTAAAGAGATGAATTCTCGAACCAGCTTCTTATCGTTGCCCTGTATGAGCTCTCGGAAACCATCATTTCATTTACTATCTCGTCCTTGTCCCTGCTGTGAATAAGAAAATCGACCATATTTACAACTATAGCCAGAAGCGATGTGTCCTTAAACTCATTCATGCCTGATTCGAGACGGGCAAATTCATCTACCTTATAGATCTTGGTATATTTGACCTTTATATTATTTGCAGCTCCTTTACGCTGAATCTGCCTCTCAAGAAGTTCTTTTTCGTACCTGTTGCAGCTTTTTTCATCATCAGGATCCCCCATGTATAGCTCAGGATATTCCTCCTCGATCTCGGACGGAAATTTACCTGAGAATATCGCGTTGCGGGCAAATTCGGTCGAAGTGGGCAGAACCGCGAAATAAGACTCTCTCTTTATCATGAAGTTCTCTTTTAAGACTTCCGCAATAATGTTCATCTGATCATAAGGGAAGCAGTCTATAACTATCAGAGCCTGTTTTTCATTTCCCAGCTCAGGCATAATGAATTTATCTATCACATCGACCGACAGCACAGGACTTTTTTCTCTGTTGTCTATCCATATTTTATAATTAGCCTGAATGTAGCCGGCGAAAACTATGTTCGCACCTGATCTTAAGTCATCAAATGTTTCTGTCAGGTTCGGATCGTTTATTTCGTCAAGCTTAAGGCTGAGATCGTTCATAATCTCGTTTATTCTTATCCAGCTCTCATGATCCGGGTCGTTCTCGAGCATAGTACTGAGCATTCTGTAGCTTTTGATGTAGTTCTTCGACAGGCTGGAAGTGACTATATTTTCTTTTTCGATATTCTTTCTGATGCTCAGGTATAGCTGCAGAGGACTTACCGGTTTTGTCAGATAATCATCTATCATACTTCCGATCGCTTCGAGAAAGATACCTTCCTCTTCTGATTTTGTCAGCATAATTGCCTTGACGGAACTGTCGTAGCCTTTTATCTGCCTGAGTGTTTCAAGTCCGTCCATGCCCACCATCATTTCATCAAGAACAACAAGGTCGAATTCTGAGCTTTTAACCATTCTTAACGCATCCAGCCCGTTCGTCGCAGTGCTTACGTCGTAACCTTTCCTCTCCAGGTACAGAATATGTGGTTTCAGAAGATCTATTTCGTCATCGACCCAGAGTATTTTGTTCATTCTGATATCTCCGGATATGAATTTATTTTAACGCTCGTGAAAAATATCGTGAGCTTCTCGGGAGGATTGTATCTGTTCATCCTGATCCGGCGGGGGAACATTACGCCCTTCTCGTTTGTGAAATAATCATACTGTCTTTGCGAGACCATTTCCCTTTCTCTGAATTCGCTGATACCGGTGATATTGAGTTCACTGTCCAATATTAAAATATCGTATCTTAAACTGTCGTGAACGGCTCTTACCTTTAATTTTGAATCTTCGTTTTCTTTAATGCTGATATTGGCCGATACCGCGTCATAGCCGAGTATAGTATTTCTCAGGTCGCTTACGCTCATGTTGATCCCGGTTATCCTGTTTAGAGATCCTTCGCTGAATTTATCTCTGATCTTAATATTGTCCATGTAGTTTTCAGCCTTTAATGAATCTTTATCAATGAAGAGAACAGCCTCGGTCTCTCCCACAATGCCTTTGATCTCCAGGTACAGAGTATCCTGAGCGGTTATGAAAATATATGCCGAAGACTGTTTTCTTTCAGATTCCGTTGAATATGAGAAATCGAACCTTCCGGACAGCGATCTGAGTTCGTTCCTGTCTTTCTTAAGCTTTTCAGAGACCGTCTCGGCATCGATATTTATAAGGTCGTAACTCCTGTGCCCCGTACCTGTTGATACGCATGAACTCAGGATAAGTGCTGAAAGAAGTATATTAAGGCATTTAATTCTCATTAACCCCCCGCCTGCAAAAGATATGAGCTCTGTATGATTATTTCAGACAACACTACCGCTGTTTTGTTTATGGAGATATTTGCAAGTTCTTCATTTTTGTTTAGGGCTTTTTTAATTTCCGCATAATGATCGAAAAGTTCTTCAGAACTCTGGTGATAGTACGATCCTTCATCGGCAAATATCTCATCCATGATCTTCTCTGCCTCGCCATACCTGCCAAGCCTGAAGAGCACCCATGCCTTCGTGTCGAGGAAAGTAATGCTCGTTTTATTAAGCGATACGGCCTTACCGGCCATCTCAAGCGCTTTCTTAAGTTCCTTTTCTTTCTCTGCCAGCAGGTATGAGTAGTTGTTGAGTAACTCAGGATCATCGGGGAATTTTTCTACGGCTCTTTCAAAGAACCGGACCGCTTCATCTTCATATCCTGACTTTGCATACTCATTACAGATCGTTTCATGGACAATGTCGCTTTCGGGGCTGTCTCTGACAATATCGTCAAATACTTTCCCTGCTTTTTTAAGGTCTTTAAGCGCTAGATAGACCGAACCGAGTTTAAGTCTCAGAGCAGTGTCTTTTGAAAGCCTTATTCCTTCAAGCAGGATATTACGGGCGGTGTCTAATTTCCCTGCCTCGGAAAAGTATAAAGCCCTGTCAAAATAGTATCCCGGTTCACCGTAATTGTACCTGGTCATTTTATCCAGTAACGGTTTTGCGTTCTCAATATCTTTATTTTCAAGGCAGGCGGAGAATGCAATACTGTAAAACAAATACGGCAGATCCCCGTACTTGCCTTCCAGTTCTTCGATGACCCTGTTCACAGCTGAACCGTCTTTTTTTATTCTGGACTGTACCTGCAGGATTACGCTCTTAAAAAAATATTCGTAGTTCCTGCTCAACTCTTCAGGGTATATCTCATTATAAAAATCAATAAAATCATCCGCGTTTTCGAAGAGATAGATCCTGTCTGTCATTTTCTGCCTGATTACCTCGGCGGCAGTCCCGGTCTCGCCAAGCTCATTTAGATCGCTTATGATCCTGTCGAGCAGATCATAAGTTTGCGGATCGCCTTTTTTAAGACTGAGGTAAAGATAAATACCGAATCTTCCAAGATTATAGCCCGAATCGTAAAGCTCTTTCAGCGCCGTATAGCCCTCGTCCTTTTTACCAGAAATGAGGTTCCGTATAGAGAGATTAAGTTTTATTACATCGCTGTTTGTTTTTAAATATGCTATCTGAAGGTTCTCTTCCGACCTTTCCGGATTCCCTGCCTGCTCATAGAAAAGAGCGTTCAGGAAATACCGTACACCTGATTTGTCGTAATTTCCGTACTGTTTTTTTGTAAAAGGAAACAGTGTGTTCGCAAAAAGTAACAATATTAACATGACCCGCATCATTTTCATCAAAACCATACCTTAATTAAATACCGAAATAATAATTTTGCCTTTGACTGTAGATATATCCGACGAATTGTAATCCTTCTTAAGCCTCAATGTGATCTGAACAGAATCACCGAACTCAAAGAACTTTACGCTTCTCACAACAGATTTGTTGTAAACGTAATTTTTTATCGAATCAGAAAATTTACCTTTATAGAAACTTATGTTGAAAAAACTGTCCCCTGAAAAAAATGACGAAATGTTAGATACAGGATCATCGCCCTTATAATTAAGACTGATCAGCACGCCGTTATTCTTCTCAACAACTTCAAGATCGGAGATAGAAAATGATATTTTATCTGCATGAGTCGATTTTTTCTCACTGCTTACAATGATCTTATCGTTCATCTTTGCCGGATCGACTTCGACCGCTTCTGTTTTCTTAATACTTTCATCTCTTGCAACAGGGTCGCCGACCACGGGTCTGAAGGCCGAACATCCGGCAAGAATAACTGTCAGTATGGCTGCTAAAACTGTATATTTCATATCTTCACGATCTCCTTTTCGTGCATTTTCATTTTCTGTTACGAACCAAATATACTAAAGTTCTTTCTTTTTCGCCTTAAATTCTTCAATTCTTTTTATAAGATCTTTTACTCCATCAATACCGAACTTATATCTGATCTTTTCGAATATAGCTTCCGCTTTACGGGCAGCGGCTTCAGCATTTTTTAAATCCTTCAAGTCCTCAAAGTATGTATAGGCGAGATTATAAAGAGCTTTGCCTTCCGAATGAATGTCGTTGTGTTTTTTAGAATAATCTATCTGCTTTTCATAGAACCCGATGCTTTTTTTGATATCCCCCGTTTCGGCATAGCAGTTCGCAAGGTTTCCGTAGCTGTGACCGACCATTTCGATATTGTTTATTTTCTTCGAGTATTCAAGGTTGTCGCCGTATATCTTAACTGCCTTTTTATAATCGGCTTTTCTGAAATAAACATCTCCCGTATTATCTTTAAGTACCGATATCCTGATCTTATCGCCCGTTCTCTTAAGCACATCCTCCCTCTGCCTGCACAGCTCCAGAGCTTCTTCGAATTTACCCTGTTCCAGTCTTACATTGAAAAGACTCTGAAGCAGAAGTTCTTTGAGGTGAAGCTTTCCGGTCCTCTCCACGAGTTTTATTCCTTCCTTTATGTTCTTTTCGGACGTTCTGTAATCACCTTTAATATAACTTACTCTGGAAAGTCCGTCCAGAGCGCTCATGATAAGCTCGTAATTGTGTATCTTTTTAGCCTCAATGAAAAGTTTATCGAAATACTTCTCGGCCTCATCCATATTCCCCTGCTGACCGTAGACTGACGCAATGTTCCTCAGAGCCGTGAACTTCTCGTTAACAAGCTTTCCTTTATCTGCAAGGACCAGCATATTATTGTATCTCTTCAGAGCCTTGCTGAATTCCCTTCTTACAAAATGGTAAAGACCTTTAGCACATTCAGTATCGAGCATGTATTTAATGCTGCCCGTCTTTTTTACGATCTTTGAGAGCATGTCCGTTATATTTTTCATCTTATCAAGATCGCCTGTCCTGTGATAAACGAACGCCATTTCTATCAGAACCGCGGTCTTAATATCCGCATTAATAAAGTTCCCGAACGAATCGAAAAGTTTTACAGCCTCATCGTATTTAGATGACCTCTGAAGTATGTTCAGCTGCCTCACTTTTGCTTTCTGATAAATGAGGCTGTCCTTTTCCGAAGACCTCATTATATTCTCGCACACGGCAGTCGCTTTATCGCGCTTTTCGGTTATCCTGTATATATCGAAATCAAGAAAATAACTTTCCAGTTTCTCTTCAGGAGGCATTTTGTATTTCCTGTAGAGTTTAAGAAAATCGAATGTCTCTTTGAACCTGAATTTAGCCTTTGCCGACTCTGCCGACTTCAGAAGATAAAATCTCGCTTTTTCCTTATCGTTCGTATGCCTGTAATGGAATGCCAGAAGTTCATAGGCGGAAGATATATTATCTCCGAAGTTCTTTTCATAGAGCTGAGCTATTCTTAAATGGTACTTCCTTCTGAGAGAGAAAAGAAGAGTCTCGTAAGCGACCTCCTGAGTAATGGCGTGCTTGAACAGATACTCGTTGTCGCTGGTCTCCTCAAAGATCGTCAGATCGACTTTTGTCAGGTCGAAGAGGCTGTCCTTAATATCGAGCCTGTCAGCGATCTCCTTGAGATTCTGCAGCTGTTTAAGAATGTCGAACTGGAATATCCTTCCTATTACCGAAGCTATTTTCAATATCGTTTTGCTGTTCTCGTCAAGCCTGTCAATCCTTGAAAGAACTATATCATTCACATTATCGGGTATACTGATCGTTTTTATCGAGGGTTTGATCCTGTATTGCACCGAAGATTTTTCCAGAGCCGCCAGAGCTTTGTCCCTTTCGGACATGAACTTGTCTTCTATCTTCACTTCGCCGCCGCTTTCTCTGTCGGGAATGAGGTTTCCTTCATTCTTCAGACCCAGAAGGATCTCTTCCATAAAGAAAGGATTGCCCTTGGTTTTCTGATAGATCTGCTCATAGATCTTTGCGGGTATTGTTGTCAGATTGAATTTTTCTAAAAGGAACTGTTTACCCTCATCATACTCAAGGTTGTTAAGTTCAAGCGTATGCGAGGAGCCGCAATTTTCGAACGGAGCAAGCATATTATCCGGCCTGTAAACGAAGTGGATGAAGCAGGGAAATTCCTCAGGCTCAAAAACATTCAGGAGAGACAAAAACAGGTCCGCCGAAGCAGGATCGAGCCAGTGAGCGTCTTCCAAATAAAGAACGGTCCTCTTTTCCTTCATCACTCTGGAGAATATGCTCATGGTCACTTCCATAAAGAAATCCTTAAGTCCAGGATCGTTCGTAGCTGACGGTTTTTCCTTCCATGACATGAACTCTGCAAAAAGTTCCGTGTTTCCGGCTTCCCCCGCGAACTTGAGCAGCGCTTCTAACTTCCTTATCTTTTCTTTTGTGCCGTCGAAGATCGTTACGCCTGCGAATTTGGCTATGAATTCCCTGACCGCATAGTAAGTATTGTTTTTAGTGTACGACAGGCAGTTTACAAGGCAGCATTCGGTCTCTTTTCTTCTGTCCTCGAAAAGTTTGTTCACCAGTACGGATTTACCCAGCCCTGCTTCGGCTTTTATATTAATGAGAACAGCTTTCTTCTTTTTTAGCAGGTTGCTATACTCTTCAAGCTCTCTTCTTCTTCCGATAAGCTTAAATCTTTTGCTTTTTCTTGTTTCGAGAACCTTTATAAGGTCGTAAGCGCTGAAAAGTCCGGAAACACCTTTAAGCTTAAGTTTTCTCTCTTCTCCGGTCTCGACTTCTGGAACCCTTTCTTTGATGTGTCCGGAAATAATGATCTCGTCTTTCTTTGCAGAAGCCATGAGTCTGGCACTTAAGTTGACCGTGTTTCCCATGACAGTAAACTCCTGCCTGTGCGATGCGCCGACCAGACCGAAATAAATATTTCCGTTGTTTATTCCTGCTTTAATTTCAATTCCTGCGGGCTTGTTCTGCCTTATCTCCTGAAGGGCTCTGAGCGCGAATTCCTCATTCTTTTCAGTCGATACCGGCGCTCCGAAAAGCGCGATTATCTTGTTGCCCTTGTCTCCCATGTCTATTTTGTTTATAAAGCCCTGGTATTTTTTTACCGTCGAAGCTGCAAGAATGAAAAATTCGTTGAGAAGATCATAATCGAAGTCTTTTCCGTAGCTTATTCCGGAAAAGTTTAAAAAAACCACCGCGCAGTTCCTCAGCTCCCCGTGCTCCAGCGCGCCCGCTTTGTCCCTCTCCGCAAGTTCATCGTCAATGAATTCGCTGAACCATTTCCTGTCGGATCCGGGCGCGACCTTTACCGCGGCTGCATCGCCGCTCTGCGGTCCTTTCGTCAGCAGTTTGAAGAAACCGTTCCTTTTTTCAAATTCATATCCGCTGCCTCCGGCCCGGGCTCCGGCGGTCACGATTATCTCACCCTGCTCCGCGTGGTGTTCGCAGTCGCAGGCTCCGTCAAGAGTGTCTCCGGCTATAAAATACTGCTTGATATCGTTCCCGACCCTGCCTATGACGGAGTGTCCGCGGTCTATTCCGATCTTCATGCTGATCGAGCATTCGCCGGCTATAGTTTCTATCTTTGTGAACTTTTTGACCGCCGCCTGCATTAAAAGCGCCGTCTCAAGCACTGCCTTTTCCGTGACACTGTCAGGGAAGAAAACAGTCACCGCGTCCCCCCCGAACTTATAGACCGAGCCCTTGGAGCTTGTAACTATAGTTATAAGCTCCTCGAATACTTCGTTTATAATTCTCGATATCTCTTCGGAGCCTTCCTTTCCTTTTGCCGTAAGTTTCTCGGAGAGATTCGTGAATCCGGAAAGGTCGGCGAACATCACAGTCCCCTTCACCTTCACGAAATTCCTCTTCTCGATGTCCGCATATATTTCCGCAAAATGTTTCGGAATGTATTTTGACAGCATAACAACTCCGGATTGTTTTTTAATGAGCGTCCAGCCAGTTGTCCCCGATCCCGACATTTACATCCAGCGGGACGGAGAGCTCTACTATATTTTCCATTTCATGCCTGATAAAATCAGCGAACTTCAACGCAGCGTCCTCTCTGACCTCGAATACAAGCTCGTCGTGTATCTGTAGCAGCATACGCGCATCGTAGCCGTTCAGCTTTGAATTTATCTTTATCATCGCCATTTTGATTATATCTGCAGATGTACCCTGAATAGGCGCATTCACGGCTGCTCTCACAGCCGCGCTTTTTATGTTCTTGT
>ERZ795048.3570-NODE-3570-length-11478-cov-32.738072_pt1 | contig 11478 bp, 6 predicted proteins | sample MGYA00375132_ERZ795048 | MGnify/ENA primary metagenome ERZ795048 (study PRJEB30177, sample SAMN05720225) | activated sludge metagenome | isolation source: Anaerobic digester | place: Hong Kong | collected 2014-12-17 ...
AGTTTAAATAAATAAACAGAAATCGCTGAAGGAAGCCATACACTGTTGACACCGGGGTAATAATTAACCTCGCCGTACTCCACCCTGTAAAAAAAAGCCATAAAAAAAGCGAGGATTATCAGCAGCACAACACTCTGAAATGAGTTCTGATAAAGAATATCAAGTTTAAGTTCCCTGAGTTCTTCCCTTAAGGATTTAATCATCTTCAAAACCTTTTTGATTCATTTTTATCCTGTCCGGATATCTTCGCCGGTTTTCACTCCGGACTCTTCAAGCATTTTCAAAAGATACACATCGAGAAATACCAGTGTGGAGCGGGGGAATGTGATTCTTTTTAAACGGTTGATTTCGGGGTCATCTATAGCACAGTATTGTTTATAGAGTTCATCGAAGGGGAGATCCAGGTCGGTATTTTCAATGAAACTTAATGTGAGGCTGTAAATGTGTTCATGTTTTGATATAATTCCGGTGATGTAGCTGATAATTTGTTCATTACCTTCAACCGGAGGGTAATGCCCCTGGCATAGAAGATCGATCTTTTCTCTCCGCGCAAGATTGAGAAGGAATTTTTGTGATTCAATTGTCTCTTTCAGTGTACCGAATTGTATATCATTGGGGGTAAGATAATTCAGCGCGTCACCGGCAATGAGTATACTGCTTTTTTTATGATAGTAAACTGTATGGCAGTCTGAGTGTCCAGGGGCTTCCAGGGCATAAAAAGAATCGTCTAATACCCATCCCATTGTTTTCATACCGTTGAAATTGATTTCGGTCAATCCGGCAGGTTCAAGAAACTTTATATGTTTTTTGCCTGAATATATCCTCCCTATGCTTTTAAGGGATAATATATATGATACTGTGAAGAGAAGAGGTTCTGCTATGTATTTTGAGTACACTTTTCTTTTCATAAGGAGTCTGATTATAGAATCATTAAAAACACCGAGTCTTTTTAAAAACCCCTCTTTAGACATATCTCTGTACATCCTGAGGATCTGTCCCGAGGCATTTGTTCTCAGATAATTAATTTTTGACACTGCATTTCCATGGTATATGATAGGGGAGTTTTTCCCGGCGAGCCTGCCATTGTTGGCAATATGATCGTTGTGATAATGTGTGCAGAGTATTGAATAATCACCGGTGTGTCCCAGGTGACGTTTAATCCGCATGAGTCTTTTTTTCCCGCATGATGAGTCTATTATGTATTTACGGTTTCCTGCTGTGAGAATATATGTATTGGCAAAAGTGGTTGCCCTGCCGTCTTTAACGGATTCCGCAAAATAAATCATTCCTCTCTCTTTATAGGTATCAATCATCATAGGGGAACTGTAAACTCCTTCATTAAGATAATATAATGAATAAAAACGGGATCTGTACTATTTTTCTATCTGCTGTTTTAACGGCAGATAGAATGAAAATTCAGCCCATTCATTCTGCTTTGATTCAGCTTTTATGTGTCCCTTATGCATCTGGATTATTTTCCATGTCGTATATAGTCCTACGCCTGTACCTTTGCGCTTCATAAGTTCATCAGTTTCAACGCGGGAAAATTTTCTGAATAATTTTGATTTAGCCTCCTCGGGGAATCCGGGCCCGGTGTTGCGGACAGCGACATTCAGATGCAATTCATCTGAAGAAACTGTTATGTCAATATGCCCGTTTTCATTTCCGTATTTTACGGCATTGCTCATAAGGTTGTTCATTACTATTTTCATCAGATTTTTATCACAGTCCACTGTAACTTCTGATTCCATATTTATATTTATTGTCATTTTTTTTTCAGTAACTTGAGGTGCTATGATTTCGGCTGTTTCTTCTATTATTTCTTTTCCGAAACTGCACTCCTGGAAATATGCACCGATGTTTTCATTTTCAAACCGGGACAGGGTAAGATACTCGGAGGTCATCTCTCTTAAAAATTTGGCTTTGCTTACCATCCTCTGAACATAATCCCTGTGTTTGGGATCCATTGCTCCGAAGTATCCGCCGGCAAGTGTGTTGCCCAGAGAGATGATCGAGTCCAGCGGGCTTTTAAGTTCATGGCTTACAAAGCTCAGCATCTCCATGTATGAATTAATGGCTTCAGTGAGCTTTTGAATCCGGTATGTTTTTTCAACAGCCTGTCCTATCCTCTCTATAATCAGCAGGTTCATCAGCACGTGGCTGGTATTATATGTTTCAATCTTTTTTGAACTTATGAATAACAGCCCCACGGGCCGCCCCTCCACTGATATCGGACAGGTGATGCTGGAGTTGATCCCCTCCTTCAAAAGCAGTTCAGTTGATTCACTTGCAGGGTGACCTTCCAGGTAAGCTTTAAGATTGTTAAGGATTCTCGGTGTTCCTGATGCAAATACTTTCTCCAGTGAACTGTTATCTATATCAGCACTGTATCCTTTATCCATCTGAATTCCGGTATAATTTGTTCTAACGTGATAAACTGTGAGTCTGCGACCGTTCTCTTCAAAGAAAGAGAGAGCAATTCTGTCGCAGGGTATTATTTCCTGTATATTAATAAACAGAAAGTCAATTATCCCCTCCAGAGTCTCCTGCGAGGCTACTTTACTGTTAATATGCTCCAGAATTATTGATGTTTTTTCATCTTTAAAATCAGCATCGTTAATGTTTAAATCAGGATAAATCAGAGGTAATTTCTGCGAATCGGCCATTTGAGATTGTCCCCCGTATGAATTGTTTATTTTTTTTATATATGTTCTATAATATTTTCTTTAAAAACTGTTATACCGGCAGTTTTTTAATAAAATGCATTTATATCCGGTTTTATCATGAGGTCAAGTGACTTTATTCTTGTTGACTGTTAAAATCATATACATGTAATATTAAAATGTGGCTTTTTCAATTACTTTATTTCACTGTTTTATGTGGTCATGTGGAAAGGGTCGGATATTATGAAAATAAAGTTCAGAAACAGTTTAAGAAACAAGATCCTTTTCGGATTTCTTCTTCTTGTCCTCGCTACCGGCGGTTCATCTCTTTTTATAGGTTATCAGACAATCTATAAAGGCCTTCTGAGTCAGGCCTACGAAACTGTGCGCAGTGATCTTAGCACAGCTGAGTATCTCTATTATAACAGGCTTTATCAGAACAAAATGGCAATAGGTTATATGTCACGTGTTGAATATATGAAAAAAGCCATTTTGAGTGAAAACGGGACATTCCTGTATAATAAATTTATGGAAGTAAAGGATTATCTCGGCATTGATATACTGATTATAACTGACGCCCGTGGAAAAGTAATTCAAAGAATAAACAACAAAGGATTTAAGGGGGACAATGTCCTTCAGATAGACCCCATAAGGCAGGCAATTGAAACAGGGAAACAGATTTCCGGCACAAGCATCCTTTCTAATGAGATCATCAGCAGAGAGGGGAAGGAGATAGCTGAAAAGGTTCTTGTGAAGATAATCCCCACAGAAAAGGGGCGTAAACCTGAAAAGGAATACGAAGAGAGAGCTCTTGTGCTTAACACAGCTACTCCGGTTCTGGTAAATAATAAAGTCATTGGAGTACTTTACGGGGCTACAATAAAAAATAATAATTTTGAAATAGTTGACCGTATACAGACTCTTTTTTTCAGAAAAGGGGGGAGGCTGCAGAAAAACAAACAGATTGGAACTGTTACTATTTTTCTCGAAGATATAAGGATATCAACTAACGTTATAAGCAGTGAAGGGGAAAGGACTGTCGGTACGCTTGTTTCTGAAGAGGTGTATGACAGGGTTTTCAAAAACGGAGAAATGTGGATAGACAGGGCTTTTGTTGTTGATAAATGGTATATCGCCGGATATACTCCTCTCGGAGATACAACAGGTAAAACAGTCGGGATTCTTTATGTAGGGGTCCCCTCTGACAATTACAGATGGATGCAGACAAATACCGCATCTTATGTTCTGCTTATAACAATAATTACATCACTTTTTGCGATATTTGTATCAGTATATCTTTTAAAACGTATAATAAAACCGATCAATGAGGTTGTTGAAATGTCGGATATTATAGCAGAAGGGGATTACAGCAGTAAACTCCGGCAGTTCAGTGAATATGAACTCTCCCATCTCTCTTCTGCATTTAACAGAATGACAGATGCAATTTATGAACGGGACTGCAGAATCAAGGAAACAGCACAAAACCAGATTGCCCAGTCTGAAAAGCTTGCGTCTCTCGGGCGGCTTGCCTCAGGTATTGCGCATGAGATAAATAATCCCTTAACCGGAATACTTACATACAGCAGCATGCTGAAAGAGGATCTTGCCGATAGTCAGTATATTGATGACCTGCAGATAATCATTGATGAGACCATGCGCTGCAGAAAGATCGTTCGCGGGGTGCTGGATTTTGCCCGCGAAACAAGTCTTGAAAAACAGACCCTTGATCTTAATAAGGCCCTTGTAACAGCAGTCAGAATTATCGAAAAGCATATAACTTTTCAGAATGTTAACATAATTAAATCATTCTCGCCGGATATTCCACATGTTAATGTTGATCTGGATCAGATGAAATCTGTTTTCAATAATCTTCTTGTTAACGCGGCTGATGCTATGCCGGAAGGTGGTGATTTGACGATTTCAACATCATATAATCCTGCCGAGAAAATGGTTTATGTATCTTTTTCGGATACCGGGACAGGTATACCTGAAGAGCATCTGGATAAAATATTTGATCCGTTTTTTACTACAAAAGAGCCGGGAAAAGGTACAGGCCTCGGACTCTCGGTTATATATGGTATTATTGAGAAGCATAATGGAAGTATATCTGTTAAAAGTACACCTGGCGAAGGTACTGTTTTTACAATAAAGCTGCCGGCTGGTGAAGATGAAACCTTCTGTAGCTGAAATACTCAAAACGGAAATTTCTCCGGAAAAATACCTGGAGGCAATAAAACCATTTAATGGTGACTTTGTTTTTGACCATGATGAAATGATGAATTTCGGGGAAGTTTATTGTTCACTATACCCGGAATCTGTTAATCACGGGGATTCAGTCCAGGTCGTTACCGGGTATAAACTTGTAAGAATAACAATTATAGAGTGCCTTCTCGCGGGCATCGATATTAAACTTAAACCCTTTTACAGGGAAATGCTTATTTCAGCTTCAGGAGTAACCAAATTCATGCCTGAAGTTCTGGATATTGCCGGACGTGAAAGCACAATTGATACTTATAAGAGTCTTGACAATAAAGTAAAAGATATTAAATCCGTAATAGATACATTACCGAATAGCGTTATAAAAGAACGCTTTACCGGCGGGGTAAGTGTATTTTATAATACACTCTACCTGATAAAGAAAAGTCTTAATCTCTGATTAACCGGCAAAAATGTGGAAACAAAAAAAGAAATTAGCGCTGAGCTTATATCCTATATAAGCCATGAGATAAAGAATTCCCTTAATCCGGTGATTAATCTCTCAGGAATAATGCTTAAGGAGAAACTCCGGGCATTAAACACCGATGAACGGGAATACCTTGAAGTGATTGAGAGAAACGGCAGGAAAATTCTTACACTTGTCGATTATTTGTCTTATATAAACAGAAATAAAAATGGAAAAGTTATCCGTTCATACGCTCCTGCTACAATAAAAACAGTTATTGAAAACTCTGTAAATAGCATATCTGCCTGCAGGAACACCGGCAGTATCAGCTGCTTTTGTATTGTTGAAAAGGGAGAGAGTGAAATCCCGGTTGACACTGAATCTTTTAAAAAAATAATTTCATGTATAACCGAGTTTTTACTTTCTGTTGATAATACAGGTTCTCTTTATTTCCGTATCTCTTCAGATTCTGAAAATATTTCATTAAATGTTTCCGGGATCGGTACTGATGAGGAATTCAACTTTCACGAATGTTCAGCAAAGCCTTTTGATTCAGCCTCTTTAAGTGAAACATCGCTGCTATGGTATTCATTAGCTGATGAACTTATATCAATTGTATGCGGCCAAAGTATACTCAGTCAGATAGGTGACGGGAGGGCAGTCTGGTTTCTTAAAATTCCCGTATCTCCGCAAACCACGGTTATGGAAAGCGGATCTCCGCAGGTTGAAAAAGCGGATAATCGTGAATTTGTTCTCATGGTTATTGACGATGATCCTGACACATTGATCCCTGTTAAAGCTATTGCTGAACATGAGTTTGAAGGTTTATGCAGAGTTGTCCATGCCTGTACCGGCAGCGAAGGTATTGATATGCTCGAAAGAATAAGGCCTGATATAATACTGCTTGATCTTTCCCTTCCTGATATTAATGGGCTTTCACTGGTCAGGAGTATAAGAAATTTTTTTACACGGGAGTCGGTTACAGTTATTGCTTTTACCGGACACGATCTGGGATTTAACAGGGAAAAATTGATTAACTCCGGTTTTGATGATATAATTATAAAACCGTTCCATATTGATGAATTTATTGCTAAAATCAGGGGCTGGATTAAATAGATAATGATCAGAATTCTGATAATAGACGACAGCAGGGATAACCTGATTACTCTTTCCGCGATTTTAAGGAATTATTTTCCCGATGCGGAACTCATTTCATCAATTTCACCCTCTGAAGGTATTGAACTTGCTGCGGAACATAAACCGGATGTAATTATTGTAGATTATATAATGCCTGTTATGAACGGTATTGAAGTCTGCAAAAAACTTAAGTCTGATCCGGCAACTGCAATAGCCCCGGTAATTCTTATTACAGCTTCAGATACAACGCCGGAGATAAGAGCCGCGGCATTTGAGAAAGGGGCGGATGCTTTTATTGCTAAACCTGTGGACGAGATTGAACTTGCCGCACAGATGAAAGCCATGCTCCGCATTAAAAGTTCTGAGGATCTTCTGCGCCTGAATAACAGAGTTCTTGAAAACAACCTTGCCATCAGCACGGCGAATCTACAGAGGCAGGAAAACAATTACAGTTCTCTTTTTAACAGCATAAGCGACATTGTAATAATACATGATCTTGAGGGTGGAATCCTTGAAATAAACAGGAGCGGCCTGGATTACTTCGGTATTGCTGAAGAAGAGGTAATCGGGAAATCCGTTCTGAATTTTTTTAACTATCAGTCAGTAACTGATATTTCATCCAGTATCATGAAGATGTCCTCCATGGACAGAAAGATTATCGAAACATCGATAAAGAACGCAAAGGGTGACATCGTACCTGTTGAGGTTAGCAGCAGGCTTGTTGAATTTAATAATGATTTTGCCATACTGAGCGTTTTCCGTGATGTTAAAGAAAAGAGAAGCAGTGATGAATTAAAAAGACTAATTTCTCTCCTTATAGAAGAATCTGAAGATGCTGTAATAGGTGTTACCCTTGGAGGGGAGATTGTAAGCTGGAACAGCAGTGCCGCGAAGATTTTCGGGTATTCAGCTGAGGAAATCGCCGGTTCATCATACTCTATGCTTATCCCCCCACATCAGCCCGATTTTTTCCCCTATCTTCTTGAACGGATTCGTGCAGGGGAGAAGATTGATCATTATGAGACAGTAAGTGTCAGTAAAACCGGTGAAGAGATATATATCACACTTAAAATTGTTCCTATCCGCGATTCACTCGGGGAGATTATAGGCGCTTCAATTATTGAGCGTGATGTTACAGAGGAACAGCGTGCCAGGGAAAAAATCAGGAAAGGTAAGGATTTTCTCAAGAATCTCGATGAAATAAATCCTGCGTTTTATATAGCTATTGATTCAGCAGCGAATATCATGTCTGTAAACAGAACCATGCTCATCGCGCTTAATTATACCCTCAGCGAGGTGGTTGGGAGGAATTACATAGATCTTCTGTTTCATGAATCTGACAGGACAATTCAGCGGCAGGATTTCATGAAGATGATTCAGAAAAAGAAGATAGTTATAAGTGAAACTTCAATCTATACGAAGTCAGGTGAAGAGATACTTGTTGAGTGGCACGGAAAACCTGTAATCAAAGTTAACGGCAGGGTCGATTTTGTTTTTCTTGTGGGGATTGATATAACAGAGCGTAAGCGGCTTGAAAAAGCAGTGATGGAGACAAACGCAGCTGAGAGACTGAAGATAGGGCAGGATCTTCATGACAGGCTGGCCCAGCACCTTGCCGGAATTTCCTTCAGGAGTGAACTCCTTAAACTCAAAATCAGCGAAAACATGCCGGAAGCAGTTTCTGATATTGATGATATTGTTGCCCTTGTCAGTACCGCGATCAATAAGACCCGTGAAATCGCAAAAGAACTCTGCCCTGTGGAAATCGATCCCGGAGGTCTTTTCTCTGCTGTCGAAAGCCTGAGGGATGAGGTTAAAAAGTGTTCAGGCGCAAGTGTACTTGTTAAATGGGATAACAGCATAGCTGTAACGGGTAAGCTTGAGCTCTCTAACCTTTATTATATAATACGGGAATCGATATATAATTCCATTGAAGTTAACAATTCTAAAAATATTGTTGTGACCTTTCATAAAGATGGTGCTATCGGTATTATCGAGATTATGGATGATGGAAGTGATTTCGATTCGATAGATAAAGAGAAAAACAGGCTCTTCCAGAGCATGATAAGATACAGATCGTGGCTGATGGGGGCTTCAAGTGAAATGAAGAGCAACCCGGGCGGCGGTGTCACGATTTCATGCAGGTTTAAGCTTAGCGGTGAAATACTTAATCCTGATTCAGATAAAAAATGGCCCGAAGTTAAAAAGGGGAAAGGCAGAGCCAAATCATCAGTACTGCTTGTTGATTCTCACCCTGTTGTACGGCAGGGGCTTAAGCAGATTCTTGAGATAGAAAAAGATATTGCAGTGGCAGGAGAAACGGGTAACGCGGAGGAGGCGCTTAAACTTATAGGCCGCCTGCGGCCTGACATTATGACTGTGGATATATCACTCAGCGGTACAAGCGGAATCGATCTTATTAAAGCCTGCAAAGACCGGTATCCCACTCTTCCCGTGCTTGTTCTTTCAATTTATGAAGAATCTATCTACGCTGAAAGGGCAATAAGGGCCGGAGCCCGGGGCTATGTAATGAAGGATGAGTCTCCCGCGGTAATTGTTAATGCTGTAAGAACTGTTCTTGAAGGGCGTCAGTTCATGAGTGATACACTTAAACAGAAACTTCTTGATAAGCTGTATTCCCCGAAATCGGATGATACTTCAGCACTGGTGGACTCCCTTACAGACAGGGAATTCGAGATTTTTCAGCTGATCGGGCATGGACTGGGTAACAAACATATAGCAGACAAGCTTCATATAAGTGTAAAAACCGTGGAAAACTTCCGCGAAAAGATAAAAAACAGGCTTAATATCAGCTCCTCTTCAGAATTAATTCAATTCGCAGTAAACTGGATTATGAATAAGACCTCATGACTATAGGGGAATTCCCCCTTGTGTTTAAAAGATTTTTCCCCTATTTACAATCCCCTTATTTTATACGTATGCTATAGCAGACTTAATCAGTTAAATGTAATGTATATGGTTGGAGCGGTTACAACACCAGTATTTCACGCCGGTAAAAAACCGTTCTTCCATGTAGGTAATCAAGAATACTGACTTAGAGGTTGGATATGGATTATAAGTCTGGAGTATGTAATTTTTGCGGAACCGGATGCGGCAACTACCTCAAGATAACAGATGGTAGGATCACGGGGGTATATTCCTCCCGGAACCACCCGGTAAGTAAAGGGAGACTGTGTGTCAGGGGATGGCATATCCATGAATGGCTGATGACAGATCAGCGGATAGATGCCCCCATGATAAGGGTTGACGGCTCATTAAAGAAAGTGAGCTATGAAGAGGCAGTTAATTTCATGATGGACAGGATGTCGGTTTACAAGGGGAAAGAAAACAAAGAGATAGGTTTCCTCGCTTCACCGAGATCATCAAATGAAAATAACTATCTTTTCATGAAACTTGCAAGGGGTGTATTTAAAACAAATAATATAACCCTTGATTCAGAATCAGGCCATAAAGCGAGCCTGAATGTATTATCAGAGGGTACCGGATTCGCAGGGATGACCGGCTCTCTTGAGGAGATTGCGAAAACAGATTTCATACTGGTTGTTGGCTCTGACATTACCAAGATGAACCCGATAATCGGAAGTGAAATTCACAAAGCGCAGATGTCCGGAACAAAAGTCGTCACAATATGCAGCAGAAGTTCCCAGATCGCGAAGCTGAGTAATGTGCATCTTCAGATTAAGCCGGGATCTAAAAAGGTTATTCTCGGGGCTCTGGCTAAAGCTGCTCTTTCATCAGGCGCGGCAGATTCAGATTACATCAGTAAATTCACTGAAGGTGTAGAAACTTTCAAAAATTCAGTAAATTCACTTGAGCCTGCTGATATTGAATCACTTACAGGTGTTGATTATTCAGTAATATCTGAAATCGCTGAAGAGCTATGCAAATCATCATCAGCAATGGCTTTCTGGTCAACAGGGATTGCAGGACTCGACCAGGATACAGTGAGCTACATCTATGACCTGTTCCTTGTGGCTGGTAAGATCGGGAAGGAAAACTGCGGTGTTAATCCTATAGCAGGTATAGCTAACCTGCAGGGTGGATATGACATGGGAGCAGCACCTGATCTTCTTACAGGATTTCAGAAGATTAATTCTGACGCTGCTTCGAAGTTCGAGAAAGCCTGGGGCACAACGTTGAATAAAGAAGCAGGAAAAGATATTTACGATCTTCTTGCTGATAAAAATTCAGGGCTCAAAGCTCTTGTTGTGGCAGATCACGATGAAGGTATTGTAAGATACGAAAAAGAGATCGAATCTCTGGATTTCGTTGCTTACTTCGGTGCTTATGACAATCCGTTTATTAAACACGCTGACGTGGTGTTCCCAATGGCTGCTCTTATAGAAGACAATGGGACTTATACTAATACAGAGAGAAGGGTTCAGCTCTCACAGAAACGTATTGAACCATTTGAGAATGCAATGCCGGGATGGAAACTTTTCCCGATGATTGCAGCAAAAGCATCACAGAACTGGAATTACAGTTCTGCTGAGGATGTATTTAAAGAGATAACATCTCTCACTCCTGAGTATGCGGGATTAACTTATGCTAAACTTATTGATTCCATGGGTATTCAGTGGCCATGTAATGATAAGAATCCTGCGGGATGCAGACGGCTTGATGCAGAAAAGGCAGGGAGAAAATTCAAATTCGCCCCTGTTTCAGGAAACTACAAAACTCCTTCAGTAACCGCTGAATATCCTTTCCTTCTGATTAGAGGGCAGGGTGAGCATTTCTGGCACCAGAATAACATTATGAAGAAGAGTTATATCCCGAAACGGGAGTACAATGCAACGCTTCTTGTTTTTCCTGAAGGTTATGTTGAGATCTGCAAAGAGGATGCAAAGGTTCTGCAGGTACGTGAACACTGGGGTGTTAAGATTGTTTCAGCAAGTGGTGCAATGAAGGTTTCAGTTAAGATCTCTGATGATGTGAAACCTGGAACTGCTTATGTGCCGTACTTCATCCGTGAAATGATTACAGAGTTCCTTCTCG
>ERZ795048.3573-NODE-3573-length-11474-cov-17.166477_pt1 | contig 11474 bp, 8 predicted proteins | sample MGYA00375132_ERZ795048 | MGnify/ENA primary metagenome ERZ795048 (study PRJEB30177, sample SAMN05720225) | activated sludge metagenome | isolation source: Anaerobic digester | place: Hong Kong | collected 2014-12-17 ...
GTCAGGAGAATATTTGATTCTCTGATAATATCCGATTATGCGAAGAGGGTGTTCATCTGGCGCTTTTTCTATGGGGAGAAGTTCTCCGAATGGCCAGGGGTTGAAACAGAGAAGGAGCTCTTTGATGTCTACTACAAAGTCGTATCGATGATCAAAGAGAAGATTGGTAATCAAACTTTATTTTGAAACGATTGGCTATATTCAGGGTGAGATGTTCATGTAAAAGCATAAATTATGAATTACTATAAAGAATCGATCAGTGTGTTATCTGATGTGCTTGGTGTCGATTTATCAGAAAAAACGAGGAAGAGATTGAGCGCTTGGATGAGGTTTGCCTGCTATAAATATTTCCGTGATAATGGAGTGAGGATTCAGTCTATTGCAGATATGTTCAACGTGGATCACTCAAATGTAGTGTATGGAATAAAACAAATGAAAGAGAAATTGAGACATGGAGATGAAACGGCGAAGGGGTGTGAGGATGCAATTGGCGCCCATCCTGCCGCTTTTGCGTATGTTCTGGGGCAGATACCAGGCTCGAAAAAGATAGTTCAAATATGAGCCTTAAAATGCGTTTGTTCGTTTGTGGTTATTGATGTATTTTTGATGACGTATTTTATATCGACGTGGATCACTCAAATGTAGTGTATGGAATAAAACAAATGAAAGAGAAATTGAGACATGGAGATGAAACGGCGAAGGGGTGTGAGGATGCAATTGGCGCCCATCCTGCCGCTTTTGCGTATGTTCTGGGGCAGATACCAGGCTCGAAAAAGATAGTTCAAATATGAGCCTTAAAATGCGTTTGTTCGTTTGTGGTTATTGATGTATCTTTGATGACGTATTTTATATCGACAGACACACAGACACACAGACACCTTCAGGAAGCCCAAATTATAGGCTTCCTGTTTTTATTTATAAAAATGTAGTTTTTTAATAACTTTCATTGGTCAAGGTTTGTATCGCCTCAATAACTGTTGCTGAAAACCTATCTTCAGAATAAAAATCAGAAACGTCCCCATATTTGGGAGATTGTATGCTTGTATCTATAAATTTATATTGCCACTCAATCGGGAAAGGCCCCCTAAGAGAAAGAACTCTGCTATTCTGAGGTCCTTTAGTTTCTGCGATGCGGTTATTTGTGATCAGAAAGCCCCGGCTACGTTATTAAAAGCGTGTCGGGGCTGTTGTTTGAAAATGATGTGTGATCTATATTTTAAAAAGAAAAGGCATGACAAAACTTACTGTTAAACAGGAAAACTTTTGCAATTATTACATTGAAACAGGCAATGCTTCAGAAGCATACCGTATGGCCTATTCGTGTGAAAATATGAAAGATGAAACAGTGAATGAAAGATCATGCCGATTACTAAAAGAGTACAAGATTAGTACAAGGGTGAGGCAATTACAGGAAAAACTTCAGGAAAAATCAGATATCACGAAAGAAGAAGTGTTGAAAGAGCTTACTTATATCGTGCGTGCAAGAGTAACTGATGTTATTTCTGCAAAAGGTCTTGCAGTTAAAGTAAAAGATTTAAAGGATCTCCCGGATGATGTTGTATCATGCATTTCATCAATAAAGAAAACAAAAGGCGGGATTGAGGTTAGGTTTTACGATAAGATACAAGCAATCGACCGGCTAAGCAAGCTTCTGGGGTGGGATGAACCGTCAAAGATCGATATTCAGGGAACAATCGACACAAGTCAATTCGAAAAAATGAGCAAAGAAGACCTGGAGTTGTATATCAAAATGCAAAATGAGCGATTGTCTGCGAAGAAAGGTGACAGCGATAAGCAGTGAACATAGGGAAATGATTTTGTTGGCCGCCGCAATGCATGAAGCGGACAAAATGGAGGCCCGGGAAAACTTCTGGGCCTTTTGTTTGTATATGGATCCGGAGTTCTTCACAAAGCGATCTTTTCTAATTCAGGTCGCTTTAGCATTTATGCAGGTTTATCGCTCATTTACTGACAAAAGGATTTATCGGCTCGCTGTGAGTATGCCACCTCGAGCGGGAAAATCTTACATTTCGTCACTTTTCATCGCCTGGATGATGGGCCATTTCCCGGAACATTCGGTGATGCGAAACTGCTGTTCCGATACTCTATACAACAAACTCAGCTACGACACTCGTAATATCGTTCGAAGCGTAAAGTATCAGGAGATCTTCCCGGATGTAAAGCTATCGCAAGACAAGCAGAACGTGAAGGGATGGAATCTTCAAACATCCAGGCAGGTAGGTTATTTTGGTGCCGGCGTGGGTGGTACGGTTATCGGCTTTGGTGCTTCCATGCTGGCCATGACAGATGACTTGTACAAATCACTTGAAGATGCTCTTTCAGATACGAACAATGAAAGGGTCTGGAGCTGGAAACAGGGTACACACGACAGCCGTATTGAGGGGAATTGTTGTTCCATTGATATCGGTACCAGGTGGAGTGAGACCGACGTCCTGGGGCGCCTTGAATCCTCGGGGAAGTATGATGAGATCATCCGTATTGCAGCGCTTGATGGAGAAGATCAGTCATTCTGCGAGGATGTGCACACAACAGAGTATTATCACGAGATCCGCCAGGACCTGGATGAATCTATATGGGAGGCTGAGTACATGCAGAATCCTATTGAGGCTAAAGGGCTTCTCTTCCCGAAATCAGAATTACAACGATATAGGAGAAATGACACTGCAGGGCGTAAACCAGATGGCATTATTGGTGCATGTGATGTGGCTGATGAAGGGGATGATGATTTCTGTGCTCCATTTGGTGATCTGTTTGGGGAGAAGATATTCATCAAAGATGTTGTCTTCACAAAGGATCCTGTTGAAGTGACAGAGCCTCGCATCACTCAGGCGATATTTGATACCGGTTGTGATCAGATAAGAATTGAGAGCAACAATGGCGGTCGCATCTTCGGTAACAACATCATTAAGAACCTGAGAGCGAAAAAACACAAATGTATTGTTCAGACCAGAGCAACGACGAAAAACAAGGAGACACGCATCCTCATGAAATCAGGCTGGATTAAAAAACACTGTGTCTTCCTGCATGACGAAGACATTATCAAGGGGTCCGATTACGACCGCTTCATGAAGTCTCTCACCTCATACAAGAAAGAGGGCGGGAACAAACATGATGATGCTCCTGACGGGATGACGATCCTCGCCGAATTCGTTGAAGATATCGGCTTGTACAAAGCGATAAATAAGAAAACAGTTGATCGGAGGGCGGTTGTTTAATAAAATCCTCTGCTCCTTATATTTTACAATAAAAATATATGGGAGTAAGGAACAGAGATGGCGCCCTCTATTTTGCTTCTGGCATCGATAATACCGGGATGTACAAGGATGCGGAAGAAACAAAACGCATCGTTGGCGGGATTACAGAGCAGGTCCGCAGGGCCGGTATGGTGATCGGTGCCGTGTTCGGGGCACAGACATTGGCTAGCTTTGGCCGTGAGATCATCAAAGTGCGGGGCGAGATGCAGATGCTGGAATCCTCATTTGAAGTATTACTTCGCGGCAGAGGCGTTAAAGCATTCCTTGACGAGATCAAGGCATTTGCTGTTGAAAGCCCGCTATCTCTTACTGGTGTGTCACAGGCTGCACAGACATTGTTAAGCTTCAATGTGGAAGCCGACAAGACAATCCCTATCATCAAACAGATTGGTGATATCTCAATGGGTAATGAAGAGCGTTTCAAATCACTCACCCTGGCATTCGCTCAAATGTCGTCAGCTGGGAAGCTGATGGGGCAGGATCTCCTGCAGATGATCAACGCCGGGTTCAACCCATTACAGGAAATATCAGAGAAAACAGGTAAGTCTATTTCTGTATTGAGGAAGGAAATGGAGACAGGCGCGATCTCCTCTGAAATGGTTGCCGATGCATTCAGAAGCGCTACTGCCGAAGGTGGCAAGTTCTACGGGATGACACAAAAGCAGGCCGACGGGATCAAAGGTTTGCAAAACCAGATCGAGGGAGCAGCGCAAGAGATGTTCAATGATCTTGGCAAGATGTCAGAGGGATTCATCACTGGAGCATACAAGGCTACAAGGTCACTTATCGAGAATTATGAAACCATTGGCCGGGCCATTGCCGGGCTGATCACCACCTATGGCGCTTATCGTGCTGCTGTGGTAGCAGTGACAGTTGCAGAGAAAGGTTGGACCATTGCATCGATGGCGCAGTACAAATGGCTTGTGATGTTAGAGAAAGCGCAGAAGCTTCTCAATATGACCATGCTCAAGAATCCTTTTGTTGCAGTGACTGTTGCCGTCGTTGGTCTTATTTCCGTTATTGCCACCTTCAGCGATCGCACCACCATTGCCGAGAAGGCACAGAAGAAGCTGAATGAGACACTGGAGGAAGCTACGAATCGGAAAGAGGCCCTTAAAACCAAAGGGAATGAGCTAATATCTGTTATCAATGATGAGACTGCATCAGTTTACCAGCAGACAAAAGCATACAAGGAATTGATTGCCCTTCTCCCTGGGTTAAAAGGTAAAACGATTGGTGAAATCAAGCAGATGGATCCTGCCGATATTGGGAGAATGATATCCGAACAGTCAGATCAAAGCGAGATTGATACCATCCAAGCGCAATATGATGAGCGAATCAAGAACATCGAGGGGTATCGCAGGAAAATCAAAGAACTCCAGAAATCCGGTGCAGATGATGCTACAATATCTTACTATCGTGAGCAGCTGGGCATCGCGCTTGAGGAAACAAGAGGTCTCAAAAAGCAACTTGATGAGATTGCTGATCTGCAGAAAGAAGCATTTTACCAGGAGAACCCGGAAGCACGAAGAAGGGACCTGCAGTCACAGCGTGTAGCGTTACTTCAGAAAGAATCTGAGCTGCAGGAGAAGATCAAATCAGCGGGAGGCAACGATCTGGCCAGCGCTAATGACCGTATCGCGCTGAAAGCGATACAGAGTCAACTCGAGACAAACAAAGCTGCTCTGGAGTCCGTAAATGCGTCCACCGATGCTGCGATCATCAAGAACAAAGAGTACTGGAAAAGCGTGCTTGATGAAGCGACTGCAGCTCGTGACAAGCTGGGGACTGATCAAGTAGGTTCAGATGAATGGGAAAGGTTAACCACTCTCATCAATTCAGCAAGCAAGCAGCTTGATGTATATTCAACAAAGCTGAAAAATGTAAAGGATGACAGCAAGAAGCTGGCCCCTCGCGATGTGGGCACCGTTGAAGGTGTTGGGGCCGGTATTCTCGACAGTTTCATGTCATCTCCGGTGATAGATGATGCAGCCAGCAGGCAAATTGGAGAGTACTCTCAAAAGCTTCGTGAAAGTCTTGCAGGCATAGATCTTCAGGGTGTAGATATATTCGATGTTCTTACCTCTGACCTGTGGAATAAAGCATTCAGCGACCTTGACAAGATGGCCGTTGATGATATGATACAGCTCATTCATCTGCTGGAATTGTATTGGGCTAAACTGAAACTGGATCCATCCGAGTTGGAGGCGCTTCGGGATCGTATTGAGAAGATCACCGAAGAAATTGGCAACAAGAATCCTTTCAAAGGATTGTCAGAAGCAATCAGGAAGTTCAAAAGTGGTGATGGCGATTTCAAGGATATTGCCAAGAATGCAGGCGCCGCCTTGGACCAGGTTGGTAGCATGTTCAACTCCGTTACCGATGGACTCACAAAAATGGGTATGGCCGGTGACGAGGAATCACAGAAAATGCTGAAAGGCATTGGTGATATGATTGGTGGCGCTGCCACTCTCGCCAAAGGGATTGCATCCGGCAACCCTGCTAAGATTGTTGCAGGCGGTGTTCAGTTGCTCACCTCTGCTATTGAGGTTTTCGACAAGAAGAGCCGGAAAGCGAACAGGACCATCAAGAAAAATACTGAAGAGGTTAACAATCTTCAGAAATCATACGAGAATCTCGAAAGGGCGATATCCAAAACCTACTCAACAAAAGCTTCTGCTCTACTTGAGGATGAACAACGCAACCTGGAGCAACAAAGGAGATTAATTCAGGATAATATCCGGGCTGAGAAATCAAAGAAGAGGCCAGACAAAAAAGTAATCAAAGAGTGGGAAAATGTACTTGATGATATCAATGTCCGGATTGAAGAAAACAAGGACCGGGTTTTAGAGTCTCTTGTTGGCACCGATGTGATGTCGGCAATTGATCAGTTTGCGCAGGCTTATGCTGATGCATGGGCATCGGGTGAGGATGCAGCGAAGAAATCTGCAGATGTTGTAAAAGGGATCCTGCGTAATGCTCTTATCAACTACATGAAAGGCCAGTTGCAGCCAGAGGTGGAAGCAATCATGAATAAAATTGCATCATCGATGCAGAATGATGGCCGGATTGACTCAGCAGAGCAGAATGCGATCGATGCACTGGTGGCCGTACTCGACAATAAGGCTGCGCAGTATGAGCAGGCGCTTGATCCATATCTTGAAAAAGAGAAAAAAACGAGTGGCGTCACCGGTGAGCTCCAGGCCCAAATGACAGAGGGTACCGGTTCTCAGCTGGTGGGCCTGTGGAACATGACCGCGATGGATACCAGGGCTATCAAGGACCATCTGAAGAACAACCCCATCCCGGACATTACGAAGGAGTTCACATTGCTGCAGAATGAGCTGTCAGCCATCAAGCAAAATACCAAGGCTACAGCTGATAACACGGATGGAATAAAAGAGCAGTTCGAAGAAATGAACGAGAAGCTCGAGTTGATTGAAAAGAACACAAAACAAAATAACAGTAGAGGATGATGAAAGAGATTAATTTTCTAGTTAAAGAAGCAAGGAAGAACAAGGGTTGCGGGAAAGGTCTGCAACAGCTTAAGAATTGTACTAACGTGAAGGATCTCATTGAGTGCTTCTATGACAATATCGATTATTGTCTTGCCAAAAGCTTTCCTTCAGTGGATTTTTTAGAGCAGTATCGTGCCGATCTGAAAAAGGCCGGTGTCTACATTTCCGAGGATGTCACTATCCACAATCCAAAGAGACTTGTGTTGATAGGGAACTGCAATGTAACGGTCAAGCTAACCAACTGGGCCGTCTGCAGGGCTTATGTTACCGGTACCTCCCGGCTCAATGTTGAAACAAGCGCCTACGCTATTATCATGGCGGATGCTCTAGGTGAGAGCAAAGTCAAGGCGATAGTCAACGATCCATCAAAGGTTATCGTGAATATATACGGAAATGCTCAGGCAGAAGGGGCAACCAGGGTGGTACTGAAAGAGAAAGAGACATATGATCTATAAGATAGATAGCGTACCGATATCGAACTATGGAGCACAGCCGACATTGGCCGGGCAGGCCATTGCATTGCATGGCATCTTCGACCTTCCAAAGCGTATTGGTAGCACAGAGCATAACTGGGGCACATCGATAGAGCCATTTGTCGAAAAAGAAGACATCGAACTGGATGGCCGGGCTCTTACCTTGCATGCAGTTGTCAGTAGTGAGGGGCTCGACAATTTCATTCAGTCCTGCATTTCATGTGAGCAGTTAAGCATCGACTATGATTCATTTGATGTTGTCTGCAAGGATGAGATTCAGGTGCGTAAGGTTGATTCCAGATATGTCGTAGCAGTCACGTTTTGGCAAGATGTGTACGAGGTAGGATCTTTGGATATCAATCCTTCCGCCTCAGGCTCGTTTCGGCTGGATAATTACGATTTACGCAGGGACTTCGGTGTCTATGTATCAGAAAGCAGCAATCTCTTCAATACGGCCAAAAGAATCGATATTCCGACCACTGAATTATATGAGAGGACAAATTATCGTGCATCCCGCGATATAACACTGCGGTGTTCGATGATGGGGCACTCTCTATCAGGTGTCTATTCCAACATGAAGCGGTTCCATGCGCTCCTGATGGCACCAGGGATGCGGACACTCACAACACCGAATAAGACACTTGAGGTATATTTTAAAAACGGCATGTCAGTGAGAGCGGCAACTCACAATATTCTTCAATTCAACATAACAGCAACCAGGTGTGATAACAATATATAGAGACATAAGCGGAAGTAGGATTGAGGTTGAAAAGATCTCAAAGAAGAATGCAATCTTCAAGACCGCGATAATGGCGCTTGATGAAGTGCAGATCTCTGTTGTTGTTGATGAAGTACTCAGCATAACTGAGGGCGATTACATCATTCATGATGGTGTTCAGTACACGTTGAATCGGGATCCTGAGTATGCAGTGAACAGCTATGTTCAATTTACCTACGATCTGATATTCGAGCACCCTCAGTACCGGTTAATCGATAAGCTGCTTTCGAGCAGTGTTACTGGTTCCCCCAGCTTCACCATGACTGGGAAGTTGTCTGACTTCGTTCATCTGCTTGTCACGTGTGTAAACAAGTCAACCAATCCGGAAGGTGTTGATAATGGGTGGACCGTCGGGAATGTCATAAGCAGCGAGTACAAAACGCTCACGATCGAGGACCTGAACTGTCGGGATGCATTAAAGTTGTTTGCAAAAGAGTTTGATTGTGAGTACTACTTCTCCGGAAGTGGGAAAGTTATAAATTTCCCCGAGCGAGTTGAGAAAGTGACCTCCCATGTGTTCGAATATGGGCGTGGGTTCGGACTGTATAAGATCACACAGCGAAATGTCGACAAGCAGGACACTGTTACAAGGGTATATGTCAAGGGTGGCAACAAGAATGTGCCTCCTGCATATGCTGATGAAGAAGGATATCTGAAGCTTCCTGAGGGATATCTTGAGGATTTCTCAGAGAGCAGCAAGGTAGTTGAGCGGCAGGTCGAGTTCGAGGAGGTTTTCCCTCGCTTCATTGGCTCCGTTGCAACTGTTGCTGGCGAGAACAACCGAGTTATCACATGTCCGGCCATTGATTTCGACATTCAGGCCGTCGCTGTTGGATCCAACGCCAGGATCAACTTCCTCACCGGCGATCTGATGGGTAAATCATTCGAGTTTGAGTGGGATAATACTCTCAAGCAGGTTACGCTGATTGATATTGAAGATGAATTGGCGTTACCGGGGGCAGATGGCATACGTCCCTCCATCCCGTCAGCATCCAAGAAGGCAAACGTAGGTGATGAGTTTAATTTCACCGGCCTGAACATGCCACAATCGTATGTGACTAATGCAATCGACAGGTTGAGAGATAAAGGAACCACCTGGCTCAATTATTACTCCAAGAAAAGGGTCAAGTTCGATATCGATATTGATTACCGGTGGATGCGCGACAAGGATCCCCTGGCGGTAGGCGACCTTGTTGTTATATCGATCCCTCAAAATGGTGTTGTGAAAGCTATTCGTATAACTCAGCTTGAGGTAAGGCTGAACAGTGGCCAGCTGGTGGCGACAGTATCAAACTATCTTGATGAGAGCTGGGAGAAGTACCGGTCCGAAAAGGCTGACGAGCTTATCAGGGAAATCATTGAGAGGTACGAAAGGCAGAAAGATACCTTCGGCAAGAATACAACCTTTTTTGCGAAGCCAAGAAAATACAAGAAGGGTGACACCTGGTTTCTCCTCGAGGACACTATGGTTGGTGGAATACTTTATAAAAAGGGAACACTACTTCAGGCAGTGTACGAAACCGGCACAGAAGACGACTGGAGGCAGATCATATATGATGACCCTACCGACACGACTGATGGGATCAACCTGATCAGGAACTACGACCTGCGATATGGGTTCACCCATTGGGGTGGATCGGGGCTGTTTGGCGAGTTCACGCAGGCTGAGCTGGAGGCGTTACCGCAAGAATTCTATATCCGGGAATACAACGCTCTCGGGGATGAATATGGTTATGAATATGCGCTCACAACAGATGATGATGAGCTATTAATACTTGATGAATAATGGCCGAGATAAAGAAAAAAAAGGCATCAACATTGCCAGTTGCGTCATCTATCACAGATAAGTTCGCTGTTGGCGTGCAGTTCAATCCGGATGGGACAGTAGGCAATACATTGATCCCTTACAATTTGCTGCTAGGATCCACACCGGTCATTAGCGCCGAAGTTAATGAGGATGGTGAATTGGTCCTGACAGTTGATTATCAAAAGATAGAGCAATGAAGCGTTTTTTTGAGTCAGGATATAACTATATACAGGATGTGGTCCTTAAACCAGGCACATATGTATTTTGGGCTTACATTAAAAGTGAGTTCGGTGATACATTTACATTCGCATTGGCAAACGAAGCAAATGAATGGGAGGTCTTCGATGTTGATGTAGAGATGGGCCAATGGAGCAAGGTCTACGAGGTCTTTACCATCACTGAAAAAAAGGTCAAGCTGGATCTGATACATCGATATTATGATTCAGAGCAACCTGTTTTTGTATTCAAGCCACAGCTGATAAAAGGTAATATCCCGACAGATGCCGGTGCCAGCCCTTTCGATATCGATTCAATTGTAGATGATCTACATGACAACATTCAGGGAATAGCAGACTTCACAAATGATGAGTTTGCCGACCGGGTGTTGAGTGCTTCTGAGCGTATCTCGCTGAAGCGGGATATGGAAGCTGTTGAAACAATCTTCCAGAGCTTGAAAGGTAGTTACGAGAAGCTGATCATCAATCCTTTTGTTCCGGAGGCTGTGATAACGGATCTCACAGCGAAGTATAATGCCGTCACGTCCTCAAAAACGAATCTGTTCAATGTCTTGAACCTGATTATAGCAGGCGACAATATTGTCACGCCAGAAGAAATTACGGCCAAAGATGATGCGTTGCTTGCACTGAATGCTGCATTGTACGATTACAACCTTGCAGAAAAAGAGATACAGAATGCTCTTGGTGCTGATTATACACAGAAGATAAGCGCAATCAGGGATTTCACCGATAATGAGTTTGCCGATAGGTATTTGAGTGAGACAGAGAAAATAACTCTCTCTCATGATCTGGATAGTGTTCAAACACTTGTTGACAGCGCTACAAGCAGGTTCAATGAGATGCTACTAAATCCATTCCTGACTGGAGCTGATCGCGACTTGTTGATCGAGAAGTACAATGCATTGCTTGATGCCTGGGATTGGGACGAGGACCTGGACCCATTGAAGCCGAATGGCCTGAAAACTGTTATCCTCAATATCATCAATGATCCCGATGATCTCATCGATCCGGCAGAGATGTTGGAGAAGGATGCAGCGCTGTCTGCGTTTAACATTGCTCTGGGTGAGTTTAGCGAGACTGAGGTTTATGTGTCAAAGGTTACAATTGATTATGCCATCGAACAGGCCACCTTCTGGAGCATACATGCAACATCCCCCGTTATCTACAAGGATGCAAAGGATGCGGTTACTGATGGTCACCATATGCCTGTTACCGTCAAAGGGCAGCTTCACAGGGGCACTCAATTGCAAGATGGTGGTTATCTCACCGTGACAGCCGATGATGCAGCAGAGGCGGCAGAAGCGACTGCAAGCCCCGTATTGATTGAGCCATTGGATTATGACGATAAGTCATTATACACGATTAGACTCTACGACTCAGCAGCGAA
>ERZ795048.3574-NODE-3574-length-11471-cov-9.111861_pt1 | contig 11471 bp, 10 predicted proteins | sample MGYA00375132_ERZ795048 | MGnify/ENA primary metagenome ERZ795048 (study PRJEB30177, sample SAMN05720225) | activated sludge metagenome | isolation source: Anaerobic digester | place: Hong Kong | collected 2014-12-17 ...
TCGTCCTGAAGCCGACGACCTGCGAGGCCTTTGGGGAGATCGTGGACTGCATCAGGGTCAAGGAAGCTGGATAGCCCGTAGTCACTTAGTAGGAAGGGGCCGCTCTATACAAGCAGCCCTTTCCTACTGAAACTCAATTACATGGAACAGTCAGCAAAACTGACTTGCCTTAGGGATTAAGTGCAAGCACCTCATAACCATATACTGTCTCTTCGCCTGTTTCTTTGAATCCAAAGCTTCCGTACAGTTCCAAAGTCGCTTGCTTATCACGAACGATGCATTTGTGAATAATGCTTCCGGGGTAGTCGCTTCTAAGCTTTTTCAGTAAATCAGATAGAGCTTCTTTCATGTACCCCATGTCTTTGAATTCTTCATCAATCATGATGTGAGAAATCTCAAGACGGACGTCTTCCGCTTCCTCTTCGGGACCTGCGAAGTCGTAAAAACCGTACGCTAGAAATCCGACTGGCCTGCCGCTTTCGTTCGTAATGGCCATGGAGAACAGATCGCTATGAAACAAAGATCGAATAACAAAATCCCAGTTTGGTGGATCTAATGGGCCCTCATAATCATCGGGGAGTTCTCCCTCATCCATTAAGCAAACATCGATATAGTTCTCCTCATCAACTGGAACCAGTTTGACACTAGCCATTCCCCGTCCTCCTTGAAGAATACATGAAAGTTTCAAAACAAACTCACTTTGCCTGGAGAAATAAGCAGTGTGCAGGTATAACAACATGCGCCACGAGCCACAAGGCCAATAGCATAGCCATGAAAAAACCGTACACGACCGAACCTTTCGTTCCAACCTGAAAAACTAGACCCTTTCTGTACACTGTATCACTGAAAATCACCGGGCAGTAGTCGTTCTGGCTGCTGCCCTTTTCTCATTCTCATCTCTGGAGAGGAGGTGTAGGACCATGAAGGTCATCGGATATGTAAGAGTCAGCACTGAGGAGCAGGCCCGTGAAGGCATCAGCCTTGAAGCCCAGAAACACAAGATCACTGCCTGGACAGAAGCTCTTGATGGGGCACTCCTATTCATAGCTGAGGATGCAGGTATCTCCGGCAAGCTCATCAGGAACAGAGACGGCCTCAGACGGGCCATAGAGACTACATGTGCAGAGAAGGCTGTACTGGTAGTCTACAGCCTCTCACGGCTCTCCAGGAGCACAAGAGACACTCTCATGGTGGCAGACAAGCTGGACAAAGCTGGAGCCGATCTCGTTAGCCTTTCCGAGCGGATTGATACTACCACTGCCGCCGGAAAGATGGTTTTCAGGATGCTGGCTGTTCTGAACGAGTTTGAGAGGGATCAGATCTCAGAGAGAACGAGTGCCATCCTCCAGCATAAGAAGGCCAAGGGGGAGGTCTATTCCCCCATACCCTATGGGTTTAAGCGGGACGGGAGCAAGCTCGTTCCCAGTAAGGAGGAGCGAAGGGTTATCAGTGAGATAGTCGTCATGAAGAAGCGGGGGATGAGTTTAAGGGCAATTGCTTCAAATCTTAATGAAGAGGGGATTCCCGCGAAGAGAGGTGGGATCTGGTATGCATCTACAATCTCGTTTATCTTGCGTAACCAGACACACAGAGAATCCGGGTAAAGAAAGCTGGGGAGGGTTTAGCCCTCTCCAAGCTTCGCCCCTCATGCGAAAGAGATCAATGAAGAAGTTCACATTGGACACGAACTGCCTTATCAGTCTAGAGAAAGATGAGTCCAGCGCTCAGCACATCAGGAAGCTATATAGGGCGCATGTCGGCAACAAGATTCGGCTGTGTTTACCAGCTGTAGCTGCATCCGAACAGCCCAGGAAGGGTAACGAGATCAAGACATTTGAAGAGTTCCAACAGAGAATCAACAAGGCTGGGATTCCCGATGTCGAGCTTCTCAGGCCCTATATGTTCTTAAACTTGTCCTTTATGAATTTTTCAATGCTAACCGATGATCAGATGATGAAGCTAGACAGGGACATTCACCAGATTCTATTTCCACAGCTTCCTTATAGGTATGCGGACTTTTGCTCAGCGAAAGGGCTTAACCCAGAGAAGCTGCCCCTTGAGCGCAAATGGAGAAATGCTAAGTGTGACGTTATGATTGCTTGGTGTCATATCTACCATCATGGGGATCTGCTTATTACAAGAGATGGAAACTTCTACAAAGAGACGAAGAAACCAAGGCTGGTCGCAATGGGTGCTGGTGATATTGCAAACCCGTCCGAAGCAATAAGATCATTGATAAGCTAAGATATTTCCGCCACTTCTATCATGGCTGCATCTGCTTTGTTCTGAAGGTTAATGTCTGAAGTCGCTAGGACAACAAGAGCTGCTGGATTACTCACCTGGATCTCAAGAACACTTGCAATAATTCTGTCATCTTTAACTTCCGGATCTAGCCAAGCTAGGCTGTTTGCTATATCTGGTTCTTTATGGGAAGCGCGAATTGTTATAGTTCCATGATATGTAATACCAGCGCTTAAGGAACCCTGGTGCCTCCAACCTTTTATTCTCCTGATCGCATCTTTAGCTTTTTCTCTTACATCAGGATTTTTATGATTCACCTTAAGAGAATCTAGCTCTGACAACACTGTTGGTAGCAGATGGAATGTGAAATCCTTAGTTTGTACTATGTCCTTATAGTCCCGCGGGTTAGTTGAAGAAAGCAGGGAATTAGTATCCGGAATTATTATCGTTATCGCATTTGAGGCATACTGCAAGAATTCAATCACTTCTCGTATCTTGGTCAGTGATGCTTGAAGCCTTTCCTTCCGTTTGTCTGGGCAGTTCTCAGCCCCTAGAATACTTGTTCTTAGATTGATTTGGTCCTGGAAGCTCGAGCTCGCTGACGCGTATTGATGTTGGATTTTTTCTGGAGCATTAGTGAGAAGAAGCATCAGGCTTTCATGAAGTTTTTCTTGCTCCTGGAATATCTCCATTCGTGCAATTTCTTGATCTCTGGATAAAGTGTTGAAGAAATATGTTTTCGTTCCATACCAGTCACCCTCATTTGTTGTGACCGTTGTAATGAAGGAGATGGAACTTCTGTTAACGTTCTCTAGGACCGCAAGTAATTTGCTCAGGATAGGCTGATAGCGCATGTTAAACTCGGGTCCTTCCATGATAAACACTTTGGTTATAGAGATCTTTCTGGAAGCCAATAAAAAGCTGCCTTATCAATTCAACCTTGCCAAGCACTGAAACGGCATCTGCAATCGCATGATACTTCAGCTCTATCAGATCAGGAAGCTTGCTGTCATCCAGTTCGTCCACACCTTGGGTGATGTACTGTTCGAGAACGAAGGAGAGGAACTCTCTCTGGTTATCAGTACAGTTTGAGAAGATGGACTCCCTATGGGTCTCCACTCGTTCCTTGCGAGATATGGGAGCTTGAGCATAGGCGATGTAGGCAAGTACATCGTAAAGGTCGCTATCTTCTGCGTTGATCATCTTACTGAGCTCGAGAAGCTGTTCCCTACCGTATCCTTTGTCCTCCAGACCAGAAAGGAGTCTACGACGGGTATCGGGTCTACTCCACAGTCTTCTCAGCTCAGCTTCATCCTTGAATAGCTCAGGCAGGTCTCCATAGAGCTTCTCAACGAACTCGTTGGCTGATATGGGCTTTCCATTGGGGCTCCAGAAGGATGTTGCCATCATGTGCTGTATGGTTCTTTCCTTGCCATCTGCAAGTTTTACTATCGTTCTCTGTTTCCTACGAGTTGGCTCTTCTGGCTCATCAGGATATTCGGGGGGAGGTGCATGAATCTCATCAGGTGGTGGTCCTGGCTCAATGGGCTCCGGCGCTTCCGGTTCTCCATCCCACTCAGGGTCGTTGAAATGCTCGTATGCCTTCACAAAGTCATAGATGGTGAAGTAGCTTTTCCCGTCAAAGAGTCTCGTTCCTCTGCCTATGATCTGCTTGAACTCGATCATGGAGTTGATGGGGCGCATGAGAACGATGTTCCTGATGTTCCTTGCATCCACACCGGTTGAGAGCTTGTGTGAGGTGGTGAGGATGGTTGGGATGGTTTTCTCGTTGTCCTGGAAGGTTCTCAGGTGCTGTTCCCCAAGCGGTCCGTCGTTTGCTGTTACCCTTACGCAATAGTGTGGGTCAGAGCTTGTCTTCATCTGGTTGATGAGGTCCCTAACAGCAAGAGCATGATCCTGGGAAGCACAGAACACCAGGGTTTTTTGCTTCTGGTTGATATCTCTCATGAAGATCTCGACTCGCTTCTTCTCACGAGCCTTGATCTCGATGATCCGGTTGAAGTCTGTCTCAGTATATCGGCGGTCCTCTTCTATCTCACCCTGAACGATTCTGTCATCCGATGTGTAAATGTAGTCATCCAATGTAGTAGAGATCTGCTTCACCTTGAAGGGCGTGAGGTATCCATCGTTGATACCCTCCTTCAGTGAGTACACAAAGACAGGTTCTCCGAAGTAAGCGTAGGTATCAGCATTGACGGTGCGCTTGGGAGTTGCAGTAAGACCCAGTTGAACAGCGGGAGAGAAGTAATCCATGATACCTCTCCAGTTGCTCTCATCATTTGCCCCACCTCTGTGGCACTCGTCTATTACGATGAAGTCAAAGAAGTCCGGAGGATAATCTCCGAAGTAAGGTTCTTTACCGACCTCTTCATCTGACCCGCTCATGAAGGTCTGGAAGATAGTGAAGAAGACGCTTCCGTTCTTGGGAACTCTCCCTTTCTTCCTGATGGATCCCGGAGCAATCCTCACAAGAGCGTCATCCGGGAAAGCACTGAACGAGTTGAAAGCCTGGTCAGCGAGAATGTTCCTGTCCGCAAGGAAAAGGATTCTGGGGCGTCTTGAAGGTTCTTCATCTTCAGGGATGCTTCTGCTCCAGTCCTTCAGATTCCAACGGCTATGAAAAAGTTTCCAGGCAATCTGAAACGCGATTGCTGTCTTACCTGTACCTGTTGCAAGGGTGAGCAGGATTCTCTGCTGTCCAAGGGCAATGGCTTCAAGGGTATTGGTGATTGCGTTATGCTGGTAGTATCGAGCTTGCCACTGGCCACCCTTAGTCTCGAAAGGTACTGTAGAGAACCTGTCGAGCCAGTACTTTTCTCTGTTTTCCAGTTCTCCAAAGGATTCAGCCCATAACTCATCAGGAGTCGGGAAGTGATCTATCTCACCTTCTTCTCCTGTGTCCATATCAACTTTGTAGAATCCAAGTCCGTTGGTGGAGAGGGCAAATCGAGTCTGCAGCTTATCGGCGTACTTCTTTGCCTGTCCTAGACCTTCAGTAAGAGGCGCACTGACTCTCTTGGCTTCTATTACAGCAAGTTTCTGGTTACGGTAGAGGAGCACATAGTCAGCAATGTCCTTCTGTGCTCTTCTATCCACTCCCTCTATCCTGCCAAGGGAGATAACTTCCCTCTCAACTCTGCTGTCCTCAACTACTCCCCAACCAGCAGCTCTGATGAGAGGATCAATCAGTTCAGCTCTGGTTTCAGATTCGTTGAGGCTGTAATTCATGCTCCAGCCTCCGTGAGGGCATTCTCCACCTCTCTGTAGTCCTTTGTGAGTTCCCCAGTAAAGGCTTTCTGGAGGATGGATTGCTTCAAGACATCCAGAAGTAGCTTCTTAGCGGTAGCCTTTGCCACGAGGTCACGGCTTCTAGCATCAAGCGAGTCAAGATGGGCGCAGATAACACTTTGTTCCTTCATTTCTGGGTAGCGGATACTTACCTTACTAACAGACTTAGTATTCAAGTTTCTGACTGTGCTTCCCACTGCTAGTCTTTCTAGCTGAAGTTTAGCTTCTCCAGACGAAAGGAAGTGATACAGGTAGTCTTCTGTAAGCTCGTTCTGGAAGTCCCCCAAAACAAGCCATCCATCATGAATGCAACCTTCAATCCTTAGGATATAAGGCCTACCAAAGCTCATCGAGTTGGAAAGGAGGAACTCACCAGGATGAACAAGCCTTGATCTCTGGATACCTTCGGAAATGATCTTTTGCCTTGTGTTCGTTATGTACTTGTGCCCGGCTGATGCGTCAGCGATCTTAATCCAGTTTATCCCATCCTCTCGCTCTGTCAGGTATTGTTTTATTGGTCTTGGTGAGCCTCCTCTTTGAATACGACATATATCACCAAGAGTACTCGACTTCCATCTTGAATCCGCTTTTGTGAATACGGAATCTCGCTTACTCTCAAACAACTCCTCCGCATTACTGATGTTCCTCTCCGTATTGGCAATTGCCTTGTCAATCGCCTCAAAGGCTTCATCGAGGATCTCAACAATGCGTTTTTGCTCGGGGAGAGGGGGAGAAGAGACATCTATGCCATAAACTTCATTTCGGTTAATCCCGGGTTTCACACCCTTTGCAAGTGAGGGAAGATCCAACAACGACAACAGGTAGAAAAGGAACTTAAGATCATGTTGTCTCTCATCATGCTTAACGAAGTAGGTTACATCCAAAGGCCAAAACTTGCCATCAGTTAGATTGACTTCACCTGCAGAACCTTTTCTGCCTACAACGATGGAAGGTTGGTCATAGTAGAACCTATTAGCATAGCACTTAACACCATTGGCTCCATATACAGGGTAAAGCCCGTCCACCATTCTATCCTTTTTGGGTAAAGGCTTTCCATACTGCAGAGAAAGGATATCCCCCAGCTTAGTCTCTTGCCACTGACTCCTCACAGCAGCTCCCGCACTTTAGCGAGAATACCCGCTGTTTCCTTATCCAAAGTCTCAATCTCCTCCAGTATCTCAAGAGGATCCCGGAGAGGTTCTTCTTCAGGTGCATTGGGGTTCTTTACTGATAGATCGAAACTGTCCTTATCAACATCACCGATAGTAGCGCTCCACGACTGATCTGAATCCTCATGATTCTTCTGGAGCTTAATGAAATCCTTCAGGTCGTCATCATTGAGAGGATTGGTTTTGCCAAGGCTTCTTCCAGGATCAAGCTGATAGTACCAGATCTTCCTGGTGGGAGAACCCTTCTCGAAGAAAAGGACAACGGTCTTCACGCCAGCACCAAGGAAGGTACCTCCAGGACAGTCGAGCACAGTATGGAGATTGCAGGTCTCAAGAAGCTCTTTTCTCAGAGCCACAGAAGCATTGTCTGAGTTGGACAGGAATGTGTTCTTGATAACTACTGCTGCCCTTCCTCCAGCTTTAAGGCTCTTGATGAAGTGCTGAAGAAAAAGGAATGCAGTTTCACCAGTCTTGATGGGGAAGTTCTGCTGTACCTCTTTCCGCTCCTTCCCCCCGAATGGGGGATTAGCAAGGATGATGTCGAATCTGTCCTTCTCCTGGATGTCCAGCAGGTTCTCTGAGAGGGTATTCGTGTGAACGATGTTCGGCGCATCGATCCCATGAAGGATCATGTTCATGATACCGATGATGTAAGCAAGGGGCTTTTTCTCTTTGCCGAAGAAAGTCTTGGTCTGAAGAGTATCAAGGTCTGTGGTTGTCAGTTCCTTCTTCCCATGTCTCAGGTAGTCATGAGCCTCGCACAGGAAGCCAGCAGAGCCGCAAGCACCGTCGTAGATGGTTTCGCCTATCTGGGGGGCAATAACCTTCACCATGGCTCTGATAAGGGGCCTGGGGGTGTAATACTCCCCACCATTACGCCCTGCATTCCCCATCCTGCGAATCTTCTCTTCATAAAGCTGGCTGAGCTCATGCTTCTGTTTCTGAGTGCGAAACTGCAGAGAGTCCATTAGTTCAAGAGCATCTCTCAGGGTATATCCGCTCTGGAACTTATTCTTGACCTCTCCGAAGATCTCACCGATTTTGTACTCAATGGTGTCAGATCTGCTGGCTCTTGCCTTGAATCCTTCAAGGTAGGGGAACAACTTTCTGTCAACGAACTCAATGAGGTCGTCCCCAATAAGAGCATTATCGTGGTCGAAACTCCCATCCTGCATCTTAGGTGCAGCCCATCTGGACCATCTGAACTCATCGGAAATGATCCTCTGATATGACTGACCCCTAAGATCAGCTTCCATCTGGCGTTCATCTTCAAGGTCATCAAGGTACTTCAGGAAGAGCATCCAGGAGGACTGCTCTGTGTAATCCAACTCTGTTCCGCAGCCAGCTTCCTGGCGGAGGACATCATCAAGGTTTCTGAATACAGTCTCAAACATGTAACTTCTTTCTTGCCACAAGACGGCCTAAAAGGATATTAGTTGTGATAGGGAGAGATAACGAAGAGACTAATCATAATCAAGGGCACGAACCAGGAAAGCAGATCAAGTCCTGTTTGGGGGGGAAGTAATGGACAGAATTTCTGGAAAAGAGATAGAAGCTTGGCTGAATTCTAGGCTTTCTTTCTTCCGAGATAACATACATACCTTTAAAGCATGCAACCTGAATGTCGGGTATCCTATTCTATCGCTTGTGTTTGCACAGATTGAGTACTTGTCTGACATTTTGTACTTCTGCCCTGAACGAAAATCAAAACCGACTCAACTCGTTGGCAGATATTTCATGGAAGAGATGTCCAAGATTGACCCCGCATATGGCTTCAAGTTCAAGAGAGAGCATAGTTTATTATGGGGTAATGCAAGCAATTTCGGAGAGCTCCTCTACCTCACCCTGCGGAGCAAAATTCACCATCAAGGAGGAGCGTATCCGCCCTTCAGTGTAACTGCTGAGCCTGAGTTCGAGCATCTACACCTTAATCTCGACCCCCGGACAAGCACAGTTATCATTCATGCCTACAGATTGAATGATGATCTTCAGGGATCCATCTCGTCCTTGAACTTTGAGTTAGTGAGGGGACAACGAAACCTAGAAAGACTTGCCAAGAATATAGACGGAGAAAAGGCTAGACTGGAGAAGTACAAGGCCGATGTCACCCCCATGATTGAGGATATGCAGCAGAATGGTTTTTTCAGGTAATCACATCATATCGAGCTTGCGGTAGGTGTACACAACCGCTCCCATATGTACATCATTCTTCGTTTTAGAAACCACGACCTGTCCAAGGATTGACATTGCTTAGCTGAATCTATATCGAATACTTGGAAATGCTTTGACCATTGACTAAGGGGTTGATATGGGACTTGTTACCTGTCCAGATTGTGGTAAGAGAGTTTCAGATAGGGCTATAGCATGTCCGAGCTGCGGATGTCCCATTTCCGAAAGTAGAGATGAGCTTCTGCAAGCTGAATCTAATAGAGTTTTAGAAGAGAAACTGAAGAACAAGGAGTTGGCTGCGCAAAGGGAAAAGAAGGAAAAAGAAGCTGCAGAGGAAGCAAAGGCAAAGAAAGCGCGTCAAGAAGAAGAAGCATCTGCTTATGAAAAAAAGATCGAACGGCTTAAAAAACAACGCTATAAGGGTGACATCATTGATCCCGGTTTTACTAAAATCGTTAGGACTGCACGAGTAAGCGCTTGTGCTTTCACACTTTTTTACATTCTTGGTAGTATTGATATATACAATAACAGTGTTGATTTGAGTCCGATTGCTGGTATTGGACTGATTCTAGCACCTTTGATACCATTGAGCCAGTTGTTTCTGCTAAACAGGAATTTCATGTGGAAGAGGAAGAATGTTCTTATATACCTTTTAGTCTCTTTTATAGTAGCTAGTTGGGCGTTTAGGATGTCTGCTGTTCTGAGCATCTGTGGGTTGTTGGGCTTTTACGCAATAGCACTAAGCGTTAGTGTAATATACGCGATGAATAGAACAATAGATGGCGTCAAGATATGGAACCTTATGGATACCAAAGGTATTTCAGAGGAAGTTCAAAAAGAAGCTAAACTGCAAAGGGTGCACTCTTTCTCTGAGAGAAGCAGCTATTCAGTTGATTCGGCATTTTCATTTCAATGCGAATCATGCGGAGAGAAAATCTTACACTCTTCAACTCTAAAACCCGGTGATGAGGTTATTTGCAGGCACTGCGGCTCTTATGAAAACATCCCGGATCAGTCCAATGCTGACTCGGTTCAGGAATTTCAGAAGTACATCAATATTCGCCTTAAACCTAAATAGAAAATAAGCTAACGCTAACTCTATGGCTGTCAGTTTTTGCTTATGTTTGGTGTATACCAAAGTTATGGAGGAACTTCTCATCAGACATGGCAATGTCCAGCATATTAAATGAACCCAGATCCACCTTCGGAAAGTGGACCGTCCTCGCGCTGAACCCCCATAAGCGACACGGTAAGGTTCTCTGCAGATGCGCCTGTGGCAGGGAGAAGAAGGTCTTCGTCAGTAACCTTCGTTCAGGACTCTCCAGGAGCTGTGGACGATGTAATTGTATTGAACCCGGTATGGTTCAGGGCAAGCTTATTGTTCTGGGATATCCCTGGACTGACTCCAATGGTAGATCCAGGGTCAAGTGCCGGTGCGAATGTGGCAAGATCTACTACCCCAGGACAGACGATCTTGTTCATGGGAAGATCCAGTCTTGCCGCTGTGCTTTCTTTACCCCGGAATACCGCCTGAAGATGCGAGATATGGCACTCAAGGCCTGTTCGTCCCAACCTCAAGGTACAGAGCCGGCTTAACCCTCTTCGCTCTTACAGGGTCTTAAATCGCCGATTCCTGCCGGTGTTCCTTCCCCTTACTCGCTTGGGTTGATTCACTTCCCTTTTCTTCCGGAGGCTTTGGAGGTTTCCTCTGTGCTCTTGGGTCTGAGATCTCTCCCTTGATTTCTCCGGGGTTAAGGGGGCGTTGATAGCCAAGGTCGGCCATGTTCACCCCATACTTCTTTGCCTGGTAAGGGGTGGCGATAACTCTGATGTTCTTCAAGGTTTCAATGATCTCCTCATCAACCTCACTGCTTGAGTCTCCGCTGTTCCTTGCAGCAGACATCTTGATGAAGGGGGAGAGGAGCTTCGCCGTGTTCTTGCAGTCACCGTTTCTCATGGTTTCCTTTATCATCTGTCCCAGGTTGAGTTGAAGGTCTTCCTCCATCTCTGACAGGCTTGTGTTTGGGGGTAGTCCGCACTTGAACCTGAGGGACTCAGCGCTCTCCATGGTGGCCATGCTCTTCAGGTAGCTGAAGTGGGGGTTGGCTTTCCATTTTACCCCATCCTCGTCGGTTCTCTGCGAAGGATAGGGGTTGGCGAAGTACAGGTAGTTCAGCCAGTCTTCATACCTCATGGGAGCTGTGTTCCAGAAGAACCTGTTGTAGAAGGTTATGTGTTCCACCATCCAGTTAGTGAATCCCAGCTTCCTAAGTTGCTCATGAATGGCTTCTGGGGGCTCTCCCAGCCTCAGGAGGACACTTACTACCTGCCTGAGCCGGAAGTTCCGCATCTCATCAACAATGTCCTGAACGAAGGCTGAGGCGTTTGAAGCAGAAGGGTCTTCTTCCTCCATGATCCAGGTATAGAACGGATCCAGCCCCAGAGCTTTCATTTGACCCTTTGTGAACTCGTACTTGGGGGAGAGCTTTCTGGCCTCACTCTGAAATCGACGGTACATACCACCCATGATCTCCCAGTAGATGTCGTGGCTCTCTACATCTTTCCTCGGTACTTCAAGATAGA
>ERZ795048.3576-NODE-3576-length-11465-cov-5.638563_pt1 | contig 11465 bp, 10 predicted proteins | sample MGYA00375132_ERZ795048 | MGnify/ENA primary metagenome ERZ795048 (study PRJEB30177, sample SAMN05720225) | activated sludge metagenome | isolation source: Anaerobic digester | place: Hong Kong | collected 2014-12-17 ...
TAACCACACAAAATCACTTTGCAAGAAGTTTTTTTATTTATTGCATTTATTTTTAGTTAAATAATTTTGTGATTAGAAACCACTAAGTATTTGTAATGCTTTTAATGATACTTTTAAATCAAAACTGTCCCACATCCATATTATTTTTCAGGAATATTCTCCAAAATTTTCAATAGATATTTCCAAAACTTCTGAGTCGATGAAATACTGGCTCTTTCATCCGGAGAATGAGCTCTTTGAATTGTAGGACCAAATGAAATCATGTCCATATCCGGATAATTGGTTCCCAGTATTCCGCATTCCAATCCAGCGTGATAAGCAATGACGTCAGGATGAGATTGAAACACACTAAAATAGATATCCTGTAAGACTTTTAATATTTTTGATTCCATATTTGGTTTCCAGCCTGGGTAAGAGCCACTTAACTTGACATTAAAACCACCCATTTGTAAACCCGCTTCAACCTGATGTGCCAAATCCAATTTTCCAACTTCTGTTGCGCTTCGAGTCAAACACAGAATTTTGATTTCTCCATCTTTAACTAAAACTCTTGCCAAGTTATTCGAAGTTTCCACCAAGCCTTCCATATCCGGACTCATTCGAAACACGCCATTATGGATGACATAGACCGATTTTATTAAATTTTCTTGTTCCGATTTACTTAAAATATTCTCAGGAGCTTGGCATGGTTCAATACCAATACTGATATTTGCTTCAATACTTTTATATTCTGCGATAATTTCATCGGATGTTTGTTTAAAGATTGCATTCACCTTTTCAAAGTTTTCACAAACAATAATCGCATTGCTTTCCCGGGGAATCGCATTGCGCAAACTTCCGCCATCAATTTCTGCAATTGAAATTTCATCCTTCAAAGCAAACAAAATTCGATTCATGATTTTATTTGCATTGCCATAACCTTTGTGAATATCAATGCCGCTATGACCGCCACGTAAACCTTTGACATAAATCTTAAATGATTGTGAAGATGAATCAACACTCTGTGGCGAATAACTTTTCATCGCCGTAATGTCAATTCCACCGGCACAACCCATGGCAATTTCATTGTCAGCTTCAGTATCCAAATTTAACAAAATTTCTCCGGTTAAATATCCGGCTTGTAATCCCAAAGCTCCGGTCATGCCGGTTTCTTCATCAATAGTGAATAATGCTTCGATACTCGGATGTGCAATATCATCAGATTGCAACACGCTCATAATGGCAGCAACACCTAAACCATTATCGGCTCCAAGAGTTGTACCATCAGCTGTGACCCAGTCGCCGTCAATGTACATTTTGATGCCCTGGGTTTCAAAATCAAACTTGGTATCATTATTTTTTTGGTGAACCATATCCAGATGCGACTGCATCACAATTGTTTTGCGATTTTCCATGCCTTTAGTCGCCGGTTTTTTGATAATGACATTGCCAACCGGATCAATCAGAGCATCCAAATCGTGTTTCTCAGCAAAGTTCATCATAAACTGACGGACTTTTTCTTCTTTTTTGGAAGGTCTGGGAACGGCATTGAGATCTGCAAAATTATTCCACAGTGCTTTAGGTTCGAGATTTCTGATATCAGTTGTCATTGCATTATCCTCATCAATTCAAAGGTCGAACATTCTAACTGATTTGAATAGAAATTTCGAGAAAGAGTTTTGCTTCAAATTACGGAAATCAGCATTTTAAGACTAAGCGCTACTAACAATAACGCAAATACTTTTTTCAAAGTCGAAATCGGCAATTTATGAACCACTTTCGCACCAATCGGAGCGGTAAAAAAACTAACCAGAGAAATCAACACAACCGCAGGCAGATAGACAAAACCAAATGTATAACTATCATTAAAAGTTTTTTGCCAACCGTTGACGATATAGCCAATAGTTCCTGCAATTGAAATTGGAAAACCAATCGCCGCGGCTGTTCCTATCGCTTTTTTAATATTGACATTGTTCCACATTAAATAGGGAACAGTCATTGTCCCACCACCGATTGAGACTATTGCAGATATCGCACCGATGAAATTTCCTGCCAGAAACAATTGTAATAAACCGGCTTCATTAACATGTTTTTTAGGTTTAAGATTCAAAATCATTTGAACTGCTACGATAAACATAAATCCTGCAAAAAACAATGCCAAAAACTTTGGGCTGAGAAAAGATACTAAAAATGTTGCCAAGAATGTTCCCAATAAAATTCCCGGAGTCATTTTTTGCACTACCGACCAAATCACTGCCGAATGTAAATGATGTGAACGCAAACTGGAAAAAGAAGTCACAACAATCGAAGCCATTGAAGTTCCTAAAGCCAAATGGACAAAATTTTCGTTACCGATTCCATAGGTCCCAAAAACCAAAGTCAAAACCGGAACCATAATTCCGCCACCGCCAACCCCAAACAAACCCGCCATAAAGCCAACAGTGGCCCCAAGGGTTAGGAAAATCAGAATGAGTTGAGGTTCAACAGGCATTGTAAAAAGTGTTATTTCATGCAAAAGTATTTGTGTGAAACTCCGAGAAATACCCCTTCAGCGAAACCGAAGGGGTAACCTTAAAGTAAATTTTAGGTCAAAGCAAAAGCCAGCGACATTGACATCCCTTCATAAGCCCCAACACTTTTACCAACAGTTTGCGGGTTATAATCATTCTCCTTAATATTACTTACGAGAAGTTTTATACAATCTGCAAATTTTTCTTCAAAAAAATCTATAGGGTTATCGACAGCCCATTCTATCTTATCCTTATTCTTAGTTAATTTCATTAAAGAAAAAAGCGATGCAATAATTGGTGTAACAAAGCCATCAGGATAGTTATATTTACAAGGTCGTTTATAAAACTTGGTTTTAAACTTTTTCATTTTATCATCCTGCCTTACACATCCAATCCTTCCAAATCCCGGTGATTGTGAATTATAAGCATCACCAAATTTTTCATAAATAAAATCATATATCTTAGGTATATCTTTCATCATATTAAAAGCACTAATGATCAGTTTGTCGGTAATATTTCCATCATCATTTTTGTATATTTCATATATCAAGTTATAATTCTCAACACATTTCCCTTTACTACTGTATATACTAATTGGGTTAAGTTTTGGTGCTCTTTCACTTAATAAATTTGACTTTTGAAGTTTTATAAAAGGTATTATTGCTAAAGCAACTATATCCTGAGATTTAATATATTTATTAATATCGTTATCTTTCCACTCTACATATTTTTCTATTTCTGGATCAAGGCATTGTTTTAGAATATCGAAATATCCCTTATGATCAGCTTTTGTTTGTGCAGTTAGAGAAGAGTTATTATTTCTTGCGTCTGAAATTTCTAAAACACTTTCTTTAAAATCAGACTCATATAACCTCTCAGGGTATATTATTTCAATAGGAATTTTAAAATCGAAAGTTTCTAGTACTTCCGATAAATCATCTTGATACTTCTTCCATACTTGCAAAAAGTCATCCCATTTTTTTATTCTTCTGATCTCATTATGGCTTGGGTCACCAAAATATTCAGTAAGGATGAAGCAGCCTATTGCCAACATATTATGCCCACCATCTAAAACACCCTCAAACTGAGGATCATCAAAAGAAAGCTCTATTCTTCCTCTCTGCCTTTCTTCGCATCTCATTGTTGAAATTAATAAGCCTTTACTTTTGAAACGAAATAAGTCAGGACTTTTTTCTAAAGTTTCCATTATAGCATTTGTAATTTTGTTACATTTTGATTTTCTCGGATTTGCTGTTAACCCAACGACATTCAATACTTTTGCTAAGTTTTTTGCATCCAATACTCCAAGAATCTTATTGATTTTATCGTGATTCTGCACTACATATGATTCTGGTTTGATTGTGACGGATTGGTAATGATATTTCATTTTATTTCTCCAAAAATTATAAGTTTAAAATTAAGGAGAGTACAAACAAGTTTGAACAAACTATGAGGTGATACACAGAAAATGTACCAATTAGCTTTTCAGCCAAATCAAATCTATTCTTATGCTTTCGCACTCTCAGACCCTTTTCAGGAATCAAGTTAGATACTAATATAGTTTTCTAACTTTGTAAAGGAGTGGTTTGTCAATTTATGAAATTAAGGGGATTATTGCTTGTTCTTTATCAGTATCTTTGAAAAAATAGCGGTTTTGTTTTGTAAATCGATTTAGATTCCCGCCTGCGCGGGAATGACAATAATGCCATGTCAGTAATAAAAGCTCAGGATATCAGTTGTCAGCGGGGGAATTTTCCCTTGTTTGAGCCTGTGTCTTTTGAACTCACAACCGGACAGTCTTTATTATTGAGTGGTCCGAATGGCATTGGTAAAACCACCTTGTTGGAATCCCTTGCCGGATTGCGAGGCTTGCAGCAAGGCGAATTGTTTTTTAAAGATGTTAATCTTTCAATTTCGAGAGAAGATTGGTTTAATCATAGTTTGTTTATTGGTCATAAGACCGGCAATAAGAAAGAACTGAATTGTTTAGAAAATTTACAATCCTATTTACAGGTTCGAGGTGTCAGTATCAACGAGCAACAAGCTGAAGACGCTTTGGCAAAAGTCGGTTTAGCCGGCTTTGAATTTCAAATGGCAGGAAGTTTATCTGCCGGACAAAAGAAAAGGCTGGCTTTGGCTCGTTTGTTGGTGACTGATTTTCAGGTTTGGATTCTGGATGAACCGTTTGTCAATCTTGATGTGGATGGTTGTCACTGGCTATTGGGTGTTTTGAATGAGCATTTGCAAAGTGGCGGTATTCTTATTATTACGGCTCATGATAATGAATCAATTCGTAAAACTGCTACCTTTGAAATTGAGTTGAAACCTTCCAGGGAGTGGAGCGGATGAGTCCTTTTATTGCTATAGTTAAGCGGGATTTGATTTCCGGATTCCGAAAAAAATCACAAATTTACCAACCTTTGGTTTTTCAGCTTTTGGTTGTGACTATGTTTCCTTTGGGTTTGGGAAGTGGTGCAAAAACCTTGGGAATAATTTCTCCGGCGGTGATTTGGATTCTTGCATTGCTTGCCAGCCTTTTGACATTAGATCAAATTTTTAAAAATGATTATGATGACGGCAGTATCGAATCGTATGTGTTGTCGGCTTATCCTTTGCAATTGTCCGTTTTGGCAAAAGCCTTATCACATTGGATATTGTCCGGTTTGCCATTGGTGATTTTTGCTCCGGTTCTGGGTATGTTATTATACTTGCCGGAATCGGCTTATGGTGCTTTGGTGTTGTCATTATTAATCGGAACCCCAATATTCAGCCTGATGGGTTCGATTGGCTCAGCATTAACCATGAGTTTAAAACATGGCGGATTATTGTTGACAGTCTTGGTTATGCCTTTATTATCACCGGTTTTGATTTTTGGAGCCAGTTCGGTGGTTGAAAGCTCTTTTGGTAATCCGATTGCTATGCAACTTCTGGTTTTAGCAGGCATGTTGGTTTTGAGTTTGACATTAGTGCCTTTTGCTGCGGCTGCCGCTATAAAAATTAATTTAGAATAAACTGAAATCTGACAAGACCAGAAATTATGAATATAACAATCGTTTTACAAAAAAATAGTCTTTTATCAGATTCCTGCCTTCGCAGGAATGACGGGATTTTATTACAATCATGAAAAAACCAAGAACAAATGCATTAGTCAGACTTTATCATCAACTAGGTTCACCACCGTCGTTTTATCGAATTAGTGGTTATTTTCTCAAATGGTTGTTATTGATTTCGATTATATTGTTGGTTGCAGGTTTGTATGATGGCTTAGTTCTTGCACCTGCAGATTATCAACAAGGTGATGGATTTCGCATTATTTATGTTCATGTACCTGCTGCATGGATGTCGATGTTTATTTATGGCGTGATGGGACTTTGCGGAATCATTGCAATTATCTGGCGAATGAAAGTAGCCGAAGCGGTATTGATGGCATCCGCTCCCATTGGTGCGTGGTTTACATTTCTGGCGCTGGTTACCGGCTCGCTTTGGGGCAAACCGATGTGGGGAACTTGGTGGGTTTGGGATGCCCGCATGACTTCTGAATTGATTCTGCTGTTCTTGTACATTGGCATTATTGCCACCTACAATGCCTTCTCGGAAGACACGCGCAAAGCCGCGCGTTTTGCATCACTTATTGCTGTTGTTGGCATTGCCAATGTAGTTATTATCCATTTCTCCGTGAAATGGTGGTCATCCATTCATCAGGGAACCACTGTAAGCATTACGGGAGAAAGTAAAATTACATGGGAAATGCTTCGTCCATTGCTGATTATGGCTTTTGCAACTAAGTTTTATTACGGATACTCGATGCTGAAGCGCGCCAGAATTTTTCTTCTGGAAACCGAACAACATAAAAAATGGGTCGAAACTGAAATTTCAGGAGAAAAATCATGAAAGAATTTTTTGCAATGGGCGGTTATGCTTTTTATGTTTGGACTAGTGTCGGCCTGTTTTTACTCGCTTTATTTATTGATGTTGTTAGCTTAAACAGCAAAGAAAAATCTGTCAAAAAAAATATCCGTTCCTATTTCCGTCGTAAATTGAACAAATAACACTCCTCACCCCCAAGTTTGGGGGTTTCTACTTTTCTCTATCTGCATAGAATTAATCCATTGAATCTTTTGAGGGTTAATTTTATGAAATATGTATTGGTTTTTCTTGCTTTGATAAGCACACAGACTTGGTCTCAAGACTGGAGTTTGGTTGAAGACATGGCTCCTGTTGAAGCCAATGAAAGTGATTATGGTATAAATATGGTCTTTGCCGAGGATATGCTGGTCGTATCCTGGCCCAGAATTTTCACCAGAGGCAATCCTGCCGATAACTGTGGTGAAGTGATTACTTATGAGAAAGTTGATGGAATGTGGCAGGAGTTAGCTCGTCTAACTGCTGAAGATTTGACTGGTTCTTGTGTTGACGGAGATGGCTTTGGATATGGTCTTGCCTATGATAATGGCAGACTGGCAATTGGTATGCCTGCCGGTGCAAGAGCCGGTATTGGTGTCAGTGGTGGAATGACCGACTCTGATTCCAGAGTTTTCCTGACTCACTTTGAATCAGGCAACTGGGTTTTGGATGAAACACTCACCGGCAGTGATATTTCACAAGGCAAGGGTATGGGTGGTCAATTGGTTCTTGAAGGGGATATGCTTTTGGTTCACGCACATGAATATGACTCTATTTTTGGGGTTAAATTTATTGTCAGTACAGGAGTTTATGTCTTTGAGGATAACGGTTCAGGCTTTAGCGAAACTCAAAAACTGGAAGAAAATTTCCACCTATTTGGTCAAGACTTCGACTATGAAAATGGTCAAATCATTGTTGGTGCTTGGGGCGTACAAGCTCTCACTCAACCCGGGCGAGTTTATGTTTACGAGAAATCCGGTTCAAACTGGAGTAATGTGCAAACTATAAATGACTCTCGAAATTCCAATCTTGGAAATCAAGTTGAAATTTATGGCGATACAATGGTTGCCGGAAATGTACAAGCCGGTGGTATTGGTGGTGTGTCTGTTTATAACAAAGCAAATAACGGACAATGGAGCGAAGTGCAGTTCATTCAAGCAAATGATGCAGCATTCAATGATCAGTTTGGGATTACTGTCAGACTGGATGATGAAGAAATCATCGTTGGTGCGACGGCAGGAGAGAACCAAACCCAAACACTGGGAGCCGTTTATACTTTTGTCAAAGATGGAAATGGTCAATATCAACAACAACAAAAATTGATTGCGAGCAACCCGACAACATTATATGACCGCTTCGGTGGCAATCTAATATTTAATGATACTGATTTATTGATAAACTCGGTTTCAGGTGGTTTCGCCAATGCTGATATAACCACTTTTCATCACTTCTCCAGAGAAGGTTCCAGTGGTGGTAACACAACTTATAATGTGGACTCCAAAGTTTCCGGCACATGGAAATCTGAGTTTTCAGATACACAGACTATTAGCTTAGAAGTATTGAGAAACGGCAAGGTTTTAATGTATGCTGGTTTGAACAATAATGAAGAGAGTTTTTGGTTCTTAGGTGTTGGTGAAAAGTCCGATAATATCATTGACTTTCCAACCATTTACAGCACATCGGGTGCGCGATTCGGAAGTGCATTCAATTCAAATGATGTGATGAAAAAAGATGAAGGACAACTACAATTAGCATTTAATAAATGTAATCAAGCGGTTCTCAGCTACAACTTCTCCGATTTGGGAACATCTGAGTTGGTTCTGACAAAGGATAATGAAATTCCGGGTAATGAGTGCGGAACAACAACTAAAGATTTACCAAACGGTGTATCCGGTTCATGGTATGACCCAAGCACTTCAGGACAAGGGTTTACAATTTATCTCTTTGATGAAAACGAATCTCAAAAAGCAACAGTTACTTGGTTTACCTACGATGAGAATGGTAATCAATCTTGGATTTCAGGAACCGGCACAGTTACTGACCAAACTATCAGCATATCCAATATGGTTAAACACACAGGAGGCTTCCTTTTCTCAGGTGCTAGTGAAACAACCGAAATGGGGTCACTCACATTATCGTGGGATCAATGTCGGAATGCTGTTGCAAATTATGACTTTGCGACTGTAGGATTAGGTTCAGGAACAATGAATCTTAAACAACTTACAACATTGGAAAACACAGAGTGTTCAATAGTCAAGTGACAAACAAACTAGCGCCTTGCCCATGAATGGACTTTAGAATAAAAACAAGGATGTTGATTTGACCCAAGAGTTAACGATATTTCCTCTCCATTATTGTGTTGAAAGCGATAGATAGTTGAAGTTTAAACTCACATTATCTGTCGCTTTACTTTATACATATAGCTGAGTTCAATCAATTTATTCTCAAATTGAAAGTAATCGTAAAATCTCAATAGACTATTAAGCAATCAACTCATTGATTTTTGTTATGTGTAGCTCCTTTTGAGAGTCAGGCAGAAAACTACCACTGAAAGAGTTCTTGATTAACTGCACAACCTCTTCGCCACTCAAATCCAAAGCCTCAGTAATTGCTTTAAAATTGTCGTTAATATAACCACCAAAATAAGCCGGGTCATCAGAATTCACTGTTGCCTTCAAGCCTTTTTGTAACATGGTTTTAATCGGATGCTGTTGCAAATCTTTTACCACTCGCAATTTCAGATTGGATAGAGGGCAAACCGTCAAAGTCAAACCTTTTTCAACAACATAATCCACCAGTTTTTCGTCATCCAAACAACGATTTCCGTGATCGATTCGATCCACTCCCAAAACATCAATAGCATTCCAAACATATTCAGCAGGTCCTTCCTCACCGGCGTGAGCGGTTTTTAACAAACCCAATGCTTCTGCTTTTTTGTACAAGTTTGTGAACTTTTCAGGCGGATGTCCTAACTCTGATGAATCCAGACCGATAGCAATAAATTTGTCTTTATAAGGAACAGCTTGTTCCAGAGCAGTTAGACAATCTTCTTCACTGAGATGTCTGAGTAAACTAAATATCAGATAGGAACTAATTCCTAGTTGTTCTTCAGCATCCTTCAGAGCGTCACAGATTCCGCTGATTACAACTTCCAGTTTAACGCCTCGATCGGTATGTGATTGCGGGTCAAACATAATTTCGGTATGAACCACATTATCAGCTTTAATTTTTTCAAGATAAGCCCATGTCAAATCATAGTAATCCTGTTTAGTTTGCAAAACATTCACGCCTTGATAATAAATATCCAGAAACTCTTGCAAGTTATTAAACTGATATAAATCGCGTAACTCCTGAACCGACTTGTAGGGAAGTTTAATACCGTTTCTTTCCGCAATAGCGAACATCAGTTCCGGTTCAAATGTACCTTCTATGTGAAGATGAAGCTCTGCTTTAGGCAGGTTATTTATGAGCTCAAGTGCATTCATGTTATTTCGATGATTCAAAGTTGACATTTTAACCCAATCCTTATTTGAAAAACACACACTTTGCACTATTATCAACCAGGTAAAAGTAACTTCTATGAATTAATGTTTTTGAATACACAAATTTTGAAATTAAGCCAATTGAGTTTAATTCTGATATTGCTTGCTGTTTCGTTTTTTGCTTTTATGCCCGGACCGGTAACTCCGGCATTTGTTGTCAACCATGACAAGGCTTTTCATTTTTTGGTATTTTTTGCCCTCTCATTGCTATTGACTTTTGCAATGCCTAAAATCAGGCATCGTTTTCATGTCGTTTCATTGTTTCTTTTTGCAATTGCAATTGAGTTGATTCAACTACTGTTCGTCCATCGGGGATTTTCTTTGATGGATATATTATATGATGTCAGCGGAATCACATCATTTTACTTGTTAATCTTTCTTTATCGTATGAATTTCCATGCAAAAAGTCATAAACAAAATCAATGAACAGGGGTAGATACTAAGAGAAGCCTTTGTTTAATTCGTGAGACATAAATAAAACTCGATTGACAAGCAACTTGAAAAGAGTACTCATTCAATCAACTCAAATCCATTGGCAAAAATAATACTTCTTGAAGTAATTCTCAGTGTGAATTTTGCGGTATTACTCAAGCCTTCATAGGTCGGCCACAAGCTGATATCTCCCACAGTGATATGATAATTCATATTCAGGTTCGCTAAATCCTCAATCGCATCTACTCCGAAAAGGGGGTCTGATTCCCATTGCGAGATCGTTTCATTAGTAATCGTCCCATCTATGTTCAATGGTGGAGGAGTCAATCCGAGATTACTCCAAAAAGGTTCTACTCTAAAAGTAATCCAACCTAAATCATTCTGGTGTGCAATCAGAATGGGATCCGTAGCAATGTCATTATCATGATCATAAAAATAACCGTTTAGAACGTTGGCTTTAGTCATGAAATCTCCAACCAAGTCATGATAGTTGGATGAAATTCCGGTGCTTTCAATCCGCCCCCTATTCGCCGTCAGATAAAATCTGGCACGATCATTGGGATCAAAATAGCCATCAATATCCTGATTGGGATCTGTGTCTGCATCTCCGAACAAACCGAAGGGAAACAAAGCATCCAGATCCAGTTGTGGCACATCGCCGGTTACGGTTTCTGTTAACCAGATATTGCCCGAATTATCTGAAAAGTCCAGACCTATTCCACTTGTAGCCGAGACAAAATTGTCAGAGTCACCAAATCCCAACTCAATTTTAAAGTCAGAAATGGTAAAGCCTGTATTATTAAGAACTTTTTCAAGAACTCGGTAAGTTCGGGTATCCATTGTTCCATCAACATCAAAAACAAAATCCAGATAAGTACCTGGTGAAGTCACATTCAACTTAAATCTTTTACTATACTGAAACGGGTCACTGCATTGTTTGACTGTCATATCATCAGGATTAAAGCCGGCAGTCATTAAACAATTTGTCATATTGACATCATCGTCATTCACGACATTGAACCCCGGATTCTGAACATCACTTTCCACCCAAAGTATAGATCCATGAGTTGTGATTTTATTGATATCAGTGTAAATAACA
>ERZ795048.3577-NODE-3577-length-11463-cov-37.145161_pt1 | contig 11463 bp, 9 predicted proteins | sample MGYA00375132_ERZ795048 | MGnify/ENA primary metagenome ERZ795048 (study PRJEB30177, sample SAMN05720225) | activated sludge metagenome | isolation source: Anaerobic digester | place: Hong Kong | collected 2014-12-17 ...
AACCGGAGCCCTTTCTCCTTCTCAAGACGGCGGGCTTCGGCGTATGCTTCATCGTATATATCTCCCGCGAGAACGACTTCTGCGCCTAATTTCCGGGTGCCTTCAGTTTTTATCAGGGGAGTTGTTTTAGGCATAACAATGGTCGCTTTTGCGGAGAGAAGTTTTGCAGCAAGGGCTACCCCCTGAGCATGGTTGCCTGCTGAGGACGCGATGAGGCCTCTCTTCTTTGTTTCAGAGTCAAGAGAGGCAATCATGTTGTATGCTCCGCGTATTTTAAAAGCGCCGGTAATCTGCAGGTTTTCCGGTTTGATGTAAACATCATGACCGTACTCATCAGAAAAATGAGCGGAATGTATTAGGGGTGTGTGAGTAATTACACCTTTAAGTCTCTCTGCCGCAAGCTGTATATCCTTTAATTCAACCATTGTGTCACCCTGTTTCAGAATTATTATCACAGGGAGTTCAGGTGAGAAGTTTTGTCAAGGATAGTTGTTTTTTATTTCATGGCAAAACGTATAATCTCTTCTATATCAGGGATTTCAGGGATTCCGTAAATTTTTATAAAAACGATTTTCCCCTCCTCATCAATAAGGAAATTTGCACGTCCGGATATCCCCGATTTTTCAATGAAGATGTCGTATTTTTTTGCCACATCTCCGTGGGGCCAGAAATCAGCAAGAAGATCGGTCTTTGAAATTTTCATATAGTCAGCCCATTCCTTTTTACAGGGCTGGCTGTCCACGCTTATTCCAAGTGCAATTATATTTAGTCTTTTCAGTTCTTCATTTTTTGCTTCAAGGGATCTCATCTGAATGTCGCAGATGCGTGTCCATGCAAGGGGGTGAAAGGAGAGAAGGACTTTATTCCCCTGGAGCGCTTTCAGGTTAACATCGACTTTATGCTGGTTCTGAAGAGTGAAATCAGGCGCGATATCTCCAATCTTAAGCAGTCTTTCCTCCATATAGTCCTCCCGTTTTTAAAAAAGATTTTTTACAAACTATCTGTTGAAAACTCAACCTGTAATGAAAAGAAATATAGATGCATTAACCTTATTCATTTAAATAAAATTCTGATATGTAATAAAATAGTGGTTTCCGGAACTTAAAGCAAAGATTTTTTTATCCTTTATAACCTATATCCACAGGTAGTCCCGGTTTTTTTGCGGATGAAACTGCAAGCTCATCACATCTTTCATTAAAAACATTTCCAGCGTGCCCTTTTACCCACATGAATTTTATATTGAGAGGTTTTATCAGATCCAGAAGTTCCCCCCATAAGTCCGGGTTTATGGCGGGCTGTTTATCAGATTTTATCCAGTTATTTTTACGCCATTTCTCGGCCCATCCTTTAGTTATGCCGTTAACAACATAACTTGAATCTGTGTAAAGAGTTATCGGTTTATCTTTCTGCTCGAGACTGCGTAGTGCAGCAATAACTCCCATGAGCTCCATCCTGTTATTTGTTGTAAGCCTGAATCCGCCGCTGAGCTCTTTTCTATTCCCGTTGCTGATTATAACAACGCCGAAGCCTCCCGGTCCGGGGTTCCCGGAGCTTCCGCCGTCTGTATAAATTGTTATCTCCCCATCTTTAGGCTTTGAGTCGCCCCCGGCATTTTCCGGCGGTATGGCGGAGAAGGGTATTCTCTTAAGGACAGGGTTTTTCATCCATTCTTCAGCTTCTTTCTTTGAAGGGAAACCTTTGTAAACAGCGCCTGTGAATCCGTCGATCTGACTTTTTGCTTCAGGCCAGTTGTCATATATCCCCGGTCTGCGGCCCTTTGCCACAGCATAAAATTTTTTCGGAGCCATTGAATGAAACCTCTATAGTAATTAATCGGTGTATTGTGATAAATATTATGAAGAAATGAGATAATATTTTTACAGAATTTTAAAGTCAAGTTTTAATGAAACTGGTCTGCTTAGGCCGGGAGATTTAATTCATGATACTGTCTAAAGATTCAAGGAGCTGGTCAAGGGTGAATGGTTTTTTCAGGAAACCCTTTACTCCCATCTCGAGGAGCGGCATTGTCCTGTCATCAAGGCCGAACCCGGAAGTGAGCAGAACCTTAACAGCGGGATCAATTTTCACCAGCTCTGAAAAGACCTCCTTCCCTGTAAACCCCGGCATGGAAAAATCGAGTATTACAGCGGAAATCTCCCTGAAATTGTTTTTAAAGTAATCGATACCGGAGAGGCAGTCTGCGGATGTGAATGTATTATAACCGCATCTTTCAAGCATGGTTTTAACAGTTTTACTGACAGATTCATCATCATCAATAATCAGAATCAATCCTTCTTTTTTAGTTTTCAGTCTATTAGACTTATCAGAGGATTCATTTTTATCTATTGTTTTTTCTTCCGATACGGGGAGATATACATTGAATTCTGTCCCCTTCCCCTGTTCTGAGTATACAGTGATATGCCCTTCGTGCTGTTTTATAATATTATAAACCATGGAAAGGCCCAGACCGGTACCTTTGCCGGTTTCCTTGGTTGTAAAGAAAGGATTAAAAATCTTAAGAAGGTTTTCCTTTGAGATACCAATGCCTGAGTCTTTAATCTCTATCTTCCAGTAATCCATATCCTTCATGTTTGTATTGGCTGTTAAAAACATCTCATCAGAAATAAACCTGCTGATTGTTAATTCAAGTTTACCTCCCCATTTTTCCTCATCATTTCTCATAAAAGTCATGGCATGCGATGCGTTGACAATCAGGTTTAAAAAGACCTGTTCAACCTGGTTAAGATCACCTTTAACAAATGCTTCTTTGTCAGTCTTATTGAAACTGATTTCGATAGATTTATCAATTGTACTTTCAGATAACCTGATGAGATCCAGTAAGGTTTTATTCAGATCAAAAATTTCAAATTTAAAGTTCTGTTTTCTCGCTATTGATAAAAGCTGGCTTATGATTGCGGTGGCCCTGTCTGCTGATTTTTTTATTAAACTTATGTATTCATTGAAGAAATCTTTATCAGGGATTTCAATATTGGTATAATGCTGCTCAATCATCGATATTGGAGCAGTTATACCTACGAGTGTGTTGTTGAAATCGTGGGCCAGCCCTCCGGACAGTGTCCCCAGGGCTTCCATTTTCTGCGCGTGTATTAGTTTCTCTTCAGCAATTTTTCTTTCGGTGATATCTATAATATTTGTCAGTACATAAGGGGTCTCATTAAGAATAAATTTTTTTAATGAAATGTAGACACTGAAAACTTCTCCGGTCAGGGGTTTCCGGGCGATCCACTCAAAATGTCGTTCCTCTCCATTAACTACCTGTTTCCATGCTTTATCCATCTTTTCAATGGGATTTGCTGAATCAGAATAATCATGTTTCAGAGAGTAACGTAATGCTTCCTCTTTGCTGCTGAGCCCGAACATCCTCATCATTGTGTCATTAACATCTATGATGTTATCAAGGTGATCGTGGATGATTACTGCAACGTAGATGTTGTTAAATATTTCGGAATACTTTTTTTCACTCTGAATCAGTTTGAATGTTTTAGAACTGATTTCTGAAGACATGTTATTTACTGATCGGATTATCTGGTTGAATTCCCTGTATTTTGAATCAGCCAGAAGAGTATGGGATGTACCGTCAGCAACCTCCTCAATCTTTTTCTGTATATTTGCAAGAGTGGGTTCGAACAACCGGTATATAATAAGATAGATAAGTGAACCGCTTACGATTATTGATATAATTACAGAAAGGATAATAAATAAAATCATTGTATGCTGAGTATTTTTTATTTCCGAGTCATTAAACCAGAAAGTTGCAGTACCGAGATATATATTATGCCTGGTAAGTTGTACAGTGATTGGGTCAATCAGAGAATCTGAATCTATTATTTCCCGTATCAGAAGACCGTCTGCTGCAGAAATAATCTCAATGCCCGAAAGGCTCCCAGATAAAAGATATACCCTTGCATGTTTAACCACTCCTTCATTATCCACATTATATAGTGATACTGAGAGTATTTCTGAAATCTCACTGGCTGTTTTTTCTGTTTTAACTTTAAAATTTGAAACCATGGAGCGGGTGGTGTAGAAGTAAAAAAAAGCTCCTAATATAAGGATGGAGATAACTGATATTGTTATAAATATTATAAAAGTTTCCGAAAACAGTTTTTTTTCTTTTTTAATATATCCGGGAAATATTTTCATTAATCCTCTGGAAAAAATAAACATGATTCAATATTTAAACATCAGTATTATTGCAGTATTAGCATCATGTAAAAAGAGTTAAATCTACCTGTACTCTGTCATTATTTTTTTTATTTTTTTGTTCTTAATCATATCTTTTAACACTTTTTCGATCTCTTTTTTTCTCCCTTTCAGTTGTGATTTTTTTGAAAGGCCAATGTACAGTCTGGTTTTTTTAGGGGGAGTGTAGAAAACCGGTTCCGCTTTGGAACTGTTGCCTGACTGGAGGAGATCATATGCCAGGTTCGGGTTTGTGCCTATAATAACATCAACCCTGCCGAGCACAAGCATCCTGATCAGCTGGGCTTCGGTTGAGAGCTCCACTTTTTTAAGTTTTCTGTCGGAGTTGAAGGGCTCAAAGTATGCAGATTTGATCGAATACCCTATGCTGTAGGAGTAGAGATCATTGTAATTTTTTATCAGATGCCCTTTTCCTTTCTGCACATAGAACACAGGGTTTACGGAGTAGTATGACGGCTCGATATAATCAATGAATTCAGCTCTTTCATCTGTGTACGCTACCCCTGTGATTATATCAGAATTCCCTGTTTTAATATTTTCAAGACTTCTTGCCCAGGGCGATCTCCGGACCTGGATTTTTATATTAAGTTTTTCTGAAATTTCATTAAGTATTTCAATATCGAGGCCTTTGAATCCGCCCGGGGAGCTGCTGTCTGCGATTCTGAATGGCGCCCAGGTTTCAAAATCCGCAATATAAGTTTTATCATCTGCGAAAACTGGAATGCTGAATGCGGTAATAAGTATTGCTGAGAGTATAAATAATCGGGATTTCATCTGATCTTTTCCGCCTTATATATTCGCATAGAATTAAAATATGATAATTATTCGGCTAAAAAAAGCGGGCAATGAAAAAAACTGATGATTTTTAAGAGGATAATAATAAAACGTTGCATTAAAGATGAGCATTAATATAGACATGAGAAATGCTGTGATGGTGATATATCAAAATCCGGCTTCATTTTTTTTGATATATTCATCTGGTTTATTAAAAAATTTTTTAACCGGTTGTTCCGGCAAACGTTTTAAATACAGATAGAAGCATTTATGAGGGGAGCTGATATGTATTATTTTTGGGATGATGCAAATGAACAGTCATATACGAGGTTCAGGTTCAAACACAGGGATCTTTACAGAAACTTCAGTGAAAAGAAAATCAGAGAACTTTTTAATTCTGTTTACCTGTTTATGGATGGGGCTGAATATTCCCCTTTATCATGGTGGGACGTGTGGGAACACATGGAGAGGAGAGGGGAGGATATGACTTCTATCGGAGATATTCTCTATCCTGTAATGGGGTTCGTCTTCAGGGAGAGGGGCTATACAGGGATCAATTACGATGAATTGAGGATGGATATATTCGATCTGGTGTTTGAAATTACTTCCGAGCATATTGACGATGTCTACAGGTTTGCAAAGATCCTGACAGACAGGCTCATTGAAGAGTATAAAACAGGCGACAGGAATATACCGATGCACGAGGTTGCAAAAAATTTAAGACGGTATCCGGAACTGGCTTTTCTCCCTTTTGAACTTCTTGAGGATGCTGCATTTTCTGTTTTCAGTCTGCTTATTGATAATGACCGCTGATCCCGGGTTGCAAAGATGGAAGATTGTTATAATAAATTCCGGTTTATGAACAGGGAGCTCCTGAAAAAGTATGGAGAGAATGCAGTGCGTTCTATTTTTGAAGATATCTGGTTCTGCGTGAATGAAATAGGGCTGGGTGACTGGGCGTTCCCTGAAATAATGAGTCATGTACATATTAATATTAAGGAGAGGGGTCTGCTTATCCCCGATGTCAACGCCATTGTCGGGCCGATTCTCGGATTTGTGTTTGATGAAGCCGGTGTTGAAGACAGCGGTTATGATCTCTATGATGATATTTATAAAGTTGTGTCAGAAGTTCTCCCCCGTCATATTTCCGGTTCCGAAAAATTTGCACAGATACTTTCAAAAAGAATTAAAGAGGAATTTGAGTCAGGAGACAGGTCTCTCACCATGGATGAAGTGGCTTATAAACTTAAGGGGTTTCCTGAATTGAGGTTTCTCTCAATTGAGCTTTTAAAAGAAGTTATGGATTCGGTGTATAATTATTTTATGGTGTTTGATGATGAGGAGTAATTTATTATCTCGATATATAAAAGAGCACCATCTGTTATACTGACTGTATTAAATGGCGAATTAAAGAAATCATCAGCTCCGGCAGTATTTTTTTTGAAAACCTCCTTGAAAAATTTTCCTGCCTTTAAAAAATTTATGACATAGACGATTCATAAAAGTATTATGGCAATGCCATTTCGAACGTATGTGAGTCCTTCGACAAGCTCAGGAACCGGGATTAATGGTCAGTGAGCCTGTCGAACTGCTCAGTCGCTGTCGCTTCTTCGAAATGACAGTTTAGTTTACTATGGTAAATAACGGATGGTTTAAATCGTGTTATTGCAAACGAACATCAGGGAGCGAAGGCCGCTCCTCGCAAAGACAAAAAAGAACTAATTCAATTGCAAAGTGTTAAAAAAAATGGAAGGTTTATATGACAGTTAAGAGGAAAGCAGGAGTATTTTTATTCTCTATATTATTTTTTTCGTTACTGATTTTTTCAGAGGTGAAAGGTGCAGCAGCGGAGTTTGATACTCCACCGCAGAATTCTTTCTTTTATATTAAGTCAGTACAGTCAGGAAACTACAACAGGGGCTACTGGGACCAGCCGGGGCAGAAAAGCAGGTATAAACAAGGGGATAACATCGCTGCCTGGGCAAGGGACGGCAGGGTAGATCAGATGTTTACTTTTAAAAATGCCGGAGGGGGATGGTACTATATTATTTCAGCCAACGGCGGTTATGCTGATGTAAAAGGGGGGAAAAACGGTGACGGCGTGAGCATACAGGTCTGGACTCCCAATAACACAGCCTCCCAGAAGTTCCGCTTTAAACATATGGGGAACGGCAGATGGAAGATATACACAGCGTGGAACAGGGCAATATGCCTTGCGGACAGGAGTGACAGAAACGGATCAAATATCCACACATGGGGAGATCACAACGGCACATGGATGGAGTGGTACTTTGAAGACTCCAGAACTCTTGCAAGATATATCCCTGCATCGGCAAATTCCGGTGTTTCCGGGTCAACCGAAATCAAAGGGGAGTTTAAGGCTTATACTATCGAAGAAAACGGAAGGAAAACAGCGATCAATCCAGGTGTAACAGATATTGAGATCTGGTATTTTGACCGCAGCGACAGCAAAGAACCATATAAGAAAAAGGGTGCGGTTAAGACAAACTGGAAAGGGGAGTTCACCCTGGGGGAAGCTTATAAAGATTACGAGACCATCTTTCTCCTTTCAAAGTCTGAAGACAGGGCTTCTGTCTTTGCCCCTCTTTATCCGAAGAGAGGGAAGACATCCCTTGAGGGATTCTCATCAAATAAATACGATTCACCTGACTATCTGCTTGTTGATACAATGTACAGGGGGAAGCAGTATTACTATGAGAAGGATGGATATTTCTACCGTGAAAACGGAATCATAACAAACAGACAGGATTTCTATTTCCCTGACCTCACCACTGTAAACAGGAGCAACCCGGCAGTTAAAAAACTTCTGAGCGCCATTGGAGGGAGCACCCCTGCCCGCAACGATGAGGATATAGCGAAAAAGTTCTCAGCTGTTTATTTATTCTTTAAGACTCAAACAAAAGATTCAATGGGTACAGCGGACAGCACAGTAAAAGCAGCAGCTGATTATATGTTCAGAAATTGCAGAAAAACCAGTTCATCTCCTGTAACAAGGTGGCCCTCTTTTCAGGAGATGGCTGACACCTATTCAACATACGGATTTATTCCGGTTGGGAACTGTACAGCCAATTCCCAGGTCATGGCAACTCTGCTCTACATGGCAGGGGTGCCTGCTGATAAGTTCTTTGTTGCAAAGTTTCACTACGACATGAGCTGGTATGTTGAGCACTGGATAATAGCCGTGAACATCGGCAAGAGATGGTATGCACTTGACCCGCAGTTTAAAAACGTGGTAAATATAAAAGGAGCTGCCGATTTTCAGAAGGCATACTGGGAGAGGTATATAGCAAAAACCTATGATTACAAAAAACCCTTTGAGGCATGGCTCCTCCCGGGCTCAAATATAAAGGCAGTTCCATATCTCGGAGATCCGGAAGAACTTCGCGCGATTATTGCTGAAAAAAACAAGCCTATGTTTTTCATTAACAATAAGAGGTTTAAGTTTTCATCCGGCGGAATGGTTTTCAGTTCAAGCGGAGAGGCTGTAGTGAAGAGAGTTTCAGGGAGCGAGGTTTATCTCCAGGTGAATGCTGTATCAAAACAGGAGGGTCCGCGCGGCATGGAGGAGAAAAAGCAGAGCTATGAAATGAAGCTTACCATTAAAAACGGTGTGTACAGTTCGGGTGAGGATTATGTATATTACGGGAAGGTTGACTCAACAGGGAAAACTCTCAATATGAGCGGAGAGCAGAGCGGGATGACATTTACTGTTAATTAGCGATCCATATTATAGTTTGATATATGAATAAAAAAACCTCCTGATTTCAGGGGGTTTTTTTAAAAAAAATACTTTTATTATTTTAACAAACGTCTTTTATAAAAACACAAAAGACACCGGCATCAGAAATAAAACCTGCTGAACGGGGAAAAACTGGAAGTAAGCTTTAAATAGAAAGTAAAATATACTTGCATTTATTTTACTTTTATCCAATAAAGTAAAATACTGATATTTATATTATACTTTATGGAATATTGATGAACATAAACGACTTCATATCCGGAACATGGCAGCAGGGGAATAAATATAAGTACTTCCTCCCTGAAAAGATAAATCACACCTTTGTCTGGACAGATGAGTCAATCAACGAGCTTCTTGAAAGAGCATCACTGAAACTCGGTGAACTTAACTCCTTCTCCCGTTTTATACCCGATACAGATATGTTCATCATAATGCATATCTTTAAAGAGGCAGTTGTCTCAAGCCGTATAGAGGGAACAAGGACCAATATCGAAGAGGCTCTTGTTGAAGAAAAGGAGATAACACCGGAAAGACGTGATGACTGGCAGGAGGTTAATAATTACGTAAAGGCATTGAACCTTGCCATAGAGGAGCTTGCGACTCTCCCCCTGTCAAACAGACTTATCAGGAACACGCATAAAGTTCTGTTGTCAAGTGTCAGGGGTGAGACAAAAACACCTGGTGAATTCCGCACATCGCAGAACTGGATCGGCGGGGCCAGTATAAACGATGCTGTGTTTATACCCCCCTCACATAATGAGCTCCCTGAACTGATGTCAGACCTTGAACTTTTTCTGCATAATGACACAATCAAAGTCCCCCATCTGATACGCATAGCTATTGCTCATTACCAGTTTGAAACAATACACCCTTTCCTTGACGGCAACGGCCGTATCGGGAGGCTTCTCATAACTCTATATCTTGTAAGTGCCGGAGTTCTTGAAAAACCGCTCCTCTATCTTTCAGATTTTTTTGAAAAGAATAAGTCACTTTATTACGACAACCTCACACTTGTGAGAACTAAAAACGATCTGGGACAATGGCTCAAATATTTCCTGGTTGGTGTAATTGAGACAGCTGAAAAGGCCGTTTCAACATTAAAGAAAATTGTGGATCTTAAAGCTGATATTGAACAGAACAGAATACAATCCCTTGGCAAAAGGGGGAAACATGGGCAGCTGCTTCTCGCCAGCCTTTTTTCAAAGCCTATTCTTAATGTAAAGGATATACAGGAGATAACAGGTCTATCTCCAAAGGCAGCTTATGATCTTGTTGAAGCTTTTATAGAAGCAGGAATATTAAAAGAAACAACAGGTTATCAAAGAAACAGGGTCTTTATCTTTGAAGAATATGTAAAGATGTTCAGATAGATATAATAATGCTGTTAAAAATCTATTTTACAATGACACAATACATCTCGTAGTAAATAATTATGAAAAGTTCACTCATACAGCTCGAAAGCCGTGGTTATCTTACTGATGAAGCTTTTGAAAAATATAAACACTATGACAATATTGATAAACTGATATATAGTGAATCTGCTGTTGAAAGAACAGCAGGTGTAAGGCTTATATCGTTGAAGCATGATATAAGGAATATTGAATCTCTCCTCTCTCTCCTTAAATCAGAAAAAAGGCTCTACACTAAACTGGAGATTTGTGAATGCATCACAAAGTATGGAGCTGATGCAGTTCCTTATCTTATACCTCTTCTCGGCAGAATCGGAAACAACCAGCACAAAGTGGCAGCAGCAGTTGATCTGAATAAAAAGTCCTATCCCCTGCCCCGTGATATTGCTGCAAGAATACTTGTGCGTATTGGTGTGCCTGTTTTACTTTTTATTGATACACCCTCTTTCAGTATTGATGAAACGGCTCTTCCTGAACTAATTGATGTAATAGGTCATATAACCTTTAATTACAGGGATTGCAGGTGTGAAAAGTATCTTCTCAGGCTTTACAGGGAGTATGCTGATAACGGACTGGTTACATGGAAGTTAATAAGAGCTTTCCAGTCATTTAATTCAGAAGGGGTTAAAGGCATGCTTCAGCAGATTATAGATGATTCCGGGGATAGCATTCCGGGCCGGGAGGCATTGAGGAGTATGAAGAGAATTGAGGAGAGATCGGTATAAGAGACTTCTTAACTGTAGAGTGTTCGTTATGTTAGATATGATTTTTATAAAGGGTGTGTCAAAAATCATGAATTTTCTGACTGAAAAGGAACTACATTAACTGCTGGCAATTGTTAAGCAGAGAACCTTCAAAAACAGAGGTATATCCCTTTTAAAAATGAGCATCTGCAAACACTATTTAATTATAACTTACTGCTGACTGAGAACCCGGAGGCAGTCATCGTCAGGAATCCGGGAATGAGTAAAGATGATCTGTTTTATAACTGTTATTAACGGTATATAAAATTTAAAAAATGATTTTTTTACAATCAGATTCACGAAGTTCAATGCATAAACGGGAATTCACTTCGGGTCAGGATCGATTTTGGTTCAGCGGGACCTGAGGGGCTGGAATACCTGCTGCATAAAATGGCTGAAACGGTAAAAGATATTATTACTATCAGTTTAAGTTCATATTGAAATTCAGTTTATGATGGTAATGACTTCTGATACTAAGTAATCACCGGATTACATAACCGGTAAAAAAATATCGATACTAAAAAATTTTATGATGAGAATAATTATGACCAAA
>ERZ795048.3578-NODE-3578-length-11458-cov-6.034465_pt1 | contig 11458 bp, 7 predicted proteins | sample MGYA00375132_ERZ795048 | MGnify/ENA primary metagenome ERZ795048 (study PRJEB30177, sample SAMN05720225) | activated sludge metagenome | isolation source: Anaerobic digester | place: Hong Kong | collected 2014-12-17 ...
ACCCCCGGAAAAATTCGAAAAATATCCCGACGGAAAAATCGACAACACCCACCTATCGGAAAAAGGCGCTATCGAAATCGCAAAGCTATTTATCGATGAAGTTAAAACGAAGAAATTAACTTTAGCTAATCACTTTAAAAATGAATAGAATTCTAACATTAGCAATTATATTTTCAACATGCACTTTATTTGGGCAAAACTGGGAAAATGGTGTATGGAATGCCGACAACGGAAATGGAACTTACACCAATCCGATTTTACATTCCGACTTTTCAGATCCTGATGTATGCCAAGCAGGCGATTATTTTTACATGACAGCATCGAGCTTTAATTGTGCGCCTGGCCTGCCCATACTTCGCTCTCCCGATATGGTAAACTGGGAAATTATTGCTTATGCCCTCCCCCAATTGTACGACACAATATTCAACACCCCGCAACATGGCAACGGGGTTTGGGCTCCTGCAATCAGGTTTCACAACAACGAATTTTTCATATACTGGGGCGACCCCGATTTTGGAATTTACATGGTAAAAGCGCAGCATGCTGAGGGACCGTGGAGCCAACCCCACTTGGTGCATCAGGCCAAAGGATGGATTGACCCATGCCCCTTTTGGGACGATAACGGCAAAGCATATCTGGTACATGCATACGCAGGAAGCAGGGCCGGAATAAAAAGTATTTTGGTAATAAACGAAATGGATCCCGACGGAAAATCCATCGACCCACAACCGGTTTTAGTTTTCGACGGACAGGAAAACCACACTACTATTGAAGGACCTAAGCTATACAAACGCAATGGCTACTACTACATTTTTGCTCCTGCCGGCGGCGTAAAACCAGGATGGCAAACCATATTGCGTAGCAAGAATATTTATGGCCCATACACCGATAAAATTGTATTACACCAAGGCAATACAAATATCAACGGGCCACACCAGGGAGCCTATCTTGAACTAACATCGGGCGAATCGTGGTTTATACATTTTCAGGATAAAGACGCTTACGGACGCATTGTTCACCTTCAACCTGTAACATGGGAAAACAACTGGCCGGTAATGGGTGCCGATATCAACAACGATGGCATTGGCGAACCCATTCATACATTTAAAAAACCTGATATCAAGAACAGTTCACAAAAAATAAGTGTAGCAAGCACCGACCAATTTAACGCTAACCGTTTGGGTTTACAATGGCAATGGCATGCCAACCCACAAACCGAATGGGCTTTTGCTTCGAATTATGGCTTTTTACGATTAAATTGCATTCAACAACCCACAAAGGAACTTAACATGTGGGACGTGCCTAACTTGCTGCTTCAAAAATTCCCTTCGAATGAATTTTCGACCACTGTAAAATTGAAATTCTACCCAAAAATGGATGGCGATAAAACCGGCCTGATTATTATGGGTGAAGATTATGCCTATATTGCTTGCGAATACATCGACGGGAAAACTTTTATCACCCTTAATGCATGCGAAAATGCACGCACCAAAGGCAAACAGCAACAAATTGAAAAAATCGGAACCAACGGAAACAGTTTTTTCTTTAAGGTAAATATTTACAATGAAGCCAATTACCGTTTTGCATACAGCACCGACGGCATAAGTTATACCGAATTTCAACATGAATATAAAGCACGTGCTGGACGATGGATTGGTGCCAAAGTTGGCATTTTTGCGCTAAAAGAATATAATACCAACGATTCGGGCTATGCCGATTTCGATTGGTTCATTTTTGAATAGTTATTAAATGAAACGTTACTTGCTTAACCTTTTCTTGCTGCTTACGGTGTTTTTAACTCAAGCAGCCGACCAATATTTCATTACTGTTGCACCCGACAGTAGCGGTGATTTCACATCGATACAAGCAGCCATAAATTCAGCCAAATCGTTTCCACCCCAACAAATCGAGATTTTTATAAAGGATGGTATTTATTACGAAAAAATAAAAATACCGGCTTGGAACACCAACATAACACTCAGGGGCGAAAGCAAAGAGAATACGATAATTACTTTCGACGATTATTTCGACAAAATCGATCTTGGGCGCAACAGCACATTTTACACCTACACGCTAATGGTTGATGCCAACGATTGTGTGATCGAAAATCTGAGCATTAAAAACACGTCGGGGCCGATAGGGCAAGCCGTAGCACTACATGTTGAAGCCGACCGTTGTATTTTTAAAAACATCAACATAATTGGCCATCAAGACGCGCTTTATGCTGCAGGAGAAAATTGCAGGCAATACTACACAAATTGTTATATCGAAGGTACAACAGATTTCATTTTTGGCGCAGCAACAGCACTGTTCGAAAACTGCACCATAATGAGCAAAAGTAATTCGTACGTTACAGCAGCCAGCACAAATCAAGGCGAAGAGTTTGGCTTTGTATTTTATCAATGTCGTTTCGAAGCCGACAGCAATGCCACTAATGTTTATCTTGGCCGACCTTGGCGAAAACATGCAAAAACTGTAATTATTGAATGTTACCTAGGGCCGCACATTAACCCCGAAGGGTGGAAAATTTGGAGCAACGCTGAAAAACCCGAAACCACTTATTATGCTGAATATAAAAACTATGGACAGGGAGCTATAAACGACAACCGTGCAAAATGGACAAAACAACTTAGCAAAAAAGAATACAAGAGATATAATAAATCGTCAATTTTGTGGTAAAACATGCATTTGAACAAAAACGAGGCTCTATTCACCTAAATAAAACGAACGTTCGTCATCAAAAAACAGCCATTCATAAAAAACGCCCCTGAAAATTAGCACTTTCGGTTGCCATGGCGTAAATTTGTTTACGTTTCACCAATAAAAATACAACTATGATCTACCTACTTATTGCATTCGGAATATTCTTAATGGCAGTTGGGGTTGCTTTCATCAACGAATCGAGAAGCAAACAAGCCTAATACGTAGCTCTATTTTTTTGGTTTTTGAATTAAGCATACAGTGAAAAAAGAAATAGAAGCCTCTTTATGGAGGCTTTTTTGTTTTCCCTAATCCTCACTTACAAATTGGAAACATTTGGATAACTAAATCAATATAAAAGGGTATAATCTTGGCCTGTGTCAAATTAAATTATTGCATGGTAATATTATAAAAGCATACGACCTGCTTTTAACATTACAACATTTATTATCAAAAACATTTATTTCTAGCCAAATATAATTGCAGGATAGTGATACTACAGCACCAAATCGGTTACAGTAATTTTTGCAAACATGATTAAATTATCGGGCGATATTTTGATTTGCATACCCCTTTGCCCTGCACTTATGTAAATATTTTCAAACCCCATACAACTTTCGTGAATAAAAGCCGGATATGGCTTTTTCATACCAATGGGTGTGCAACCTCCCCTTATGTAACCAGTTAACGGAAGCAATTCTTTCATCAGCACCATTTCGGCTTTTTTATTTCCCGATATTTTAGCTGCTTTCTTTAAATCGAGTTCCGAATTACCGGGAATAAGACACACAAAAACACCCGTTTTGTCGCCCCTGAGCACCAATGTTTTAAATACCCGATCGATACTTTGCCCTAATTTTTGAGCAACTGTTCCGGCACTTAAATCATCCTCATCATACTTGTATTCAATTGTTTCAAAAGGTATATTCCCTTTTTCGAGTAAACGAACGGCATTGGTTTTCTTCATAATTTAAACTCAAATCAATGTTGTATGTGCAATATTATTCCATTCAAATTACACCTTTCGATAATTTCAGTTGTTCGTAACGAGTCTTTGTATTGGTTATGGGCATTAACTTTTTCGATGCTCAGGTTGGCATCGGTATTGTTTTCCCAGCGACGGCAAAGGTACAAGGGTTCGAAAATACGACCAATTTTGTAGCTTCGGCTTATGGCCAGGCCAACAGCATAATCTTCGCCGTAACTAACATTTGGGAAACCAATTTTTCGGATCAAAGGGGTATAAAAAGCCCTTGGAGCGCCCAAACCGTTAATACGCAATGCATTATTTGGTCCATTATTGTCGGTCCACTCTTTATGATCGATTATTCCGGGAGGAATGGTTTCCAAATTGAAATTCACCATATTGTAACTTCCAATTACCATCGCACATTTTTCGGCATAAAATTTATCGATAATTTTCTGAAGTGTATGTTCATCGGAATACAAATCGTCGCTATCGAGCTGTATGGCAAAACGCCCGCACAACTGGTGATTTACTGCTTCGTTCCAACATCCACCAATGCCCAAACTTGTTTGCGAAGGAATATGATGCACCACCCGGCTATCGTTAAAACTGTTAATAATGTCGCCTGTTCGATCGGTTGAATGGTTATTCACAACAATTATATTAAAATCGAACTGTGTTTGCTGCATCAAAACTGAATGAATTGCATCGGCAATGGTACTTTCACGGTTCAGCACCGGAATAACCACCGTAGCTTCAACTTTAAAATCCGTTTCGTCAAGATCGATTGTTTTAAAAGGAGGCTTAAGCATAGCACCAATTGCGTACAGGTGAGCTGTTGCCACTTTCTCCATTTCGATTTGCACCATTCGGTTACGCGGATCGACATAATCGAACTGCTTTTGCCCCGATGACCTTAAGTCCTTTTCTTCGATTCCAAAAACGCTTTGATCGAAATGCAAGGGCAAAGCCATACGGCTAATAAAAAGCCGCAAATTGTACCAGCCTGCATGATCAAAATATTCGTCAATTGTTTCACAAAAACGCTTAATGGCAGAAGTTTTTATCAATACTGCGGGGCCAAAATCGAAATCATCGCGCAAGCTTCCAAGCTGATAAGCACACACCGGATGCACATGCGTTTCACCATTTCGGGTTTCGAAATAATTGGCATAAACCATAGCTGCATTGCTTTGCTCAAACTGAGCCATCATTTTATCAAATAATTCAGCATTAACCTTTAAACATCCAGGCTTAGTCTGTAACAAAACAAACGGAGCGCTCAATGTTTCAGCTATTTTTTTGATAGCTTGTGTCGAATATGGGTCTTCGTTTTCCAATAAACCGGCTAGCACAATCTTTTTGCAGGCTTTGAATTGTGTTGGCAAGCAATCATTTTCTTCAAAAGTAACTATATCGAATAAATTCATGGTTTTATTTTTATTTTAACAGGCCCAACTGCCCTACCCTTGTTATGATGTTTATCGATAGCAACCAACCACAAATAGCCTTTTTTATTTGCGGGTAAACTATTTATAGCACTCAGTTCTATAAAGTTCTCGTTTAAAAAATAACGGATATTTGCTGGGTTGTTGAAATCGGGTGCTTGTTTGTTTTCGGAATAAAATACTAAATACCCCAAATGATCGGGCGATTGCGCATGTTTCTTAGTGTATTTAACAAGCAATTCATCTTTTTGAAAAAATCCTTTAGTTTTGATTTTACGAGGTGCTTGAGGTGGGATATTATCGAGCCAGCTCATGGTTGGCAACAAGGCCTGTGCTTGATAAATCTCATCATCGACACGATTTTTGAAATCTTTGGGATTGAGGTTTAAATGTTGCATTCTAAAAAATGCACTACCTGAAATATTTTTATTGCGCCGCGCAATCATAACCTGTTCGGGTAATTCATCGGGATTTGCCCAAGCAATGGTTTTGCCCTCGGCCAACTTGTACAAGGCATGGCCAACATACACATGCCTACCAAACGACTGTTCGCCCCACCAATTTACCAAGGTAATATAATCGACCTGCGGATGCCCAATTTCCCAATAAATTTGAGGGATCATGTAGTCAATCCAGCCTTTGCGTTGCCAGTTAATTACATCGGCATACAGGTTATGATAATTGGTGTTGCCGGCACTTGTAGCCGAACCTCTTATTTCGTCGCTTTCGTCGTAATTTTTCCAAACACCAAAAGGGCTTATTCCAAATTTAACCTTTGGTTTTATGCTTTTTATGGTTTTATTAAGCGATTCAATGATCAAATCTACATTTTGTCGTCTCCAGTTTTCAAGCTCGTGGTTTGCGAACCCACGATTGTATGTTTTAAACGACAATGTATCGGGAAAGGCCTTTCCGAAAATTGGATAAGGATAAAAATAATCGTCGAAATGAATGGCATCGATATCGTATTTACGCACCAACTCAGCAACAACGTTGTTCAGATAGGTTCTGACCGCAGGTATTCCGGGGTCGAGGTAATGTTTATTGCCATAAGTAAGCACCCACTCGGGATGCCTTTTAGCAACACTACGCGGCGAAAATTCGCTGTTAAGGTTCATGCTGAGCCTGAAAGGATTCATCCAAGCATGCAATTCGATGCCGCGCTTATGGCATTCATCGACCAAGAAATGCAAGGGATCCCAGTTTTGCGCCGGAGCCTTTCCTTGTTCACCGCTTAACCAATACGACCAAGGTTCGGTGCTCGAACGGTAAAAAGCATCGCCGGCAGGGCGTACCTGAAATATTACTGCATTAAAATGCAAATTATGTAGCGTGTTAAGCATTTCGAGCAACTCGTTTTTTTGCTCTTCAACAGTAAGGTTGTTACGCGAAGGCCAGTCGAGGTTATTCACCGTAGCAATCCACATACCTCTAAACTCGCGCTCAATATTATTTGAGAGCACAATATGAGGCAACAACAGAACCACTAACAAAAATCCTAAAAATTGCCCTTTTACCTTTCTCATTAATTGTATTATTTTTGCAGCAAATGTAAAATTTTAATTGCCTGTTACGGGCATAAAACCATTACAAAGAAAGCTTTTTATGGAAAATATTCAAGTAATCAAAGGTAATATCAACAACGAGAAAGATACTGCTGATATGCTGAATCTTTTAGATCAATACATGCAAGACCCTATGGGAGGTAATTTATCTCTTAACCCCCAACTTGCATTAAAAGTTATTGAAGGATTAAAAAAACAAACCAATTACGTTTTCTTTATAGCTTATTGCAACAATCAACCTGCAGGAGTTGCCAATTGCTTTGTTAACTTTTCAACTTTTAAAGCGAAACAATTAATCAACATACACGACTTTGCCGTTTCGCCACATTTCAGGCGCAGGGGTATTGGCGAAGCCTTAATGCAAGGCATTGTTGAAGATGCCCGCCAACAGGGTTATTGCAAAATAACCCTCGAAGTACGCCACGACAACCATGGCGCACAAAATTTGTACAAAAAAGCGGGCTTCACCGAATGCGATATACCCATGTATTTTTGGGAATTGGTTTTGTAAGCAGCAGCATGCATACTCTTTTACAGCAAATGCATTAATTTTTATTGCTTTACAACCTTTACAACTCGGCTTTCGCCACCAAAATCGAAACAAAGCAAATAAACTCCTTTGTGTAAATTGGATATATCGATGGTTGAGTTTTTTGATCTTAATTGACCTCTTTGGCAGACATGCCCTGTAAAATCGACAAATTGATAATTCAGGTTTTTTTCAAATGAAGTTAAAGCCACATTCAAGCTATTGGTGCTGGGTATTGGAAAAACTTTTAAGAATTCTTCAGTAAACAAAACATCATCGCTCATTTCTTTTACCATATAAACAGCAGGCAATGAAATGTTTTCACTCATAAAATCACCATTTTTGTTCAATAAGTAAGCTGATGTCCATGATGGTCTGTCAGGAAGCTGACCACTTTCGACCTTCAAAGCCCACTCCTGATCGTTCATCCTAAAAAAGTTAGTGGTGATATCTTCGTAATAAGAAAAGAATGGGCCAGTATAAGCAATGTATTCACTTTTTGTTCCTGGTTTAGGAATCATAAACACACCTAAATTTATTTCGCCCAAACCTGCATGCAACACTTTTCCAACAACCGCCCCAAACTCATCGGTAGGCTGAGTATGGATGTCAACAGTAATATAGTCGGGTTCGATTAATGAATTGGTACTAGGGAAAAGAGAAGCATACCAACCGGAATAAGGAGGCGCACAATCTTCATGAGTTTTGTATAACATTCTGTGTAACCATTCTTCTTCCAATTCAGAAAATGCAATTCCATTAAGCTCTTTTTCAGCCAAGTCGGCTAAATATGTATTCACTATTGTAAATTCATCAAGCAATCTAGTAATTGATCCTCCGACACCTAAACGATTGAGAAAGCTTGCTGACTTACTGGTAAAAGTAGCCAGCTGCTTGTAAAATTTGGGATAAGGCTCAACATATGAATACGGGTAAGAACATCCAACCATAGATGTATATGAGGGTTTTGCATACAAAACGTTATCGTGACGTAATTGTGCCCAACTACCTAGCTGAGTATTTATTTTTTGTTGATGCCATGCAGCAGTTTGCATAAAGAACGGAAGGCTATCATTGTTGGCAATTGGATTTAATTTTCGGATAGCAGCAAGCCATGTATTATATAGCGAAGCATTCCAGAAACTTGAATCTTTGCGATCAATTAAAAACCTCATATTAGCTAAATTAGGAGCATAATTATATGTTTCTATTTCGTTGCTTAGGAAAAAAGCAGCATCGTTATTCCCTAAAGCAAACGCTATATCAAGTGCATTGGGCATCATTCGCAATTGCTTTTGACCATTAAAAACTATCCGATCGAAAACAACATTTGACAATACTTCGGAATCAATTATAAAACGCTGCCCCGACAATTTAAATGAAATGGGCAGCACATCGGGTTCCGAAGCATTTGGGTTGGCAAATAAAGCTTCGCCCAATATACGCTGTTTAAATTGTTCATTATTAACTAAATCTTTGAGGTAGTCATCAAAAACTATATCGTCGAGCAATTGATCAGCCGACGTAATGTTTTTTGATTCCAGATAATCTTGATATTGATTGGGAGTTAGGTTATCGCTCACGCCAACAAAATAATCTATTATTTGCTCATTGTTGTCATATAGTGTTTTAACGCCAGAGCTTTGTAGCATTTCGTTCAACAAAAAAGCATCAATATTCATTCGACGTACATCTTCTCTATTCCATGGTTCTGTCCATGGCGTATTTGCCGGAGGTGAAAGAAAGAAATCGATTCTGCCCAACCACATCATTGTTTTAAAATACTTTTCCAACGAAGGTACACCGATCAAAACTTCTTCATCATCGACATAATGCCCCCGAACTTTGAACTGCGAAAAATCTATGTTTCTTGATTGCGGAAAGTCGCAAAAAAGAGGCAAGTCAACCAATGTTTCATTTTCAATTGCTTCAATTATCCGACCGAAAAGTTCGTTTGAGGCCATCTGTTCTTCAACAAGCAATGTATCGTCGCTTATTAACCAAAACGCAATGCTTAAGTACAATTCAATATCGGATAGATTTTTATCAAGACCTAAATTGCTATATTTCTTACTTAAATGTGAGAAATTGAAATACATCTCCTCAAGCAAAATTAAAAGATTGCTGGACAATACACTTTTTTCGAGCGACTTAAGCATATAACCATATGATTTATGCAAAGCGTGCAATATTGCATCGGTTGATACAAAAACAGGCAAATCGTTGGCATATATACGGTGAAAAGCTTCAGCAAACGTTTGAGCAGAAAGCCTTTCGCTCACAAAAAAATGATTTGTTTTTAAATAGGCTAATTCGGCTTGACTTAGTCCCAATTTTTGTTGAATTGAATCGAGATAAAGCACCTTGTCGTTACTTGGTGTTAAGTTATAACCCCTGTAATACGAGTCAGAGGGCAAAGGGTAAAGATTACTCAACGAATTAAAATCGAGGTTTGTATTTTTGTCGCGAAATTGATAATAAGATTGATCTTGTGCTTTAGAAAAATAAAATATCAAACAGAATAATAAAATGGGACATATTCTTCTCATGGCTGTAAAAAATTAGTTTGAAGCCATAAAGTTATGATTTCTAAAGAGGAAACACAATACAAACAAAAAATATTTATTCTATATAAGGCTTTGTTTTTGATTTTTATTTTTATATTCCGACGGTGTTTCGCCAAAATGGCTCTTAAAGGTTTTGCTGAAATAATTCGAATCGTTAAACCCAACGGCATTACTAATTTCACTTATTGTTTTATCGCTATTGCTAAGCAGCCTTGCAGCTTCTTTCATCCTAATTATTCGTAAATATTCGTTTGGGGAGTAACCACTGGCCGATTTCATCTTCTTAAAAAAGAGGGTACGGCTCATTCCGGTTTTTTCAACCAAAAAGTCGACGTTTAGATTTACATCTGATAAATGCGCAATAATTATGTCGATAACTTTTTTGAGGAATGTATGATCGGTATTAAGTTGTTTGTCGGGTCCATCGTTTACTTTCTCTTCAATATCATGTTCAATTCTTTTTTTTAACTTTTTACGCTGCACAATAATATTTTCGATTTTTGTAAACAAATAACTTATATTGAATGGTTTAACAACATAATCGTCGGCACCGCATTCAGCACCTAAAAGCTTCTTCTCCTCAGAATCCTCGGCTGTTAACAACACAATGGGTATGTGGCTTGTGTCGAATCCGTTCTTAAGTGTTCGGGTCAATTCATACCCGTCGGCTTTTGGCATAACCACATCGCTAATAATTAATTGCGGCATAAATTTTCGGGCATACTCAATTCCTTGCAAACCGTTTTCGGCTTCAATCACCTTGTACTTTACCGACAACTCGGCAGCCAAATAGGTTCTCATTTCATCGTTGTTTTCAACAATTAAAATTGTCTCAAAGTAATCGGCACTTCGGTGATTAATTTTATAATTGGACTGTTGAGGGGATACAATTACCTCTATATCGTCTATTGAGTTTAAATCGAAAGCATCTCTTTTGGGTGAAGTAATATCAATTTCATCTGCGCTATAAAGCGACTTATTTATTGGGATTTCGACCACAAAAGTTGCACCACCTTTACTATTATTACGCACTACAATTTGCCCTTTATGTAGCAAAACGATTTCTTTCGAGAAAAAAAGGCCAATACCTGTACCTGTTCGACTGTTGTAAAAACGATCGAAAATGCGGGGTAATTCTTGTTCATCGATGCCTGTGCCATTATCAACTACTTCGGCTTTTAACCATCCATCTTGGGTATCAACAGTCAGGTTCATTTGCACATCTTTACCTTGAGGCGTATAACGGAATGCGTTCGACAATAAATTGTAAAAAACCTTTTCGAGCTGATGCATATCGCAATAGCCATAATATTTTTCAACATTGTAGTTGTATTCGAAATTAACGCCAAGCCTTTGCGACATGGGCAAAAATACGAGATATATTTCGCGGAAAAATTCAATAACATTGATTTCGGAAACTTTTAACTGCATTTTTCCTTCACGAATTTTCCTAAAATCAAGTATTTGATCGATGAGCCTTTTTAAATAAGTTGCATTTTTTTTGATCTGAAGCCCCTTTTTACGTGCAAAATCGTTGCTTTTTGGGCTCATAATTATCTCTTCAACAGGACTTAATATCAACGACAAAGGCGTTTTAAACTCATGCGAAATATTGGTATAATATTCAATTCGTTTTTCGTTTAACGATTTTTCAACCTTTGTGTTGTACTTGTTCATAATCA
>ERZ795048.3580-NODE-3580-length-11453-cov-3.902264_pt1 | contig 11453 bp, 6 predicted proteins | sample MGYA00375132_ERZ795048 | MGnify/ENA primary metagenome ERZ795048 (study PRJEB30177, sample SAMN05720225) | activated sludge metagenome | isolation source: Anaerobic digester | place: Hong Kong | collected 2014-12-17 ...
CTGTATAATTAACGAACGCCGCACCTGAACCAATATCCATAAGGATCTCCTGATCCTGGGAAGAAGCAGCAGGGTGCAGGTAAACACTGGCCTGGATACCGTTCTCCTCATTAAAATAATTGTTATTTGCATACCGGATCTGCCCGTTTCCATGTACATAGGCATAATAAGAATCATACCCGGCAATGAGAATGGATCGATCCAGGAAATCCGGTTCCGGGAGCAGGAACTGTTCATATTCCAGGATCTTGTCGATCACATTGGTCAGCTGGCTGTCATTCTTTACTGAAATTCTCCCGCAGAAGACCTCTGGCAGGTAATCGCCGGCACCATCATAAGTTGTATAGTACAGGTCTGTTGGCTGCCCGACTGTACTTGATGGAGGAATATGCTCTACATCGCCTGCGATCAAAAGGTATGAAGGAGGTGCAATGCCTTCGGGAGGATGATGATACAGTTCGTTCAGATAAGCCTGGATAGATGAACTGGTGGATCCCACACCGGGATCGGAGCTATATACCTCCAGGATGTGAAAGCCTTTTCTTTTCTTCCAGGCGATTAAAGGCCGCAGTGCTTCCCTGAAAAGAGTATCGGAAAGTATAACCATGGAAATGGGCTGTTCGGCCACCAGACGCTTTTTAGCTCCCAGGTCGGCAGGCTGAAGAACAGCGGAAAAGGCCCTGGCATAACTTCCCTCCACAATGTCAACAGCTGCCTCAGAAACAGGAAGCGCTGGTATGAGGTTGAAGGATATTTGCCAGTATACCGTAAGTGTATTTTTTTTCGTATCCAGCCGCAGGGGGCACAACTGAAGCTGAGCAATATCTACTCCCCTCATTCTTCCCTGCTCTTTCACTGTCAGCAGGCTGAATGATGTATTATCCAAAGCAATCTCTGAAGCTACATTCTCGCTGGATATATTCTGAGCTATACTGCTCCCTTTTCTCTCAGATGGCATAAACGGCAGTACCTTCAAATCCGGAAATTCTTCACCAAGATCTATAACTACCGAATCCAGCCGGTTGAATTCAAAAGTAAATCCTGCTGAGGCATCCATCTGAACCAGTCGGGAAACAACCGGGAGGTCGGGAGATCCCATCCTGCCCTCCGACACCATGCCAGGTATCTCAATTTTCAAAAAATCACCACTATCCGTTGGTATTTCAGTGTAATAAAAGCTGGATAGCTCAATTTCCCCGTAAACTTTACCCTGGTTATAATTAATTTCAAGTTGGGGATCTGCTCCCGGCAAGGAGAATTTTTCCTGTCCAACACTTCTGCCAGACAGGATCAGAAAACCCGTAATTAAAAGAAAATTAAGTAATTTCACCGAAATCTGTAATTCTTATTCCGTTTCGCCAGATACAAATGTATCTTAATTGTATGAATCTCCCTATTCCAATATGGTTGCGTCAATATAAATTTTACCGGGATTTATGCGTCAGTTATCCATATTTTCGATATTTTAGATTGCTCAAAACTGGCATTACAGGTGAAGAAAACTGTCATTACGATACTACTTTTTCTGATAGCTATAAAAGCTGTTCCCCAGGATAACCCGTTGGGGATAGTGCCGGATATAGTGAATTATCCTCCAAGCGTTACTGAAGGAAGTGAGCAAAACTGGGCCATCGTTCAGGATAAAAGGGGCATCATGTATTTTGGCAATGATGAAAAAGGTGTTCTTGAATACGACGGTATCAACTGGAAGACTTACCAGATGCCAAATAAGAGCATTGTAAGATCCCTGGCCTGTTCTGAAGATGGTGTTGTATACGTGGGCGCTGTTTCCGAAATAGGGTTCCTGGCACCGGATTCTGTAGGCTCACTCCACTACGAATCGCTCGTTCCGAAGCTGGATAGCAGCCATCAACGCTTCTTTGATGTCTGGAAGACCTATTGCGAAGGGGACCGTGTTTATTTCCACAGTGAAAAGTATGTTTTTACTTATTTCCCTGCGAAGGATTCCATTAGTGTATTAACAAACGACCGTCACGTTCTTTTCGGATTCAATGTGAATGGGAACTTCTATTGCGGGAATTTTCCCCGTGGCCTGCTGGTATTGCAGGGGGACACCATCATGACAGAAGCCAAAGGAGGAGAATATTATATGAACAGGGATATTTTCGGCCTTACCAGGTATGATGATTCCCACCTTCTTATAGGAGTAAGCAATTATGGTTTAAGCCTGTACAATACGGAAACTGGTGAAGTGGATTCCAGTTTTGCTTCCCATGAAACGAACCAGTATCTGAATGAGAATTTCCTTACGCAACTCATAACACTCTCCGATGGAAAATTTGTCGCGTCCACAATAAACGGCGGTATCTGTGTAATCAATCATGATGGTACACTGTCGGAAACGATTTCCAACGAACAGGGACTTCAGAATAAAACCATATACAGTTCATACGAAGAAACGATTCATTATCCCTTTCCCCATTTATGGACTGCTATGAGTTTTGGGATCAGTAAGATAAGCCTTTCCAATCCCTTGCGGAAATTTGAAGAAACTTCGGGATACGAAGGGCTGATAAACACTATCAATGAGCTGGATGACAGGTTATTTATCGGAACGGTAAATGGACTTTATATTTCCACGGGAACGAATAATCCATATTTTAGAAAAGTAGAAGGTATATCAAGAACCTGCTGGGACCTGGAAAAGATCAGGCTGGAAAATGGTGAGGAAATACTCCTTGCCATCTCACTGGATGGATTACGGCAGGTTAACAGGTATGGACAAGCACTGGACCTGACAAACAGGATTGGAGGTGTTGATGAAGAAGAAAAAAAAGTATTCTGGGGATTTTCAATTTATACGGATCCCTTCAATGCCAACCTGGTCTTCCTGGGACTTGAATCATCCATAAATGCTATCAGGTACGTAAATGGCAACTGGAACCTTGACATGACCCTGGATTCGCTGGATGGTGAGATAAGATCGCTGGCAAGATCACGCAACGGGAAGCTCTGGTTCGGATCCAAGCTGGCCGGCGTGGGATGCTTAAAGACCATAGACAAATCTGCAAAGGATTACTATTATGGTGTCGCAGAGGGATTACCGACGAAAGAAAATAACTCCGTATATGAAATAAACGGTGAAGTATACGTAGGAACCGAAAACGGGATCTACAGAATATACGACCAGGGGGACAGTATTTCTTTTTACAGGGACAGTCTCCTGAACAGCTACCTGCCGGGAGGATCGAATCATATCCTGTATATGTACAATTATGATAGGAATTCTCTATGGATAAGCTACAACAATGAATTTACAGGATGGAGCATAGCATTGCTGACAAGGGATAATCCCGACAGTACCTTCGTACCAACGAGCAAGCCCTTTACAGGCCTGGATGATTTTTCCACAGATGCTGTTTTCAGTTCAGCTGGCAAAGACGCCTGGTTTTCCCTGGCAAAGACCCTATACCACTATAATCCTGATGGTACGTTTACCGAAGGAAGCTTTAACGCCCTTATCAGAAAAGTTATTGCCGGTGAAAACCATGTGTTATTCGATGGCACCTTTGCTCAACCCGACAAAAAGGGTAAGCTGAAGATCAGCCTCAGGCAGCATCCTGATATGATCCCGGAAATAAAATTTTCGGATAATAACATTGAATTCCTGTTTTGCGCTCCTTATTTTGAAAAAGAGGAGGATATCGAATTCAGTTATTTCCTGGAAGGATTTTCGAAAGACTGGTCAGCCTGGGAAAGGAAGTTTGAAAGGCCCTTTACCAACCTCAGTCAGGGCAGGTATACATTTATGGTGAAAGCTAGGAATGCTTATGGAGATGAAAGCGATATTGCTGAATATTCTTTCATAATTCTTCGCCCCTGGTACCTTTCATTCTTAGCTATACTGGGTTACATTATTGTAACTTTCTTTATTATCTATACCATTATTATCCTGTATACCCGTCGTCTGAAAAAGGAAAATATCCGTCTGGAAGGAATAATACAGGAACGAACGGCTGAGATCCGCAAGCAGAAAGAAGAACTTACCGACAGCATTGAATATGCTAGCCGGATTCAGCGTGCTCTTCTTCCCCCGGATAAAATGTTGTCGCGTCACGGACTGGAACATTTCATTTTATTCAGGCCCAGGGATATTGTAAGTGGAGATTTCTACTGGTTTGGGACCAATGACGGAAAAGTTTTTGTTGTTGCTGCCGATTGTACCGGCCATGGTGTGCCAGGTGCTTTCATGAGCATGCTGGGTATTTCGTTCCTGGATGAAATAGTTATCAAATCAGGCGTTTCCGAGACAAACCTGATCCTGGATGCACTAAGGAACCATGTTATTACCTCCCTCAGACAAACCGGAAAAGGGATGGAAGAATCAACAAAAGACGGAATGGACCTTTCCATGGTTTCCATTGATGAGGAAACCCGGATCGTACAGTATTCGGGGGCTTATAATCCCATGTATGCAGTACGGCCGCTCAATAAGAAAGAAAAAGAAATTATCGCGAAAAACGGAGAGCTTGATGCGGACAGGAACACCCTGTACAACGACACCCACATATTGTACCAGGTAAAAGCCGACCAGATGCCGATCGGTATCTCTGAAAAAGATTACAACTTCACTGCCCACCAAATAGAAGATAAAGAAGCTACTATTTATCTGTTTTCCGATGGTTACCTTGATCAGTTTGGAGGTCCGTCGGGAAAGAAATTTATGTCAAAGAACTTTAAAAAACTGTTGCTCGACATTCAACACCTCAACATGGAGCAACAGTTAAAAACACTGGAAAAAACCCTCCTGGAATGGATGGGCAATATCAGCCAGATTGATGACATCCTTGTAATAGGAATCAATCTCAGCAAATAAGCCTTGCATCCGGGAGATAAAAAATGATTCAACATCAGCTAGGTGTGAAAAAAGATATTTCATTATCCATAGAAGAATTACAGGAACAGCGAAAAGAATTACTTGCCAGTATTAAGTATGCAAGTTTTATACAACGAGCAATATTCCCTGATTTTGCTTTCCTGGACAAGGTACTGCACGAATATTTCATCCTTCATTTACCGAGGGACATTGTAAGTGGTGATTTTTATTATTGCAATAAGAAGGAGGAAAAAATTGTAATTGCCGCCGGTGATTGTACAGGTCACGGTGTACCGGGGGCACTCATGAGTATCATGGGGATATCATTCATGCATGAGGTTGTCAGTGCAAAAGGATCCTGGATGCCCAGCCGGTTGCTGAATATGATCAGGGAACGAGTGATGAAAGCACTTCATCAAACCGGCATGGCAGATGAAAACAAGGATGCTATTGATATGGCGCTCGTAGTGTTCAACGAAGATACCGGTGAGTTACAGTACGCAGGGGCTAACAACCCGTTGTACCATATTAGAAATGGCGTTCTGACTGAAATAAAAGCAAATAAGATGCCGGTTGGAATCGATGCCATCGAAGAAGAATCATTTACCAATCATTCCATTCAGTTGATATCAGATGATATGGTGTATATCTTCTCAGACGGGTATGCCGATCAGTTTGGTGGTCCGGATTGCAAAAAGTTTAAATACGGACCCTTCAAGGAACTTCTATGCAAGATTGCCGGTGAAGATCTTTCGGTGCAAAAAGAAAAACTGATGAAAACAATCATTGAATGGAAAGGCGATATCAGGCAGATCGACGATATTCTAATCTTTGGAGTAAAGTTCATGTAATCCACGAATTTCAGTTTTTTTTCAGTATAATTGTTCAGTAATCCAGGTAACATTTATGAAACTTACAGCATTCCGGATCAGGAATTTCAGATCAATTAAAGATACAGGCTGGCAGGAACTGGCATATGATAATATTACCTGTCTCATCGGACAGAATGAGTCCGGAAAAACCTCCATTCTTGAAGGATTAAGGGCTTTCCACGACGGGCTTCTTATTGAAGATATGCTGCGGAGTGACCTGAGCCTCCCCCAGGTATCCTGCAGGTACCGTTTCGACCTGAATAAACTGGAAAAGAATATTGATCGCAATCGGATACACCCCGAGATACTGGAGAAATTTGAAAAACTTGAATATATATCCATCTGCCGCGAATGGGAATCGGATCTGAGCAGCTTCCTGATTGCCGGCGAGGAACTGAACGAAATATTCCAGACGAAAGAAGAAGAGACGAAACTGCGAGAAGAAAAAATCAATGCATTCCTGGATAAAATAGACAATGAATTTAAAAAAGCCCAGCTGGCGGTAGAAAAGGCCCAGAAAGAACTTGACGAAACCAGGGACAGGTATGAAACCAGGATCATCGAAGGAAATGAACTCCGGAAAAACTCCAGGTCCTTCTTCCCAAAATCAAAGAAAAATGGAGCGAATCCTGAGATCCAGCAAGTAAACAAAGACATCGAACTGCTGAAATCCGAGCTTAAGAAAATGGAAGAAGTACTCCATGAGAAAAAGATTAAACTGGCGGAGATCAAGGAAAGTCAGCAGTTATTTGACCGAATTCGGAAATCCAGGGAAGATATTCAAAAACATCAGACAGGACTTGCCGATGCCCGTGAAAACCTGCTTCAACTCACCACCCACATGGATTTTGAAGCAACAGAAAAAGAAATCCGGGCAGCCAAAGCAACCGAAGAACAATACCGTCTGGAAATTGAGCTTGCCAGGGATGAGCTGGGTGAGAGCAACAAGAAATACGAGGTATTGCTCCGGGCTGTGGAACTGGTTCTCGATGGTAGCACCATGGATAATGCCATTAAGGATGCCGAAGCGGAAGCCCGTATGTATGAATCCTATTACACAAGGGAACAACTGGGGGAAGAATTGTTCCGCTTCTCCCCTGAGTTTGAGCTTTTCGAAGACTTTAGTTCACTCCTGCCCAACCGAATCGATCTTGAAGATATTGTGTCGGGGAACCTGGCCGCTGAAGGCTTTAAGGCAGCCAAGAATTTCCTGACAATTACAGGCCTGGATGCCTCATTCTTCCAGCAACCTTCCAGCAGGATCCTTAAACAGAAAATTGAGAATCTAAATGGTGAGATGACGCTGAACTTCCAGGACTTCTGGAGACAGAATGTGGGAAAAAAGAATAAGATCAAGATTAACTTTGAACTCGCTCACTACGACCATTCACATGGAGAAAAGAGTGGTAAGCCCTTTATCGAATTCTGGATCAAGGATGATGCGGAACGGCTCTATCCCAAACAACGCAGCCGTGGTGTAAGGTGGTTCCTTTCCTTCTTCCTTGAATTGAAAGCTACAGCCATGGAAAAGGGACGCCAGAACAAATTATTACTCATTGACGAACCCGGGGTGAGCCTGCACGCCAGGGCACAGGAAGATGTTCTGAAAGTATTTGATGATATCAGGGACAAAATGCAGATCATCTATTCAACCCATTCACCGCATCTTATTGACGTGAATAAATTATACCGGGTCATTGCAGTCCAGCGGGCCGTTGAAGACGACATGAACAGTGAAACCATCGTACTGAATGCAAGGTCTTTAAAAACCGCCACTGCAGACACCCTCTCCCCTGTCTATGCAATGATGGGAACCCGGCTGAACCAGCAGGATATTATCAAGGCATACAACAATGTTATTGTCAAGGACCTGTCTACACACTATTTCCTGAAAGCAATCCTCCTCCTTACCGGGTATAATAAGAAGGAATGTTACTTCATTCCTGCATCCGGAACGTCCAGTATTCCTATGATCGTCAATATTCTCATTGGCTGGGGACTGGAATATATCGCCCTCAATTTTGGCAATGAAGAGGAGAAATTCATGTATAATAAACTCCGGAAAGAGCTTTTTGATAATAATGTGGACCTGGCCAACAGCCAGTTATTATTCATGAGGGATTTCCCCGATGTGGAAGATATGTTCTCTACCATTGACTTTAAAAAGCATATCGTACATGTACGTGAGGGAATAACTACGGCAAATTCAGAATATCTGAAGGACAACAATCACTCCAGGGCGGTTCTTGCTTCCAATTTCCTCCAGAGTGTAAACCGGGGCGAACTTACGCTGGACGACCTGGATGACGAAAGCAGGGACAACCTGAACCAATTCATTACACGGCTTTCAAAGCTTCTTAAATAATTATTTTCATGAAGAGATTTCATGCTGTTTCACTCCTCGCCTTGCTTTTCGCAGCACAGGCTAATTCACTATTTGCATCCGACACCATCCTGGTATTTCATCCCACGGCCGAAAATATAAAAACCATTCTGTACCTGCACAGCAACCTCTTCGAAAAGAAAAGTGCGGAAGACTTCATTTATCTGGGCGTATACCATGAGAATGAAATGTACGACTATTCGGAGAGTGTTGAATACCTGGCACAACATTCTCAGGCCGCTTCTCTTTTCAAGCTAAGGAAGATTACCGGCAGGACCGAATTGAAGGATGTTTTCAGCAAGAATGCATGGACCAACCGCTTTACATCACTCTTTGAAGCTTCGGTCGGGGCCATATTCCTGGGAGGACCTGACATGCCTCCAGCCATTTACGGAAGTAAACAATCCCTGCTCACCGATGTAACGGATCCATACAGGCATTACATGGAGATTTCCGCCCTTTTTCACCTCCTGGGATCCTCTAAAAATGAGGCTTTCAAACCGTATTTGCAGAATCACCCATCATATTCTGTTCTTGGGATATGCCTGGGGATGCAGAGCATGAATGTTGCCACGGGAGGATCGCTCATCCAGGATCTGCCAACTACCCTGTACGGGTTAAGCACCCGCGAAGACATCCTTAATGATCCTCAACACAGTCACAGGAATTATTATTTCGATGATCCCGAAGACAGCATAGAACTGACCGGTTACCATTTCCATCCGGTTGCTATAGAAGATTTTAACTCATTGGTCGGAGAAGCAGCGGGGAAATCCACCGTCATGGTTCTGAGCAGTCACCATCAGTGCGTGGAAAAACCAGGGAAAGGGCTTGTTCCGGTAGCCTGGTCAACGGATCATAAAATCGTTGAAGCGGTAAAGCACGAAAGCTATCCGAATGTGGTTGGAGTTCAGTTTCATCCGGAGAAAACAGAGCTTTTCCTGGGTGATACCCTGCTTTTTGTCTCTCCGGACAGCACCCTGAATTTTAACCAGTTTATAATAGAGAATGATGCAGAATCCTTTCACCGGGATTTCTGGAGAATGCTGGGAAAAATGTTTGGTGGAAAAAATTTTTCTGAGTAACGCCGGATAGATATTCCTGGCTATTCCAGTTCAACAAAATTGATCTTCAGATCAAGAATGGATGCATAGTATTCTCCCCGCTCCATAATATCATCATCCCCTTCTTCATACATCCAGTTGATTTTCAAATTATAGCCATCCATATCTATCTGCTTGATAGCTTTAAGAATCTTGAGCATATATTTGGATGTTCCGCTATTGAGGTATTCCATTTCAACATCCAGCTCGGTGGACGGGGCAGGCCGGTCAATATACTCCTTCACCCATTCGAGTACATGATCATAAAATATGGACACATCCTCCGGAATTGACCTGCCTTTGAACTTAATAAAGCCGGCAGGATCCAGGAGAACATAAGGTGTTTTCGGCGTTGGCTGAAATTCTAACCTGTCCATGTTCAGGTATTTTCCCTCTAATATAGGATATTTTTAACTTTTGCTCCCTTCTCTTCCCAAAAAATTATGAAAAACATATTCTCCACATCATCAAAATGGCATTCTCGCCAGTGGCGTAACCGACTGGTCAGCAAACAATCCCTGCTGGTATTTGAAATATCCTGTAATGGCAATCATTGCTGCATTATCTGTGGTAAATCTGAATTCGGGGATAAAGGTTTTCCAGTGTCTTTTATCTGCCTCTTTTAAGACTGCATTCCTCAAACCGGAATTTGCCGAAACGCCCCCGGCAAGAGCTACTTCCTTTATTCCCGTATCCTTCACTGCTTTTTTTAGCTTATCCATGAGAATATCAATGATCGTTTTTTGCAATGAAGCAGCCAGGTCATTTTTGTTTTTCTCAATAAAATCAGGATCATTTTTCAATTCATCCCTCAGGAAATACAGGAACGAAGTTTTTAGTCCGCTGAACGAATAATTGTATCCTTCCAGTCTGGGTTTGCTGAATGTAAAACGCTTTGGATCTCCTTCAGAAGCCAGTTTATCAACGATGGGGCCTCCCGGGTAAGGCAATCCCATGACCTTGGCACATTTATCAAAGGCCTCTCCTGCTGCATCATCAATGGTCTGCCCGATGATCTCCATATCCAGGTAATCGCGCACCAGTACCAGCTGACTGTGACCACCGGAAACCAGGAGACAGAGAAATGGGAAAGCCGGCGCTTCTGTTGTCTTTTCAGTTTGAACAAAATGTGCCAGTACATGCCCCTGGAGATGATTCACATCCACCATGGGAATTCCTCTCGACAGTGCAAATCCCTTGACAAATGAGGTGCCTACAAGCAAGGAACCCAGCAAGCCAGGTCCGCGCGTAAATGCCAGTGCATCAATATCAGATGCCGAAAGCGACGCCAGCTCAAGCGCCCTGTGAACTACAGGAATAATATTCTGCTGATGGGCCCGTGATGCAAGTTCAGGAACAACCCCTCCATATGCCTTATGAACTTCCTGTCCTGCAATTACGTTTGACAATAACTGCCTGTCGCGGATTACAGCTGCCGATGTGTCGTCACAGGAAGACTCAATTCCCAAAATGGTAATGCTCATAAAATTACTGGTAAGTCATTAATTATTAAACTATTTTTGTAATTCTTCCGTTGGAAGTTTATAAGGTGCAAAAGTATCAAAAAGTTAGCTAAAATAGGATGGATCATCGTGCTGGTATGCATTTCGATACCAACACTGGGCCTCCTTTTCCTTCAAAACAAGGAAGTTCAGACCAAACTCACCGACTATTTAACCGAACAATTCTCGGAAAAGCTGAACGCCGACCTTTCTGTCTCTTCTGTACACTATAGCTTCTTTAACCGCCTGCAGCTATATAATGTTTACATGGAAGATCTCCATGGAGATACATTAATGTATTCTGAAGTTGTTAAAATCCGGATTAAACGTTTCCGGCCCGACAAGAAGGATATTCATTTTAAACGTATGTCATTTGATAATGCATACCTGAGGCTCACAACGGACGAGGATCGAAACAGCAATATGCAGTTCCTTGTTGACAGCCTCAAGAAGGATATACCGGCAGAAGATAAGATCCGTATTACAGTAGACAATATTGAATTCAACGAATCGCACTTTCTACGGCTTGATGACATGGTTATTCCTCAACCAGGAGGAATTGACTTTTCCCGATTGGAAATAAGGAACCTGAATGCAAAAATCGATGATTACCTTTTTAACCTGGACACCACTTACCTGGTTGTGAAAGAACTTCAGGGAATCGAAACTACAGGTTTTACCATCTCCGATGGAGGATTCTTGCTCAAAATAGGAAAGAATTTCATCACATTCACCAGTGGATGGATCAACACACCC
>ERZ795048.3581-NODE-3581-length-11452-cov-7.287883_pt1 | contig 11452 bp, 9 predicted proteins | sample MGYA00375132_ERZ795048 | MGnify/ENA primary metagenome ERZ795048 (study PRJEB30177, sample SAMN05720225) | activated sludge metagenome | isolation source: Anaerobic digester | place: Hong Kong | collected 2014-12-17 ...
CCGCCGTGCGAGCGGAACACCATCGGGTCGTCCAGCAGTCCGCGCGAGACCGCCTCTGCCAGTTCTCCGCGGCAGCCGGACGTTTCAATATGCGTCACCACGCCGTTTTTGATGTGCTCAATCAGCGGCGCATGCACCGCCGCAAGGCTGGAAGCGGCGATGCGCAGGTCTTTAAAGCCCATCCGCGCGAGCGTGTCCAGCACCATGTTTACGATATGGTCGCCGTTGCGGAAATGATGGTGGAACGAAATCGTCATGCCGTTCTGCAGACCCGTCAGTTCAATTGCTTTTTCCAGGCTCTCGACGATTTTGTTCTCGTGCGCCATCCTGTCTTTGAGCGTCGCGGTTTCCTTTTCATACAAGCGCGGGTTTTCGCCCGGCACATACGGCTTTTTGCCGAGAGCGGCGATCTCCGTCGCAAATTCCTGCAATTTACTCATGCTTCTTCCTCCTCAAACATCACGCGGGAAGCTTTTGCAAGCTCGATGCAGCGCTCCGCGCGCAGCACCACCGGACGATCGACCATTTTCCCGTTGAGCGAAACGACGCCGCTGCCGCGCGCTTCGGCCTCACGGCTTGCGTTCAGAATGCGCACCGCTTTTTGGATTTCCTTCGCGGTCGGCGCAAACACCCGGTGCACGGGCTTGATCTGGCGCGGGTTGATCACGCTCTTGCCGTCGAACCCAAGCTGTTTGACCGCCTTGGTTTCCCGGATGAGCTGCTCTTCGTCGTTTACGTCCGAAAACACGGTGTCGATTGCGTCGACGCCCGCCGCGCGCGCTGCGACCACGATGGACGAACGCGCTAAAAACAGTTCGCTTCCTTCGAGGGAACGCGTCGTTTTCAGGTTTGCGCAGTAGTCTTCCGCGCCGAGCGCAATGGCGATGAGCCGTTTGCTTGCGGTTGCAATCGCATATGCGTTGACCACGCCGAGCGCGCCTTCAATGGCGGCCATCATGCGTGTCGAACCGACCGGAACGCCGAATTTCTTTTCCGCGCGCTCGATTTCATACTCCGTGTCGCAGATATCCTGCGCGCATTCCGTTTTTGGCAGGCGGATCACCTCGACGCCCGCGGCGACCATCGCCTCGATATCGGTTTTGCCGAACGGCGTCGTCAGCGGGTTGACGCGTACGACCTTTTCGCAGTCCCCGTAGTGGATGGTTTTGAGCGCGTGGTATACAAGCAGCCGCGCCGCGTCCTTTTCCGCCATTGCAACGGAATCTTCCAGATCGAACATCAGCGCGTCGCTTCCGTAAATATGCGCGTCGCTCATCATGCCGGGGTTGTTGCCCGGCACGAACAGCATTGTTCTGCGTAGCCTCGTCATGCCTCCCGCCTCCAATCGAACGTGTCGCTGCCCGTTGCGCGGCTGCATGCGGCGGTTACGCGCGCGCGGATCGTGCAGTCCAGCGCGCCCTTGTCCACGGCGTTGATTACGGCGTATTCAAGCCCGAATTCAGACGCCGCGCTTTGAATCGTTTTGATAATCTGCTTGCCGAATTCGTTCGCAACCGAACTCTTAAGCACCACTTCGACTTCCTTTTGTTTCCCCGGCTCGATTTCTATCAGGATATCGCCGGACTCCATTGTTCCCGCCGTTGCGGGCGCGTTGATTTTCATAAACTGATAAGCACCTCCGGATTTTTTGCGCTGTTTTGGCGTTTAAAACGCTTTTTGCAGCAATTTTGGTCTTGCGGGATGAATGCGCCACAGCATAAATGTTGTGGTTGCTACAAGCGTTACCCGATAAGATTAACCCCGATCATGGATACCGGCGTTACCGCTTGCCGATGATTTGGGTTTGGTATATCGGCGAAACAAATTCGCAATCAACAGTGGACTGAAAACTGCTTTTTCACAGGGTAAGTATGGAATCCGGCTGAATGATTGCGTTTACAGAGAATATTAAGCGCCGTGTGCATTTGCATTTCTTTTGTGTTTGACTTGTAAATTTGGTATCCTGCAGCGGCTGAATGTCAAATTCATATCCGGCGCAGATTTTTTCCGTGACACAGCACCTTCTTCATGCTATGATGTTATCATCGATAAACGACAAGAACAAACATATAAATCCGGCGATATATAACAGTAAAAAGACTGTGACTTATGGGTGAGGTTCGGCCATGAATTTTACAAGTCTGAAGTATTTCCTGATGGTTGCGGAAGAATTGAACGTTACCAAGGCGGCAAAGCGTCTTTATATTACGCAGCAATCGCTCAGCGCGCACATCGCTTCGCTCGAAAAGGACCTGGGTACGAAGCTGTTCGACCGGACGCCGGCGTTTGCTTTGACCTATGCGGGAACGCGCCTGGAAGTGTTTGCACGAAAAGTACTCGATCTGGAACGGCAGATATACAGCGAGATGGACGATATTGCCGGACATCGGCGCGGCGCGATTCGGGTAGGAATTTCCCATACCTGCGGACTGGCTATCCTGCCGCGGATTTTGCCTGCGTTCTATAAAAATAACCCGCTGATCGAAGTATCTGTTTTTGAAGGGAATTCCGTCGAACTCGAAGACTATCTTAAACACGGCCAAATCGATCTGATGATCGTTTTTACACCGATCGGACTCGGGTCTGTGGAAATTATCCCGCTTGCGTTTGAAAGGCTGCTGCTGCTTGTGCCGAAGCGGATGACAAACGAGCGGTTTAACGAGGATGCGGAGTATATGCGCGGAAAATTTTCTATTTCAGCCGATATCACATGTTTTCAGCATATGCCGTTTATTCTTCTGAAAAAAGGGAATCGTGTCCGCAGCCTGATCGACAGCTATACAAGCGCGCAGGGTATAAAACTGAACGTTCGCTTTGAAACGGAAAACACGGAAACGGCATACGCGCTGGCGCAGAGCGGGATGGGGATTGCCGTCTATCCGGAACTGTTTCTTAAATACATTCATAATCCGCTTCCCCAAAAAGAAAATGAAAAAGTCGACTATTTCCCGATTACGGATGCGGCCGCTTCGGAAACGCTTGCGGTTTGTTACGACAGGAATCGCTATCTATCCAATGCGGCGCACGATTTTATTGAAATCGCCTGCAACGCCCTGCGCGAATGACGCACGGGAGAATTCTGCCGGCAGTGCGGCATTTTAAGCGGCGCGGCCGCTTTTTTCAAAACATTTCAGACAATTCGATTTGCGAGGTGCGCTATGGAGATACGGTCCCTTTCCCTTAAACGGGACAAGAACGAGGCGGAGGCTTTTTACAGGCGTGCGGGGATTCGGCTGGACCGCAGCGTTACCGCTCTCTATGGCGTATACGAGGACGAAACGCTGCTTGCGCTCGGCGGGATTGCGGGCAATGCCATCCGATCTCTTGCGGTGGAGGAATCCCGTCAGGGCGAGGGGATTCTGCCGGCGCTTGTAACACATATATACCGGGTTATGAAAAGCGGCGGCGCAGAGAACGTGTTTGTAATAACAAAGCCGAAATACGCACGGCTGTTTTCGTCGCTGTGTTTTTATGAACGCGTCCGCACGGAAGACGCGGCGCTGCTTGAAAGCAGCCGCGGCGCGTTCGGGGAATATCTGTCCGCTCTTCCAAAAGCGGACGGCGCTATTATTATGAACGCCGATCCGTTTACCAACGGGCATCGTTATCTGGTGGAAACAGCCGCCGCGCAGTGCCGCCGGCTGGCGGTGTTCGTTCTTTCCGCCGACGCGGCGCATGTTCCGGCGGACGCAAGGCTTTTGCTGGTGCGGCGGGGATGTGCGCATTTGCCCAATGTGTCCGTTGTGCCGGGCGGCGATTATATCATTTCCGGCGCGACTTTTCCGGATTACTTTTTCAAAGACCGCACCGAGGCGGCGCTGGCGTATGCACGGCTGGACGCAACGCTTTTTGCGGCGCGGATTGCGCCCGCATGCGGTGTTACGAAGCGGTTCGTAGGCGAGGAGCCGCTCGACCCTATGACCGCCGCATATAACGACGCGCTGCTGACCGTACTTCCGCAAAGCGGGATTGCGGTATATGTCATTCCGCGGAAAACATGCAATGGCGCGCCGGTTTCCGCTTCCCGGGTGCGTGCGCTCTGGAAGGAAAACCGCTTTGCGGAGATTGCGCCGCTCGTGCCGGAGACGACGCTCGCTTATATCAGGGGACACGCTTTATGAGCGTTTCGGCGCGGCTGATTGGCCGCCTCGGGTACGATGCGCTGGTGCGGGAAGCAAGGCTTTCGCCCAAACCCGGCCTGGTGGACGCGGAAAACGACGGCTCGCATTCGGACATGAATCTTGCGCTGCTCCTGAAAAGCGCGGAAGCGCTCGCGCCTTTTTTTCAGCAGTTTGCCGCGCTGGGCCTGCGGGACGCCGGGCTGCCGCCCGACGGGAAGCTGGCGGCGATCCGTGCGGACGGCATAGCTGCGGAAAAGGCCATGTATGCCGCCACAAACGGGGTCAACACTCATAAAGGAGCCGTTTTCCTGCTTGGCGTCCTTTGTTACTGCGCCGGCCGCCGCGCAGCTGACGGGAATATGATTACGCCGGAAGATTTGTGCCTGACGGCCGCGCGTGTTTGCCGCGGCGTGACAAGCGAACTTGGCGGCGGTGCGGGCAGGGCGTTTGCGCGTTACGGCGCAAAGGGAGCGCGCGGCGAGGCTGAAAGCGGCTATCCGAATGTGCTTGCGGCGTTAGCGGCGTTTTCTGCGGCGGCGGCGCGCGGAGCGGACGAAGAGGACGGCTGGCGGATCGCCCTGCTTGAGCTGATTTCCCGCGTGGAGGACGCAAACGTGCTTGCACGATGCGGAGAAGAAGCCGCGCTGTGCCTGCGTGCGCGCGCCGGTGAACTTTTGCTGCGTTTTCCGGCGGGCGGCGAAGCGCTGAGCGCCGCCATCCGCGGGCTTGACCGGCAATGCCGGACATGGCGTGCCAGCCCCGGCGGCTCGGCGGATTTGCTGGCCTGTGCGATTTTTCTGCAGTCTTTGCCGACGGGACCTTGCGAAAGCAAAACGCCCGCATACAGTCCCGATAAGACCCGGATATAAACGTAAGCCGCACGAAAAGACGTATTTTCACGTTTTCAGCGGGAGAAGGAATACGGTTGCCTTTGTGAAGCGGAGGAGCGGAGAATTATTTTGGTTTATATATAATTGCCTGTACACAAGGATGAGTGAGTGGTATTCTCTTGATAAAGAGCGTAAACCGACACAGAGAAACGATGCGGCCGGGTTTTGCCTCAATCTGCAAACCGATTCAGCAGAACGGTAGCTTTCGGGCTTTAGAAACATACCCTGAATATGCCGGTTCAGCGATGAATGTGTTTTAATCGCAGATAGAATACGCGGTTTGACGGCACGGGCCGCTTACGGCGGTTTTTCTGTTTTTCTTCAGCAGAACGAAACAAGGAAGGGGACGCCTCATGACACTGCAACAATTGAGGTATTTCTGTGTAATGACAGAGGTGCTGCACTATACCAAAGCCGCGAATCAACTCTATATTTCACAGCCGAGTCTGAGTTATGCTCTGAGTGAAATGGAAAAGGAGCTTGGCGTACCGCTTTTTGAAAAACGCGGGCGGCAGACGTACCTGACCAAATTCGGCGCGGCTTTCTATCCCTATGCGCAGAATGCGCTGGACGAGCTTTCAAAGGGAGAGGCGGAGCTGCTGCAAATGTCCAACCCGACCGGGGGCAACATTAATCTCGGCTATATTTACAGCGTCGGTTCGAGCACGATGCCAAAGCTTATTGAAAATTTTTATATTCATCAGGGAAACCGGCAGATTACATTCCGCTTTCAACAGAGCATGACGGAGGTGTTGTGTGAACGGCTGCTTGAGGGAAGCCTCGACGTACTGATTTCTTCAAAACCGGAAAATGACAAGATCAGCGCCGTACCTTTTTATCAGCAGGAGCTGTTCCTTGTTGTCAGCGACGAACATCCGCTTGCGCATCATACGGAAGTGACGTTTGAAGATATTGCGGGCGAAAAGCTTATCTCTATCAATCATAATACAACCCTGTTCAGGCAAATTGAAAATTCGCTTAAAAACGTGTCCGTCAAACCGCAAATCGTGTTCGAGGTCGACGAGTGCACGTCCATTGCGGCCTTTGTCAGCGCGGGCGTCGGCATTGCGATCATGCCGAAAATCCCGCTGCTGGACAGCTATCCCGTCAAGTGCATTCCGTTTGCGGGTCACGGGCTCAAGCGGGATATCTCCCTGCTTTGGGTGAAAGACCGCTATAAAATTCCCGCGGTGCAGTGTTTCATAGATTTTGTGGGCAAAAGCTGCAGGAAGTAGTTTGGAAGATTATTAAGAAACAAAGCAAAAATGCGCTCATTGCGCATTTTTGCTTATATTGCAGCATTATTACGTATTTACGGTTAGGGTATGTTCCCAAAATCCGCAAAGCGCATTTTTATCGTTTCAACTTGCACAGTTTTGCTGCCCTGAAACGGCAAGGTCAGACGAGGGAAAGGTGCTGCAGCAGCAGTATTCCGCCGACAAGCGTAAAAACGGAGGCAAGCGTCGTTGTGAGAACGACCTCGCCTGCGAGCGTGCCGTCGCAGCCCATGGAGTCCGTAATTACGCCGCTGTTCGCCGCCGAAGGCACGGCGTGGATCAGATAGATCGCGAAAAGGACGTTTTCGCGAAACCCCAGCGCGACGGCGGCCAGTGTAAAAACAAGCGGCAACAGAACAATCTTTATTGCGGACGCGGTAAGGACAAGCTTTTTGTCTTCGCGCATATTGACAAACTCAAAGCTCAGCCCGATGGAAAGCATTGCCAGCGGGGTTGCGGCTGCCGAGAGGCTCGAAATCGGCGCGGCAAGAAGGCTTGGCAGCCGCATGTGCAAAGCGTTGCAGAGAAAACCGAGCAACAGCGAGAGGATCAGGGGATTCGTCACGATGGATTTCAGCAGCAGCGGCAGATTCACCCGTTCGCCGTTTTGCGCATAGTATGTCAGGACAAAAACACCGAGCGCGTTGAACAGCGGCGTCAGCAGCATCGTCAGCAACACGGCCGGGAATGCGTTCGTTTCGCCAAGAATGCTGATTGCAAGCGGGATTCCAAGCAGTACGCAGTTCGGGCGGAAGGCGCTGTTGCAAAAAGCGCCGGCCTTCTTGCGATCCGGCGTTATTTTCCCTGAGACCCACATCAATATAGGTACGGCAATCAGATAGCTTGCCGCCGCGAACACATATGGCCAGGCATTTCCAACCTGGGAGAAGTCACACCGGTATGCGCTGCTGAACAGCGAACAGGGAATCAGCACATAATAGCAGACCCGGTTAACGATGGAAGAGGCTTCTTTTTTGATATGAAGGAATCGCCGCAGCAGTACGCCGATAAACACGATCAGAAAGAGCGGTACGACCGCGTTGACTGTGAAAAGTAATTCCGTCATGCTCTCACCTTAACGAACCTGCCGGTTATTTTGTAACGTATCATTATTCCTATGATAGACGGAGAGAAAGAAAAAGTCCAATCGAAGATTTTATAAAACCATAGAAAAAATTTATAAATCGGCCGATGCGTCCGCGCTGCATGAGACGGGGCGTTCTTTATTTTACCCGATTGCCGTCTTTACCGGCGGCGGCGGAGCCGCGTTTTGTTTGCTGATTATCGAGGCATCCTATTTATATGCACGCAGAAGTATCAGGAAGATAGCGCCGATACAAACAAACCGCGCGGACCGTGAAACGCGCCTGTTTAATGTGAGGCGCGGCTGAGATAGTTTTTTTCTATGAATCCCATACAAATACGGTATTGGATAATGGTGCGCCGCCTGGACTAAAATGAAAATGTGCCAAATGGGAGCACGCATGTGCCGCCGGCGAAACCGAAAACGGCACAGGCATTTACGTTTGACAAACGAAGAGAACACGGAATTTCTTCGAAAGTCCCCATCCAACCGTCAAGTCAAAAAGGCCGCTTTCTGCTGTTTGGATGATTCATGCAGCGGCCGATTGGAACAGCCGATACATCCTGCAAAACACCTTCAGGCGCAGGGGTGGGCGCTGCAATCGTTAAGACCTGGAATGTTTGAACATATTGTTTTGTGCAAACCGCGTGCTCGGTATGTTAGCCGACTGTTTTAAGCGCACTCGCATATTCGTCCCGCGGCAATCACGATCATGAAAGTCCTTCCGGAACCAGTATTTACCCGGCTGACGGAACAGCCCGCAACGAAGGCACGACGCCAAGCGGCGAAAGGCAGTTTTATGAATTTCCCTGAAAAGATAGTTCTCTGTGAAGTCGGTCTGCGCGACGGTTTGCAGAACGAAAAAACACCGATTCAAACGTCTGACAAACTGGAACTGGCAAAGGCCGTTATTGCATCCGGTATCCGCGTTATCGAGCTCGGTTCTTTTGTCAGTCCGAAGGCGGTTCCGCAGACGGCGGACACCGATGCGCTGTATGAAGCGCTTGGTGAAATCCCCGGCGTGGAGATGCGCGCATTGATTGCGAATCTGCGCGGCGTCGACCGGGCCGTAAAATGCGGATGCAAAAAAGTCAAGCTGAATGTTTCCGCCAGCCGCGCGCATAACCTTGCGAACCTGAATAAAACGCCGGAAGAGAGCGTCGCCGGATTTGCGGACTGCGTGCAGATGGCAAAAGATAACGGCATTGCGATCTCCGGTTCGATCTCGATGCCCTTCGGTTCTCCCTGGGAAGCGTCGATTCCGATAACGGACGTCATGACGATCGCAGAAGCATATCTGGCGGTGGGCGTCGACGAGATTTCCCTTTCGGATGCATCCGGCATGGCGGTTCCTTCGCAGGTTTGGGATATTACGACCCAAATGAAGAAGAAGTATCCGCAGGTGTCGTGGTGGCTGCACTTTCATAATACGCGCGGCATGGCGGTTGCAAATATTATTGCAGCGATGGATGCAGGCATTACGCAGTTCGATACGTCTTTTGCGGGACTGGGCGGATGTCCGTTCGTGCCCGGCGCGGCGGGAAACGTTGCGAGCGAGGACGTTGTGCATATGTGCGACGGGATGGGCGTTTCGACCGGCGTGGATATCGACCGGTGCATTGCCGTTGCAAAGCGGGTATGCGAACTCGTCGGCCATGCGACGGACAGTTATATCCTGCGCGCGGGCAAATCGAAGGACCTTATCCGCGATCTGCCGACAAAACAGGCGAAAAACGGAACAGGCAAGTAGGCAAAACTACCACTGTTTAAATAAAAGCACGTATTTTACAGGAGGAACATGTCATGAGTAGAATGAATCCCACGGACGCCGTATATGCAAAGCTGACACCTGAACAGATTGCAGAATTAGAAGATAAATACAATCGTGCAGACGCCGCGTGTAAGATTATCGAAAACTATTCACAGGAACGCGTAGACCGCATGATCCAGGCGATTGCGGCCGCAGTGGCGAACAAGGTCGCCTTTTTGGAACTCGTTGAAAAAGGGATTCAGGAAACCCGTTTCGGCGATCCGGTATCCCGCCGGAACAAGCGTTTCAAGATCCGCGGCGTGCTGCGTGATGCGCTTCGTCAGAAGAGCGTCGGCATCATTGAAGAAATCCCCGAAAAGGGCATCACAAAGTACGCTAAACCCGTCGGTATTATCGGCTGTGTCGTTCCTGCGACAAACCCGGACCTGACCCCCGCAGGCAACGCAATATATGCGCTCAAGGCGCGTGACGTTATCATCTTTTCGCCGCATCCGCGCGGCCTCAAAACGACGCTCGCAACCGTAAATCTTATGCGCAAGGCGCTGCGCGACATCGGCGAACCGGAAGACTTTATTCAGTGTCTGCAGGGCAGCATCAATAAAGCCATGAGCGAAGCGCTCAATACCCGCGTAGACCTCGTTATAGCAACCGGCGGACAAGGCGTCGTACGCCGCGCCTATTTTTCCGGAACGCCCGCATACGGCGTGGGCGCGGGCAATGCGACGATGATCGTCGACGAAACCGCAATACAGAATATTCAGGAATGCGCACACAACACGATGCTTTCAAAGACTTCGGATTTCGGATCGGGTTGTTCTGCTGACGGCAATATCATCGTCGAGGATTCCGTTTTTGAACCGCTGAAGGAAGCGCTGGTCCGGGAAGGCGGCTATCCGCTTACGCCGGAGCAGCAGGCGGCCGTTAAGAAGGTCATTTGGGATGAGTCCTGTCACCGCTTGAGCGATACGGTCGCGCTTGCGCCGCAGGCAGTCGCGAAGATCGCCGGCTTTGAAATTCCCGCCGACCGCAAATTCCTGATTGCCATGAGCGATGGTATCGGACCGGAATATGAGCACGCTTTCTGCCGTGAAAAACTTACAACCCTGCTTACCATGCATAATTACGGGACCGATTTTGAAAACGCCATCAAAATGATGAAAGCGATTTATGAAGTGGGCGGTAAAGGGCATTCGGTCGGCATGTATACGTTCGACGACGAGCACGTGCACCGTGTGGCGATGGTCGCGCCTGTCGGGCGCATGATGATCCGGCAGCCGCAGTCCAAGGCCAACGCGGGCGCGTTCACCAACGGCATGCCCATGACAAGCAGCATCGGCTGCGGCACATGGGGCGGCAATGCAACGAGTGAAAATGTGCATCTGCATCATTATATGAACGTGACGTGGGTCTCCCGCGCAATTCCGGAAGATCGTCCCTCCGACGCGGAGTTGTTCGGCGAGTTTTATCGTCCGGAGCTTGAACCGGAAGACGAAACCATTACACATGAAGAAGCGTGTATGCTTCTTGGAGATTCTTACTATGAAATCTGGCCAAATGAGAGGTAGAATAGAAGTGTTCGTAAAAATCATCTTCTATTTCTTAATATAAGGAGGCCATGCCATGAAGAAACTCGTTTCCGACCTGATGGTCGATTATCTGGAGCGCCGGGACGTCAAGTATGTCTTCGGTCTCTGCGGACACACCGTTATAGGGCTTCTGGACGCTATGTCGCGCAGTTCGAAGTTGCGTCTGATCTCCGTGCGGCATGAGCAGTTGGCGGCGCATGCCGCCGACGGCTATGCCCGCGTAACGCACAAAGCCGCCGTTGTGATGTGCCATCTGGGCCCGGGCATCACGAACGTTGTGACGGGCGTGGCGAATGCCGCGTTTGATTCCATCCCCATGGTGGTGATCGCGGGCGACGTGCCAAGCTATTACTACGGCCGTCATCCGCATCAGGAAGTCAATATGCACTGCGACGGGTCGCAGTACGACATATTGAAGCCGGTTGTGAAGCGCGCGTGGCGGATCGACGATCCGGAAGCGCTGCCGTACATCCTCGATAAGGCGTTCCGCCTTGCGGAGAGCGGCAGGCCGGGTCCGGTTCTCATCGACGTGCCGATGGATATGTTCTCCCGCGAAATCGACGACCGTCTTTTTGAGCGCACGTACAAGGATAGCAGGGAAACGATTCGTCCCGCGCTGGCGCCGGCTGCCGCGAAAGCGATTGCAAAACGGCTTGTGGAGTCAAAAAACCCGGTGATTCATGCGGGCGGCGGCGTTTTGCTTGCGAATGCGTCCGAAGAACT
>ERZ795048.3586-NODE-3586-length-11436-cov-6.744574_pt1 | contig 11436 bp, 6 predicted proteins | sample MGYA00375132_ERZ795048 | MGnify/ENA primary metagenome ERZ795048 (study PRJEB30177, sample SAMN05720225) | activated sludge metagenome | isolation source: Anaerobic digester | place: Hong Kong | collected 2014-12-17 ...
CCTTTCATGGGTGGTTGAAAGGGGACTTATAAGTCTCAGCAAGACTTCCATGTTTTGGGCAAATATGCTTATTATGGGACTACTGGGAATGTTATTTCCAACTGATGGTTCTTCTGCGTACCATAACGTTCCCCTTCTATTCTTGGAATAAAACCAACATCAAGATCAATTGTCTGACCGGACAAGTCACTGTTTGGAATTCTGTTCATATTCTCATATCTGACCCAAATGACGTAATTTGAGTTTGAACTTTCCACAGTAAGGACCGGCGTAGGTCGCGTCAGATAATCAAGATAACTATCCGATCCGTTATCCACCAATTCGAGATCTATATCACTGAATTCAACAGGTGTTGCCACATCAATAAATGCCTGAGAGACACCGACTTGCAACCATGCAGATGTCGTTGTATGTGCTGCATCAATTGCAGCAGGATCAAATCCCTCTTTAAAGTTTGGTGGTGCCAGAAGATTAAAATCACTTAACCCGATATTGTTACTCCCACCTACACTTAAAACACGATATGACACCGTGTAAGAAGCTTGCTTAGTTTCAATCGTTGAAAGTTTAAATACCTCTTCACCACTTACGGAACTACCGTTTGTTCGCGTTGCAAGCGGGGTTACGATATCCGTTCGAAGTGTTTTTCCAGACTCATCCACAACACTGAGAATAGTCGTCAGATTATCCGAATTATACGGGTTTTCATAGGTAAACTTTCCAGTGATCAATATCTCTTCATCGGTAAATTTAAACTGCCCACCACTTATAGAAGGTGTTTCAACGATGATATTTCCATCCGTTACGGTGAAAATATTCGTTCCCGTTGCAACATCCACAATTCTTGAAACTGCGGTCGCGTGAATCGTAAACACACCGGTTTGATTTGTCGTATAATCCTCCGGATATTCCCATTCATTTCCATTTGAAGTTTCTATTCGTCGTGATTCAACGTATCCACTTGGATCAACTATAGCAACGTTCACATAATCAACACCGGGTATACTCAAACACTGAATAACCGGTCTGATCGGCTGCTGATAGTAAACCACATCACTTTGAGAAGGATATTTCACCAGTACTTTCGGTTCAGAATCATACGTTTGAAGTATTTTTGTTTCAGGTGAACCCAACAGGATATCCGAACTTGAATTGATACAATAAACCGTCGCTGTCGCCTGATGTGAACCGATCACGTTAAACACGACATTCGTAAAGGTTGCCCTTCCGGTGACCCCGGAATAGACCGGAGTAACCGGTGTATGCCTTGTAACCTTTCCACCGTCTTCGGTTTCGAGGACTACCTGAATATTTGAATTTACCGGTTCAAGCGTTGAAAACTCAACAACTACCTCATTTTCCGTGTATATCGGCAGCTGATTCGGTGCAATGATATCAATTCTTCCAATTTCAGGAAGTGTAACAACCAGATTTTTTGTACCGGTTGCCACAAAATCCTCTCCCGGCTGATTATTGTATCCGGTTACTTCAGCAAACACTTCTATCGAATCCCCTGGATTTACTCCGCTGTAATTACTTGCTGCGAAGGTAACAACCGTTGAAGGATCCGAAGTTTTTATATTCGCCAACGGACTTGAAGTAATCCCATTAAGTGTTGTATAGAAATTAAATGTCCCGTTGAAAAATTCAGGTAATGTTTCAATCTTAAATTCTATATCAGGTTCCTTGCATTTATTGACCGTACCCGCTTTCCCATTGACAACTTTTATACCAACTACAGGTTCATATTTCTGAATCTGGAAGGTTGTTTCCGTAGGAGGCAGAACCGGTGTCTGATTGCTTACATCTTCAACATCGTAAAGGGTCGTCTTAAAGGTAAATTCTGTTGCCACATCACGGCTAACCGGTTTGACATAGAATTTATATTCCAGCCTCGTGTCATTTGGATTCGCCGGCACTTCATAAGGGGTAAGCACAAGATTTTCAATACCGCTTATCTTTTCAAGTACAGGTGTCTGCAATATCATACTTGCCGGCTTTGTGATCGTCAGATCAAGCGAACCGGTATAGCCACCGTAATAATCCTTGGACTCATCGTATTCAACGTTCAGATTCGGACCGGGCATATCATAATAGGTATCCGTATAGATGGTCGGCAGATGAATGGCCGGAACCTGAGACAGTGTTACGGATGCGGCGGCATAGAATCGGCCTTCCCTGTAAAGCTGGAACGGCACTGCATTCTTAAAGATGCTGTATAACCCGTCAACGGATGTTGCGGATATGGTGTTGACACTGTCTATTTTCTGTAGATTTTCATCCACGAGATACATCGTTGCCCGAATATTCGACAGATGATCCGGGTTATCCAGTTCCAATTTAAACGTCATCGGTGATCCGTAATAAAGATTCTGCTGTATGCCTTCCAACGCAAAATTGATCTTGGAAATTTCCGATTCGGATACCGTAAAGGCTCTTCTCGCTTCCTTTACCGAAGCCAGTGTCGTAACGGTTGCGACTACTTCATAATCTCCCGCTTCATTGAAGAATGAAATATTGTCCGAATACCGGCCAGTACCTATCAGTGTGGGAATAGATGGCCCATAAATCAGAGAAGTTGCCTGGTAGAGGGCATATTTGATATTCTGTATACTGTCATCCTCCATGATGCCGTTGACATCGAACACGAGCTCCACAACTCTGCCAACCGTGATGTTGTCGATAGACATCGGACTTGCCGTGATGTCGATGACAATATCCTGCTCCTGTATATCCACCAGCTCGGTATTTGAAGCCTCAAGCAGTTCGGTTCCGATTAACGCGTTGAACTTCACATTGACTTCAAACTGCCCTTCCTGATCCGGAATCCAGCTCGATTCACTGACATATTTATAGGCACTATCCGTTGCCCGCTGAAGCTGTACCGTCTTTGTCACACCTGTCGGTGGAACCAGCTCTACTTCGCCACTCGCAACAATCTCTTCCGGCATTGTACTTTCGAGATAGACTTCGAAGTCTACCGGGTTGTACACTCTGAATATCTGTCCGATCTTCGGTGTCATATTGACCGATTTAATAGTGAGCTGCGGTGGTTCCGTGTAGAAGATTTTTTCCGCAACACTTTCCTCACCAAATGTGTCTCTGATCTTTGCCCTCGCTATATGCTGGCCGGAAGGCATATCAAGTGTCGATTTCGTTGCCCTGTATATTCTCTGATCATCCGTTTCTATCACAGACCAGGTCAACGGGATGAGATCGGCAGACATCTCCAGTACCGTCACCGAAGCAAAAGGATTCGATGTATCCGTTATCAGGCTGAGTACGACATTTCCACCCGTATAGGTCTTTGTCGGTTCCACCGAGAACGTCATCGTTGGTGCCGGGGATTCTATGGTGAATGTCGTTGTTTTGCTGACATTGTCATCTCCCCAATAAACATAAGCCGTTGCACTGTAATTACCCGCCATCTCAGGTTTATATGCTGCGGTATAGATGTTTCCCGTATTCGTAATATTGGTAATACTCTCCGGATCTGAGCCGGCAATTCCAACTTCAAAGTTCACATTTATCTCTTCCTGTGTCATCGTCTGCGGTGGAACAACAGACAACGTCAGAGTGATCGTATCTCCAACTTCTGTGGGATTCGGAACAGCCGCAAGTGCCCCGACTTTCGGCCAGAGTATCCCTGTCGGATCTTTTACCGTTACTGTCTTTTCGGCATAGGCATAGTTATCGGAATTATCCGTCGCCGCTACCGAGAACGAATAGGATTTGATCTCCTCGGGTACCCATCGCGACTTGAAGTAATAGCCACCAAGAGAATTCACAACCATCGTCGTGCCGGTATCCATCCGTTTCAGAACAGGACTCCCCTTGAGCCCCGAATCATAGTCCTCAACGATAAACGGCAGCTCTACTTCAACTCCCTTATAAGCCACATCCGGAAGCAGCATCATGATAGACGGCGGTTCCCTGTCAACCTTGAAGCCGTTAATCGTAATCTGATTGCTTCCGCCCCTCGCTCCCATCGTATCCACGGCAACCACTTTAAACGTGTTTTCCCCGTTTTTCAGTGTATATTTCGCACCGTCACTGTACGTGATCTCTTCGTTCACATCATACGTTCTGTATGTACTGTTGTTAACGAGAAGATAGATCATATCGATCTTCTCACCGTCATAGGCTTCCGTGGTGAAGGAAATTTCCACTTCACTTCCCTTTTCAAGTTCCTCTACCGCCGGTGAAACCGAGAGCGTTGTATCCGGTGCCTTATGTGAATTGACAACGATCGAGACATTTTCTTCAGTAGTTCTGTTATTGCTGTTTTTGGCAATAATCGTAATCACTTCATCGCTTTCCGCTATGACCGGATAGTTCAGATAATAAGTCTCCTGTACCGGGTCAAATGTGATCTTTTTCAGCCATCCGGCGGTTGATCTCAATTCCACAGACTCAAGATAGGAGATACTGTCATAGATATTCGCGTTGATGTATACCGTTTCACCGGTAAACACTTCTATCGTCGGTTCCATATTCAGATCAATAACAGGGGGCTGCGTGGAATACGGCGGAGCGACCTCTATCGTCTGTTCTTTAAAACCGGTAAGCCCTTTTTCATTCTGAGCATAGACGATCACCGTATGATAGCCGATACTCAGTGTGATAATCTTTTCGACCGATCTCTGAATAGAACTGTAAGTGACACTTTGTCTGGCACCATCTATTTCCATGTAAACCTCTTTGACACCGGACTGTTCATCGGTTGCATCGATATTCAGCCTGTACTGATTACTTTCAGTGCTGATTCGTTCATAGGAATAACTGACCACCGGAGGGGTATAATCGGCAAACTCATACCAGTAATCCTTCGAAGGATAATAGACCGCATTCCCCTTCGTCAGATTCTGATAGGGCGTTTCGACATAAAGTCTGAATTTTGAGGAAGCCACTTTAAACTTAAATACGGCTTCATAGGCATAATCCACCTGTAACTCCGTCTCCCTGTTGTTGATTAGATCAACCATGACAACCTTTATATAGTTTACCTTTTTTCTCGGGCTAAGCGAAACCTTAACGGTAAAATCCTGACCGATATAGGTGGGTTCCCCATCGATAAAACTCAATGTCGCACGTGGTGGGGTAGAAGAAGTTGTCGACGGAAAAAGCCATTCGTCCATGAATGTACACCCCACGATAAAGATCGTGGATACCAGTATAATAGAGTAAAGTAATATTTTCCTGTTCATTTCATATCAACTCCCCTTTAATTGGTCTGCCCACTTGCGAAGAGGAACGTCTTTTCCCTCTCGTTTCCGGCAGCATCTTCCGCTCCAAGCGTCAGATCAATTCTGTCTCCTGAACCAAGAACTATTGCAGATCCCTCTGGTGTAAGGACCATACAGGTAAAGGTCTGTTCATACAGACTTTCATAATTCAGAGGATATATCTCCAGTTTTGCCCCCTCGTAGGTTCCGTCTTTAAAATACATCAGCCGTTTCTGCTTCAACGTATCATTGGGATCCGTTGAAAGCGGATTCTCTTCAAGCGTTGTAACCGTTACGACAAACGGTTTCGAAGGGTTCGTATAGTCTATATCCGTTTCGTTCACACTGATAACAGGGCCAGCCACATAACTCTGTGTCGCCTTCACCGTCAACTGGGTACTTCCTACATATGGAATACCATTTTTGACCGCCTGCACGGCAATCTCATAACTACCGTAGTTCGCATTATAATAATCGGCAGCTTTCAGCAAATCATTGGCCACAAGATCAACTGCAGGGAATGAAGTCCATTGTATATCACTGAGTGTCTCATCGGAATCGATGGTAAAACGGATGGATTCGCCCGCATAGTATTCTATCGCACCCATATCCCCCGAAAGCTTTTCCGTGATAATATCTACCGGTTTATAATTCGTCACATTATAACTGAAAGTCTTCGGACCAACGAGGGCAACATTTCCGTTATTGTCCTCTACGGTAATCTTCAATCGATAGATTCCACTTTCGCAATCATATTCACGCATCCTCACGGGAATATAATCTGTGAATTCGGCTTCACGATCAAGATAACTGAGATCTACGGTACCAGAAATGATGACATCCGATTCTCCATAAACCGTCCACGTCAGTTCTTTCAGTCCCGATGGCTTATAACCGTATTTTTCCGGCTGATCTTCCGTCTCGATCGAAATGAAGAACTCGTCTGTTACGGCAAAATCGAGTGGATCGGATGCCGGATCAACGGAAATAAATTCTGTCTGAACTTTTGGTTCTTTTGTATCCGGATAGGCGGCCGTGAGCGTTAGCCTCTTTTCGATAAGTCCCGAGCCATCCACGTTAAAGCCCTCAAACACAAACAGCATCTCATTTTTCCCCTCCAGAATGACGGGCGTGTTCAGTATGGCATTATTCGCCTGTATGTTCAGGAGGGCGATACAGATCATTTCCTTTCCGGAGTCGGAAATAACGGCTGATTCTGGTGGAAATCCCGAAGTGGTCATATCCCTTCCGTTGATATACAATTTTGATTTGCTGATCAGTGAGGCAAGGATATTTTTGGAGAAAAGAATGGATTCATCATCTTTTATTTTCATCCACAAAAATGCGTTGTTGGCCGTTTCAGGCACGAGCGTCGCGTTTTGTGTGAGATAGAATTCAAAGTCCGTGATCGTTGCGGGTGACGGATCGACGATATGAAGCAGTTCTGAGGCATTGACCGTATGACCATCTATGGTCGTCATCGTCGATGAAACGATAAAATCTCCGGCATCCGTGCTGTCGATAAAACTGACCGTCGCATATTTCGGATTCAGGTTGGATGCGCCGAGCCATTGCTTGCTGTTCGCCGTCTGAACGACATTCACCGCAAGGCTATTGGCCGGATAATGACCGGTGTATTCATATTTGATCACAACCGACGCGGGAAGCGTGATCGGCGAATTGAAAGGCTGACCGGTATCCGGATTGATAAAGGCGATAGAACAGTAATCACTGAGTTTTATGGCCGAAGAGGTTCCGCCGTAAAATGGCAGACTCAGCATGGCACATCCGGTTAACAGGATTATCGAAACAATGATCATTGTATATAGGATACTCTTCTTCATTCCATCACCTCAATTGTAAAATACCGATAAACACCTTTTTAAAAAACACGAAGCACACCTACGATTATACACCGAGATATATCATATTATCGGAATCTTATCCTTATTTTTGAAGGGCATTCACGTAAAAATGTGAACCTCTCCCATATTATTTTTCTACCTTTACCCGCCCGATTCCCCGTCTACCATTCGGCTTAAAGGAAGGAATGAAAGTTTTTCTCCCAAAAAAACGTATCAATATCATGCGACGTCTGATTAATTTAAAAGTAAATATTACTGAAACCCTTGATGGAGGTGTTTATGATGAAGAAGCTTAAGAGTAAACTCATGCGTATCGTCCTGTTCATGATCATCCTGTTTATTTTCAGCAGTTGTACAATCACAATCGGTCCGTTGACAACCAACTACAACATCACGATAAATAACGACACATTTGTAACTATAACCATCCTGTTATCCGGCGGACTACCGAGCTACGACATCGCTTCCGGTGGCAGCGGGACCTATTCTCTACCGGTGGGAACCGTCATCGTCGTCAGACGAACCAGCCTGCCTCTGATGTATTTTTACATAGATGACGATGCATTACACGTGGATACGGATTTCGTTCTCGATGGTGCCGGCTACACGCTTTATGCCGAATACGGTGCAAACAACCCTTATTCCCTCAGAGTAACAAGAGTTCTATAGAACGTATCATTCCCCGGGGGTGGTAATCCACCCCCCTTTTTTTATCTTATCAGTAAAAATTCCTTCTGCCTGTCATCGAAAAAGACGACCCTTTCCCCGTTAAAGCCAACCGTCTGCTCCAGATAAATGCCCGTCTTTACCCCCCATTCCGGTATGTACTCCTTTACATTCAGTTCCAGTGCATAACAGGTATTTGTATTGATCTTCAGCTCACCACGCACGGGGATCTCATTCTGATTGTCGAACAATCCAATGGTCGGGCCGGCCCCATGCCCGTGTATACCGATCGGATGGGTATAGAGCATGGCCTCCAGTCTGTTTTTTTCCGCTTCTGTTATGGATTCTCTGAAAACCTGATTCCCGGTTTTCCCCGTCTTAAACTGCGAACACACGATATTCTGAAATTCCATCCCCCGGTTAAAAGCCCGGACAAGTCCGTCCGGAATCTCTTCTTCATCCGGTTTAAGACAATAGGCGAGCCTCTGGGTGTCTGATTGTAAACCCAGATAGCCGAGTCCTATATCACAATGAAGGATGTCTCCTCTTTCAATCACACCGGATGTCATCTCACCATTCCGGTGTATATAAACATCCGGTGGAAACCAGTAGTTTAACCCCATAGAATTGATGGATTCCATAAAGAACCATTCCAGATCCTGTGATGTGGTCTCCCCCGGAATCACCTGTTCGGAAGAAAAGGCCTTTGAGATGAGCTCATGCGCAATGCGGTTAACCACATGATAGCTTTCCATCTCTTCATCCGTTCTCGTTTCAAGCCATCTGATACAGAGCGTCTCGGCGGAGCAGAACTTTCTCTTCTGCTCTTCGGGAAACACATCGGTAATCTTATCGTACAAGCCTTTTGACAACCCGTCACCAAAGGCAAACGCCTCTGAGATATTGAGCCCGATTCTTTCCGGATTTCTGCTTTCTATATAACGCAGGGCAGCCTCAACGGGATCTTCTCCCCTTTCCGCTATTCCCCGGTAAAAAGAATCAATATCATAATTGAAGGCATGTACTCTCTCAAATTCTTCACCCTTTGTCGAAAACAGAAGAATAGACAAACGTCTTGCACTGACAGCCTTCGGCGGCATGAGAGAAAGAAAAACCGGATCTTCATTGTATTCCCGACAGGCAACCATCCACATATCGATACCGGTCTCCTTCATCAGTATTGGAAGAAGCGTATCCAATCTCTTTAAAAGCCAGTTTGCCTGTATCTCAAGCTGCTCTCTCTTTGAAAGTAGTTCCATAAAAACCTCCCCGAAGAAGATTTTGCTGCATTTCTATTATTATACAGCCTATCAGAATCAACCTCTCAGAATAAAAAAGCCCCCTGAAAGGAGGCGTTAATCTATCGCTTTTTAACCAGTCTGTCGAATTTTAAGATTCCGGCGCTGAAGATACAGAGTGCAAACAGGAGCAGAACGCCGATATTCGGAAGAATACTGACAAGTGATTCTCCCGAATTCATCTTCTGTATTCCTGTCATCACCCAGTGTTGCGGGGCCAGGAACGAAAAAGGTTTAAGAAAATCAGGCAGGAACTGAGATGGGACAAAGATACCGCTGACCATACCCGTCGGGAGGATGATGACATTCGCCCATACACCGATCGTATTCGTCTCCCTGCAAAGTCTTGTCAGCAGAACACCGAGACTCAGATTGACGAGGATAAAACAGCCAAGAACAACAATTGATCCTAAAACATTCCCGGTCAGCAGAGAACCCTTCATGAAAAAGGAACCCAGAATGAAGAGTGCAACCGTCTGAATGATGAAGAACAGCCCCATCGTCACCATAATAGATCCCGTCAGCTGAGATGGACGACTCGGTGTGGCATACATTCTGAACAGGAGATCTTTCTGCCTGAGTTCTATCAGATCCTGTCCGAGGAAGATGATCGAGAACATCATAAAGGTCAGGATAAAGGCGAGCACCATAAAACCATCAGGCTTTCTCTCCGTCTTTTCTACCTCAAACACGATGAATTCGGAATGATTTTCCAACTGAACATCGGACACTCCGGCAATCAGATCTGCCTGGAGAATCCCCCGGATGATCTGATTTGTCCTCTCAAAAAGCCAGTTTGCCTGTACACTGTCCACATGTTTTATGCCTATCTGTACATCCGTTCCATTTTCAGCATTCATGAAGAAATCTTCAGGAATCGTGATAATTACCGGCAGTCTCCTTGCGAGATACTCTTTCTCCGCCGCTACCTCATCCAGCACTGAGATATCGTAATCCCCGTCATCCTTCAGCTGCTGAATAAACCGCTCCGATCCGGCAGACTGATCCAGATTCACTATTCCCATCTTGACCTTGACCGACGTATCTGCCGGTCCGGTTAGACTTGCTATCAGTACAATCGCGATAATCGGCATTGTGAAAACGAAGAGAAGCAGTTTAAAATCCTTTATCAGTCTTCTGAAATTCGCTGTGATTAATGACCATTTCATCTTAAAACTCCTCCTTTTTCACAAATATACCCATTCCCAAAAGCGCCAATCCTACTGAGATCAGGACAACGACTCCCGCTCGCCATAACATTGTATTCATCGGAATATCCAGGACGATTGCCTCATAGAGTTTGAACACATGATAATTCGGCGCAAAATTCGTCAGTCCGGAAACATCTCCATAGGTGTCTATCGGTACCGCTCCACCGCCGAGGAACATGAAAACCATCAGGATAACCATACTCACCATGATAGAAGTCTTTTCGCTTCGGCAAATCCCGGCGATCAGAGACTGTATCCCGGCGATTAAAAAACCCTGAAGCAGAATAACCGCGATGAGTGGGATCAAAGCAACCTGAAGTCTGAGAACAAAGCCGAAGACTATCAGAAAATAAAGGGCGCACATGAAGGTACTGATTAAGAAATTTGAGACCGTATTGGACAGATAAAGCATCACCCTTCCGACACCGCTTGCATAGGCCCTCTGTACAAGCTTTTTCTCGCGCTGTTTCACCATACCCGTGCTGAAAAAGACACTGAATGAGATGAAGATCGAGATCAGAAACAGCTGCATGGAAGAAAGCGCCTTTACCTCCTCGCTCTCTACCTTTCTGACAAAATTCCCTGAGCTGAGGGTCGCCAACTTTTCGGGAAATCCGGGGTATTTCCCATTTAACTCCTCGGTTGAAAGTCCCGAAAGCTGATTCTGAATGGAGATGTTCATATTGGCTTCCCGGACCGCCTGTGTCAGAAACTGCTGAACGAGTCCCTTCTCAAGAGAATCACTGCCCCTGTTAATCCACTTTATATCAATCGAATCCTGAGAAGTTCTGTCAAAATAAACCGTCATTCCGATTCCGCCATTCACTTTCAGATTCTGTTCCATTGCCTCTTCGGATTCAACATCCTCTATCTTTACAAACGAAAAACCCTCGCTGTCAAATGCATCAAACAACTTGTTCAGCATCTTTGCGGAACCGTCCGATACACGGTAAATCGTCAATTCGTTAAAAACGATCTTCTGTTCCAGGATATTCTGGTACATCACACCGTAAAAAACACCGAGACAGATCGGAAAGATGACGAATAACATAAAATACTGAAAAAACTCGCTCTTGAAAACCAGGATATCCTTTTTAACCGTCGTTTTTAAATGATTCATCCATTTATTCTTCATATCCCTCACTTAGTCCCTCAGGGCTTTTCCCGTGAT
>ERZ795048.3589-NODE-3589-length-11433-cov-21.478467_pt1 | contig 11433 bp, 9 predicted proteins | sample MGYA00375132_ERZ795048 | MGnify/ENA primary metagenome ERZ795048 (study PRJEB30177, sample SAMN05720225) | activated sludge metagenome | isolation source: Anaerobic digester | place: Hong Kong | collected 2014-12-17 ...
ATCTTCAGGATAAGCCCTTGTCCCTTACCATCAAGCAGGTCTTCCGGGACCAGGTAAGGATGAGCAATGGATCCATCAGCGAAAAATACATCCTACGATTCAGAGAAACCGAGAAGGAGCTGATCCTCAACAAGACCAACGCCAAAGGCATCGCGAAGCTCCTCAGGGAGCCCAAGGCGGTCAACTGGGCTGGATCCGTCATCGTCCTGAAGCCGACGACCTGCGAGGCCTTTGGGGAGATCGTGGACTGCATCAGAGTGGAAATGAAGAAGGTTGGGTAAACGGTCCGAGGACTTCATATGTGATTGGGCTGGTAGTTCTTGGTTCCAGCCCATTTCACTGTTGGGGCGTTCAATGCTATGAAGCTCTATACAACTTCGTCAATCAGCTGAGGACGGAATAATCATAGCACTATACTTTAGGTAAAAACTTGATTAAAGACTACTCATTCTCCAGATACGTAAGGTAGTATTCTGTATCCACACCAAGCTCATTCGCAAGCCCTGTTATCCCACTTAGGGAAAAGGTTAGTGTTACTTGTGGTTGTGCGGCAGCATCATACCGTATTACGAACTCGTTCCCATCAAGTAGACTTGCGAAAAATTGCTTGTTAGCAAGAGCACTCCCAGTATCAAACATTAATATCTCATCATTCCCTGACACTCTGATACTCTGAGCTTCATTATCATCAAGTCTTGTAAGGCAGGTTGTAGGACTGCCATACCCAATTGGTCCATTGAAATCAATGCATATGTAGGGAGTGTCGTCATTCTCGAGAAACATGACAAGTAGATACGGATCTCCGTCAAAGCCAGCAGCCCAGCCACCAACACCTCTAACCATCATGTAAGTTGTTTCCTCGTCGGTAAAATCGTCTTCATCCGTGTAACCGTACCAGTCTCCTACAGTTGTTGCTAATGCAAAAGCTGACAGAAACACTAAAACTACAAGGGGTCTCATCACCTCTCCTCTCAGCGAATAGCATACCAGATCAATACGTTACAAAAGCTTCCTTACCGAAGCAAGGAGACATCTAACTCAATATATCTTCTTTGCATAATCGCGTCAAGGATGTCGGTGTTGTCGAACGATTACTCCATTAGGCCTGCTGCACACAACCGGTCGGTCTTGAGCGAGCAACTTCAGTTGCAGACACAGAGACAGCAACCCATGAGCTTCTTGGAGTACTGTACACAACCGAACCTTTCGTTCCACCCTGAAAAACTAGACCCTTTCTGTACACCGAATCACTGAAAATCGCCCGGCAGTAGTCGTTCTGGCTGCTGCCCTTTTCCCATTCTCATCTCTGGAGAGGAGGTGTAGGACAATGAAAGTCATCGGATATATACGAGTCAGCACTGAAGAGCAGGCCCGGGAAGGTGTTAGCCTTGAAGCCCAGAGGTCGAAGATTGAGGCATGGGTTCATGCCATGGGCTTTCAGCTTGTAGGCCTTGAAGAAGACGCCGGGATCTCCGGCAAACTCATCAGAACCAGGGAAGGCCTCAGACGGGCTATAGAGGCCGCATGTGCAGAGAAGGCTGCCCTGGTCGTCTACTCCCTTTCACGGCTCTCCAGGAGCACCAGGGACACTCTCATGGTGGCTGACAAACTAGACAAGGCGGGAGCCGACCTCGTAAGCCTCTCAGAGCGGATAGATACCACCTCAGCAGCCGGGAAGATGGTCTTCAGGATGTTGGCGGTCTTGAATGAGTTTGAAAGAGACCAAATCTCTGAGAGGACCAGTACCATCCTTCAGCATAAGAAGGCTAAGGGTGAAGTCTATTCTCCCATCCCGTTCGGCTTCGAGAGGGACGGTAACAAGCTTGTTCCTTGCGAGCAGGAGCGGAGCATCATTGAGGAGATCCTCAAGATGAAGAGACAGGGGATGAGTCTCAGGAGAATTGCTTCAAACCTAAATAGAACAGGGATTCCAGCAAAGAAGGGAGGGATATGGTATGCCTCGACAGTAGGATATATTCTTCGAAACACGGTGTGGATAAAGAATTGATAGATGACACCTTCTGGAATTCGGAGAGGTAGAATTTGCTTCTCCGGAATTCCACGTTGCAAGCAAAGGATACTGGTGCGAAGTGAAAGAAAAAGAGTTATTCAAATGGGGAGAGTTCAAGGAGTACTTGAACGAACTGGAAGGTCAGTATGGACCTTTTCACTCAACAAAGAATCCAGCCCTTTTCAGAGGTCATGCAAGCAGCAAATGGAATCTTAGTACAACTCTTGAAAGATATTCAGATAGGGTTTGGTCTGTCACCGAGTATCTTAAGTTAACCAATGACTGCAAAGCGAAAATAGAGAGCTTGTCAGGTAGAAGTTGGATTCTTCCTGGTGAAGAAGATGCCATTGCTAGTATCGAAACCTCGGATCTGTTTAGGCTCAATTTGCCTCATGAGAATTATGGATACTGGACTTATTTAAGACATAACGGGTTTCCCTCACCGCTACTGGATTGGTCGGCGTCACCCTATATAGCGGCCCTTTTTGCATTCCATGAGTCATATCAAGTTAAAGATGACAGTCGAGTGGCCATCTTCATCTTTATAGAGAAGCCAACGGGAGGGAAGGCATTTGCCGGAGGTAGACCGAGAATCCATGTCAAAGGACAGTATGTCAGGAGTCATACAAGACACTATTTACAGCAAGCACACTATACTGTTTGTACTCAAGATAGAGGATCGGGTTTAATCACTTTTGTGCCCCATACAGAATCCTTGAAAATCACTGCCAAGCAACCTCTTCAGAACGAGCAGGATGTACTGGTGAAAGTAACTCTCCCCGCTAAGGAGAGAATTACCGTTCTTGAGGATTTGCAGAAAATGAACATTAACCTTTACAGCCTAATGAATACCGAAGAGGCTCTCGTTAAGAGTATTGCATACTGGGAGATTGACCAGAACTATCGGGAATAGGTTTTACTAACTTTATTTGTAAACTCAAGATTTGGCAGACAATCATCAAGTACATGAAGCTTAACACTGGAATCCATGATGCTTGGAAGAAGTTATATGATGTGCCCCAGGATGCAAATCCTTTCTAGCAAATGTTCGGGTGAAAACGCTAGAGGAACACCTTAACCCATCAATCGTCCTTTTCATGTTTCCACTGAATCAATAGTGCATTTACCACGGAAAGCACTACAAGTATCACATGGAGTGTCTTGTATCTGAAATCCGTCAAGAAACCGTAGAGGACTAGAAATCCAGCATTGGCAAAGAAAACTATGCTGAGAGGATGGAATCTCTTCAAAGGGTTATTCATCAAAATTCAGCTTCGGCAAGCTCTCAACAATATCAAGGGTTTTCATGCTTACGTTGATAATGCTGAGAAGAAGGTCGAGGATGTACCTTGGATTACCGACCTCTTCTGCCCAGTCGTTAGGATCATTAACAATTCCGCTGGCTTTGTGGGTTCGTATCTGGTATCTGTCCATGATCCATTCTATTGCGCTCTTGCCGTTCACGATATACTCATAAGCCTTCAGAGGAATATTCTCTATTCTGATGGAGCTATTGTAGATGATAGTGTCTTTCTGGTTCTTCTTGGGGAAGCGCATCTTCTCCACTCGCAAATACTCTGAACTCGCGCCAAGAATTTCGATCCCCGGAAAAGGAGGAACAGACTCATAGTTGATATGTAGGTCGGCAAGTTCTCTGCCAGCTCTACTGAATGCCCAAAATTCATCTGAAGAAACTGCTACAGGTATTCTAGGAATCATCTTTTTGAGATCATTGGCGTAGGCAGACCTATACTCTCTTGAATGCAGAATACCGTAAATGAAGAAAAAGAGGTCTTCCCCATTTAGGGTTGAATCTATCTCCTTCTTTGCCTTTAGAACGAGTTGTTCGGGGATGGCATTTCTGCGGATGTATCCTTGTTCACTCTTATCGAAGAAGCTGGAACTTCCTCCCTTATCCGCTTCATAATAATACAAAGGGAAGCATTGTACTGTTGGAAGAATACCACGATCCACTATTCTATCAAGCATCAGCACTGAGAATTTCTTTGATGCACCTGTTCCAGAAACACCGATAACAAGGTTTTTCAAATCAGGTGTAGGAAACAACTTTGGAAGAAGGTAATGGCTCCAATTCAAGTCCTTGCAGAAGTAAACGTTCTGTTTGAAAAAGGGTCTGTAGCAGCAAGCTCGGAATGCTTCATCTTGTAATTTGTGCTGCTTCAATTGGTTAGCGTCCTTGAGCAAGCTTTGGTCCCATTTAATCTTTGCATCTCCCGATAGGAGGAAATCACTCGCTTCAGCTTGAACATCATTCTTTCTTGCTTCTGCGAATCGATTCACCTCTTCATTGTAGTGGTTAATAAGGTATTGAATATTGTCTTTAAGTACTCTAGTTGAAGAGTTCACCACCCAGGCATCTCTATTTGTAATGAATCCGGATGAATAGACTTGGAAGATTACACCATCTTTCTTGCCCTTTTCTCCAAGAGGTGTATATGAGATATAGTCAGGATTCCTCTTGTTTATCCAGTCTCCGAACTTGTTCGGAGTTATGGCATTCCAGTCTAGTTGTGGTGATGATATTGATCCCAAACCAGAAATGATATTCAACTTCTCATCTCTGCTAAGGTATTCTCCAATATCACGGTAATAGATCTGAGCTTTCTTGGCATTGCAGGCAGGATTCTTTACAAGCAGAGTGATAGCTATTGGAGCTCGCGAACCTCCTCCGAATACATTTCCTGCCTCCTTTCTTCTTAACTCACCCTGGGTCCTAGCATTGCCCCTAAGATTGAAAACATAGATGCTCGAGAACTCCTTCTCAATGGCAAGTCTAAAGCCTGATGCTGCGTTTCCTCTTAACCATGAACCATTTGACACAAATGCAAGAATACCTCCGTTTGAGTCAAGCCTGTCAGTCCCCCATCGGAAGGCTTTGATATAGCTATCGTAAAGCGAGACTTTGAGTTTAGCTTCAGTTAGGGCAACATACGTATCTGCTATTCTCTGTTCAAGAACAGGATACTCTTGATTAGCCGAATTGTCATTGGCACTTCTCTGGCCAACGGAGTAAGGGGGATTGCCAATGATAACTTTTAGGGGAGTTTTTTGCTGCTTCTCGACTCTTTCTGAGTTCTGTGGGAAGATGTGACTAAACAGCCCACTTCCAACGTCTTCACCAAGCTGGAAAGTATCAGTCAAGCAAATACCCTCAAAAGGTTCGTAATCGTTCCCGTCAATGAGATCGTGGAAAGTGTTCTCAATGTTAACTGCAGCAATGTAATAAGCAAGAAGAACGATTTCGTTAGCGTATATCTCATGCTTGTACTTTCTTTGCAGATCTTCTTTGCGAATGAGACCACTCTGGAGGAGCCTAGTAATGAAAGTACCTGTCCCTGTGAAGGGATCAAGGATATGAATGTTCTCATCGGATAGGCTTCTCCCAAACTCCTTCTGCAGAACGTCCTCAACGGAGTGAATGATGAAGTCGACGATCTCAACGGGGGTGTAGACGATACCGAGCCTGTCTACCATCTTGGGGAAGGCTGTCTTGAAGAACTTCTCGTACAGCTCAATAACAATTCTCTGCCTGCCTTCAGCATTATCAATGCCCTCTGCACGATTTCTCACCGAAGCATAGAAATCATCAAGGGGTTTCGTATCCTTCTCGATTGCCTGGTCCTCCAGTAGGGTAAGCATCTTCTGCATGGATTGGGAGATAGGATTGCTCTGGACAAAGGAGTAACCCTCAAAGAGAGCTTCAAACACCGGTTTGGTGATGATATGCTGGGAGAGCATCTCCACGGCTTCCTGCTCTGAGATGCTGGGATTGATGTTCTTCTTTAGTCCCCCAAGGAACTCAGCAAATGCTTCTCTATGGACGCCCTCCTCCTTGACCAGTCTGTTGATCCGTTCAACATTCCTTTCTGCGATCTCGGCAACGCTCTGCGCCCACTGCTCCCAGTACCTTCTGTCTCCAACCTTCTGGACAAGCTTGGCGAACACTGTCTCCTGCAGGGTCTCGAACTGCATTCTAAGCTGTTGACTAAGCTGCTTGTTCTCTTTGTACTTCGACTCATCTTCGCAAAGAACTGTTTCGCCATCTTCAAAGCTAACCTCAGGTCTACCAACAAGGATTTGAGGAGGGCGCTTCTTGTTCAGATCAAGTTTGTTCACTATGGCATGGAAGCGGTCATCATGAGCTCTCAGTGCGTTAAGGACAGTCCAGACTACTTTGTACCTCTTGTTGTCATCAAGAGCCTTGCTGGCGTCCGCATCAGAAGGGACGATTACCGGGATAATGATGTAGCCATATTTCTTCCCTGCAGACTTCCTCATAACTCGGCCAACTGACTGGACAACATCTACCTGAGAGTTCCTTGCCGAGAGGAACATTACTGCATCCAAGGAGGGGACATCCACCCCCTCACTAAGGCATCTGACATTGGAAAGCACATGACAGCAATTCGGATCCTTCTCTCCCCCAGACTTGAGCCAGCCCATTAGAGCTTCACGCCTGGGAGCGTTCATTGTACCGTCAATGTGATCCGCACAGACTGAGACCATCTGCTTTCGCTTTGATTCTGGAAGGGAGTTGATGTAGAGCTCAGTCGTGTCGTTGAAGACCTGGGTGATCTTCTTAGAGATCTTGATGCTCTGACAGAATGCGACTGCCTTTTTCATTGGTTCAGCATCGACATTCTTCATTACATCATCATCACCCCACACTTGTTTGGAGAGGGCATTGATGCAGCCGATCAACTTGGTCGCGTCATCAAAGTCGATTTCCTGCTCACTGTTCGCAATCTGCTTCTGGATAACTGGAGGTATGTCCTTGTCGCTGAGAGTGAGGATAAGAACCTTGTAGTCAGAAAGAAGACCTTTCTCTACAGCCCTTCCGAACCCTATTCTATAGATTTCCTGCCCGAAGATCTTGGGATCATCCATTGAGCACAGAACGACATCCATTTCAGCAGCCTTGCCTTTGGCATCATCACCGTAGAGCCGAGGAGTAGCTGTCATGTAAAGACGTTTCTTAGCTTTTAAGAATTTATCATCATGGACTTTAATGAAGGCTGACCAATCCTCACCCGGAAAGATGGCTCCGGTTGTTCTGTGGGCTTCATCGCAAATTATTAGGTCGAATGTACCATAGTCCTGATTCTTAGAAAGAAGAGCCTTCTGAGCCCTGGAAATGACCTCGATGGACTGGTAGGTAGAGAAGACTGTGGTCAGTCCTTCTTTTTTCGTTCTCCGAATGTGTTCAAGCTGCTTGACTATGCTGGGAACATCTGTTGAAGCAGGAAGTGCCAGGTCAACTGTACTGAAGTAATCGAGGTCTTCCTTTTTCCGTTTTGTCTGCGAGATCTTCGGGTCTGAGCAGATGCAAACGGCGTTAAGGGGCTCCATGGCATCAGCAGACCATGCTCTAAGAGTCTGTCCAAGCAGAGCAATTGATGGAACTAGAACGAGGACAAGTCCAGTTCCATCTGTTTCTCGCTCAGCAATCCTGAGCGAGGTGAAAGTCTTTCCAGTACCGCAGGCCATAATGAGCTTGCCACGGTCATCCACTTCGAAGTGTTTATGTGTGTCTTCGACCGCAATTCTCTGGTGGGGGTAAAGAGCTTTCTTAGGAGCTTGGGAATCCTTGCCGAATAGTCCCTTCTCAAGCTTAAGCCAATCAACAGGGGCTTCTTGAAGATCATAGAGATTGATCCTGCTTACTTGCGGAATTTGGTTCCTGAGGGCCTCGTTAGCGTTGGGACCCCAGTTGTTTGATGTAGATACCCAGAGACGGTGGGCGAAAGAAATGGTTTGACCTGATTCATCTTTGAATGTTCTGCTTGATGTGGAAAGAAAAGAATCAACAGCACTCTTGCTCATAAGGGAATCTTCATCGTAGAACTTGCACTGTATGGCCCAATAGTCACCGTCAAAGGTCAGAGCAACCAGATCAATCCCGGTCTCCTGTTTCCCGAAGTCTCTTCTGTAGGGGAACTCATTCCAGAGCCAGATCTTCTCCAGAAGGCTTGCATACTGGGGATCTGTGTACAGGTAGGCTTGTATCAGTTGCTCAAACTTTGTACCCTTGTCTCTCTCTGAGGATGCCTTCTCCCTAATCCGATTCAGAACCTGATGAAAACCATTGCTGCTCATGCCCTACTCTTTCCCGAATAGAATGATAGGTATTTACTCTGTTCGGTTATCATACGATTATTAGAAGAACAGGGTAGAGGGGGTCTTTCCACTTAATGACTCCCCAATCCGTTTTATCAGTGCCATCGAGAATCGGAGATCAACACATATGAGTGAAACGTACATACATGGCATCCCTTGCATCGGTTGCAGTAAGGCATTTCTGAAAGCAATTGATTCCACGCTGGATCGCATAAGAGCTGAAGCACACAAGGATTATGACCGTCTAACTGGTCTCGTGGAGGCCTTCGTTGCATGTGAAATGGAAGACGAATGCACCTGTGGTCGGTGGGAGAGGCTTCACAGTCGCTCGGAGGACAGAACCCCCTGGGGATTTGATGTTGATGAAGTTCCGGGGCGGATACTTCTGAACAAGAACCTTCAGATTGATTTCCTAACAAGCGTCATTGCCCATGAGCTTGGACATGCTGCAACTCGCTTTGAAGATAAATTGAATCGTGGCCCTATGTCCGAAGAATGGCAGAGCGAACTGGCTGCTGATTGGTATGCTTACAAGTGGGGCTTCGGTAGAGAGATAGCCCGTCACAGAAAGATTCGCAACTGGAAGCATCATGGAGTAGGTCCTGGGAAAACTTTCGAGGAGTTTGGTGATGGTGTTGTTTATAAGTACAGACTCTCAAGGAATTTCGTCGCAAGACTCATAGAGACCAGAGAGGCTGCATTCACCCTCAAATGGAGAAAAGTAGGAGAAACGGTTCAGGCGGATGTAAACGAAAACGAGTCTAGGAGAGTTGATCTTGCTCCTCTTAGGCTTGAGAAGGGTATCCTCGCTGGTGATTGCAGTAAGGATCTAGGCTTCTGGATGTACGACCCTATTGGTGAATCTGAGGACTGCCATTTCAGGGTATGTCGGGTAACGAGCACAGGGCATTGCGTTGAGCATACATGTCCAAGTCAGTACCCGTTGAGACAGCCAAAAGAAGGACACTCAGGCAGTGAGATTGTCGGCTCGACCGTATCAATTAGGCTGAAGGATACCAGGGACCCTTTCATCGGAGAATACCTTATTTTGCTTCACAGAAATGTTGTTGCTGGAGAGCAGGTGGGTTCAGGATCAAGCTCCGTTGTCCTAACTTGGGTTAGCGCCGGAACAGGAGAGGTTTACCAGGAAGAAGTCTTCTCGAGTAAGGCATGGTTCTGTGAAGAGGGATCTCTACAATCAGCATCAGCCGAGATTCTTGGAGTGGAGGAGGATAACGGCGTTAAGCTTAGACTCACCGCCCCTGAATCAGAGAATAGTGCCTTCACTATTCAGACTGTCTTTCCTCCGAAAGAAGATGCTCGATGATGTCCTGTTGTGTGCTAAATTACCATTCCTCTAGTTAGAAGTCCGCTACATCAAGGTCTAAATCTCCAACCTCTAACACTTCCATCGGTTCTCCGTTGATTCCAATACCAATTGCGTAGGCTGGTCTTGATCCAGAACTGCTAAAGCCGTAAAAAACATCAGTTGCGAAAGCGTCCCCTCGACTAATGTATTCGAAATCGGCACTCTCCCTTGATGCTAGCTTACCATGAACTGATTCACCCTGATAAAATATCTCGCCGTAACTATTTGCAATTACTGCAGACACATACATCGATTGGATTTCCAGTGTCCCATTGTTAACCACTGTGAACTTGATCCATGGGCAAAGCACATCAGTTCCACTAGCCCAGCGACCTTCTTCGTATCCAGTTTGGATTGAAGTTACTTCAACTGAAAAACCCTCCTTTAGAGGAATTTCCTCCCCCCCACAACTTGTCAATAGCAACAAAATGCTTGTCAGCAACACTATAGGGGAAACGCGTTCTCTACACATAGTCAATTCCTCCAACACTCATGATAGACACTTTGGGTAAGTGGCCTTGATGGAAACTACAGCAGAAGTATAATGAGATGAGACATGATTTATGTCAATCCTTTATCTCTTCTTCATGAAAACCGAAAGAACAGTGGAGTTTGGCAGAAGACTCAGGCATTACAGACTTGAGAAGAATCTCACTCAGGAGAAACTGGCCAACCTTACAGGCCTGAACATCAACTATATAGGTTCAGTTGAGCGAGGAGAACGAAGCTTCGGCCTTGTCAATATCTGGAAGCTTGCTGACGCTCTTGATATCCCACCCTCAAAGCTTTTCGAGCCAGTTGCTCTGTACCTCTAACAACCGGAATTTTGCATCATAGTCGTGAGGGATTAGGCGTTTACCATTTTGTCATTTCCTTTTCAGTCTGTAGACTTATAGATGAAAGGGAAAGAATTGATGCATAGAAGAAACAAGAATACCATGCCAGCTTACTCTGTTGAACCAGGAGCCATCTTCGGCAAATGGACCGTCCTCGAACAGAACCCCCACAAGAGACACGGCAAGGTTCTCTGCAGATGCGCCTGCGGCAGGGAGAAGAAGGTCTTCGTAAGCAACCTTCGTTCAGGACTCTCCAGGAGCTGTGGATGCTGTAACCATGTTGAACCTGGGATGGTTCAGGGTAAGCTAACTGTTCAGGGATATCCCTGGACTGATTCCAATGGTAGATCCAGGGTGAAGTGCCGGTGCGAATGTGGCAAGATCTACTACCCCAGGACAGACGATCTGGTTCATGGGAAGATCCAGTCTTGCCGCTGTGCTTTCTTCACCCCGGAATACCGCCTGAAGATGCGAGAAATGGCGCTCAAGGCCTGTTTGTCCCAATCTCAGGGTACTGAGCCAGCTTAACCCTCTTTGCCCTTAGAGGGGCTTAAATAGCCGATTCCTGCTGGTGTTACTTCTCCTCATTAGCTTGAGGTGGTTCGCTTCCCTTTTCTTCCGGAGGCTTTGGAGGCTTCCTCTGTGCTCTTGGGTCTGAGATCTCTCCCTTGATCTCCCCGGGGTTAAGGGGGCGTTGATAGCCGAGGTCGGCCATGTTCACCCCATACTTCTTTGCCTGGTACGGGGTGGCAATTACTCTGATGTTCTTCAAGGTTTCAACGATCTCCTCATCAACCTCACTGCTGGAGTCTCCGCTGTTCCTTGCAGCAGACATCTTAATGAAGGGGGAGAGAAGCTTTGCTGTGTTCTTGCAGTCACCGTTTCGCATGGTCTCCTTTATCATCTGCCCCAGGTTGAGTTGAAGGTCTTCCTCCATCTCTGACAGGCTTGCATTCGGGGATAGGCCGCACTTGAATCGGAGGGATTCAGCACTCTCCATGGTGGCCATGCTCTTCAGGTAGGCGAAGTGGGGGTTGGCTTTCCATTTTACCCCATCCTCGTCGGTTCTCTGCGAAGGA
>ERZ795048.3591-NODE-3591-length-11427-cov-3.984611_pt1 | contig 11427 bp, 12 predicted proteins | sample MGYA00375132_ERZ795048 | MGnify/ENA primary metagenome ERZ795048 (study PRJEB30177, sample SAMN05720225) | activated sludge metagenome | isolation source: Anaerobic digester | place: Hong Kong | collected 2014-12-17 ...
CGCTCCTAGAGTCCAAACAAAAGATCGTAAACTAAAATAAGATATAGCAATGTCAAAACCAGATCGTGCCTGAGCCCTCAAATTTCTCAACTTCCCCAAAACATTCAACTGGGGAAGCTGAAACCTAACCTTAAAAGGCATCTTAAAAGATATGTTGGGCAACGCGACCAAAAAAACCTCCGGCCTATTTGGCGTTCTCACGCATCAGAGATAAACCATGAAGAAGATCAAGAGCACGGGCCAGTTGGTAGTCCTTATCTGATGCTTTTTCCTCCTCTTTCTTTCCGTTTTCGCCTTTATCAGAATCTGGAGCAAGAATTGCCTTAAGAGTAGGGTTGCTCAAAGCTCCTTTTAAGTCTTCTTCATGAATACCCATCTCTTCAAGCTTTTCAATTTTTGCCTGATCCACAACAATATCAGGGTCAATTCCTTTGCCCTGAATAGACCGTCCGGAAGGCGTAAAGTAACGCGCCGTGGTCAGACGCAAAGCTCCATCTCCGGAAACTGGAATTACAGTTTGTACAGAACCTTTTCCAAAAGAGCGAGTTCCCATGAGAACGGCCCGACGATGATCTTGCAAAGCTCCGGCAACAATCTCGGAAGCTGAAGCGGATCCTCCATTAATCAAAACGACGATAGGCAAGCCATTCGTTAAATCACCCGGCAAAGCATTATCGCGCTTGATATCAGTTTCTGTACGTCCACGTGTTGACACAATTTCACCTTGTTCCAAGAACGCATCCGATACAGCAATAGCTTGATCCAAAAGCCCACCGGGATTATTGCGCAAATCCAGAACGTAACCGATCAACTTGTCTTTAGTCTCACCATTGACTTTATCAATCGCATTTTTCAAACCATCATAGGTATTGCGGTTAAACTGATTAATGCGAATATAACCAATGCTCTCATCCTCTACACGAAATTTGACGGGTTGAATTTTAATGACATCTCGAGTGATACTAATAAATAAGGGTTCACTAACGCCTTCACGCCGCACGGTAAGCTCAATAGCAGTTCCGACTTTCCCTCGCATCTGCTCAACAGCCTCAGCCAAAGTCATACCGATAATCGGTTTTTTATCCAAGTGCGTAATATAATCACCAGCTTTAATGCCGGCATTAAAAGCAGGGGTATCATCAATCGGAGAGATCACTTTAACCAAGCCTTCTTCCATAGTAACTTCAATGCCAAGCCCACCAAATTCGCCCTTGGTTTGAACTTTCATATCATCAAAATCTTTAACGGTCAGATAATCCGAATGAGGGTCAAGATTAACCAACATGCCTTTAATGGCATACTCAATTAATTTCTCATCTGTAATTGGCTCGACATATTTCTCGCGTACACGTTCGAATGCTTCTCCGAACAATGCAAGTTGACGATATGTATCTTCAGGAGTCTGTTGATCAAATGCTTTCTGTTGCTCTAAAGCAGAACTATCCGGCTTGGAAGAGTCTTGAGCCATAGAACAATTCGGAAGAATCAATAGGGACGTAGCAAGAAGCAAAGAAAGCCGAAAAGTAGACATATAGAAAGACTCCATTAAAAATTAAAACTTTTTCCGAGCAGTTTGAGGTAGATCGGAATACCATTATTGCAACTTCGAAAATTGTTTTGCAGGATTAACAGGATCACCTCGATACCGTAATTCGTAGTATAACCGTCCTGAGTATTCAGGCAAGCGTCCAAGAGGCTCTCCGGCAATAACTTTTTGCCCGACAAAGGCATCAATTTTCCCTAAACCGGCAACAAGGCTATGAAATTTGTTTTTATGCTCGATCAAAATAATACTGCCGTACTTTCTAAATGGCCCGGCATACCGAACGGTTCCCTCTACAGGTGTTGAAACAACTGCCCCAGGACGCGCCTCAATGGTTATTCCCTTGGATTCTGCTCCGATATCATCTTTTTCTCCAAACTTGACCTTAAGAACGCCACTAACGGGCAGGCGATTAGAGCCAATAGAACGCACCTCTTCATGGCTCATCACAGGTTTACTGGATGAAGTCCGTGATAATCCCGAATTTCCTGTACGATCTTCTAGGTCTTTGTTACGCCGATCAACCTTTGCAATCAAATCATTCAAATCCTTCGCTTCTCTTGAAAGCTGTATGATTGATTTTTCTCTTTTTGCAATATCTGCCTGAGTGGCTTGCAATTTCCTTTTTCGTTCATTTAAAGCTTCATCAAGTTTTCTTTGATCCGATTTTAATCTCTCGGAACTTTCAATCATTCGCACACGCTTTGATTCCAAATCTTTGCGAATATTTTCCAGCTCCTCCAGATCTAAACGCAATTTTTTTGACCGCCGATCAAGTTCCGGCAATATAGATGATAAAATTGTAGCAGCCTGAGCGGTCTCTAGCGGAGCATCTGGGCGCGCAATAAGCGTCTCTGGCGGGAGTCGACGAATTCGTTCCAAGGCAATAACCAAATCGGATATGGAAGACTTCTCTTTTTCCAGAGAGGAAGTAATTTGTAACTTGTCTTTTTCCAATTGTTTTAAGCGAGTTTCCAGATCAGACAGGACTTTTTCACTCTCTTGAACTTGTTCAGTAAGTCCGACCAAATCCCCTTTTAAGTCCCTCAGATCACTTTTAATTGAGCTGGCTTTCCTTTCAAATTCCTTCTTTTCCTGTTCTTCCGACTTCAGTTGCTGATGAAGTTGCTGCGTAGAAATCTGCTTCCTAAGAGGCAGAGGAACATCATCCGCTATAGCAAGAAATGGACAAAAAACAAAAACCAGAAATGCCAGCAAATAGAACAGCAAATAACGGTGAGGGGAGAATATTCTCATCAAAATTTAGCCCTCTCGATGGTAGGGATGACCTGCCAAAATCTGCTGAGCACGGTAAATTTGCTCCAATAGCATAACGCGCACCATGACATGGGGCCAAGTCTGCTGACCAAAACTTAATAGCATATTGGCTTTATCGCGAATTTCATCAGTAAATCCCTCGGCACCACCAATTAGAAAAGTAATTTTATCAATGCCTGTATCACGTAATTTCCCCATAGTTTGGGAAAAGTCGAGACTTCTAAGCCCGTCTCCGCGCTCATCAAGAACAATAACAAAAGAGCTATCATCTAGCTTGGATAATATCAGGCGTTGCTCATGTTCCTGCTGTGTCTTGGAATCAGAATATTTGCTTTCGACTTCAATGACGGAAACATTCCACTTCAAACGCTTCGAATAATCATCAATCAGATCATTCCAAGGTCCTTTTTTGACTTTTCCGACAGCAATAAGATCTATTTTGAACATATATTCTTCATAGCCGATTCTAACCATAAGAAGAAGAGGCATAGAGGTTCACAAGAATATAATCTGTGAGTTTATTTAGAGCTGTAAAAAATTAGAAAGCCGCCTGAGGACGGTGCGGAGGTTTAGGAATATCCTGACGCCACATTTTCTCAATATTATAGAAATCCCTGACTTCCGGACGGAACAAGTGGACTATAACATCCCCCATATCCACAACAACCCAATCTGCAGTAGGAAGGCCGTCCACCCGCAAAACATCAAAACCTAAAGGAGATAATTTTTCATCTAGTTTTGAAGCCAGTGCCGCAACCTGACGGGAAGATGTGCCGCTAGCCACCACCATATAGTCAGCAATCGAAGATTGGCCATTTAAATTTATAGCTTCAATGTTTTCTGCCTTGTTTTCATCAAGAACCTGAACAATGAGCTCTTTTAAATGATCCGGTGAATAAGAACCGATATTGAGTTGAGTAGCCAAGGGCTGTTGTCTCCTTTTAAAAAGTTGAACACTTCCTACGCAGTAAAAAACCGCTCAAGAACAAGTGTTCCTAAGCGGCTGATATAGCAAGTCGCGTAATTGTCGTAAATAAAAAAATAAGGTCTATTTTCCAGACTTATTGCCATCTTATTTATTATACATCTTTTTAGTGATTCTATCAAACTAACCACGTTTAGGCTCTCGTTTGGCTCGAATGCTTGTAGATGATTGCGAATTCCTGGCTTCATCTAAAATCCAGTAAATATGGTTCTTTTCTAGTGGGTATCTCCCACCATGCCTTAAAAACTCATTCTTAAGAGATTGGATACTATGAAAAACCGTGTTCCTAACAACCCTGTCCGTAGTAGGTCGCCCAACAAAGGCAAATGGAATCATATGAATCAATTCTTTCCATCTGTGCCATTTGTGAAATTCATGGGCTATATCAGTTCCCGCAAGCCAAATAAACTCTGTTCTAGGAAATGCCTGCAAGATACCTGAAATACTATCAAAACTACGATTAGTTCCCATTTGGCTTTCAAGATCACTGACAACAATCTTTCTTGCCCCAACCAAGCCACGACATTGCTGAATGCGATCCTCAACACAGGGAAGTCCAACTTTGGATTTAAGAGGATTACCGGGAGTAACAAGCCACCAGACAGCATCCAGTTCAAAATATTTCAGGGAAATATCGGAAATGTGAAGATGGCCTTCATGAGCAGGGAAAAATGTACCTCCAAGCAATCCTACGCGCATTCCATTCCAGCGCTGACCGTTTAACAGTCTCGGTGGAGCAGGGAGCGTTTTGGAATTGTCTATCAGTTCAGTTTCTCGGAAATTTGCTCAATGCTCTGGTTGGCCAAACGGGTCGCATCAGTCGCAGAAAGTTTTTGGGTTATAATTTCAGAAGTTGCAGAAACAGCCAACTCAGCAGCATAACGACGAATATCATCTACAGCAGAGCGTTCCATTTGCTCTATTCTGCTTTTTAGCATTTCTTCACGACGAGACATTGTGTCTTCAAAATCTGTTTCAGCTTGCTTACGAAAGTCTTCGGCTTGAGCTTTTGCTTTTGCAATTATACTTTCAGCTTCTTTTGAGGCATTCGACAAATTACTTTGATATTGAGAAAGCAAAGCCTGAGCTTCAACTTTTAAAGTTTCAGCTGTAGATATTTGCTCACCAATCTTAGCAATTTTGGCATCCATCATTCCAAGAACAGAACGACGCCCTAAAACAAAAGCCAGCACCATAAAGGCTACGAAAGATAACAATACCCACAATGTCGGATCATTAAGCAAATACTGTTCCATCTTCAATTTCCTTTATAAACTCGTTAGGCTGCCTTACGGACTTTATTGCTCAGAGACTGAACAACAGTTTCGGCCTGAGAAGCATCTGCGGATATTCCTGCCAATTTTTCGGCCATTTGAGAAGCCAATTCAGCCGCAATTTTATTCATATCTTGCATGGCCTGATTTTTAGCATCTTCAATACGACCTTCTGCAGAAGAGATGTCTCTCTCATAACGCTCGCGGAATGAATTCAGAGCACCATCCATTTTAGATTTAGCATCATTCTCGGCAGAACGAAGTTCTTCGGAAGCCTTTTGCCCAGCGTCTTTTAACGCAGCCGTCAATTCGGCTTCAACAATTTCAGCTTCTTTAGATAAACGTTCTGCATCCGCAATATGGTCATCGATATGCTGCTGACGAGAGGCCAAAGTTCCACCGATTGCAGGCAAAATAGCCTTAGAAAAAATCGTATAAAGAACAATAAAGACAACCGTCATCCAGAATATCTGGCTGGGCCAACTGCTCGGGTCGAACTGAGGCAATCCGCCACCGCCATGATGAGCGGTAGCCTCCACAGCCCCCTCTACAACGTTATGAGCCACACTTGGTATTTCTTCTTCTTGATGAACTTCGTCCACAACAACAGGTGCCATTTCAGCAAAAGCCGAATGAAGCGGAAGAAAAGCGCTTAGAAGAAAAGCGGATATGGTTCTTGTTATAGACATGAAGTCAGCCCCTTGCTTGATATAAATCAGACCTTAAATCTTTTCGACTTAGGCGAATACCAAGTAGAAAGCGATCAGCAAAGCGAAAATACCAAGAGCTTCTGTAACAGCAAATGTAAACATGAACTTTTTGTTCAAAAGATCAGCTGCACCTGGGTTGCGACCTACAGCTTCATTATAAGCAGCAAAGATTTTACCCAGACCCAAGGCCACACCGGCCAAAGGCAGAAGAGCAATCGCACCAGCCAACATTTTTACAGCTTCGAGTTCCATATTTTACGTTCCTTTTTGTTTGGTTTACGTTAGTTAAAAATTTTATTCCGCATGCCTATAAAACTTAGTGATCTATTTCGATCGTATCTTTTAAGTAGATACAAGCCAAAACAGCAAACACATAAGCCTGAATAAAGGCAATGAAGAATTCAAAACCGATCATGACGATATTAAAGGCTACAGGTAATAGGGAACCTGCCCAAGCCAAACCGCCCATTGATGCAAACATAATCGCAAATCCGGCAATCACTTTCATCAAAACGTGACCGGCAACCATATTTGCAAATAAACGAACAGATAGAGTGACTGGACGACTGATAAAGGAAACCAACTCAATCAAAACCACAAGCCACAAGAGCCAACCCGGAACCCCCGGAGGCACAAACAAATGAAAGAAATGGGCGCCGTGACGGATAATGCCCACAATCAATACAATAAAGAAAACTAATAAAGCCAGAGCAGCTGTAACGGCTAAATGACTGGTATAAGTAAAAGAGTAGGGAACCATACCCAGCATATTTCCGACAATGACAACCATAAATAGGGTAAAGATCAGCGGAAAATATTCTTTTCCCTTTTGACCAATATTGTCAGTAATCAAGTTCTCAACAAAACCGTAAATCTCTTCACCAACTAGTTGAATACGACCAGGTACCAAAGATTTGCGACTGGACGCAACACCGAGAAGTATCAAAGAGCAAATCGCTCCTATAACCATCCAGAGCGAGGAGTTTGTAAAAGATAAATCTATCCCGCCAGGCATCCATTGGAGAATAGGGGATATTTGAAACTGATGCATCGGATCATGAGTGGCCAAGGTTTAAGTCCTCTTTGGTCAAGCTATTTCAGTTTGTTCCGTTTTCTTCGAAATTCGCGCTTTGTTTAGCCTGTTTTTGATCATCTTGCAACCGTTTTGAATCAAGTGGGGTTGCGATATTTTGGCTCGATTTATAAATAGCCCAAAAACCCGCCAAAACACCAAGAAAAGCAAGGGTTATAAAGAAAAACGGACCTGTTCCTGCCAGATAATCAATCCCGATACCGATCCCTCCACAAACAATTGGAGTTGCGATAAGCTCGTAAGCTCGTCCCAAGTCACTCTTTTCTTGGTGATCTTCTGACTTTTTCGATTCGGAATCACGCCCTAACTCCTTTTTTAGGTCTTCGAGGCGGTCTTGAATATTTTTTATTGGTTCGGTCATTATTTTTCTTGAATTTATATATATAAATATGATCTTCTATATATATGCATATGACTTATCATTTCATTACAAAAGCCATAGCACCGGTAGTACTAGCGATTACTGAAGCCCTCTGCCCATATGCAATTGGTGAGGTTACAGAACTCGTCCTACCAGAACAAGCTCCCATTGTACAGATGGCTAAAAATCCTCATGACAATGAAAATGCTTCGCTTTGCTATGAGTTTTATAAAAAACGACTTCAGGATGCCTGCACACGCGTTACTGTCGGCTCCAACAACATAATGGTGGCAACAGGAGAAATAGCAACTCCCTTAAATCTTAGTAAAGCCACATACAAACCCCCAGATTTTTATTTTCAAACATAGAAGAACTTAAAAAAATTATTACCAACGGCACCTGCATGCAAATGCAGCAGAGGAAATGTGTACCTAAAAATCAAAAAACAAAAAAAGGTACAAGGAAATGAGTACATATAAATTTAAGGATTGGGCTGTATTTGGAGTAAAATCATTAGCAACAGCAGCAATTGTTTCAATATCACTCACTATAGCGAGTCCATGGATGCTAATTCCCGCAGGAATTATTACAGCAGCAGATCTAATTGCAAAATTAAGGAAAAAAAGTCTCTCAAAATCTATGCTATCGGAGCATGAAAAGGTTTACACATATTCGCCAAAACTAGATGAAATATTTAAAGAATTGGCAGAAAAAACTGGTTACAAAGTAGAAGAGGTCGGTTTATCAGATTTCTGCATTGACAGAGAAAAATACAAAAAATCCAATCGAAAAAGAATATTTGAAGAAACTCAACAAGAACTAAGCAAATTACAACATTCATTTAATGCAGGCGCCAATTCACTTGGCTCACCTTCTGTCATGATTACAAAAAACCTTTTAAGAGTACTAAATGATGAAGAAGAAAAGGCTGTTTTGGCTCATGAATTCGCTCATATAAAAGCAAATGACTCAAAAGTTGCAATGCTACATCATGTGCCTGAAATATTTTCAGCGACGGCCAATATAATGACGACATGTCTTAGCCTAACCACTATAGGAATAACCGGAGCATTATCTGCTTACTTGGGAGGAAGTTTGTTTTCAAAAATAATCACGAAGATACAAGACAAAGAAGGTCTTCTTAAAAATGATTACCCATTGCCATCAATGGAAGCTGCACAACAAAAATATGATTTGGAGAAAAACTCAAAAGCTCTTACTTGGGCCTCAATACTGGCGGGCCTTGCTGTACAAAACCATCTAGCAGCAATACTCATAGCAACAACAGCTTCTCTCGAAGGTCTAGCAATCCTCACGACAGCAATTTTTAACCGCTCAAAAGAATATCGTGCTGATAGAGTTGCCATCGAACTTGGAGCTAATCCATTAGCTTTAATGACCGCACTAAAAAAAATGGATTTATATGCTGGACAAAATCAAATTAAGCCTACAGAAAAAAGAGAATTTTCACTGACAGGCATGTGGAGGAAATTGACATCCTCTCACCCCACGACAGAAAAGCGCATAAAACGACTTGCTGATATAGCAATGGAAAGGGGGTTCAATAAAAATATAGTAGCCAAAGTAGTGGATTTTACACCGACAAAACCAAGCTCAAATGACATGCCGCTTGATGGATTTATCAGAACTGCAATTAGTCTTTAGAAATTTAGAAGTAAAACAGCGGATTATTCCGCTGCATCCAAGAAGTCAAGTTCGCCCTGAAGGTCAACAGAGACCAACTGAGAAACGCCACGCTCGGACATTGTAACACCGTAGAGGCGATCCATACGAGCCATTGTCAAGCGATGGTGAGTAATAATAATAAAGCGTGTTCTACACTTTTGAACAATTTCTTCAAGCATCGTACAAACACGATCCACGTTGGCATCATCCAAAGGCGCGTCAATCTCGTCAAGAACGCATATAGGAGCGGGGTTCGTCAAGAACATCGCAAAAATCAATGCAGTGGACGCCATGGTCTTCTCTCCACCAGAAAGAAGAGAAAGAGACTGCAATGATTTGCCCGGAGGCTGCGCAAAAATTTCCAGCGACGCTTCCAACGGATCATCCGAGTCAACAAACGCCAAGTGGGCAGTTCCACCACCAAATAGGCGGGTGAATAGAGTCTGAAAATGTCCATTCACCGTATCAAATGCTTGCTGTAAACGCTCACGTGCTTCCTTGTTAAGCTTATGAATTCCACCACGCAATTCTTCAATCGCTTGAGTAAGATCTGCGCGCTCTTGAGATAGTTTGGCAAGTTGCTGTTCGACCTCTTGCGCCTCGACATCCGCACGCAAGTTTACAGGGCCCATTCCATCACGCTCACGGATCAAACGATCTCGTTTCCCGCGAATTTTATCAATAGGCTCTGAATTAAGTTTTTCCAAATCCATCTCGGAGCTTTCCCACAACTCATCAGGAGTCATAGAGAACTGATCTTCGATAGACTGGCGGATAATCTCGATAGAACCACTTGCAGCTTCCATAGTAGCCTGAGCCTTGGCACGCGCTTCACGCGTCTCCATCAAAAGACCTTCGGCAAGCTTCAATTCATGATTGGTTTCTGCTAAAGTTTTTTCTGCCATCGCCAAAGCATCGGATGCTTCGTTTTTGGCATTCTCCATGGTTTTTAGATTATCCAACAAAGCCAAACGCTGTTGCGTAATTTCTTCAGGACGAGAAGAAATGCTGTCCATCTTCTCTTTCAAAGCAGCTTCACGCTCTTCTAACTGTTTCAATCGGTCTTTGGCACGAATAACACGATTGCTTAGGCTAATGCGTTCATCAGAGATTGCTCTCAAGCGTGCTTCACGACGACGAACACCCTGTTGAAAGACTTCCAAAGCAGCAGAGGCTTCACTCAAAGCAGCCTGAGCCGCCGCCAAAGCAAGTTTGCGTTGTTCAACCTCAAGATTTTGCTTTGCCAAAGATTCATCATCAAAAGATTGCAAAGATGTTTGGTGAGAAAAGACTGCCGCTTCCAAGCGTTCTATATCTTCATTCGCAATGCTTAAAGCTTCTTCTTGCTTTGCAATCTCGGATTCCATGCTGGCGCGTTTTTCAATGGCTCGCTGCAATTCTGTGCGTTTATTGGCCAGATTGCGATCAGCCGCACGAGCCTCTTGCTCTGCAATTTGAACCGATTGGCGATTTTCCTGAACAGATGTCTGAGCAAGGCGTAAAGCCTCTTCTGCCTTAGAGAAAGCAGACTGGGCTTGAGGAAGTTCGGATTGTAATTCCTCTAGTCTGTTTTTATTTTTCAACCGAATAGCATTGCGATCCATAGCCTTTGCACGAATGCGCAAACCGTCCCAACGCCAATAAGCACCTTCTTTGGAAACCAAAGATTGGCCGGGCTTCAACTGGGGAGCAGCAGATTCACCCTGTTCATCATTCTCGACATAACCAATAAATGCAAGAGCGGTGGAAAGAGCCTCAGGAGCTTTAATATGAGGACGTAAAGCTTGAACCCCAACAGGGAATAACGGAATGTCGACGGCAGATGAACCAGACCAAAAAGCTGGAGCATCAGCTTCGGTGGACGCCATAATTGTATCGCCAAGAGCTTTGGAAAGCGCAGCTTCAAAACCTTCATCCGCTTTAACTTCTTCCAAAACAGGACGGAATCCTGATTGGGACTCGGACTTTAAAACACTCTCAAGAGCATTAACCTCAGTCTGAATTTTAGACTGGGCCTCACGTGCGGTTTGTTGAGCTGCACGAGCCTCTTCCAAAATATGCTGTGATTTATCCAATGCCTCGCGGGAAGCAGCCTCAACATCTCTTTTTGAAACGAGATCAGCCTCCATAGACTCAATATCTGAAGTAATACCTTCTATAGGAGTTGCAGCTTCTTGCTGTGCGCGTTTGGCAGCAATTTGCTCCCGCAAACTTTCAACACGATTTTTAACTGCATTTAGGCGATTTTCATCTTGAGCCATTTGTGAATCAAGAGAGGCTCTAGTAGCCTTAAGGCTAGCAGCTTGTTCCAAAGTTGCCTGATAATTTTCCTGAATGCGCATAACATCCAGTTCTTTTTCACCACGTTCATTGGTTAGCCGCGTAATCTCTTCTTCGGTATTGGATTGCGCCTGAAGTTCTTTTTCTTCAAGTTCCAGTCTTTCAAGAGTAGAAGAGCTTTCCTGAGAAGATTGTTCCTCATGGGCGCGGTCATTCG
>ERZ795048.3594-NODE-3594-length-11418-cov-6.141688_pt1 | contig 11418 bp, 14 predicted proteins | sample MGYA00375132_ERZ795048 | MGnify/ENA primary metagenome ERZ795048 (study PRJEB30177, sample SAMN05720225) | activated sludge metagenome | isolation source: Anaerobic digester | place: Hong Kong | collected 2014-12-17 ...
TACGAACTTATCGTCCAAAACGCTGCACGTGAGCATAAACGAGGGAATATCCCTCGAGATGCTTATGCAGCAGTCAAATCAGAAGCTCTGCAGACCTATTATGAATCAGGGATCGGTAAGTGGTTGCGGGACCCTCCAACTCCGGAAGAACGCAAGGAGGCGAGAATTACTTCCTGCCTACATACTATCAATCGAATCCGTGTATCTGAGGACCTTTCACCCATGACCGTGGATGAATTTAAGCGCTCGATCCTGTCCGGAGGAACTCAATAATGGTTGCGTTTGTAGGTCTGGACGACCCGATCGAGATATCCCTCTCAGGAACTGCACAGTCCTTTATAGATTACGACCTGGATTCGTACATCGCCGGTCTCCCTGCTGACGTAACTGGTGTACAACTTAGGCTAATAAACACCGCCTCTAGCACGTGGTCTATGTTTGGTCTCCGCAAAAACGGATCTTCGGATTCTCGAGGTAACGATCTAGCCCCGTATGATCATACCGAAGCCGCTATAGGAGTTGATTCAAACAAAATATTCGAGTTGTGGCTTGAACACCCTTCGTACTACGATGTGTTCATTATCGGCTACTACTGCAGTGATGCAGTGTTTTTCACAAATGGCATCTCAAAGATCTACGGTATTGGTGGCTGGGCAGACGTCTCTATCGCTGGTGATACTGGCGCCGATACTGCAATTGGCGTGATCCTGGAGCTCTGCAATAACTATAGTGGTCCATTTGGTGTCGGGTTCAGAAAAAATGGTTCCACCGACAACCGTACTGGTGGCGTCCATGAGTATGACTCACGCACAGCCATAGTTGGTGTGGATGCCTCTGAAATCTATGAGCAGTATGTATCGAATGAGGGCTTGTATATTTATGTCTCAGGATATATAAAAGATGGTATGATATTCAACACGAATGCCACCAATTATACGCCTGGGACATACGGCAGTTATGTGGATCTAAGCCCATTACCACCTGGTGCCGAATCAGCGGTATTTGAGGTTGGTTCAACAACATTCAAAGCAGTGAACTTTAGGCGTAAAGGGTCGTCGTTTGATAAATACTACGACCAAGAGCATAACTGGTTCTTTGTTCCGTCGAATGTAAGCCGAATCTGTCAGGCGAAACTAATTGATTCAGGTGCACCAATATACCTTGTTGGATACACTGTGTCTCCTGTTGATGAATCGGCCAGTTGTTCTCCCTTGATGTGGTGATCAATCCTCTCCACCATGATTGGGTGGAGTGAAATCCACCCAACTAACTCATTTCTTCTTTGATCTCTTCACAGGCAGCCACGAAAATCTCAGACGTTTCTGCAAATGCTCTCGAAATGATCTGGTTATAGTTTATCAGCTTCCTGAGTTCTCCCCAGTTCACCATCACCAGTTCTTCATCAGCAATCTCGTCAAGCTGCTGCAAATCCTCGTCCAGGAGTTCCATAGGCCAGACATGTACTTGCCTCAGCACCGGGTCTCCTGAGCCCTCCACTCCGCTCATCAATCTTGCACCTCACTTTATCCAGCGTAGTTTGGGCTTTATTATATCTGCGGATCTGTGCCCTCATGTAACCCAAGTCTCTCCAATAGAAGTGGGCAGACTTAGATGTCACGGAAAGTAAACCTGGATCCAAATCTAAATCAACAGCCATCCTCGCAATGATCCTAGCGATCCCGATCATGTTGAGTTTCCATGCTCGGACCATGTCGTGAGATCTGAAGTCAGCATATCCTTCTACTCGGCCACCCCTTACCAGGAATTGGAGCTCCCTCATACAAGGCCGACTCTCAGATCTCAAATCAATGCTAGGTATTGCGAAAGTCATTGTAGCTCTGCGGGAATAGGGGTCTGATTTGAGTTCTTTAAGGCACTCAACATATTGATTTATCGGTGGTTCTGCTTGCCAAGGTGATCTCCAAGCAAACCCACGATTTCCGTAAGTGTATATGAATCCCATCTGGTTAGGATTCTGCATTTGATTGGCATAATCCTCGATTTGTCTGGGATTCCAGTCCCCTATACGCCAATAATCCACATACGGATTATCTATGATCGCTGTCAGCCGTCTTAACTCTCCTACCTTAGTCCCCCAACTATCAATATAGACTTGCGGAGTACTGGTGCTCAGTGCAATAAATATCTTTTGCTCAGCTTCATTCAATGTTTCTGCTCGGATCACATGACCCACCAATGGGACAGCCGGATTTACTCTAACACCCCCAATTGTTTCTTTTTATACATTTAATATGCAAATACTATTATATACTTTGAAATATATTCCCTTATCTGGTGATCTGCATGAACGAGCTTTATCTCATCGCTATAGTCGGTGCAGTCCTTGTCATCGCAGTGATGATCTACATCGTCTACGGTGGTAAGCTGCGCAAGACTGGTGCAGACCGCATCATAATTGAGCTGCTCATGATCCTGGGCACCAGCCTGGACAAGATCGACCAGAAGAAGTTCGCCAAAGAGGTGAACGAAGTCGTGGTCGCAATCCGGGTAAGTCCTATGTCTACGATCGATGAGCTCTATGATGTCGTCGCAATGCTCCGGGATGCTCTCGATGACGAAACTCTGGCCCAGATCGACCAGAAGATCGATGAGCTCTATGAGACCGGTGTGGTCCAGGATGCCTTCTGAGCAGGGAAGAGATGACCTTGAGGTCGCTCAGGACCTCAACCTCTTCCTTGCTCGGGCTGACCCATCCATCACTACCAGTGATTACGTAATCCCAATCCTATTCGACGAAATAAGGCACCTGCAAGGTCGAGTGAGTGACCTGGAGGCTTTCGTCGAGCGGATGAAGGGTATGAAGAGCGTCTGTGGTGCTCTAATCCTCATCATAATCGGATGGATAGTTCAGACTGTCCTATCCCACTGGTTCGCATCCAAGCCTTAACTGTTCTTCACGACAGGTATGTCCGGATAAGTCCGTGTCGAGACGTACCTCTCATTCAATTTTTGCCCCATTGCCCAGATCTCTGACGACGTGTTGTACAGAGTCCCTGCTGAGTAGTAGAAGTCTCGATCACTCCGTGGCATGACCACCGTTCCCAAAGTAGTCCCCATCGACCCACAAGGCTCAATTGCGATCCATGTATCTGGGTCTTCAGTCCACTTTGCCATCACCCAAACATGATTGTGGTAATGGTTGTGGGCGATGTATGCATCGATACCCAGATCTGTGACCATCACATACCAGGCACAAGCTGCAACAGAGTTGCACATAAACTCTGGCACCATCCAGGGCTTTTCATACCGGAGCTGATCCAGTAAGTATTGGATCAGAAGGTACGGAGCTTCTTCTTCACAAGGGGTCAGCCCGTTGAAGACGATTCCTGGACCGTATACCTCTTCGCAGGCAAGGTAGGTGGGATCCCAGAACCACTCCCTTACTCGCTCAGCCTCAGCTATGACTTCGTCATATTCATTGCCCCAATATGCTGGGCAAATTCCAGGGCCTCGTCCAGCCGTGTACTCGTACACGTACCGCTGTCCATCTACGATTCCACTCACCATAACAGTGAGGAGCACCACACTACAGATCATAGCAGCCCGATCCATTTTCAGCTTATACCTTCCTTATTTTTGCTTTATACCAGTCTCCAACTCGAATTTCGTCCACGTATGCTGATTTTATCCTAACTGCATACCTTGACGTAATCGTCCCTCTGTACGACCACCCCTCGTCGGGATGGTCCTCATCATACAATGTTACCTCCACGACAACTCCTGGTTTTACCCAGGGGTCTCTGTATTCGGTTGGTATGTGAATCCCTTGGATCGACGGTGCTACGCGAACCTTTGGGATAGTCAGTTCTTCAGGTTCCATGCAATACATACTTGGTGCAGATATTATTTAAACTTTATGCCTATCTTAATCATTATCTATTTATACATTAAGCATATATGATACACATATGATTCAGATATTTGTATCGACCAACGAAGAAGCGACATCCCTTAGACCGGATGATCTGCGCGATGCGCTAAGTATCGCCAGAGCTCAATTCGATGAGAAGGACTTCGCAGACCCAGTTCTAGGAACTGTAGATTGCGATGTCATGTTTGTGAATGAAGACGGCAGGATGTTCGGTGTAGAAGTAAAGAAGCGAGAAGACTATATTGGGAGCATCAAAGATGGCCATCTCGGGAAGCAGCTCGTGCCACTAATAGAGCGACAGATTCCTTGTAGGATCGCAGTTCTCTGCAGCCTGGACGAGCTTCCCAAGGGATTCTCTTACGTCAACATCCACGGTCGTCGATCTCGATCTGATCGTCAGATGGATGAAAACCAGGAGAGGGGTTTCGCCTCGGCTGCCATCGCAGCTGGTGTATCGGTGGAGTTCTACTCCCAGGACGGGATCAAGTCATTCATCCGTATTCTTGATACCGTTAAAGGCTGGTTCTGTAATGACCCTGAGAATCTCGTCGCCTGGATGCCTAAGCCCACAAGACATTCGTTGAGGGCCCTCGCGATGCTAACTTGCTCGCAAGGTATCGGTCCCGCCAGAGCCAGAGGGATTCTAGATTTTTATGGATCGATCCATAATCTCTGTAATGCGCTCTCACAGAATCCTCATCAATTAAAGTCCTTAAAAATAAATGGACGAAAATTGGGTGAGAAGGCGGCACAGAACCTGTTGGATACTCTTGGAGTTCCTGCAGAATAGTTCTATGAGTACTGTTTTGTCATGATTGATTATCGTGACTAGAAAATTATCGCGTCTGCGTCATAGATATATAGGCTAGACACAGACCTATAAATTCCTCAGATTGGCTGAACCCCCTTCTGCTCAGCAGTCTGGGTGAGATCTACTCTAAACATCGATAACAAACCCAGTACGTGATATAAATGGTTGAAGAACAGGTTGCACCAAGAATTTACCTACCACCGTGTTTGCATACAGGCATGAGAACCTCCCCCTCTGACCGAGAGGGTTGGCTCCATTCCGTCGTATCATATCTGCACGAGCAGAATCCTAATGCATTTGCTGGACCTTTCCGGGAGGATTCTAGGGCTGCCCTTCTCATCCTCCGGTGGGCTTCGAATGCAGGACTCGATCTCGATTACTCTGAGCTTGCAGAGTTCGTTTCACGATTCAATTCCAGTCAGCATCATACTCTTTCATGCTCAACGCTGCGACAGGTGTTTGGTGCAGCATCTTGCAACCGAGTGACCTGTGCCAGGAGGCTTCCCTGGTACTATATGAGAGGTAGAAAAATATCCTACAAGGCGATCGCTGCCGATATCTTAACCGATTTCCATGTCGCCACTATCGGTAGGATCCCATTCATCTACCAGGATGGGGTGTACACCTCAGGTCTTGAGGTGCTGGACAAGATAATCCGAGAACGGCTCTTGAGCGAGAGTAACTCCGGTACAGTCAACAGCGTCATGGATGAGATCCGGAGCATCACCAGAGTGGATCCAAATGACTTCGATTCGGATCCCGATATCATCAACCTTGAGAACGGCCTCTACCATATCAGCACCGGGATACTTACTGAGCACACGCCATCGTACCTCTCCAGGATCCAGCACCCAATCACTTTCGACCCTGCTGCTACTTGCCCCCTGACGATCAAATTCCTGTCAGATATCATAACTCAGCCCGCAGATCAGACTGCATTCCTGGAGTTCAATGGATACATCTTCTATCGAGGGAAACCCTTCCCTCACGTGCTCGCATTGGTAGGCAGTGGCGAGAACGGGAAGAGCAAGGCTCTGGAGTGGGCTGAGCGGATCATTGGGGCTCCTAACGTGTGCCACGTTGACCTCCAGTCCTTCTCCACGGACAAGTTCGCAACCAGCAGCCTCGATGGGAAATGCGTCGACATCATGTACGACTTGCCTCAGACGCCCTTGACCGAGTCAGGGCCCTTCAAGACTATCACTGGGGATGCTACCATAAGCATTGAGCCAAAATATTGTCCTCGATACGACATAGAGAACCAGATCAAGTTGCTCATTGCTGCAAACATCCTGCCACCGGCCCCAGATGCTACGCCGGCGTTCTACAGGCGTTGGAGGATCATTATCTGTGATCGTCAGTTCAAACCCGAGGAGATCGATCCGTTCATCCTCGAGAAGATAGATACGGCCCAGGAGAGGTCTGGGTACTTCAACCTGTGCATGAGACATCTCCGTAATTACCTCGAAAGAGGGAAATTAACCGGTCAACTGTCCTTCGATGAGACCAGGACTCTTTATGACAGTTTGTCTAACCCCTACCAGTCGTTCATCGATGAATGCGTCGAAGAGGCTGAAGAGACTGACTCCCATGGGTTTGTGACTGAAAAGGACCTGTACGAGGCCTTCGAAGCGTTCTGTAAGAGCAATCGCTTGATGCCTACAGGCAAGATCAAGTTCAATAGGTACATCCGGAACGAGTCTGCATTGAAAATCACATCATTCCGGCCAAAAGTTGGGGGCAAGCAGCCCAAGGCGTGGAAGGGGATCACCCTTCGACAGGAGTCTCCAGACTACACAGCTTAATCGCTGTGTAGTTCAATATTATCTTTTCAATTTCTTATTTTTTTGTAATAAACAATTATATATATCTGCCTAACTTAATACGGTTATCATGGACTCCAAAGACGTCCATATCTATGAGGAGATCATAACCCTACTGCCACAGATCGGCGTTCAGCCGGATGTGGCTAAGGTTATTGTTTGTCTCCTGCAAAAGTCTGCTGTAACTGTGAAGTCCATCTCTAAGCACACTGAGATATCCGTGCCTCGTGTGCGAGAGATTCTATCGGACTTCCAAAAGCTCTCTTGGGTAAATGTGACTCAGGGAGACAGTGCGCGGGGTGGTCCAGCCGTCAACGTTTACACGCTGGCTGTGCCATTTACCACGATTGTAGAGTCTGTAGAAAAAGAGGTGCTCCGCCAACAGGCGGAGTATCAGGCGGCTGTTGACTACTTAAGAAGTCACAGCCGGAGCACGTAAATCAACATCGCAGCCATCCGCTGCTTCACCACCATCTTGCACCGTCTCTGTCGGACCCTCCAAAGACTGCTCTGGTTTCTCCAGCTGCTTCCCCTGACGTCGGAGGACGTACTCTTTTGCATTATCCAGCAGAGGGATCAGCTCATCAGGAGTTTTTCCGTACACCGACTTTGCCTTGACAGTGTCTACAGTCGGGTCGTTTCTTGAAGCCAGGATCGCGTCTGCAAGTCCCTCAGATGCTTCAACGATTACGTCGATCACATCAGCCATCTCGACGGGGACTATGGCTTCTACCGATACCATCATCGTTGCATCCTCACCCTCGCCTAGGACCCGAGGCCTGCCTACAACAATTGCGTTGAAGGGGGGGTGTGGTAGGCGCTTGATCATTTCCACAGCAGCGTTCTGTGAATCGAATAGGGTGTTCGCTGTGAGGGCTACACCAGCCATGGGGCCTGCGAGTCTTAGAGACCACTTGTCATAGTTTCCCCGTTCCGATGATTCTGTGGTTTTGTACATCTCCGTCACAGCACCGGCCAGCAGTACCCTGGATGCTCTTCGACCTGATGGTAGCAGCACGAACCATGGAGCCCATTCATCGTCATCGTCCTTGAAGGCGTGAAGTGCCTGGTTCAGTTCTGCGGGTAAAACTCGAACTGCCTGAACCGGCATCCTAAAGGTCTTATTCTCTGCCATGACTCTCACACCCCCACCAGGACTGCTTTCTTAACCTCAATCACTTTTGCTGCACCTTCGATATGATCAAATTCGATCTCCTTCACTATGATTGTAGTCTTATCCGGACAGAACCCTGTGACACTGAGTCCTCGCCCAATCAGCGCTGTCTCGAGCATCTCCCGGACTAAGCCTACGTTCAAGGACTCTACGACCTGGGCCCTGATCTGATCCACTGACATGCCCAGGACTTTCTCGACAACCTCGGTCCCTGCCACCAGGTTGAGCACAGCATCATTCGTGTCGAAGAATGCCATCAGTCTCACCGCTGAAACGCCTTCGACCTTACCGTGGGTCTGGCAGGTGTTGTTGTCCAGGAGGCGGTTGCACTCAGGACATCTCTTGATAACCTTTGAACCGTCCTTGACCTTGGTTATCCTTCCCACGATCGTCGCCGTGTTGTCGCTTACCTCGACTTCTACATCAACAGGAGCGATCTTTGAGGTCTTGTTCACGTTGATCGAGATTCTACCCTGGAACTCGTTTGTTACGATGTTCTCGAACTTGTAGACTCCATCCTTCTCAACTGGAGAGTCCAATCCAGCCTTCTTGAAGATCGTGAACTTGATTCGACCAGTCTCGTCTCCAATGAGGCCGGTCTGGTCAATAGCCTCGGACGTGGGATCCCAGAGCTCTACTACCTTGACAGTGACGGTAGCCCATTTTCCTCCAGTATCCAGTTCAGAGATCTTCATCTCGGGAGAGTTACCTTTTGAAAACGTGAACCCTGTTTTCTTGATTTTCTTCCCGTTCTGGCTTCTGAAGTAGTTGGCGACGCTCCCTATTGTTTCGTCGATGGGTACGCCGAATGTGTCGACTAAGAGATTAGTCCTCTTTTGGATCTCGTCGATATCAGGGGTAACTCCCTCGGCGCTCAGAATTTCGACGATCTTCTGGACTGCTTGCGTTTTATCCATTTTCAGTACCCTCTCAGTTTTCCCTCCTGGACGGAGGTAACGCTGGTGGCAGGACTCGAACCTACATGGCAGTCTCCCGCCCACGGTTTTCAAGACCGTTGCCCTATCCAATTAGGCGACACCAGCACAATAGGAGGATTAGGTAGGGCGGGGGAGCCCTACCCTCACCAGGAAATGTTGGCCAAAGAACTGTCCCACTCCTTTCGGAGGATTGTTGCTGCTAAATAGCAGCCATTGGGGTTGAGCGGATTTGAACCGCTGACCCCCTGGTCCCAAACCAGGGATCCCACCCCTGGACCACAACCCCACAAGCGAGCCAAATCACGGAATGTTGGATCACCTCCCTTGGCTCGCCTGGACTGAGCAACTTCCATAGTAGCTACAATTCAGTGCATTGGGCTCCTGCGCCTACTTTGTCCCATCAGTTCATCCTTTTCAGCGCAGTCTAACACCCAATAGCCCCGAGCGGATTCGAACCGCCGTCGACGGATCCAAAGTCCGTTGTGATTGTCCACCTACACTACGGGGCTGCAGTTCTGAGAGGAGGTGCCCCCTCAGAACACTGGGTTCTTCGATTCGATAGTAATCAGCTGGTTCGCTATGGAGGTGTACACGTTCCGAGCGAACTCCCCAGGGAGAATGATCGTAGTGACTTGTTCTCCCTGCCCCATGTCCAGCTGGATGGCTGTGGCATAAGGTATGTCTGGCTCTGGGCCCCACTCCCAGCCAGCCTCAACGAGGTTCTTTAAGTTCTCAAGGTCTTTGACCTTGACAAGACCTAGGACTTCGAACACCCCAGGCCGTACAGGCTCGATGTCAGTTACAACCCCACCAACGTAACTGATCGCATCCAGGGCGGCGTCGATCTCACCTACACCAGTGATCGCAAGCGTTGCTTCATATCCCTCAGAGGACTCCGTCTCATAGCATCTCAGTATCCGCCTAATCATTTTCTTCCCCACACCCCTCTATGAACACATGCCGGGGTGGATAGAGGGAGGGAGACTCCACCCCGGTTTTATTTTTGGTTGAATCCACGGCGGACGAGGACACCGTGGTGCTAGACCATCGTTATTCGCTCACACCTACTTCGCCCGAGCCCCCTCCGATGGGGGATATCTCAGGTTAATGTCTTGTTACTCTATCCCATGCTCGTCTCTCAGCTCTTCTGCGCATCTTTGCCACTTCTTTTTGCGCATAATCTGGCTGCCGGGTTCGAACCGGCTATTCGCCCCGAGAGGCGCCCCTTCTGCCAGCACTATATGTCACCATCTCAGGTGGCCGGGCATGGAGGAATGGAGCAGACGATTAATCCCGGCCACCTAAATTTAAAAGGTCGACGATCTGTGGCAGTTTCGACGGTTTTTTGGTGACGGACGTGACGCCGAAAGGTGCTCGGCGTACAATATATACGTAGTTGTTTACTATATATATAGCTTATGCTTATTGAGAAAATAAATAATCCGTAAGGTTTAATAACTATACCTTGCATAATGGAAGGTGGAAAACATATACTGGAAATCGATGAGTGTCGGCGGTGTAAATTAAGCCAGAACTCAGGCGAGTAAGGAGTTGTCCGCGATGGTTGAAATTAAGTCGTTACAAGTCAGTCAGGAGCTATACGATTGGTTGGCCGGGAGATCTAGTGGATACGGTCTACCTGAGGACGATGCCGTCTCCATTGAAATAGTCGCAATCCTGGATGAGGTTCGGATGGGGCTGAATAATCCCGTAGCAGCTGCCGCACATCATAGGTCAACAGGAGTTAAGCACGCTATTGGGATGTTCATTGACCTATATGTCGTCCAGGATGAGGAGGCGTTTGTGTCCAAGGATGAGTTGTACGAGCGGTTCCAGGATTTCTGTCGACGGACTGGCCAAGGGGTGAATCTGAGCAAGAAATCATTCTACCGCTTCCTCTACCCCATCCTGGAGGAGAAGAAGGTACCCTATACAGACTATCACCCCTCTATCAAAGGTAAGAGGGTGACTTGTTTGCGAGGGTTCCAGGTAAAGCGGCTATAGGTGCAGAGGAGAATCTGCACCATCCCATACTGTTAATTTTAGTGTTATTTGCTTTAGGGCCACATAATTAACAACGAAATATTTATCAGAGATCAAGACAGCCCTCCGTCAGAGGAGATTAAGAGGTCAAAAAGAGGGATGGTTGTGGAAGCGACTTATCGTAACAGCGGCAAAATAGGGCTAATTAGTCTAATTCTATTTGGAATAGTGTTATTGTTTTCATTCAGAGACAGCCCATTGTACCAGCTTTGGGATACGCCTATAATTTATTTAATAATCATAATATTATTAACTGGTATTATTTTTTTTATAAAATCTGTGCTTTTATTAGTAGAAGCAAAACCAATAAATCGCACCGCAAACATGGGCAAGGTCGAATGGGCTTTGAATTGCGGGAAAAAAGTCGCAGTTGGCTTAGCCCTTATTTGCATAGGAAAAATTATGATTTTTTATGGAGATCCGTTATATTTTTATTTTGGCTGGGAATTTGATGAAATTGGAAGTATACTCATTTTTATTGCATGGATAATTAATATTATTTCGGCTTCAATTTTCTTATCTGGCTTACGTGTAGTGTCTTGGCTAAAAATATGGGCGGCTTCTATAATCCTTATTGTTGTAGGGTTTTCATTGCCTGCACTCTACATCATTGGGACTTGGACAGGTATACTATTGGTTATGGCAGGACTGTTCCTGGCTTTATTCGCCACTGGCACAATGCTTTCTATGACACAGGAATCGGTTGCCATCTCACGTATACGGAACGCTGTTGCTCT
>ERZ795048.3595-NODE-3595-length-11416-cov-4.248746_pt1 | contig 11416 bp, 9 predicted proteins | sample MGYA00375132_ERZ795048 | MGnify/ENA primary metagenome ERZ795048 (study PRJEB30177, sample SAMN05720225) | activated sludge metagenome | isolation source: Anaerobic digester | place: Hong Kong | collected 2014-12-17 ...
ACCTATAATAACCAGCCCACATCGCTCACCTTGAGCGGCATCCATTTGTCAGAGCATGCTGTTGGATCTCCTGAAGACCCGACCTCCTGGATCTCATTGGGGGAATTTAAGTTTGGCGATATGGCAAATGATAACCCGGTGACCATGGATGTGGCCACGATTGACGATGTTCCATCCGCATATATCAACATTCCCATGACAGGAAACGTGCGGATCGAAGGTGTTGAGTTCGGCGGCAACAATTTCGGGCCGTGCGCCATAGACGGGATCAAGGTCCATTATCTCGGCATTCAGCTTTCCGGGGACTAGCATAGCAGTGTTTTCTTGAAAGAGGTGGCAGCGTGGAAGTTCTCGCAAGTTTTCTCATAATCGTAGCGTTTATCGCTACACTTCACCCGCTCCAGGGGATCCCGGACAACGAATTGACCATAGTTACCGATATTCCGGGCATAGAACTGGCACAAAAATATCATGTCAAGCCGTTTTCGCAATTCAAGGACGAAAACATCGTGAAACAGGAATATGACTACAGCTGCGGTTCTGCTGCATTGGCAACCCTGCTCAATTATTACCTTGGTGAAGATTTCACGGAGCAGCAGGTAATACAGGGCATGATGAGATATGGCAACACTGCACAGATAGAGCAGCGCAGGGCGTTCTCTCTGCTGGATATGAAACGGTTTGTCAGTGTATTGGGGTATACAGGCGCCGGGTATACTGCAGAACTCGATGACCTCAAAGGCCTCGATGCACCCTGCATAGTCCCCATAGAATTATCCGGGTACAAGCATTTCGTTGTTTATCGGGGGATATATGGTGATCATATTTTTGTCGCAGATCCGTATATGGGCAACATCAGTTTCACGATATCTGACTTTAAAACAATGTGGTACCAGAACATCCTTTTTCTGGTAACTGATAGAGGCTACTCTATAGATGCCTTGCAACTGAAGGAGGAGGATCTCAGGATAGTTAACATCAAGACGATACGAGATATGGTTCCAGCAGATATTCCTTCAACGATTATTGTTGATGAACATAAGTTCAAAGAATCATATGGAAAATATCAGTTCAAAAATGTTAATGTTCGGTGAGGAGTCAATGGCAAAATTGCTAATATATTGTCGTCCCCACGAAGGGGGAACCCAGAAGTCTCTGTAATTACTGGAATTCCCCCTTCAGGGACAAGATCGCATTCGCGGGAATGACAAAATGACAAATTGGGTGCAGCACCGAGTTTTGCAAGTACCTATAGTGTTATTTATTAAGTTTTGATTGAATAAGACAGCAGCAGGAGGAAGCAATACGTGAAAAAGTCGTTCATGTATTTTTTTATAGTACTGTGTTTTTGTTTTTCTTATGAAACTGCCTATGCTCAGGAAGAAAATAATGAAAATCAGGAACTGGTAAACAAGATAGAAGAACTGGAAAAACGGTTAAACGAACTCACCGAGGAGAGTCGCGCCAGGAGAAAGCTGCAGATCACTGAGGAGGAGAAACAGGAAAAGGATAAGGAAGTACTCGAGGCAGTGAGCAGAGAATATACCCTTGATCCTAAGCATTCATTTTCGCTCGATTATACCTTGAGCTACGGGTACACTCCGTCTGAGAGGATAACGAATCAATTAATCATTGATCGAACTTCAGACCATACAATCGAGCATACGATTTCCACTTCATACAGTGTGCTCGACAATATGGCCATATCTTCAAGATTTCCTTTTGTTTACCGCTATAATGAACTGGGCACGGACGAGGAGCTGGATGAAACGGATATTGGCGATATCTCTTTGGGTTTAGCGGTGCAGCCCTTTAAGTCATCGGCTGGAAAGGTGACAACCACGCTCAACCTTGGGGCAACCTTGCCGACAGGAAGAAGCCCGTATAAGATCAATCCGGAAACCGAGCTTTCAACCGGCAACGGTGTCTATTCCTTCTCTGCAACCGGGAGTTTCTCAAAGCAGATTGATCCGGTCGTGGCATTCTGGAATCTCGGTTATTCGTATATAATGAATGCCCAGGGCCTCGATCACCAGGTAGCCGAGAATATTATCCTCGAAAAGGTTGAACAGGGTGACAAGATAAGTCTTGGGGCTGGCCTGGCATACGCGTTATCATATAAGGTGTCTGTGAATGCTTCTTTCAGCTATAGTTATACAAAGAGTAGCAGTTATTTTTACAAAAATGTCTCACAGCCCTTTAAATCAGGGGATCAAACCTCTGCCACCATGTCGCTCGGGATGGGATGGAGCGTAAGCCAAATGACAACACTATCTTTCAGTGCGGGGTACAGCCTTACCGGGTCCGGTTTTACCTTTACATTCAGGGCGCCGTTCAACTTTATCTTGTGAGGAAATGAATGATGATAATCAGGAGGTCATTTGCTTTAACCGCAACCCTGATAATGTTCTTGGTTGTGCTGCCAGTAGTAGCAAATGCAGGATTGATTGAACAGCTTGCAGTAGGCACCTCCGCGATGTCAATGGGAAACGCGGTGACCGCATACCCTGGAGGATCAGGTGCAATGGCGGTACACTATAATCCCGCATCACTTACCGCTCTGGGAACCAGGTTTGACAATGGGCTTGCCTTCACTGTATCGTCGAGAACAGTTAAATTTACCCAGGCAATAGATCCGGAAACAGGCGAACTGTGGGCACCGTTCGGCGGCTGGTTCAATGAGGGGATAGACCCGTTGGGTGGAACCGAGGGAGAACTCCAGAGCGGGTATATGGTCATCCCCATAATTGATTATGAGATCCCATACCTTGCCGGTGCAGCCATGGGTATTTCCTATCAGCCGCCCGGCGTGAAATCAAACTGGACGTTTGGCTTCGGCCAGTATGCACCCTTTGCCGCAGGGCTCAAGCACCACAGCGGAGACCCGAACAGCTTCCTGGGACAACAAGCATTCTTTCTCCGCATGATCCTTGCTGCACCGTCAGTTGCCTATAAGCTCAATGATACGCTCTCTGTCGGTGTATCAGTGGGGCTCGGCGTGACACTGTTCAGTTTCAAGACGAATATGAGGACACCGAACACCATGGTGGCACTGACCGGTGCACTGGGTGAATCCACCGAGGGCCTCGAGATCCCGGTAATCTCAGAATTGACCCTTCCGCCGCCCTGGTTCAACGGCGGAATGACCCCGTATGAAAACGCAGGATCACTCGAGCTTATGGTGGAGGATTACTTTACTACATCCTACAACCTCGGCCTTCTCTGGGAGCCGACACCGTGGTTTGCCTTTGGCGCATGCTACCAGAGTGAATCTGAGACCACGATGGAAGGTGATTATAAGTTCACCTATGGTAATGAATTCAAGAGAACGGTTGACTGGCTTGGACGGTCGCCGCTTACCCTTATTATCTCAGGGATTTTCGACTTACCCTACCAATCGGTACCTCACCAGAAAGGGACTGCAACGGTATCCATGACCTGGCCCGCCAGGCTTCAGCTGGGGATAAAGCTCAGACCCATAAAGCAGGTCACCTTTACCTGTGATGCAAACTGGACGGACTGGGAAGCCTGGCCCGAATTGAAGATCGATTGCGACCAGAAGATCCAGCTGTTCCGCTTTGCCAGAATGCTCGGCTATACGGGTGGTCCGAAGTCAATGGTTGTCCCCTTCGGTTATGAAAACACGTGGCATTTCAGCTATGGCCTGGAGATAAAGCCTGTCGACAAGATCGCCCTTCGCCTGGGTTACGAGCCGAGGCCCACCTCGGTGCCGCATGAGAAATTCGGGCCCATGCCGATCAACGACATGGAGATATTCTCGGCCGGTATCGGCATTGTAGTCGAGGATCATCCAAAACCCAAGCCGCATGGCATGCACGGGCTCATGAAGCAGATTCAGCACCCCACTGCTGTTGATATAAATGTATCGCTTGTAAATATTCATGATAAACATGTCGGATTCAACGAGAGTACGAATCTTAATTCGACAGATTTCACCGGAATCGTCTATAATCCGTATGCGGGACTGGAGTGGGACCAGGAGTATTCTATATGGGTAATCCAATTAAACCAGGTCTTCAGGTGGTAGTGCTGGTTGGACAGTCCACATGGTAGAGGCCGATTGTAAAACTACAATTCAAGCACATGAGCCAATTGCAAAAGACCGAGGTTGTATATCACTCCTGTCATTCCCGTGGCTTGTCAGGTGAAGCTTTTGCAGAGACTGAAGGCGGGAATCCGGGGCAGCTTCACACAGAAGTCATTCCCGCGGAGGCGGGAATCCAGCAAAACAGGAAAGTTATTATGAAATAAACCGGATAGCTGGAACTTCGTTCCTATGTGTCCGCCATGGCGGATCGGCACTTTGTTCCTTGCACCCTTATGCTTCAATTAAGGGTTTAAACAGCTTTTCTTGAAATGTTAATGAAAAAATTGTATAAGGTCGACGAGTTTATATGATCAATTTTATTCATAATATATACAAAGGAGAGGATCTGCAATGAAAAACACAACGACTTTTCTAAGCATTATCGTATGTATTTTACTGGTCTCCCCATTTTCAGCACTTGCCGCAGAAGAAACTCAGATGAAAGAACAGATAAAGGTGATCTTGGCACCGGTAAAGGGATGGCTTATCTATCAGGAGTCCATAGTTCCAAGCCCTGATTCCGAGCATGTTGCATGTGTTGCAAGAAAAGGCAATAAATTTGCTATCATATATGATGGAGAAGTTCAAAAAGAGTATGATCTGATAGGCAAGGATACGCCGATATTCAGCTGGGATTCCAAGCACATTGCATATAAAGCGAAGGAGGGAAATAAATGGATGGTGGTCCTGGACACAAAAGAAGGAAAGCCTTATGATAATGTTTCTGTGCCGGTTTTCAGCCCTGATTCAAAGCACCTTGCTTATACTGTTCAATATGGAGCAATGCAAACTGTTGTTCTGGACGGGAAAGAACTGGGAGTTTATGATGGTATCCCACCTCAAAACAATCTAATCTTCAGCAATGATTCAAAAAGGTTCGCCTTTGTTGCATTGAAAGGGGAGAAGATGGTCGTGAATGTAGACGGGAAAGAGAGCGAAATATACTATCAGATATCATATCCGGCTTTCAGTCCCGATTCGAAACACATTGTCTTTCCGGTAAAAACCAAAAATGATGAACAATTTATGGTGTTCGATGGTAAAGAGGGACCCCGTTACGATGCGACAGGTACATTTGCATTCAGCCATGACTCATCCCGGTTCGTCTATTCGGCGAAGCTTAAGGATAAGGCATTCATGGTTTCTGATGGGGAGGAACAATCAAGATATACGGATGTGGCCATACCTATCTTCAGCCCTGATTCAAAAACCATGGCCTATAATGCAATAGAAGGGAAGAAGTCCTATATGGTCATCAACGGCAAGAAAGGTAAGGCTTACGATGAAGTGAGAGACCTAGCCTTCAGCCTAGATTCTTCACGCTCCATCCTCACGGTTAAGGATGGAGAAAAATGGTACGCTATTGAGAGCGGTAAGAAAAGCCCCCCGTATGACCAGATATTTTTTCCCAGCTATAGCCCCGATTCCAAACACGTAGTGTATGCGGCCGTGAGAGAGAAAAAATGGTTTGTTGTATATGACGGAAAAGAAGGACCAGAATATGATCTTGTATATGATATGATATTCAGCCCGGATTCACAGCATTTATTGTATATGGTCGCCAATGCAGAAAAGAAATGGAGTGTTGTCATAGATAACAAGGAATCCACGTGGTATGATGGAGTGGCTGTACCTAATTTCACGCCGGACTCAAAACATCATGTATATATAGTTAGAGATAAGAACATGTGGTTTGCCGTGGTGGATGGTGTGGAGGGCAAAGAGAAATTCTTAGGTTTCCTGAAGGGGTCTGAATTTAAATTTGATAATGATACAAGGATGCACATCTTGGGGATGCATATGCCGCCGGAGGCAACCCTTGGGCCGAATATAGTGAATCTGAATATCGAGCTTGCTGACTAAACCATGGTGGCTAGAAGGATTAGAGAGAAAGGCTGAAATGCCTTTTAAAAGGGCCTTTTAATAACAAAGGGTTTTCCAGGAGTCTGTCGACCCTTGCATGAGGTATTCAATGAAAGGGATGTTGTTATATGTATCGAGATAAGAAGATTATCGTTGTGATGCCGGCTTATGAGGCGGAGTTGACCCTTCGAAGGACCTACGAAGAGGTAATGGACCAGGGGGTAGTGGACCAGGTGATCGTGGTTGATGATGGCAGCACAGACCGGACAGTGGGCATCGCGAGAAATCTTCCAGAGACCATCGTGTATAGGCATGAGAAAAACAAAGGGTATGGCGGTAATCAAAAAACATGTTATCGGCTAGCCTTGCAGGAGGGCGGCGACATTGTCATTATGGTGCACCCTGATTACCAGTATACCCCAAAGCTCATCCCTGCCATGGTATCCATGATCGGCAGCGGTCTCTATCAGTGTGTGCTCGGCTCGAGAATTCTCGGAGGGTATGCTTTGAAGGGAGGGATGCCTTTGTGGCGATATGTTTCTAACCGGTTCCTTACCCTTGTCGAAAATATACTCATGGGTGCGAAGCTTTCGGAATACCATACCGGATACCGGGCATTCTCCCGCGAGCTGCTCTTAAGGGTGCCTTTCGAGAAGAACTCGGACGACTTCGTGTTCGACAACCAGATGCTTGCCCAGATCCTGTGGCTGGGCTACACAATTGCCGAAGTCAGCTGTCCGACGAGCTATTTAACCGAGGCGTCATCCATCAATTTCGTGCGGAGCGTCAAGTACGGGTTCGGCTGTCTGAATAACGCACTCTCATATAGACTTGCCAGGCTAGGCCTTATGAACTGTGCTCTCTTTCCGGATCAAGTTTAGCTGATGCCGGCGGATCCAAAAGGTGGTCCTTCGATCCAGGCACTTTTACGGACGACCTGGCACGAGGAGCCAGAGAACAGCAAGCGATCTCATGATTGATAAAAAACGTTCTTCATCATTTCAGATATTCTTCGGAGACGATCAATATCTTCATCTCAAGAACCATCTCTACAACTATCGGCTTCGCAAGCGAGCCGTGCAGAAATGTTTCACCGGTGAACATCCCGGGATGATTCTGGAGGTGGGATCCGGCATATCACCCGTGATGACATCAGCAAAACGTATGGTATATTCGGACATCTCACCACAAGCCGTTGGCATTCTCAAGAAAAACCTGCCGCATGGCAGGCTCGTTGTGGCGGACTGCATGCATCTGCCGTTCAGACCGGGTGTGTTCACACATGTGATCGCCTCCGAAGTGATCGAGCACCTGGAGGACGACTACGGGGCCTTGCATGAGATGGCTCGCGTTTTGAGAAACCAGGGGAGGATTGTACTCACCTTTCCCCATAAGAAGGCATACTTTGCTGTGGATGACCGACTGGTGGGGCACTTCAGAAGGTATGAGATCCGTGAGATGGAAGATATGCTCAATGACAGCTTTTGCAGAATCATTTTGCGGGGAAAAGTGCTGGGTGTCCTGGAGAAATGTATCATGATCCCTGCTGCCGTGATGTATCTTTTTTTAAAGAGGCGAGGCGCGGGGAAAGGAGATGAGGCAGGCAAAGCGTATTCGCACCTGTTGAGATTGCCCCTCTTACGTATTTTCCGGTGGATGAACACCCTGATTATGGGTGTTGCCTGGATGGATGCCCGTGTCATGCCGTTCTTTCTGGCGTCGGTTGTAATAATCAAGGCAGAAAAGATTGCCGAGTGAGGATGCGAATCTTGAGATGAAAGATAAGATATACACCGGGAGAGACCTTTATATAGTAGTATTGATCTGCTCTGTGTTTGTCGTAGCCATAGTATCTGTGTATTGGCAGACAGTAAATTTCGAGTTCATAAGTCTCGATGATCCCAGATATGTAACTGAAAACCAGATAGTCAGACAGGGAATGAGCGTTGAGGGGATAAGATGGGCATTCTCAGAGGTATATGCCTCAAACTGGCACCCATTAACCTGGATCTCACACATGCTCGATCTCGAACTCTTCGGGATGAAGCCGGGCATGCACCATTTGACGAATGTAATTTTCCACATTTTCAATACCATGCTCCTGTTTATCGTATTGAAGAGGATGACCGGGGCGATCTGGAAGAGCGCTGCTTTGGCGGCTCTTTTTGCCCTGCACCCCCTGCACGTGGAATCTGTTGCATGGATTTCCGAGCGCAAGGATGTACTGAGTACTTTTTTCTGGATGCTCACCATGATGGGTTATCTCTGGTATGTACACAACCGGAGTATACAAAGATATCTTGTTGTGGTTTTTTCCTATATTCTTGGGCTCATTTCCAAACCTATGCTTGTGACATTGCCGTTCGTATTGCTCCTTCTGGATTTCTGGCCGTTAAATCGACTGGGGACTTTTAAAACAGTAAGCATGGATGGGTGCAATGGCAAAGATAAAGAAGGGTACGAAGGACGGTGGTCTGGTCTTTCGAGTGTTATACTTGATAAGATACCGCTTATCGTGCTTGCGATGATCTCAAGCGGGGTCACCTTCTATGCCCAGAGAAGCTGGGGGGCGGTGAGCACTTTAGAGAGCTTAGGCCTGGGGGCAAGGATTGCAAATGCGATTGTTTCCTACGTGGCGTATCTCGAAAAGATGTTGTGGCCGTTTCATCTTGCAATCTTTTACCCATATCCGGATGCCATTGATCCCATTGTGGTCATACTGTGCGCCTTGCTTCTTTTCCTTATCTCTGCCGTTGCCCTGTTCGTTGTGAAGAAGCTTCCGTATCTTATGGTGGGATGGCTTTGGTACCTCGGGACGCTGGTCCCGGTAATCGGGATCGTGCAGGTGGGGTCCCAGTCGATGGCAGACAGGTATACATACATCCCTTTTGTTGGGATATTCCTGATGATAGTGTGGGGTTTCGCGGATCTTTTCGGCCGGTGGCGTTATGGTAAGGCTTTCTTTGGAGTGGCATCTGCCGCTGTTTTTGCGCTGATCATGGTGGCTGCATGGGTGCAGGTAGGCTTTTGGAAGAACAGCGAGACCCTTTTCAGCCATGCACTTGATGTGACCGGAAATAATTATGTTGCACACAATAGCCTCGGACTGGCCCTTTTCGACAGAGGAGATGTAGATGGGGCAATAAGCCACTATCGGGAGTCTTTGAGGATTAACCCCGCCTTTTCCAAGGCATATATTAATCTGGGAGTAGCGCTGGCGGAATATAAAAAAGATGCAGAAGGCGCTTTAGAGTGTTATTCAAAAGGACTGCAGCTTGATTCTGGTAATGTCAGCGCCCATAACAATCTGGGGAAACTATTAGATGGCCTGGGCAGAACAGATGAGGCTGTGAAGTATTTTAATGAAGCGTTGAGGCTTAAACCCGATAATGTAGATGCCCATACTGGGCTGGGAACACTTTTGGAAGGAATGGGCAGAACAGATGAAGCCATACAACATTTTAATGAAGCGCTCAGGATCAACCCTGATAGCGTTGAAACCCTCAACAACCTCGGTAATGTTATGTTGCATAAGGGGAACCATGATGAAGCCATCAGACATTATACACGAGCATTAAAGATAAATCCTCATCAGGCTGAAGTCTACAATAATTTAGGAACAGCATTTATCCACAAGAATAATCTTAACATGGCCATAGAATATTATATGGCTGCTCTAAAGGAAGATTCCGGATATGCTCCCGCAGTCAAAAATCTCAAGAGTGCAAGGATTAACGAAAAAATACTCAAAAGATCAATCATAAAAATACAAGAAGTAATAAAGTCGAACCCGAAAGATCCTGCACTGTATACAAAGCTCGGGGGTATCTATCAACATTTGGGTGAATATGATGAAGCCATTGTTCAATATCAAAAAGCGATTTCTCTTCAGCCGGAAATGAACCAGGCCCTGTACGGTCTCGTGCTCGTTTATTCCAGTAGTCAGGAGTACACAAAGGCACTTGATGTGCTGCAGAACATGCGGCAGTCTCGGCCTGACAGTCCTGAAATCTACTATAACATTGCATGTGTCTATGCGAAGCAGAATATGGTGAATGAATCCATTGTCTGGCTTCAACAGGCGGTTGAGAAGGGATTTCATGACTGGAAGCTTCTCGAGAATGACCATGATCTAGAAAATATCAGAGATACAGAATATTATGAGAATGTTATAATGCATTCCATAAAGGACGCCGCTCGAGAATAAACAGGTTGAATCTGCTATGTATGGGTATGAATATAGTCTTATTTATCTCATAATGATATATAGTGTATTATCCGAATAGTAAAGTTGCTGGAAGAATCCACCAATAACTTCGTAATAAGGTGATAACATGGACTCGGATTTTAAGAATGAGAAAGATATAGTAACCGAAAAAAATACAATACCCGAAGTCAGTATTATTATCCCTGCATACAGAGAAGAAGACGGGATTGCTGATGTGCTGGAAAGAGTACGGGGTATTATGGATGTTCGTGGCGGTTCGTATGAGATTGTCGTTGTAGATGACGGGTCGGATGATGCTACAGCGGAAAAAGCCGGAGAATCCGGAGCGAGGGTTATCTCCCATCCGTATAATATCGGTAACGGAGCTGCGATAAAAACCGGGGTCCGTAATGCACAAGGTGAAATTCTGGTCATGCTCGATGGGGACGGCCAGCATGACCCTGAAGACATCCCGCGCCTCCTTGAAAGAATTGGCCTATACGATATGGTGGTGGGTGCCCGCACAAAAAAATCCGAGGCTTCTCTACACCGCAGGCTGGCAAATATCATCTATAACCTGTTTGCAACCTTTATGTGCGGGTTTAAAATTGAAGACCTGACATCAGGCTTTCGGGCGATAAAAGCAGAGGTGGCCAGGCGACTGGTTTATCTGCTGCCGAATACATTTTCTTATCCAACAACCATTACCTTGGCGGTTTTGCGTTCAGGATACAGCCTCGGTTATATTCCCATCAATGCAAAGAAAAGGGTGGGCAAAAGCAAGATCAAACTTTTGCGGGACGGTTCGCGGTTTTTCTTCATCATTATCAGGATAGCAACCCTGTTTTCTCCCATGAGGATTTTTCTGCCGGTCAGCATGCTCATGTTCTTTTCCGGCCTCGGGTACGGCCTGTACAGGATATTTATTGAAGGGACTCGCTACGGGCCGACATCCGCCATGCTCATGGTGATGGCCGTTGTGATATTTATGGTCGGACTGGTTTCTGAGCAGGTGGCTCAGCTGAGGTTTGATAGAAATGATCCACACGATAATAGATAACGTGATATTGAATTTTAGTGAGCGTCATGTGAATAATAAAATTATTTGGTTATATGTGATACAGTTCATTTAATAAGAAGGATGTACATTAATGATTCATATATTTGTAGGTACCAAGGCTCAGTTTATAAAAATGGCTCCGATCATGCATGAACTGGATCGCAGAGGGATTACCTAT
>ERZ795048.3597-NODE-3597-length-11414-cov-7.365349_pt1 | contig 11414 bp, 10 predicted proteins | sample MGYA00375132_ERZ795048 | MGnify/ENA primary metagenome ERZ795048 (study PRJEB30177, sample SAMN05720225) | activated sludge metagenome | isolation source: Anaerobic digester | place: Hong Kong | collected 2014-12-17 ...
GGTCACTTGCACCGAACCCGAGCGGTCGCGCAACGTTAAAAACGCCATGTTGCGCGTATTTCGCTTATGCTCGATAAAGCCCTGTACCAACACGGATTCGTTCGCTGTTATGTTTCGAACAAGCGTTCGTTTCATTCTGTCCTCCTCCTTTGTTTTACTTTTCAAACAATCGCAACGAACCGGATCATTGCCGGCATCATCAATATGCCGCATTTCACCACCCCCTTTCACAGGAAACATAAAAAATCCGCACCGGCCTTATACGTGCCGATGCGGGTCGTAAAAACAACGCATTGATTATTTATGCGGCGTTTGCTTCCTCGTCAGGCACGGAAATTCGCACTTGCGCCTGCGGAAACGTTTGCCGCGGCTCAAGTGCTATCGATCCATATCCTGTTTTAAAAGCAAATCGTACATTTTCTCGTCCTTTTCTGTTTGACCCCAGTATAGCCGTACGCCCGTCGACTGTCAACCGGTCAAATCGGCTTACTGTCTATGATTTTTAAAAAAAATCGTAAGCTCCGACAGCGGCGCAACGCGAACGCGAAGTTCCCCTTTGATATCTGCATACGGGATGCAGCCGACGCTTTCCAACCGGCTGTCGTACATCTGCTCGCGGTTGTCACCAAGAACAAAAACCGCGCCGTCCGGCACGACCAGTGCGTCCATATCCCCGGCATAAACGTCGACGTACGCGCTTTCGTCCAAAGGAATACTATTGATAAAAACGTGACCGTCCACAATTTCCACCGTTTCCCCGGGCATGCCGACAATACGCTTAATGAAAACGCCGTCCTGCGTTTCAAACAGGATAATATCGCCGCGCTCCGGCGTTTGGACATATTTCGCAAATCGGTCGCAGAGCACCGCATCGCCCTTGTTCAGGGCGGGCGCCATGCTGTCGTCCACAATTCGAAGCGGAAACAGCCAGACTAAAAACAGCAGGCACAGCGCCGCAATTGCGACCAGCACGGAAAACAGCCAGCCCAGCCGCCGCGCATTCCGATATTTTTTTTCCCGCCCGTCGGTGCGTCTGCGCGTTTTCTCCTCCATCAGTTGTATACCACCCGGCCGAAAGACTCGTGCTCGCTAAACGGCCAAACAACCGCAACGACGCGGCCGACGACCTTTGAATACGGAATGCAGCCCACACTCGGGTTCCGGCTGTCCTTGCTGCCGTTTCGGTTGTCGCCCACGACGAACACTTCCCGTTCGCCAACGGTAACAGGGTCCATATCGCCAATGATTTCGCCCTGCCAATACGCGCTTTCGTCCAGCAAAGCGCCATTGATATAGATGGCGCCGTCGGAAATCGAAACCGTTTCGCCCTGCAAACCAATTACGCGTTTTACGCAGCTTTCGGTATAGCCGGGATAATAACAAATTACAATGTCCCCGCGCATCGGATCGGAAAACCAGTAGCTGACCTTCTCAACCAGCATATCTTCGTTGTTCGTAAGAGTTGGAACCATGGAGTCGCCGTCGACACGAATGGGTTCCGCAATAAACGACCGGATCGCAAGCGCCATCAGCACGACGATTGCAATGTACAGTAAAAACTCCGCGTTGCGAAACGCACGCGATCCCCTCATGTTTTCATATTGATCTTCGGCGCGTTCGCGCAGATATCGAATCTGGCTCGGCGTAAAAGTCCTACGCTTCACTCGGCTGTTCCCGTCTGATGTATTAATACTTTTCTCCCCATGCGAATGAAATCGGCGCGATCAAGCATCACAATGCGTCCGCAATGGTTGCACTTGATCTTGATATCGGCGCCGACGCGGATAATGGTCCATTCATTTGACCCGCAGGCGTGCGGTTTTTTCATCATCACCACATCGCCAAGAGAAAATTCGTTGATCATTCCTCGTCTTCCGCAAGGTGTTGCGTGTAGCGGTACACGTCGTAACTTGGAACTGCGGGCGGAATATAACTGTACACGATCTCAAGCAGTTTTGTCGGCGCTTCCTCCTGAAGGAGATGCCCTGCATTCCGCACCAGATAATAGCGCCCGGCACGCAGGATGCTCTGAAAATACACGCTGCCGGACGGCGGGTGCCATCGGTCGTTTTTGCCCCAGAGCACCAGTACTTCGTGCTCGACGGGCAGCAACCCCTTCGCAACGGTTTCCATATCGAAATTCCGAAGCGCATACATAAGCGCTTCCCTAGCAAGACCGTCGGAAACCGGTTCATAATACTGTTTGACCACATGATCGTCGATCAGTGCCGGATCCGTTACGCATTCTTCCAGAAGCGCGCGGACGTTTCCGGCCGTATAGAGGTTACGCGCAAACGTCGCAATCATCGGCTTCTGCATATTGTGGACGAGTTTCGGCATCTGCTCGGTCACGCCGCCCGGCGAAATGGCGACGCAGTTGGCGACGCGCTTGGGATACAGCGACAGAAACCGCAGCATGTAGATTGCGCCCATCGAAAAACCGATGATATGCGCGGATTTAACGTTCAGCGCCTCTAAAAACGCATGCAATACAAAAGCGACGTCGTCCGCAGTATAGGTAAACGAGTCGGGACGCGACGAATAACCGTGTCCCGGCAAATCAATTGCGATGACGCGGTAATTATCCGACAGTTCGGCAAATACGTTTCTCCAGGTGTAAAGCGACTGGCCGATTGAGTGGATCAGTAAAAGAGGCTCTCCGACTCCCGCTTCCAAATAATGGATGCGCGCAATTTCGCCCTCCTCCTCATCCCCGGAAGCGGGTAGCGCGACGTCAATAAAATCGCCCACCTTTTCGGAATTGATGAATAACTGACTGCGCAGCGATTCTCCCACGGGCAATCTTCCCCCGATATTCTTAATCTTTTTATATTGTAACCCCTGAAAGATTGTTTTGCAATCAAACGGCCCCTTTGTCACAGATTGTTAACCCCTCTGGCGTGAAAAGCGGGTTTTTTATTGTTTTGTGGGGAAAAATACAGCTGTTTTGTGTGATTTTCAATCGCTACGGGGTTAATATCCCTGTAATAGTATTCATTATTGCCCTTTTCACCATTTTGTACCGTTTTTTCAATCCATATTTTTTTCACACGAAAAGCCGCTGTTCCTGCAATCTTCCCCGGCGACGCGTTTTCTGTTTTTCCTCATGCTTGCTTTTTCAGTCTCGCCTGTTTCAAAGCATCCAAATTCCGGTCGGCGTTGCGTTTTTAGACCGGTTGTTTTGAAAGCGCGCACCTTGATAAAACAGCGTTTTTTTGCTATGATGATTGTTAATATAGGGGGTATATCGAACATGGATCAATTGCAATCGGTTTGGGCGGCCGCGCGGGAAAATATCCGTCCTCAAATGACGGGGTTATCGTTTCACGCCTGGATCGACGTGATCGTTCCTCTTGCAATTCAAAAGAATACGCTTATTCTGGAAGTACCTTCGCCCGACATTCAGAAGACCCTTGAAGATTTTTATTTTGAAAACCTCTCGTCCGCAGTAAAATCGGCTAATGAGACGATAAAAGGCGTCAAGATTATCCTGCCGGAGGATCGGGACATTTACACCACTCCGATCAGCACGGAACCGATCAACGTCTTTGCTCTCAATCCGAAATATACGTTCGACACCTTTGTCGTCGGCGGATCGAATCATTTTGCGCACGCCGCCGCGCTCGCCGTGGCACAGAATCCGGCGGCGGCTTATAACCCTCTTTTTATCTACGGCGGCGTCGGATTGGGAAAAACGCATTTAATGCACGCCATCGGAAACGCCGTAAAGGGACATGATTCTTCGTCGCGCGTCATGTACGTTACGAGCGAAACCTTTACCAATGAACTCATCACGGCCATACAGATGGACAAGCGTCTGGAGTTTAGAAAGCGCTATCGCAACGTTGATATTTTGATGATCGACGACGTTCAGTTTATTGCAAAAAAGCAATCCGTTCAGGAGGAGTTTTTCAACACCTTCAACACGCTGCATAATGCGAACAAACAGATCATCATCAGCTCGGACCGTCCTCCGAAGGAAATATCCAGTCTGGAGGAGCGCCTTCGCTCCCGATTCGAATGGGGTTTGATTGCGGACATCCAGCCGCCGGACGTCGAGACGCGTATCGCGATCCTGCGTAATCGCGCACGCCTGGACAATCTCGATGTGGACGACGATATCATTCAGTTTATTGCGGAACATGTCGTCAGCAACATTCGTGAACTGGAGGGTTCCTTGACACGCGTCGTCGCCTATTCCCAGCTTCGTCGCCGCCCTCTCACGCTTGATTTGACGATAGAAGCCCTGCGTGATCTTCTGCCGGACGTCAACAAGAAAGAAGTAACTCCGCAGATTATAAAAAGCACAGTATCCGAATACTATTCCATTTCAATAGACAGCCTTCTTTCCGAGAGGCGCGACCGGGAGATCGTTTTACCCAGGCAGGTTGCCATGTACCTTTGTCACAACATGCTGGGAATTCCCTACAAGCGCGTCAGCACCCTGTTCGATCGAAACGACCATACCACGGCCATCAACGCCTGTAAACGCGTGGAAGCTTTGATTAGCAAGGACAGTTCCTTTGAATCGGTCATTGAAGACCTTAAAAGGAGAATGACTTAAATAAATTCTCCACTTTTTGTGGAAATACGATGTGGACAGAGTGTGCATCGAGTGGATAGCTGGGATAGTGTGGATAAATTAAAAAAACATTCTGCCATTTTCCACAGTATTATCCACCGCAGAAAAGCCCGTTTGTAGCAGAAAATAGCGTGTGTCCACACCATGCACACTACACTACTACTTCTACTGCTGGATTAATATTATTACAATACTCTTTAATCGCTAAAAAATGTGGATAAAATAATTCCATTATAAGAGAAGTTACATTTTGCAACGAGAAAGGAAGAACAATATGCATTTTTTTATTGATTCAAAGGAATTAACTGAGGGCGTCCTTTCCGTAATAAAGGCCCTTCCCGTCAGAACAACGATGCCGATTTTGGAAGGTATTTATTTAGAGGCGACTCAGGACGGCGTTAAATTGAAATGTTCGGACCTCATGCTTCAGAAAGAATGCATTATTCCGGCTACTGTAGAGGAGCAAGGATACGCCGTAATACCCGGAAAGCTCTTTTCGGAAATTGTCAGAAAACTTCCGGAATCCATTGCTGAAATCACTCTCAATGGAAAATCCATCGATATCAACTGCGGCCGTGCAAAAAGCAGCTTGCAATGCGTTGAAACGACTGAGGATTTTCCGGATATGCATTTTTCGGGCGAAACGTTTTTGATTAAGATCGATCACAACTATTGCCGCGATATGATCAATCAAACGGTTTTTGCAACGGCACAGGACGACAGTAAACCGATTTTGACCGGCGTTTTGCTGGAACTTGGAGAAAATATTACGATTGTTGCGACGGACGCATACCAATTCGCAATGCGCTCCATGCCACTGAAAACGCCTGTTTCGGAGCGAAACGTCGTGATTCCCGGAAAGTCCATGGCTGAAATTTCCCGCATGATGGATGAGACCGAAGACGATGTGGAGTTGACGTTTACCAAAACGCACGTTTGCGTCAATATTAAGCATTCCCGTCTCGTCGCACGGTTGCTGGACGGGGATTACATTAAGTATAAGCAAATATTGCCGAAAGAGCATAAAACACGTGCTATGATCGACAAAAATGAGTTAATGGAGAGCATCGACCGTGCCCAGTTGATGGCGCGCGAAGGAAACAATAACATTGTTATGAAGTTTCATAATAATAAACTCGTGATTTCCGCCAACAGTTTTGCCGGGCGCATCAATGAAGAAATGGACGTCCAGATCAACGGCGATGATATCGATATCGCGTTTAATCCGCGTTTTTGTATGAATATTCTTAAATGCATTCCGGACGATCATATTTATATGGATTTTACAACGAGCATCAGCCCTTGCGTGATACGTCCGGCAAAGAGCGATGGATTCTATTATCTGATTGTGCCGGTGAGAATTTATTCCAATTTTTAAATAGCTAAAAAAGCGCTTCGGCGCTTTTTTACGTTATAATAGGATTTAATTTATTAAAAAGCAGTTATTAAACGGCGATAATTATGCGATGTTTCACGTGAAACAAAGACGATAGTCATTTTATTATTTCAACAGTGAAATGTTTCACGTGAAACATTGAAACAAAAAGACGTATAAAGTATAATGACTTTACCGACATTTGGAGGTTCTTTTATTTTATGAAAATCGTAGCAATCGCTAATCAAAAAGGCGGGGTCGGAAAGACGACCACTGCGGTAAATTTGAGCGCTTGTTTGGCCGAGCAGGGCAAGTGTGTTCTTTTGATCGACGCTGATCCGCAAGGCAACAGCACAAGCGGACTCGGTATGAAAAAAGAAGGCGATGAATATTCGATTTATGATGTATTGATCAACGACGTTTCTTTGGACCAGGCAACGCGTGATACGATGATCGATACGCTGAAGCTTTTACCTGCGCATATCTCCCTGGCCGGCGCCGAAGTGGAATTGGTCAATATGATGGCGAGAGAACAGGTTTTAAAACGCGCGCTTCTGGCGACAAAACAAAAATACGATTATGTTTTTATCGATTGTCCGCCTTCTCTCGGTTTGCTGACGCTCAACGCGCTGACCGCGGCCAATACGCTGCTTGTTCCAATTCAATGCGAATTTTATGCCCTTGAGGGATTGAGCCTGTTGATGAATACGGTGAAATTAGTTCGAAAGAGCTTAAATCCGGAATTGGATGTGGAAGGCGTCGTTTTAACGATGTTCGACTCCCGGACCAATCTGTCTATGCAGGTCGTTGAAGAAGTGAAAAAATTCTTTAAGAATAAAGTATACGACACGATTATTCCAAGAAGCGTTCGACTGGGTGAAGCGCCGTCCTTTGGATTGCCGATTTCCAAATATTCGCCAAACAGCGCGGGTGCAACCGCTTATTATTCTCTGGCGGAAGAAATGATCGAAAAGGAGGGTAAATGATGGCTGCGCAGAAAAGAGGACTCGGGCGCGGTCTGGATGCCCTTCTGGACCCCTACTCCATTTCAACGGACGAAAACGGGGCGGAAAAAACAGGCGTATTAACGGTTAACGTACGGGAAATCGATACGAATTCTTTACAGCCCAGGAAACAATTTGACGAGGAATCCCTTTCCGATTTGGCGGCGTCCATCAAAGTACATGGAATCGTTCAGCCGTTGATTGTAAAAAAGAAAAACAGCCGTTATCTGATTATTGCGGGGGAGCGCCGGTTCCGGGCAGCGAGAATGGCGGGGCTGAGCGAAGTCCCGGTGCTCGTCGCAGATTATGATGAAGCACAGATTCATGAAGTGTCTCTGATTGAAAATATCCAGCGCGAAGATCTGAATCCGATTGAGGAAGCTGCCGCTATCCGCTTTTTAATGAAGCAGCACGATATGACGCAGGAAGAGGTTGCAGCCCGGCTTGGAAAAAGCCGTCCTGTGATAGCAAATTCACTTAGATTACTGCAACTTCCGGACTCCGTGATTGATCTATTAAGAAGCGGCACGCTGTCGGCCGGTCATGGAAGGGCGCTTGCCGGGTTAAACGACGAAAAGACGATTGAACACCTTTCGGACGAGTGTTTGAAAAACGGTTATTCCGTCCGTGCTCTGGAAGAACGAATCAAACACTTAAACGACAAAAAAAAGCCGGCTGTAAAAAAAGAAAAATCGCCTTTATCGGAAGAGCTGCGTGATATTGAAGAAGCGTTCCGCGAATCGCTTGGGACAAAGGTGACGCTTTCGGGAACCAGTAAACGCGGAAAAATTACGATCGAGTATTTTAATCGCGAAGATTTGGAACGCGTGTACGAGAGAATATTCGGTACGAAATAACTTTCTCTGCAGAATTAAAGAAGACAAAAGAAGCATTGTTTAAAGGAAATCCATTCAATAAGAATAGGGATTTCCTCTGTTTTTATATAAAGAAATTTGAAAAAATTAAAATTCGATTCCCTTTCTAGCTTTTAATCCTTTTGTATAAGGATGTCTGACCAGTTTCATTTCCGTAATATAATCTGCGGACGCGAGTAACTCTTCCGAAGGATTGCGTCCCGTAATGACCAATTCCGCTTCGCCGTGGTCGTTCAAAAGGGAAACGACGGTGTCGTGGTCGACCAACCCAAGGGAGAGCGCGGCGCATAGTTCGTCCAGAACAAGAAGCGTACATTGTTTGTCGCGCGCAAGCTGCGTGACTGTTTGTAACGTTTCATTATGCATCCTTATGATTTTCATTTTCATTTCTTCGTTCATAGAAGGAAAGAAACCGTGTGGAAGCGTATTGCGATAGACCGGTACGTCGAGCTTTTTCAGGCCGGCCAGCTCACCAGTGGGGGTGCTTTTGAGAAACTGCGCGAGCACGGCCTTGCCGCCGCTGCCGACGTGCCGGAGAATCAGGCCAAGCGCCGCGGTCGTCTTTCCTTTTCCGTCGCCGCAGTAGATATGTATCATAAACTGCCTCCAAATGATATTTTCTAGCATTATTGTATTGATGTGAGACGAAAAGTGCAAACGTCGTTTCAACAGATTAGGGTGTGTTTCTAAAATTCCAAAAGTGCATTTTCACCGTTTCAGCTTGCATATTATCGTTGAACAGCCACGCCGCAGCACCACTGCGCCTGCGTTTTTCGCCTCAATCTGCAAGCCGATTCGGCAAAACTGCATCATTTAGACTTTAGAAACATACCCTAGAAGAAATATATTTCCGGCTGGATTGCAAATAATAAGATCATTTTGTCTAAAAAGAAAATGCAAGGCAGAAAATCCTAAGAAACTGACACCTGTATGGTAGAAGAAAGAGTCATTTTTAAAAATGTGTAATATACTTAGGAAGTTTTTGTCTTTTAAATGTGGTAAAAAAAGCTATTTATCTAAATTACCATGTGTGGAACAAAAGAAGACTTAAAATCAACTTTCATCCGAGACGTTCAAAAGGACGCATATTCGAGTAATTGACAAAGGATTAATCGCATCCGGAAAAGTGTATTCAAAACCCTGAGCGCAGAAACAAAGGGTTGTGAATTGCAACATAGAAAAGGGACGCGTCCTGCAGGACGCGTCCCTTTTGAATCGATTCTATTTAAATGCCCAGATGACGCTCGACAGCGCGCTTTTCAAGCGACTTGAGCATTGCCGCAGGGTCTTTGACCTTCGCAAGGAAGATCATCGCGGCGATGACGTAAGGCTTGAAGGAAGCTTGCTTATACAGCGGGTCGCGATAGCGATCGAACACGCTTGCGGCAACCTCGCCGGCTTCGCAGCTCACGCCGGTGATGTCTGCGGGCAGGCAATGCAGGTAAAGTGCCTTGCCGTCCTTCGTGGTGGACATCAGTTCTTCGGTGCACTCCCAGTCCTTATGATCCGCATTCTGCGAAAGCAGGCGCTTCTCAAGCTTTTTGATGCCGTCCAGATCGCCGTTGCCGTAGAGTTCCGTGCGTTCTTCCATGGCTTTGAACGGCGCCCAGCTCTTGGGATAGACGATGTCTGCGCCGGCAAACGCGTCCTTCATGTCGTGCGTGATCGTGAAAGAGCCGCCGCTTTGTTCGGATTGCTTTTTTGCCACGTCGACCACGCCGTCCATCACTTCATATCCCTCCGGATACGCAAGGGAGACGTCCATTCCGAAACGGCTGAACAGGCCGATTACGCCCTGCGGGACGGACAGCGGTTTGCCGTAGCTCGGGCTGTAAGCCCACGTCATGGCGACCTTCTTGCCGCGCAGATTTTCCACGCCGCCGAATTCACGGATGCAATGCGCCATGTCGGCCATGCACTGCGTCGGGTGATCGATGTCGCACTGCAGATTGACCAGCGTGGGTTTTTGCTCAAGCACGCCGTCGTTATAACCCTGGCGTACCGCGTCGACCACGCCGTGCATATAGGTGTTGCCCTTGCCGATATACATATCGTCGCGAATTCCAATCACGTCGGCCATGAAGCTGATCATGTTGGCGGTTTCGCGAACGGTCTCGCCGTGTGCGATCTGGCTCTTGCCTTCGTCAAGGTCCTGAACTTCGAGGCCCAGCAGGTTACATGCGGAAGCAAACGAGAACCGCGTGCGGGTGCTGTTGTCGCGGAAGAGGGAAATGCCGAGGCCGGAATCGAAAATTTTGGTGGAGATGTTGCGCTCGCGGAGACTGCGCAGCGCGTTAGCAACGGTAAACACCGCGTCCAGCTCGTCACGTGTCTTTTCCCAGGTCAGGAAGAAGTCGCCCTCGTACATATCCGAGAACTTCAGTCCATCCAGAACCTTGGTGAATTGTTTGATGTCTTCTTTACCCATAAAAATGCACTCCTGTATTTCTATTTCTTAGTTTTTGGGAAAAACGAATGCAGAACGGGACAAGACGCCCGTTCTGCAATGTTTTGTCAGCAAGCGGATCGATCGGAGGTCGTATCCGTGCCGCCCGCGCGAAACTGGCATACATCCTCGCTGCCCTTGCCCTTGTACATGGAAGGAACGAGCGCGTAAACGGCCGCACAGGTGACGAGGTCCTGCTTCCAGGTTATTTCGTTCGGCGCATGCGCCTGACTCTCCGCGCCCGGGCCGAAGCCAACGCAGGGGATACCGTAGCGGCCCTGAATGGAAACGCCGTTGGTCGAGAACGTCCACTTGTCGATCAGCGGACGGTTGCGAAGCTTCATAGCGTCGGGATGGCCGATGCGCTTTTCGCCGAAGAGCGCCTTGTGTGCGTCGGCAAGCGCCTGCACGTGCGAAGCGGCTTCCGTGTTGATCCATGTCGGAAAATAACACTCGGTTTCATACTTGAGCCCGGTCCAGGCAGGGCGGTCGTACTGATACATGGTGACCTTGGCGCCGTGCTTTTTGCAGGACGGAAGGTCCTCGATCTCCTTAATGCAGGAATCCCAGGTTTCGCCGGCCGTCATCCGGCGGTCAATCGAAATTGCGCAGCTGTCGGCGACCGCGCAGCGGGAAGGCGAGGTGAAGAAAATCTGTGAAACGGTGCAGGTGCCGCGGCCAAGGAAGCGCGCGTCTTCATAATGCTCGGGATTGAATTCCGGTTCGAGCATCTTAACGAGCCCCTTGATTTCGTCCGACTTTGAACAGCCGTTTTTATTGAGGGCTTCGACGTCCTTGAGGATGTCCGCCATCTTATAGATCGCGTTGTCGCCGCGCTCCGGCGCGCTGCCGTGGCAGGAGACGCCCTTGACGTCGACGCGGATCTCCATGCGGCCGCGATGGCCGCGATAAATGCCGCCGTCGGTCGGCTCGGTCGAAACGACGAATTCCGGCGTAATGCCGTCTTCCTTGTGGATGTACTGCCAGCAGAGCCCGTCGCAGTCCTCTTCCTGAACGGTGGCGGTCACGAGAATCTTGTACCCTTCCGGGATCAAACCGAGTTCCTTCATGATCTTTGCGCCGTAAACGGCGGAGACGATGCCGCCTTCCTGGTCCGATCCGCCGCGGCCGT
>ERZ795048.3604-NODE-3604-length-11393-cov-4.321926_pt1 | contig 11393 bp, 12 predicted proteins | sample MGYA00375132_ERZ795048 | MGnify/ENA primary metagenome ERZ795048 (study PRJEB30177, sample SAMN05720225) | activated sludge metagenome | isolation source: Anaerobic digester | place: Hong Kong | collected 2014-12-17 ...
TGTTTCACGCGGTTGCCAAGCCCAATTCGTCGTCATGCTCGGGCCTGTCCCGAGGATCTAATTAATCACCGAAATTCCGTGTTTCGTTAGATCCTCGCCACAAGGGCGAGGATGACGAGGAGACGTCACGAACCAGCAGCGCGAGCCGCCGCGGAGTAGCAAGGGTCCGCACTTCACCATGGGAGAGGCGAGCCGTCTCCAGCTCCTTGCGGACGAGGCTTTCCATGTCCGCCATGGCCTTCGGCAGGAAGGCGGCCGGGATTTCTTCGGTGCCGATTTCCAGGAACAGTTCTCTTGACATCTCAGCATCCCCCTTTCAGCAGCGGGAAGCCGAGCCGCTCACGAAGCGCCAGGTAGCCTTCGGCGCAGAGACGGGCGACGTTTCTCACCCTGCCGATATAGGAAGCCCGCTCGGTGACCGAAATGGCGCCCCGGGCATCCAGCATGTTGAACGCATGGGAGCACTTCATGACGTAATCATAGGCGGGAAGCACGAGACCGCCCTCGACCAGGCGGATACATTCCTTTTCATACATGGTAAACAGGCTGAGCAGCATGTCGACATCGGCCTCTTCGAAGTTGTACCGGGAGAATTCCACTTCGGACTGGTGATGGATATCACCATACTTGACGCCTTTTACCCATTCCAGGTCGTAGACGTTGTCCACCCCCTGGAGGTACATGGCAATGCGTTCGCAGCCATAGGTGATCTCGGACGAAACCGGTTTGAGATCTATCCCGCCGGCCTGCTGGAAATAGGTGAACTGGGTGATTTCCATGCCGTCCAGCCACACTTCCCAGCCAAGTCCCCAGGCGCCGAGGGTCGGCGACTCCCAGTCGTCTTCGACAAAACGGATATCGTGCTGCTTGGGATTGATGCCGAACGCTTTCAGCGAATCCACGTACAGGTCGAGGATATTCAGCGGGGACGGCTTCATGATGACCTGAAACTGGTAATAGTGCTGCAGACGGTTCGGGTTTTCCCCGTAACGGCCGTCCGTTGGCCGTCGCGATGGCTCCACATAGGCAACGTTCCAGGGCTCCGGCCCGAGAACGCGCAGAAAGGTGGCGGGATTGAATGTCCCCGCGCCCTTTTCAACATCATAGGGCTGCTGTATCACGCACCCCTGCCCTGCCCAGTAGCTCTGCAGGGAAAGAATCAGGTCTTGAAATGTCAAAACGGTTCCTCCGGAACTTCATCAAATATGCACTTTACGACGAGTAATTGTTCTATCATATCCCTCTAACACGAAGCTCAAAGTTTCAGTTTAGCTAAAACTTTCGCGACTCGCTAGATTACCCGTAACTCCCTTTCATGTCAAGGATTATTGGCCTTTTTTAGTTTTAGTGAACACCAAGCACTTCATGCAGAAACTGAAGAGATTTGAGGGGACGGACCAGGTGCGAGGAAAGAGATGCATCAAGCAGGGCGCCAGCTTCGATTATCGAGGTTTCCGGGAAGCAAACCACCCCGAACCGACCAGTTTCCATGGACTTTTGCATAAGGAGACGGGTGACCGGACTCAGAGGCAACCCACTTCCTCCGCAGTCGCCACAGAAAATCTCGCCAGACGCGCAACACCAGGCTGTACCGGATGAGGCATCGATTCGGGCTCCACACCGGCAGCACTGCTCCAGGGAAGGACGGTAACCGAGAATGTTGAGCAGGTTAACCTCGAAGAAACGGCGGTCATCCGCACGGGGAGGGCACATTGCAAGCTGTTCGAGATAGGAGACGAGCAGACGGAAAAGTCGTGGATTGCCCATGGCTTCGGGCAGCAACCGGTCGACAAGCTCACAGGCATAGCCGGCATAGCCGATCTTTAAGAGATCATTACGGATATGGGGAAAAACATTGACACTATCCGCTTCACGAATGCTGGAAAGACCCTCCTTCAACACCAGCCGGGCTCGCAGTCGGGCAAACACCTCAAGGGCGCCGCTGAAACGCCTGACACTCTTTTTCCCGTGGCGCGCTATGGCGCGAAGTTTGCCGTGCTCGCGGGTGAAAAGGGTAACAATCCGATCGGTCTCGCCATAGTCCATGGCGGCAAGCACGACAGCCTCGCATACGGTTGTCTTCATGCCGAAAACCGAGATCCAGGCGGAATAATTTGTCGTCCAGCCTTCACGGCGCCCCCTCAGTCGCAATCTTCCTTACGCAAGAGAACCAGCCTCACGCAATGCTCTCCTGCCCGTTATCTGATTCCAAGCTTGCTCAAGGCCAGGCCAAGATACTTGTTCAGGGGATGGTTTCGGGAGAGGCTCGGAAATAACGGATGCTTACGTTCACCCAGTTGGGTAAGCTCACGCAGGATTTCGGAGGTATCATCACACCGTAATCCCTGGCGCAGAATGGACAGCGCCTTCATCCTCTGCCCCGCCATGGCGTACACGCGCCCGAGATGGAGATAATGCAAGGGATTGTCGGGGTCTTCCTTCAAAGCACCCTGGCAAAGGGATATCGCTTCCGGATACTGGCCCCGCACCTTTGCCAGGCAGTACGCCAGATACGAACAGCACAGGGGTGTTTTTTTCAGATATGCCGCTTGTTCAAAGCAGGAGAGCGCCAAATAAATGTGATCATTTTCGAGTGCATCCACTCCCTTGGCGTATAAATCGTTTCCGTGAAAATCTCCCATGACCCGTCTCCTCATGAAAATTGTCCGGCATCAAAATAGTACCCTACATTACGAAAAAATGCGAGCAATCCTCTCGCTTTTCTCACTGATGTTTTTCGACAGCGAACATTTCCCTCTCACAAATCCCGGTCTCAGGCCAGCCAACAGCTGCCAGACAGAACATTCAGGACAAAAAACCCATTTTCAGCAGCGCCCCCGCAAAAGCATCAGACGGAAAAACGAAGCATATTACACCTATCGACAAGAGGGCCCTCTTCACTTGGCAGAACAAAACGATACGCGTATAATGGCTCTCCATGAAGCCCGAGAAAATCGAAACATTCCCCGCATCTCCCGGCGTATACCTGATGCGGGACGCCGAGGGGCAGATTCTGTACGTCGGCAAGGCGAAAAACCTGCGAACCCGGGTCCGCGCCTACCTGCATCCGTCGCGCGACTCCCGCTACCAGATCCGCTTTCTCATGGAGCGGGTCGCCGACATCGAATACATCGTTACGGATACCGAAAAAGAAGCCCTCATCCTGGAAAACACCCTGATCAAGAAACATCGCCCGCGGTACAATATCAACCTGCGCGACGACAAAACCTACTTTTCGCTTCGCATGGACCCAAGCGAGGAGTTCCCGCGACTCACCATAATCCGCAAAGTGACCAGGGACGGCGCACGCTATTTCGGCCCCTATTCGTCCGCCTCGGCCGCCCGCGATGTCCTCAAGCAACTCTACCGTCTCTTTCCCCTGCGGCACTACCCGCTGGAAACCTGCCGACGGCGCAAACGCCCCTGTCTCTTTCACCAGCTCCGCCAGTGCTCGGCCCCCTGCCAGGGGCTCATTTCACGGGAAGAGTATGCAAACCTGGCAGAGGGAGCGGCACTGTTCCTGGAAGGGAAAAATCGCGACCTGATTAAATCCCTGACCAGCAAAATGAACGAGGCGGCGAAAAAAGAAAAATTCGAGGAAGCCGCCCGGCTCCGGGATCTGGTGCGCGCCATCTCGGTCACCGTGGAAAAACAGAAAATGGTAACGGACAAGGGGGACTTCGACGTACTGGGATACTTCCGGAACGGACAGAACCTGGAGGTCGTTCTGCTCTTCGTCCGCGGAGGGAGCCTGATCGGCAGCAGGAACTTTACCTTTTCCTGGGAAATGGATGACGCGGAAGGCATCTCGTCCTTCCTGAACGAATACTACAACCGGGATGAATACATCCCCACCGGCATACTCCTGCCGATTGCCGTCAACGAACCGGAGGCACTGGAGGAGCTCCTGTCGGAAAAACGCGGCAGGAAAGTCTCAATAACCGTCCCCCGTCGAGGGACCAAGGCCGAACTGGTTCAGCTTGCCGCCAAAAACGCCGAAACAGCGGTGCGCGAAAAAGCAGAGCGCGCCGACGCAGCCGAAACCATCCTCGCGGAACTACGGCAACGGCTTCACCTGACAAACCTGCCCCGCCGCATCGAGTGTTACGACATCTCCACCCTTCAGGGAAAACACGCGGTCGGCAGCAGGGTGGTTTTCCTGGACGGCGCTCCGCACAAGGAAGATTATCGCCGCTACCGGATCAAAACCATCTCCCAGGCCGACGACTACGGCATGATGCACGAAGTGCTCTCCCGCCGCTTCGCCGACATGGAGAAAGGGGGGGCCATCCCGGACCTCATCCTGGTCGATGGCGGCCCCGGCCAGTTGAACGTCCTGGTACGGGTACTGGAAGACCTGGGAATCCCCGGCGCCGATACGGCTTCGCTCGCCAAGAGCAGGGTCGAGCGCGAATCACGGGGCGCGGACATCCGCCGAAGCGACGAGCGGGTTTTCCTGCCGGGAAGAAAGAACCCGGTGGTTCTGCGACAGAACTCCCAGCCTTTGCTGCTCCTCGCCGGGGTCAGGGACGAAGCCCATCGTTTCGCCATTACCTACCACAAGAAACTGCGCTCGAAAGAAGCCATTGCCCCTGCCGTCGGCAGCATACCGGGAATCGGCGATAAACGGTGGAAAAAGCTGCTGCGGCACTTCGGCAGCTTAAAGGAACTGCAAAAAGCAACCGTGGACGAATTGACGGCAGTACCCGGGATCAGTGAGAAAACCGCCAAAGCCATCCGGGAACACCTCAAACAGGCATAAAAAAAGCGGCGCAAAATGCGCCGCCCGTGTGAATGGCAATTCTAAAGCAGTAAAGATCGTTATCGGGCCAAAAGGGTTCTGACGGTCTTTTCCAGCGCCTCTCCGATCAGGGGATTATAGCCCACATACTTCTCCACCAGAACCCCTTTCCGGTCGATCACGAATATGGCCGGTATTGGTTGAACACCGTAATCAAGGAGCATGTCGGCATCGGCAATCGACACGGGAAAATTGATTCGATTTTCCCTGGCAAACTGTCGAACCTGCTGCAAACCGTCCCCACCGATTCCTAAATTGAGGCCGAGAATCCTCAAACCATCTTTGCCATAGTTCCTATAAAGGGTAATCAAATGGGGCAACGAATCACGGCAGCCATCGCACCACGTGGCGAAAAACTCCATGACCAGCACATACCCCCGATAACTTGCCCCGGTTACCTTTTGCCCCGCTGTGGTAACAACCTTGAAAGGCGGAGCCGGGCTCCCTTTGCGCGGAAGAGCATGAGCCGGACAGGTAAGCACCAGGACCGTGACGAAAAATGCTACCGGCACTATTCTTTTGAGGCTGATAACGATCACAAATCCTTCCCTGATTGCCCCCCTGCCGGCACTCCCTCGCCGGCACAAAATCCGCGACACTACCGGGGATTCACTGCTAAAGCGCTTTCTTGATAAGTTCTTCCAACTGGGCCTTCGGCACGGCGCCGACCACCTGGTCGAGCAATTTACCGTCCTTGAACAGCATCAGGGTCGGAATCCCGCGGATCCCGTATTTTGCAGGAGTCGCCGGGCTTTCGTCCACATTGACCTTACCGACCTTTATCTTACCGTCATATTCACTGGCGAGAGCATCGACTATGGGTGCAATCGCTTTGCATGGAGCACACCAGGATGCCCAGAAGTCTACAAGAACGGGCACGGGGGATTTCAGCACTTCACTTTCAAAATTAGTGTCGGCAAGGACGACAACCTTTTCGCTGGCCATATTCATTCTCCTTAATGTTCTTTCTGGTCAGATCCCATAATTAAAATGAAATCGTATCTTTTGAATATAAACAACACTGAGAAAAAATCAAGACAAGATGTTTATTGCCGCGCTCCCCGGAAATCACGCCGCACCGGCATCATCGTCAGAAACGTTTCCGGGTCCTCCTGACAGAGGGTAGACCGCCTCTTTACGGTGAATGGCCCCCTGCGGCCTCAGGGTACTGGAATAGAGAATGAATTCCGAGACAGGGAACGGCTGCACGGCGAACCGCTCATGATCCCTGAGCAAGGCTGACAGTGGCGAAACTTTTGCTCCCTTGATACGGGCAATGGTAATATGGGGGGAAAATGAGCGCCCTTCCGGCTCTATACCGCTGCGGACCAGGGCCTTTTCAACCAAATTCCTGAGGCCGAAAAGGGTTTCGGACCTGTCGATTCCCACCCAGAGAACCCGCGGATCCCGTTTCGGCGGGAAGTATCCCACTCCCCTGAGAGACAGGGAGAACGGTGGCGACTTGATGCCGGACAGTTCATCGCGTATCCTGTCAAAAAGGGCTTCGTCCGCATCTCCGATGAAACGAAGGGTCAGATGGAACTGCGCCATGTCAACCCATTTGACTCCCGGTATCACCCTTTGCAGATCACGAATCTCAGCCCTGACATCTTCGGGCAGATCGATGGCAACGAACAATCGATACATCGCACACCTCCAGACCGAATTAGCATGAGACGGGTCAACGACCCGTGACAAGTGCTTGCCCTCCATCCATCCGCACAAAATACCGCAAGCCCTCGACAACAATATCGGTGTCCCACTGCCGGGAAAGGTTGCGCAAACGGGAGACCACCTCCCGTCCCCGCGCCCCTTCCAGGACAGTTGGTTGAAATCGTACTTCGGTATTCAGGACATTCAACGGGTAGAGTTCGACTTCCCGGACCCCGTGTTCCAGGACAATTCTTGCCATCACGCTCGTTTCGGCATTCTTGCTCATGCTGCCAAAGGCATAATTGCCGAGGCTATAGAGAATAAGTCGCTCCCGGTAGCGCTCGATCCCCTGCAACACATGGGGATGGTGGCCGATCACCACATCGGCACCGGCATCAATTGCTCCCCGCGCCACCTTGGTCTGATAACTTTTGGGGGAATCCGCCCCCTCTGCTCCCCAGTGAAAGGAGACCACTACGTAGTCGGCGCATGATTTCGCCTTTCTGATGTCTTCACGGAACATGCTCCAGCAACCGGGAGCCGTACCGGGCTGATCGTGCTTGGCATAAAACTCAATGGGGAAAGTGAGCGAATAGGCAAGAAAGGCAACGGACACCCCTTTTTTCTTGACCAGGGCCGGCTTTCTCGCCTCGGCCAGGTTTCCTCCCGCACCGGTAAACAGGATTTTCTCCCGTCGCAGGTTTTCCATGGTTTCGTGCAGGCCGCGCTCACCAAAATCCATGATATGATTATTGGCAAGGGTTACTACGGTAAAACCGGCCTTACGGATTGCCGATGCCGCGCGGGGATCGGCCTTGAAGCGAAATTTTTTGTTGCTGAATTCCTCACCCTCGCGGGCAAGCGGAACCTCCAGGTTGCCCACGGCAATATCGGCCTTGTGAAGAAGGTGTGCTGTTGCGGCAAAAGGGTAATCATATCCTTCGCGCGACAGGGTTGCCGAGGCACTTCCGGCCAGCATTATGTCTCCCACGACGGATAAGACCACTTTCCCGGATTGCGCGGGTAACGATGCGGCACAGAACAGGGCAAGGCTGGCAAGCAAAGCTCCGGAAAACACCATGGGTTCACTCCAAAAACGCGGTACAATGATATACAAGAAAAAGAGATTGACTATTCCGTGAGCAAATGCTAGAAAATATAGCTTTGTTTTACCAAAAGTAAAGGTCTTATTTCATGCTCGACGTCAGATATCTCAGAGAAAACCTGGAAACAGCGGAAGCCCGGCTCTCGACCCGCGGAGAAGCCGTGAACCTCGACGGCTTCAAGCAGTGCGACACCCGTCGCCGGGAGCTCCTCCAGGAAAGCGAATCCTTGAAAGCCGTCAGGAACAAGGTTTCGGAAGAGATCAGCCGGATCAAGGACAAAAGTCTGGCACAGGACAGGATCGCTGAAATGCGTGAGGTTTCCCAGCGTATCAAGGCATTGGACGAAGTGCTGCGCGACCTGGAAGAGGAACTTCAGAAGATTCTGCTCACGACTCCCAACATTCCCCATACGACAACACCGGTCGGCGCTTCCGAGGCCGACAACGTGGAAATCAGGAAATGGGGAGAGAAGCCCCTGTTTTCCTTCGAACCCAAGCCGCACTGGGAATTGGGCGAAAACCTCGACATCCTTGATTTCGAGCGTGGCGCAAAGCTGACGGGCGCCCGGTTTACCCTCTGTAAAGGCCCGGGAGCCCTCCTGGAACGCGCCCTGATCAACTTCATGCTCGATCTCCACACGGGCCAGCACAATTATCTTGAAATGCTTCCGCCCTTTATGGTAAACAGGGAAAGCATGACCGGCACCGGTCAATTGCCCAAGTTCGAGGAAGATCTTTTCGGGCTTAACGGCCTTGACTATTTTCTGATTCCAACCGCGGAAGTACCGGTAACCAACATCCATCGCGGCGAAATCCTGAAAGCCTCCGACCTGCCGCTCTATTACACGGCATACACACCCTGCTTCAGAAAAGAAGCCGGGTCCTACGGCAAGGACACCCGGGGATATATCAGGCAGCACCAGTTCAATAAAGTTGAACTGGTTAAATTTACCCGCCCGGAGGACTCCTACCGTGAACTTGAGCTTCTCCTGAATGACGCGGAAAAAGTGCTCCAGCTCCTGAAACTCCCGTACCGTGTCGTTGAGCTCTGCACCGCGGATCTTGGCTTCTCCGCGGCAAAAACGTATGACATTGAGGTCTGGCTCCCGTCGCAGAATACCTACCGGGAGATTTCCTCATGCAGCAACTTCGAGGATTTTCAGGCGCGCAGGGCTGCCATTCGTTTCAGGGAAAATGACAAGGCAAAACCCGAATTCCTCCATACCTTGAACGGTTCGGGCCTCGCAGTCGGAAGAACCGTGGTTGCCATCCTGGAAAATTACCAGCAAGCGGACGGAACGGTTCTTATCCCCGCGGCGCTACGCCCCTACATGAGAGGGATGGAAAAGATCGGCTAGGATTTTGGAGGGATGGCCGAGTGGTTTAAGGCGGCGGTCTTGAAAACCGTTGAACGAAAGTTCCGTGGGTTCGAATCCTACTCCCTCCGCCATTTAAATGCAGTTTGAGTTTTACGTCTACGATAAAGGCTTGACACATAGGACCTAACACAATAGTCGTATTTACGGAGAGATGGCCGAGTAGGTCGAAGGCGCTCGCCTGCTAAGCGAGTATACTGGGAAACCGGTATCGAGGGTTCGAATCCCTCTCTCTCCGCCATTTTCTGAGGTTCGCGGCAGGTTCGTCGCATGGTGTGCAGACGGACATGCCGATGCCTTTCATCGTGGCGGCTCATCGCGTAATGCTTCAACGGCAACCGCATGCAGTCTTTCAGGAACGAAGTTTCTTGACAGGACATCCGTCATCGGTTAAATAGATAAAATAATTTTGCGCCCGTAGCTCAGCTGGATAGAGCACAAGACTACGAATCTTGGGGTCAGGAGTTCGAATCTCTTCGGGCGCGCCATAAAAAACAAGGGGTTACGGTTTATGCCGTAACCCCTTTGTTATTTTTGAAACTTCGCCGAAACGTGCGGTGCCGGATCAGTTTTTACGCCGCTTCTTCTGGCCGGCTTCCCGTTCGTTACCTCCTGGAAAAGCGTCGTTCCGTCTCCAGGCTGGAAAGCTCGACCATCCGGCACTGCTCCCGGACCTGCGTCATGTAGGGGCCGAATTCAGGGTCGGCCCGCCACGTTTCAATGCTTTCCTCGTCATCCCAACGAAACAGGGTAACAAATCTTCCCGCATGCGTGCGGTCCCGGTAAAGGGTTATCTCCCGTATCGCGGTAAAATTGTCCAACGTCCATTCGGCAACAGCCTCCACTGCCGCCAGGAAAGCCTGCTCCCTCCCCGGCTTGATGGTATAACTTCCCGAGGTGTGCGGCACCCGATCGCTCATAAAACCTGCCTCCTTTCCGGTGTGCTCATGATGTCAGACTATGCTACCAGAGTAAATCCGTCCGAGCAACCGGGGAAATTCTTTACTCGCTTGCCTGAAAGGGCTATAGTCGCGCACATATCCCGGAATCACGAATGAAACGCCGAACCGGTGCATGTGTAAGGGGGGAACCAGCCATGGAAACCATACTTGCGGAAATCGACTTCACTGATATCGAGGGAATCAGGACCGGCCATGCGGAAGACCTGCAAGCCGCCACCGGCTGCACCGTTCTGATCGCCGACAAGGGCTGCACCGTCGGCGTTGATGTGCGGGGAGGGGCTCCGGGAACCCGGGAAACCGATCTGCTTGACCCGGTAAACCTGGTGGATAAGGCCCATGCCGTTTTTCTCGCGGGAGGAAGCGCCTTCGGACTCGATGCCGGCGCCGGCATTATGCAGTATCTCGAAGAACGCGCCATCGGTTTCGATGTCCAGGTCACCAGGGTTCCCATCGTCTGCGGCGCCGTCCTGTTCGACCTCACGGTCGGCGATCACTCGATTCGGCCTGATCGCGCCATGGGTTATCAGGCATGTCAGCATGCAGGCGAACGCCCGTGCCGACAAGGCAGCATCGGTGCCGGTACCGGCGCTTCGGTAGGGAAAATTCTCGGCATGAACCGGGCAATGAAAAGCGGCCTGGGCTGCCATGCTTTGCGGGTTGGAGATTTGCAGGTCGGTGCGCTGGTGGCGGTCAACTGCCTGGGTGACGTTGTGGACCCCCGTTCGAGCCGAATCGTGGCGGGAACCTTGAGCGCAGACCGATCGCGAATCATCGGGACGGAGGATATCATGATCCGGTCGTACGCCGAGCAGAAAAATCTCTTCGTTTCCAACACCACGATCGGCGTGGTGGCAACCAATGCACTCCTGACCAAATCCCAGGCTACAAAACTTGCATCCATGGCCCAGAATGGTTATGCACGAACCCTCAGACCCGCCCATACCATGTTCGACGGCGACACGATTTTCGCTATGGCAACCGGTGAAACCGAAGCCGACATGAACGTGGTGGGACTGCTTGCGGCACGGGTCATGGAACGGGCCGTTGTTGCGGCGGTTACGCATGCAACACCGCTCTGCGGGCTACCGTGCAACAGCGATATTGCTGCCGGTTAGGGAAAAAGCCGTCTCAGCACGATCGGATCTTCCAGTTCGAACAGGTTTTCGTTGCGCAGATCATTCAGAAATGCCAGGATATCTGAAGGAGCGCCGGCAAGCGTTACCTGGGTACTCCATTTGCCCTTCTCCACAGTTCCTTCGAGCTTGCCCTCGACAACCGCAGCGCTGAAGGCATCAACAACTGGGAGCCAGATGACCAGATCGCCACGTGAGGTTACGCAATAACGCACAACGTAGTACCAATCTTCCCATTTTCCCTTTTCCCTGACCCGAATGGTAAAATAACTTTTGCCCGGCACTTTACAGATCCTTAACTCGGCTTCATCGATCCGAAACTGATCGTCACGCCAATCAAGGGTCGCAATTCGACCGATACCG
>ERZ795048.3605-NODE-3605-length-11390-cov-6.043494_pt1 | contig 11390 bp, 3 predicted proteins | sample MGYA00375132_ERZ795048 | MGnify/ENA primary metagenome ERZ795048 (study PRJEB30177, sample SAMN05720225) | activated sludge metagenome | isolation source: Anaerobic digester | place: Hong Kong | collected 2014-12-17 ...
TGCTGGATGGCTACTACCGAAGGGCTTATCCTTTGTGAGGTTGAAGCTGCTCAGGTGCGTAAGTTTTCTGCTGGTAATGTATTGCAACTCGAATGGCGCGATTCGGAAACCTTTTTTGTTGTTTCGTTAAACAATATTGCTGTTTTTAATACTTCAACCTATAAAAAGGAAATTTTATTTCGTGATTTGTTCAGCCATTATTTTGTTACCTTCTCGTTGTGTTACGATAGCAGCCACAAACGTTTATGGTTGGGCTCGAATTTTAACGGGCTGTTTTACCTCGATTTAACCAGCCTCGAAGTTAGTCAGTTTAAACCTGGCTTGTTCCCAATGCAACCGGTTATGGATATCGAAGCCATCGATTCAAAAACACTTTTGGTGGGAATAGATGGGCAAGGCGTGTGGAATATTGATCGGGAAAAAATGGAGGTTGTTGATGTGTATAAAGATGATGTGGACAACCCAACAGCCCTGCGTGGTAATGGGGTGTACGATATCTTTCACGACACGGAAGCCGGAAGGGTTTGGGTTTGTACCTATTCCGGAGGGCTATCGTATTATAACCTTGGTTCGTCGCTTGTCGAGCACGTTGTACATCAGGTTAACCAGGACAATTCGTTAATCAACAACAATATAAACTGTGTTATCGAAGATAGTGAAAATAATATGTGGTTTGCTACCGACAATGGTGTTAGCTATTGGAAGGTGAAAGATGGCAAATGGCAGCATTTTTACGAGAATAACCGCGAACAAGCACAGGTTTTTTTAACCCTTTGCGAAGATCGAAATGGCAATATTTGGGCCGGTTCGTATGCTTCGGGTGTGTATGTGCTCAACCCAAAAACCGGTGAACAAATTGCTCATTATTCGAAAACAGTCGAGGGCTCGCCTTTTGTAAACGATTTTGTTTTCAGTATTCACGAGGATGCATTTGGCGATGTTTGGATTGCCGGAGTGAACAGCGAGGTTATCCGCTTTATTCCAAAGGAAAACAAATTTCGAAAATATGCATTTCAGCCGGTAACTAAAATCACCGAATATACCGATTCACTAATGTTATTGGCATGCTCGTATGGCCTCTTGCAATTGAATAAATACACCGGGGTTTATACATTGTTGGTCGATAAATATGTGGTAAACGATGTGTTGGTGCATAATGGGCAAATTTGGTTGGGAACAGTGGGCTATGGCTTAATTCTTTTCGAACCTACAACTAAACAGCAAAAGCATTTTACTGTCGAAGATGGTTTGCTGTCGAACCATGTTAACAGCATTATTTATGCCGATGGCCATTTTTGGTTGGGTACCGAAAACGGTTTGTGCCGCTTTTCGCCCGAGAGTGCTAATGTTATTGCTTATTCGAACCATTTGCCGCTTATTGCTTCGTCGTTTAATGCCAACTCGCATTTTTTGTTGCACGACGGAAGGCTGGCTATGGGAACCAATAACGGGTTGGTGCTTTTCAGACCGTCGCAAATGGCCCAAAAACAACTCGACGGGCGTATTTATTTCCAAAATATTAGTGTGCTTGGCAGATCGGTGCGCGACATACCTTCGTTTAAATTGAGCAAACCGGTCGATCAGCTTGAAAACCTAAGGCTTAAATATTCGCAAAATTCAATTACTGTTGAATTAATGCCCGTGGGCGAGGTGGCAAAAGCAATGTTCTCGTGGAAGCTTGAAGGCATTGACCCCGATTGGACCCAGCCATCGAACCATCGATTGGTAAGCTACAATAACATCCCTTATAAAAAGTACGAGCTCAAAATACGAATGTACGACAGCTCCTTGTCGCAACTTATAGCCGAAAGGGTTCTGCAAATTAAAGTATTGCCACCATTTTGGGCCAAATGGTGGTTTTTTGCAATTGTGTTTTTGTTGCTGTCGATACTAATATATGCAATGTTTTGGTATTATATATATCGTTTAAAACAACAGCATGTTGAAGACAAAGTAAGGTTTTTTACCAATACTGCACACGATATCAGAACCTCGTTAACCTTAATAAAAGCACCGGTTGAGGCATTACGCGATGAAGTTAACCTTTCGGATCGCGGGCGGCAATTTATCGAAATGGCTAATGAACAGGCTCAAAGGCTTAATGCTACTGTTACACAATTGATGGATTTCCAAAAAGCCGATATCCGAAAAGAAAAGGTTTTTCTTACAATGGTCAACTTGCCCGAAATTATCAGTCAGCGAATTGGAATGTTTAGCTCTTTAGCAGCTACAAAAAATATTCAAATTAAAAACAATTTTAAAACAAAACATTACGAATCGGCTGTCGATATTGTTCAAATTGAGAAAGTTATCGACAATTTGGTGTCAAACGCTATAAAATATTCAAATGAAAAATCGCTTGTTGAAATAAGTTTTTCGGGTAACGACAAACAGTGGGTTTTAACTGTTAAAGATCATGGCATAGGTGTGTCGAAACGCGATCAAAAACTGCTTTTCAAAGAGTTCTTCAGGGCCGAAAATGCAATCAACTCCAAAATAGTAGGCTCGGGCGTAGGCCTTTTATTGGTGAAAAATATTGTAAAATTACACGATGGCGAAATAACATTTACCAGTGAAGAAAATCTAGGTTCGATATTCACTGTTATTGTTCCACATAAACAAATAGCCGACACAAATGACAATGATGCCATTAGTATGCCGGCCAACCCAGAAGTTTTTGATGATAACGATCAATCGGAATCCTATGAGGATTTTGATAATGTTTTAACCGAAAGCAATAACAAAGCCCAAAAAATATTAATTGTTGAAGATAACGACGATTTGATGCACTTTCTCCGTTTGTCGTTTGTCGATGTTTACGATGTGTCATCGGCATCAAATGGTGTCGAAGCTTGGGAAAAAATTCAAAACGAATTGCCCGATTTGGTAATTTCGGATGTGATGATGCCCAAAATGGGTGGTTTCGAGTTGTGTAAATTGGTGAAATCAACTTTCGAAACTTCACACGTGCCAGTAGTTTTGCTCACAGCATTCGACGATAAAGCCATGCAGTTGCGTGGTTTGGGCTTTGGTGCCGACGATTACCTTACAAAGCCTTTCGATATGGGCTTGCTGCATCAAAAAATTCGGTCGATTATTCAGAATCGTACTGCCGTTCGAGAAAAAGCTTTGCGTTTGATACAAACCGACCAAAACGCACCTGTACTCAATAACTCGCTCAACGATGAATTTTTACACACCATGCTCAGTGTTGTTAAGCAAAATATCGATAACCCCGAATTCAACAAAGATGATTTTGCACGGGCAATGAAGGTGAGTGGTTCGTTGTTGTATAAAAAGGTGAAAGCGCTTACCGATTTGTCTCCGGTCGATTTTATTAAATCGGTGAGGATGGGTTATGCACTCGAATTGTTGCAAAAGGGTGGTTTATCGGTTGCTGAGGTTAGCGATAAATGCGGATACACAAGTGCCGGCTACTTCAGCACAGTTTTCAAAAAGTATTACGGAAAAGCTCCGTCAGAGGTTTGAATCCCAAATCTTGTTCTCTGAAACTTTTTTTGTTTTTAATGCCGATTTCTCAAAACTGAATCGTAAGTTTTTTGCACTATATATTATATATTGTGCAGTTAGTCAGCTTATTAGTGTTTGGAGCTGTGTCTAAAATTAGATGATAAATATCTAAAATGGAATGTGTTTTTTTTGTTTTTCACCTAAATTTGAATTCAATATCGAACAGTTAATGCAAATCAATGTGCATTCAACGTTGCAATGATGAATATCGATTATTGAACTTTTAACCTGTAACAAGATATAATATCAGAACTTATTTTATTGTAATGTAGTACCTATTCTTTTTTACGTAATTTTATGATCGGGGGGCAAAATTTGCTCCCCGATTTTGTTTTTTATCAAAACAGATCAAATGACCCCTCAGGGGTCAAACAACAATAGCCCCGTATGAAATGCGGGGGTAAGAAGTAGTCACCATCCCTGGTAGTCTGTTCAATAAAATAACGACCGTAAATTAGCCGGAAAACAAAATTTAACAATAAAAACAGAATTCTATTGAGTTGTTGTAATAAAAGTTAATACCTAGTTCTGTCATTGGTGGCGAAGCAATTTTAAATTTTCAAAGGACAACAATATTCCAAAAAGTCACCAGAATTTTGAAGCGATTCATAATAAGAAAAGCGAAAAGAAATCATGTTGCCTATGAATACAACATGATTCTTTTCGCTTAAGTAAATCCGATTACCAATCTGAGAAAAATGTAACCTAAAACTTAAGAGTAATCTGCGATTGTATTTAAAACCAATTAATTATCTATTTTCTAGTTAGCGCTTATTTGCTTATTCCCAGCCAGGATTTTGTTTCAGGTTAGGGTTAATCGATGTTACAGTGTACGGATAAGGGAACCATTCGTGTTTACCTTCAACAAAGCCAACTTTTTTATCGGCATTGGGTTCCGAGTATGTGATGTATCCCCTGTGTGCAGCTTCGCCATCGTTCATGGCATCTTTAAGCGATGGGATGTGTTTTCCGGCATTTTTAACCTTTTCAAATTCGCCCCAACGTTTCATGTCAACCCAGCGTGAACCTTCGCACCATAACTCGTAGTTACGTTCTTTTTTAACGTCTTCCAAAGTTAACTCGGTACTTACATAGTCAGAACCTGCACGTTGCTGAACCATTTGGAGGTACTGAAGGCCGTCGTTATCGTTGGTTTGTGCACAAGCTTCGGCATACATAAGCAGCACATCGGCGTACCTTGTAATAATGAAGTTGTTAAAACGATACCAGTTGGTTGTGCGGTCGTTTGGAGCAACAATGTGCTTTTTCTGTAAGTAACCGCATTGGCCGTAAAGCCCGTCAATATTGATAATTCCCCTGGTTGGGTCGGCAAGTTTTTGCTCTTTGGTCAAAGTATTGATATCGCCTTCGTCGCTGGCCCATTCAAGTTCTGTTAAAAACTCTTCGTACGAAATAATAGTGGCTTTGCGGCGATATGAATCACCATCGTTGGCAACAAATTCGTTGGCAAAGTTTTCTTCAATGGCTAAGCCGCCCCAGCCTTGGTCGCCTTGGCATACAGGTGAGCTGGCAAGGCGTGAGGTACGCCATCCCCAAAGGTTCATTTCCATCCAAGTTGAACGCTGAATTTTTCCGCCCCAGTCGCCAATGCTTGCGTTGTCGATTAGGTTAAGTTCAAATACTTTTTCTTCGCAACCATCGCCTTCAATATGGAATAGCTCGGCAAAGCGTTCGCCCGGAACCAATGCATATTTGCCCGATGAGATTACTTTTTTAAGTGCAGTTTTAGCACCGGCATAGTCGCCTGCGTTAAGCAGCGCTTTCCCTTGTACTGCCCAAGCAAAACCTTTGGTAACTTTTACCGATCCGTCTTTGTCGGCTGTGCTTTGGCGTTCGTCGAGGTACGGAGCTGCTTCTTCGCATTCTTTTGCACACCACTTAAGTAGATCTTCATGTGTGCCTTCGTAATTTGTAGGTTTATCAGAGCCAACCAGCACATGGTCGATAAGTGGAGGGGTGCCCCAAGCAAAAGCTGCCGCCATGTGGCACCATGCACGTATTACCCTTGCTTCCGAAATACAACGGTCTTTAACAGCGCTTTCGCCATATTCGAAATTATCGATAACCAAGTTGGCATGATATATTACAAAATAGATTCGTTTGTAAGCTGTTGTTACCACCGAACTTTGTGCATCGAAGCGGAACTCGTTGATGCTGGCAAACTGATCGTTGTCGCCATAAAATTCGCCTGCTGCCAAAATGTTGTCAGCACAATAGTTGAAAACAATGTTGTATGGAACATAAATACCGTCATGTCCTCCAATGTTTTGGGCAAAATCGTGGTACGCGTTCACGAGTGCCGACTCTGCGTCTTCGTCGGTAATGTAAAACGACTCAATTCCAACAACACCCTTTTGCTCGATATTGAGCCTGTCCTCACTACAAGCAGTGAACAAAACCACCACACTGAATAGCAAGGGGAGTATATATTTGTATTTTTTCATTTTGAATAAGTATTAAATTAGAATGTAATATTTAGACCAAATGTAAGCTTCTTCGATTGAGGATATGTTCCGTTGTCGAAGCCTGCACGTTCAGGAGCAGTGCTTACAGTAGCTGTTTCCGGGTCGCATCCGGGGTATTTGGTAATGGTGAAGTAATCGTCAAGCGACACATAACACCTTAACCTGCTGATGAGTACCTTTTGCGAAATGTTTGAAGGAACGGTGTAGCCCAATTGCAACTGCTTAATTTTGAAGTAAGCACCGCTAAACATCGAAGCCGATGAACCCCAGAAATACCAGTCGTTGGCTACAGCTTTTGGGTCAGGCATCGAAGCGCTTTTGTTGTCAGGTGTCCATGCATTATCGTAGTAATACCTTAGTGAGTTACGCATTGGAGTATCGGCACGGTACAAAACGGTGAAAATGTCGTTGCCGCCAACACCCGATCCAAATACGTTCAAATCGAAACCTTTGTAGGCTAAATGTAAGTTAAGGCCGTATGTGAAATCGGGTATCGCTTTACCAATATAGGTCATGTCGGCATCCGAAATTTGCTCATCGCCATTAACGTCTTTAATCAATGGTTTTCCTGTTTCGGCATCAACGCCTTCGTACTGGTAGCCTCTGAAATACCAAATAGGTTGACCTACTTCGAAAGCAGTACGAATTGGGTTGTTGGTACCGTCAACACCACCTGTAGCTCCTTCGAGTCGGGCAATCGATGGGTCGAGGTAGGTAACTTCGTTGTGCAAAGTTGAGAAGTTGGCGCTAAACGAATAGCTGAAATCTTTGCCAACCCTGTCTTTCCACGATGTTTCCAGTTCGAGACCCCTGTTTAAAACCGAACCTGCATTAACAGTAGTGCTTGCTACACCAATTTCGGGAACCGGGTTGATGTTAACCAGCAGGTCCTTGGTTTGCTTGTTAAAATAATCGGCCGAAAAGGAGAGACGGTCTCTTAGGAAGCGCATATCGATACCAAAGTTGTATTGTTCCGAAGTTTCCCATTTGAGGTTGGGGTTAGCCAAGCCCGAAGGTTTTGAACCGTATGAAGGCGAAGGATCCTCAACGCCGTACTGGTACCACGAGCCGTTGTAGTCAATAGTTGTGCTGTATTTGTAATTGTTAAGCACGTTAATGTTACCGTTTTGACCCCACGAAGCACGAAGTTTGATAAACGAAACAGTACCTTGCTGAACAATGTCGGCCATAAATTCTTCATTACTTAATGTCCAACCTGCCGAAAACGAAGGGAAGTAACCCCAACGGTTGTCTTCCGATAATTTTGACGAGTCGAATGCATCGGCACGGAAGTTGGCTTGTAAGCTGTACCTGCTATCGTATGAGTAGATTAAACGACCAAAGTACGACATTTGGGTTGATCTGCTCGGTGAGTTGTTGAAACTTTTTACAGTTTTTTCTTCACCATCAACCATGTTACTTTTTACATAGTTAAGGTAGCGGAAGTTAGGTTCGTATCCTTTTAAAATGTCGGGGCCTTGTGCACTTGCACTTACGTTATCCGAGTTGTTTTCGATATACGACATACCACCCATTGCGGTGAATTTGTGCTTGTCGATGGTTAGGTTGTAGTTGGCAAAGTTTTCCCATTGATAGTAGAAACTGGTATTAGCAGCAGCCGAAATATTATAATCTTCGGTTTTTGCCTGTGGAGTTGCATAATATGGGGTGCTGAAGCTGTGCGAATTATTTTGTGCTACACGGTAACCAAAGCGTGAGGTTATTACCAACCCCTTTACAGGTTTAAAGTTTCCGTAAAGTACACCGCGCAGTGTTATGCCTTTGTTTTGAGAGTCAACACGGTCTCTTTGGAGCAGTGGGTTACCGCTATCGTCGGTTATGTATTTCGAAGTAGCGTAATAAAGGTCGTTTTCGGGATCCTTGAGTATGTTTTTGCCTTGATCGTAGGCCGACCTCATGGTGCGTGCAAACTCATCGGGCGATGAATAGTACACAGGGGTTAACGGGTCGAGAGTGATCACCGAGTTCATTAACGAACCATACTGCGACATTTGAGAAACCGATTTGGTTGACCAGTTCTCAATAGAGTTGTTGGTTCCAACTTGTAGCCACTCTTTTACATTGTAATCGGCATTGATTTGGGCACTTAAGCGTTTGTAAACATCTTTGTCGCCTTTTACAATACCGTCGTTGTCAACATAGTTAATCGAGGTGAAAAAATTCCCTTGGTTGTTTCCGCCTTGGAATGTAACTGTATGTTGTTTGTTCCACGATGGGGCAAAAACTGCATCGAACCAATCGGTATCGGTACCATCGTAGTTGTTTGCTTCTAATTGCGATTCAATAGGAAGTCCCGACATTTTTTTGTACTCGATAAAATCTTCGGCGCCAAATATTTGTGGAAGTCGTGCCAAGCTTTGGTTGGCAAGGCTCATGTCGTACGAAATGCTCGACGATCCCTTGGCCGAAGCACCCGATTTGGTGCTAATCAGCACAACGCCGTTACCTGCCTGTGCACCATATATAGCAGCCGAAGCAGCATCTTTCAAAATTTCAATCGACTCAATCATCGATGGGTCGAGGTATTGAATGTTGTCAACCTGCAAACCATCAACAATAAGCAATGGGCCAATGCTGCCCGAGTTGGATGAATAACCACGTACACGAATGGTAGCGCCTTGTCCGGGCGCACCTGAGTTGGTTAAAACCTGAACACCCGATGCCTTACCTTGAAGAGCTGCTGCCGCATCGGTAGTTGCTAAATTTTGAAGCGATTCGGAACGTACCGATGCAACCGAACCGGTTACGTCGCTTTTGGCCATAGTACCATAACCTACCACCACAACTTCGCCTAAGTCGGACACTACCGATTTCATGCTTAGGTTAATGTTGTTGCGACCGGCAATTTCAATCACTTGTGTCTCCATTCCTACAAACGAAAAGCTTAATGAACCACGGAGGTTTTCAACTTTAAGCGAATAGAGCCCGTTTACGTCGGTTATTGTACCGTTGGTAGTACCCTCCACTACCACGGTTACACCGGGCATTGGTGAGCCACTCTCATCCTTAACTAAGCCATTCACGGTAAGTGACTGGGCAAAACTTAGGAAAGAGAAAAACAACATGGGTAGCGCTATTAGTGCCACCTTTAAAAATCGATGTTTTTTCATTAATTAAAAGTTTAGTTATTAGTTATAAAATGTCAATTCGACTATTGCTCTCATAAAAAGCTATTTTTATGAGAGCTTGTTTACTGCTAGTAAAGAAAAAGTTGGTTTATATAATTTGTCATATTAAGTTGTTTTATTTTAATATGTCTGCATAATTGATTGGTAGTTAGTGTTTTGAGCCTTATGTGTAAATGATCTGTTTCCAGGATTATATTGTGTTTCTTTCTTTTATTGTAAAAATCTGAATCTTAATGTAGAAGGGGTGTTGATATTCGATATTTTATATTGAATATTGGATAAATGTCTAAAAATGGATAAGGTGTGTCTAATTTTAAAAGTCGGTACAACCTTTTGTTCGTACTTTGGCATTCATTAAAAAGTAGTAACCAATAAAAAACACACAATGAACTTTAAATTAACAGTTTGCTTAACAGCTTTAATGTTGACGGGCATTTTTTGCATTGCTCAGTCAAACAATAATGTTGTTGAAGACTTTCAGCCCTCGTCGGTAAATCAACCTGGGCGTCAATATCCCATGGTGAATTCCGAAGGGCGTGTGAGAGTGCAAATCTCGGCTCCTAATGCAAAATCGGTTCAACTCGATATTGGTGCAGTAAAATACGATTTGGTAAACGATGGAAATGGCGTTTGGACTGGTGAATCGGCTCCACAAGACGAAGGTTTCCATTACTATCAGTTAAATATCGATGGCGCTTCGGTGCCCGATCCGAATAGTTTGTATTTTTATGGTGCAAGCCGTTGGGGCAGTGGTATTGAAGTTCCGGCACACGATCAGGATTTTTATGCCCTTAAAAATGTTCCCCACGGTCAGGTTCGTGAGCATATTTATTTTTCTGAAACAAACCAAAACCATCGCAGGTGTTTTATTTATACGCCTCCTGGTTACGATAAGGATACTAAAAAACGATATCCTGTTTTGTATTTACAGCATGGTGGTGGCGAGAACGAAACAGGCTGGTCGAGCCAGGGTAAAGCAGGTTTGATAATGGACAATTTAATAGCCGAAGGAAAAGCTAAACCATTTATAATTGTTATGGATAATGGTACCTGGACGATGAAGCGTCCACCTGCAGGAGAACGCCCCTCGGGACCATGGCCGCCAACCGGTTGGGCCGATGGTTTTATGAAAACTCTTTTAAACGATATTATTCCTATGGTCGATGAAAATTTCAGAACTATTGCCGATTCAAAGCACAGGGCTATGGCAGGATTGTCGATGGGAGGCATGCAAACCCGTGCTATTACTCTGGCAAATCCCGATGTTTTTTCGCAGGTAGGAATGTTTAGTGGTGGTAGTTATAGTGTCGAAGATGTTCAGAATTCTCAGGGATTTAAAGAAAATGTCGATCTTGTTTTTATCAGTTTTGGTAGTCACGAGCTCGATAACCGTAGGCAAGGCTTTGGCGGCGATCCCAAAGAAAATACCGAAGCATTGAAAAACTTAGGAATGAATGCACATTTTTATGTTTCGCCAAAAACTGCTCACGAATGGCAAAGCTGGCGCCGAAGTTTGTATCAGTTTGCTCAACTTGCATTTCAAAACTAACGATTTAAATATTTATAAATGAAACGATTATTAAGCGTGATTGTACTGGCTGTTCTGGCCGGTATGACTTTCGGACAAGACAGTAACTTCAAGCTGGTTGAAGATTTTAAACCATCGCCGGTAAATCAGCCGGGGCGCGAATATCCGATGGTAAATTCACAGGGATGTGTACGCACTCAAATTATGGCTCCCGATGCAAAATATGTTCAACTCGATATTGGCGGGGTGAAGTACGATATGGTGAAAGATGAAAATGGTGTGTGGACTGGCGAATCGACCCCACAGGATGTTGGCTTTCATTATTACCAACTCAATATCGATGGCGCTTCTGTTCCCGATCCGGGTAGCTTGTTCTTTTTTGGCGCTTGCCGTTATGGCAGTGGTATTGAAGTTCCTGCTCCCGATCAGGATATTTTTGCGGCCAAAGATGTGCCTCATGGACACGTTCACGAAGTATATTTTCCTTCGAAAAGTACAAATACCGATCGTAGGGCTTTTGTTTATACTCCTCCGGGATACGACAAAGAAAATAAAAAACGCTACCCTGTATTGTACTTGCAGCATGGCTATTGCGAAAACGAAACATCGTGGCCTTTGCAAGGGCGTGCTAATTTTATTATGGACAACCTTATTGCCGAGGGTAAAGCAAAACCATTTATTATTGTAATGACCTAT
>ERZ795048.3607-NODE-3607-length-11387-cov-3.921197_pt1 | contig 11387 bp, 8 predicted proteins | sample MGYA00375132_ERZ795048 | MGnify/ENA primary metagenome ERZ795048 (study PRJEB30177, sample SAMN05720225) | activated sludge metagenome | isolation source: Anaerobic digester | place: Hong Kong | collected 2014-12-17 ...
GTCGATCACGCGCACGACCTTGCCCTGCACCGTCTCGGCTTGGGCGCTGGTCGTGCCCGTCGCCAGCGCCGCCGTCGCCAGCACGGCCGCCGCCAGCATCGCCGCGGCCCTTCCCTTCGATCGCATCGCCATCCTCGCCTTTCCCTTGTCGCTCATGCCAGCGCGCGCCGCCGCCGCGGCCGCGCCGGTGCGTCCAGCGCCGCCTCGGCCTCGGCGACCATCCGCGCCACGCGCTCGTTCAGCTTCTCGTTGCTCAGCCGCTCGCGCAGCCGGTCGACCATCAATGGCAGCGCGAGCGGGCTGGGCGCAGGCAGCGCGACCCGATCCAGCGTCGCCGAGGCCATCGCCTGCAGCGCCTCGCGCAGCCTGGCGAGCTCGAGCTCGTGCTGCAGCGCCTCGTCCCTCGCCTGCACGAGCAGCCGGTTGCCGGGATCGTACTTGCGGAAGACCTCGTGCAGCAGGCTGCTCGACGCCTGCAGCTGGCGCATGCTCTTCGGCGCGCCGGGGTAGCCGCTGAAGACCAGCCCGGCGACCCGCGCGATCTCGCGGAAACGCCGCTGCGCCAGCGCGCCCGCGTCCAGGCTCGCGAGCAGGTCGTCCAGCAGCGCGTCGGGCGCGAACAGGCTTCCGTCTTCGAGCGGCGCCAGGTCCGGCGCATTCGCGGCGACGATCTCGAGCCCGTAGTCGTTGACCGACAGCGAGAAGGTCCCCGGCGCCGCACGGGCGAGCCGCCACGCGATCAGCTGCGCCAGCCCGAGGTGGACGTTGCGCCCCGCGAACGGGTACAGGAACAGGTGGTGCCCCTCGCGCGAGCGCAGCGTCTCGGCCAGCAGCCGGCCCGGCCGCGGCAGCCGCGACAGCCGCTGCTGGGCGTCGAGCATCGGCCGCGCCAGCTGCAGCTCGGGCTCGTCGAAGCGGCCGTCCGAGGCATCGGCCAGGCAGCGCAGCACGCTGCGCGCGAGCTCGCTGGACAGCGGCATGCGCCCGCCCTGCCACACCGGCACCACGCCGTCGGCGCGCGTGGCGCGGCGCACGAACGCGGTCATGTCCTGGCTGCGAACGTACTCCAGCACGCGGCCGCCGAAGACGAAGCAGTCGCCCTTGCGCAGCCGGGCGACGAAGGACTCCTCGACCTGCCCGAGCGTGCCGCCGCCGACCCAGGCCACCGCCATCGTCGCGTCGCCGACGATGGTGCCGACCTGCATCCGGTGGCGCTGCGCGATGCCGCGGTCGGCGACGCGCCAGCGGCCGTCGACGACGCGCACGCGGTGGTATTCGGGGTAGGCCGCCAGACTCGTGCCGCCGCGCGCGACGAAGGCCAGCGCCCAGTCGAAGGCCTCGCGCGACAGCGCGGCATAGGCGGGCGCGCTGCGCACCTCGTCGAACATCGCCTCGGCGCCGTGGCGGCCTCCGGTGTCATCCGGATCGGCGTCGAACCCGCCGCTGGAATGCGGATCGGCGTCGAACCCGCCGCCGAGGGCCACCGTCACCAGGTGCTGCACCAGCACGTCCAGCGGCGCATCGGGGCTGTGGCGCGGCTCGACCTCGCCCGCCAGCGCCGCGCGGCGCGCCGCCGCCGCCTCGACCAGCTCGAGCGTATTCGTCGGCACCAGCGTGATGCGGCTCGGCCGCCCGGGCGCGTGGCCGCTGCGCCCGGCGCGTTGCAGCAGCCGCGCGACGCCCTTGGCGCTGCCGATCTGCAGCACGCGCTCGACCGGCAGGAAGTCCACCCCGAGGTCCAGCGACGAGGTCGCGACCACCGCCTTCAGCCGCCCGTCCTTCAGCCCCTGCTCGACCCAGTCGCGCGCCGCGCGGTCCAGCGAGCCGTGGTGCAGCGCGATCAGCCCGGCCCAGTCCGGGCGCGACTGCAGCAGCATCTGGTACCAGCGCTCGGACTGCGAGCGCGTGTTGGTGAAGACCAGCGTCGTCGAGGCCGCATCGATCTCGTCGACGACCGGCTGCAGCATCTGCGCCCCCAGGTGGCCGGCCCACGAGAAGCGCCCCGGCTGCGCCGGCGCCAGGGGGTCGATCAGGATCGTCTTGTCGATGCGGCCGCGCACCAGCTCGCCGCCCGGCCCGCACAGCGCGGCCATCGCATGCTCGACCGCGCCCAGCGTCGCCGACAGGCCCCAGACCCCCAGCGCCGGGTTCCAGCGCCGCAGCCGCGCCAGCGCGAGCTGGACCTGAACGCCGCGCTTGTTGCCGACCAGCTCGTGCCACTCGTCGACGATCACCGTGTGCACGCCGCCGAGCTCGTCGCGCGCGCGCTCGCGCGTCAGCAGCAGGCTGAGCGACTCGGGCGTCGTCACCAGCGCGGCCGGCCAGCGCCGCTGCTGGCGCGCGCGCTCGGCCGCCGGCGTATCGCCGCTGCGCTGCGCGACGGTGAATCCCGGTGCCAGCTCGGCCAGCGGCGCCTGCAGCGCGCGCGTGGTGTCGGCGGCGAGCGCGCGCATCGGCGTGATCCACAGCACTTGCAGCCCGGGCCCCTCGCGCCGGCGCGCCAGCGCCCCCAGCCACACCGCATAGGTCTTGCCGGCGCCGGTGCTCGCGTGCAGCAGCCCGGAGCGCCCGGCGGCCATCGCCGCCCAGACCCGGCGCTGGAAGTCGAACGGCTGCCAGCCGCGCGCCGCGAACCAGGATTCGGCCGCGCGTCGCGCGGCCGGTTCGTCGGGAGCATGCTCCATCGCCCGTGACCTTCAGGCCGGCTCGTCGGTCACGCCGCCCTCGTCGTCCGCCTCGCTGCCCTGAAGCTGCAGGCCGATCGAGGTGATGCGCCCGCCCTGCATCGCCCGCACGGCCAGTTTCGCGGTGCCGTGCTCGACGGCGTCGCCGACCACGGGCGGGCGCTGCAGCCGCTGGCGGATCCACTCGGCCATCGTGCAGCCGGGTGTGTGCGGCGGCGGCAGGCCGTAGAAGGCAAAGACCGCCTCGGCCGACGCCGCCGGGTCGATCGCGAAGTCGCCGTAGGCCGCGCGCTGCGCCGGCTCGTCGTCCTTGTCCGGCAGGTTCAGCCGCAGCCGCTGCGCGGCCCAGCCCAGCGTGCCGCCTTGCAGCAGCAGCGATGCCAGCACGACGACGAAGGCGACGTCGAGCAGCCGCAGCGCACCCGGCACGCCGGCGATGATCGGAAAGACCGCCAGCACGATCGGCACCGCGCCGCGCAGCCCGACCCAGGCCACGTAGGCGATCTCGCGCCGGTCGAAGTGGAACGGCGCCAGGCACAGCGCCACCGCCAGCGGCCGGGCGACGAACATCAGCACCGCCGCCACCGCGAGCGCCTGGCCGAGCACCGGCCACAGCCGGGTCGGCGTCACCAGCAGCCCGAGCAGCAGGAACATCGACGCCTGCGCCAGCCAGGCGTAGCCGTCCATCGCCGACAGCGCCGAGCGCACGCGGAGCTCGGCGCGCGCGCGCAGCACGAGCCCGAACAGGTAGACCGCCAGAAACCCCGAGCCACCCAGCGCCGAGGTGCCGGCGAAGACCGCCAGCCCCGCGCTGGCCAGCACCAGCGCCGCCAGCCCGCGCTGGGTCCCGGCCAGCGGCAGCCGCTTCACCAACGCCGCCATCGCGAAACCCGCACCCAGCCCGCCGGCCAGCCCGACGCCGGCCTGCATCGCCAGCATCGTCCACGGCGAGGTCGCCTGCGTCGCGACGACCGAGGCGATCAGGATCAGCGTCAGCACCACCGCCATCGGGTCGTTCAGCCCGGACTCGATCTCCAGCGTGCTGGCCAGCCGCTCCGACAGCCGCAGCCCGGCGCTGCGCATCAGCGCGAAGACCGCCGCGGCATCGGTCGACCCGACGACCGCGCCGGCGAGCATGCCGAGCCGCCAGTCGACGTCCAGCAGCCAGGTCGCCGCCGCCCCGGTGACGGCGGCGCTGACGACCACGCCGACGGTCGCGAGCAACGCCGCCGGCTTCAGCCCGGTGCGGAAGGTGCCGACCGTGGTCTGCAGCCCGCCGTCGAGCAGGATCACCGCCAGCGCCGCGTTGCCGACCCAGAACACCAGACGGTGGTCGTCGAAGACGATGCCGCCCAGCCCGTCCTCGCCGGCCAGCATCCCGGCGATCAGGAAGACGAGCAGCGACGACAGGCCGAGGCGCGACGAGTACAGGCCGGCGACGACGCTGACGAAGACCAGTGCCCCGGCGACCGCGAGCGTGAGGTAGACGATGTCGACGTTCACGCGCCGCCAGCCACCTCGGCCGCCTCGGTCGCGTCGGGGGCGCGGGTCGCCCGGCTTGCCGCGATCGCCTCGAATCGGGCGCCGACGATCCAGCCCTCCACCGGATCGACCGCCGGAGGCAGGCCCCAGCCGGGCCGTGCCGCCGCCTGCGCGGCCTGCACCAGGCACAGCACGGCGTCGAGCCGGTCGCCGCTGGCGTCGTCGACCAGTGCGTCGCGCTGCGCGTGCGCGAGTTTCAGCCGCGGCACATCCGGCACGCGGCCCTGCTCCAGCGCCTCGACCATATCCTTGCGCGCGATCAGCCGCGCAGCATCGGCGTCGTTCTTGTACGAGCGCCGGCCGATCAGCGCGTACGCCAGCGCGCCCGGATAGCCCTCGAGCGCGACGCGCGTCGCATCGCCGGCGCGCAGCCCCGGCAGATGCAAGCCCGCGGCCAGCAGCCGCGGCATGCCCTCGAACCACATGAAGCCCACCGGCACGTAGCGCGTCTGCAGCGGGCTGGTCGAGCTGACGCCGGCCAGCGCGCGGTCGGTCACCCGGTGCGGCAGCCGCTGCCCGGGCGGCCGGGCGGCGGCCCAGTCGTCGACCAGCGCCTGGAAGGCACGCCGGTCGGCGCAGCGCGCGTGCACCGTGTCGCCGACCGCGCCGACGTCGGCGCCGAGCCCGAGCTCGTCGACGAAGACGCGCGGCAGCCCGAACGGGAAGTCGAAGGCGCCCAGCCACGGGCCGGGTGCCGCGAGCAGCGCCTCGAACGAGGCCATGTCCGGCAGCGCCTGCACCGATTCCAGCCGCAGCACGCCACCGACGAGCCGGCCGTGCGCCACCGTGATCGGCTTGCGGCGCGACGGCACGCTGGTGAAGTCGACGCCGAGCAGGCGCAGCGTGGTGGTCATGGGTCGATTGTCGCGGCCCGGCCAGACCCTGGCTGCCCCGACGCCGGCAGCCCCCCCCGTTCAGCCGCTGCAGCGGGGCCTATCGTGCAGCATCCTCGACGGGGGCCGATGCCCCGTCACGTCCCTGACGGCAAAGCTGCGCGCGACGTGCCGCCTTCCGCAGCACCGGTCAGTCGCCACACGCCATGCGACTCGGCCGCCGCGCCCTCGTCGCGCAGCGCCAGCAGGTGCGCCAGCAGCGACCGCGCCGCGATCGGGAAGCGGTCGGCGGGCACGTCGTCGTAGACGCGAGGCACCAACGCCTCGACCGCGCACGGCCCGAGTGCGGCGAGCGCCTCGACGACCTTGGCCTCGCGCGCGCGTCGGTGCGCGACGAGCGCGCGCACCAGCGCGTGCGGCTGCGCGACCAGCCAGCCATGCCCGGGCGCGAACCAGTCCAGCTCCAGCGCCAGCAGCGCCTGCAGCGAGCGCAGGTAGGCGCCCATGTCGCCGTCGGGCGGGTTGATGACGACCGTCGACCCCTGCATCACGTGGTCGCCGGTGAACAGCAGCCGCTCCTGCTGCAGCAGCCAGCAGACATGGTTGGACGCATGGCCGGGGGTGTGGATCGCACGCAGCGTCGTCGCCGGGCCGAGCACGAACTGCTCGCCGTCGGCCGGCTCGTGGTCGGGCGCGAATCCGTGGTCCTGCCCCGGGTGCGGCGGCGCGCACAGGCCCCAGACCGCGGCGCCGGTGGCGCGCGCGATCGCCGCCGCGCCGGGCGAGTGGTCCGGGTGCGTGTGCGTCGCCAGCACATGCGTGATCGGGCGTGTGCCGGCGGCGGCGAGGATCGCGTCGCGGTGCGATGCGTCGCTCGGGCCGGGGTCGATCAGCACCCAGCCGTCGCCATCGGCGTCGCCGACGAGGTAGGCGTTGGTGCCCGGGCCGGTCATCACGCCCGGGTTCGGCGCCGTGACGCGGACGATGCGCGGCGACAGCCGCACCGCGCGCCCGGCGACGATCTCGGCCAGCGGCGGGTCGCGCCCGTCGGGGTCGACGCGGCCGATCTCGGCCCAGGGGTAGTCCCAGGGCAGGAAGATCTTCGGCTTGCCGTCGCCGGTGCGGCCGATGCGCGGCATGTTGAGCGGGAACTCGCGCCGCGCGCCGGCCTCGGCGTGCGCGTCGGCGGCGCGCGCGAACACCGTCAGACGCTGCAGCGTCGTTCGCGTGACCGGCAGCAGCTTCCAGCCGCGCGCGGGGTCGAGCGCTGCCGCCGGCGTCGTCCACATCAGCTCCTGCGCCTCGCCGAGGTCGGCCACCGCCTCCTGCCCCGCGGGCGCGAGCACGGTGAAGAAGCGGGTGTCGAATCGCTGAGGCACACCGGGCGGGGTCAGCCAGTGGCTGTGGTAGTGCAGCGCGCGCAGGTCCAGCCGCAGGTCCAGCGCCGAGCACATCTCGGCCATCGTCCCCTGCCCCTGCTGCAACCTCAGTCGCCACGATGCCAGCGCCGTGGCGCGCTCGCGCAGGTCGGCCGCGCTGCCGTCGCTCGCGCAGGCCAGCAGCAGCCCGACCTCCTCGAAGGCCTCGCGCACCGCGGCGACGAGATAGTCGAGCCCGCCCTCGGGCAGCCCGAGCCGCGCGCTCGCCGCCGCATCGTCCGGGCCGACGACGAAGTGGTGCGCGTGGCGGTCGGCGGCGTCGAGCACGCCGCCGGGGAAGACGATCGCGGCGCTGCGCATGTCGCCGGCGCGCTCGGCGCGGCGCAGCATCAGCAGCTCCATGCCCTGCGCGCCGTCGCGCAGCACGATCAGCGACGCCGCCTTGCGCGCGTCGGGCGGGGTGCGGTGGAAGTCGGCGGTCGTGGTCATCGGGGCTTTCTGGCGGCGCGCGCAAGCCGTGCACGAGGCACGCCATCGCTGCGCCGGGGCCGGTCCCTGCTCACTTCGCCGCCCCGCTGGCGCGCAGCGCGGCAATCTCGTCGGCGCCGAGGCCGGCCTCGGCGAGCACGGCCTCGGTATCGGCGCCTGGCTCGGGCCCGCGCCGCGGCACCGCCGCCGGCGTGCGCGAGAAGCGCGGTGCCGGCGCCGGCTGCACGACGCCGTCGACCTCGACGAAGCTCGCCCGCGCGCGCAGATGCGGGTGCGCCGGCGCCTCGGCCAGCGTCAGCACCGGGGCGACACAGGCGTCGCTGGCATCGAAATGCGCCGCCCAGTCGTCGCGCGAACGCGTCGCGAAGGCGGCCGCCAGCGCCGCGCGCAGCTCGGGCCAGGCGCGGCGGTCGTACTGGCGGCCGCGCCACGATGCATCCAGCCCCAGCCTGGCGAGCAGCTCGGCGAAGAACGGGGGCTCCAGCGCGCCGACGGCGACGAAGCGGCCGTCGGCGCAGGCATAGGTGTCGTAGAACGGCGCGCCGCCGTCGAGCAGGTTGTGCCCGCGTGCCGCCTCGCCGGCATCCCACAGCCCGGCCGCGCGCAGGCCGTGGAAGATCCCGCTCAGCGACGCCACGCCGTCGACCATCGCCGCATCGACGACCTGCCCGCGCCCGGAGCGCTGGCGCTCGACGAGCGCGGCGAGGATGCCGAACGCCAGGTACAGCGCGCCGCCGCCGTAGTCGGCCACCAGGTTGAGCGGCGGCACCGGCTTGCCGTCGGCCGGGCCGATCGCGCCCAGCGCGCCGGCGACGGCGAGGTAGTCGATATCGTGCCCGGCGCGGTCGGCCAGCGGCCCCTGCTGCCCCCAGCCGGTCATGCGGCCGTAGACCAGCGCCGGGTTGCGCGCCAGCAGCTCGTCCGGCCCCAGCCCCAGTCGCTCGGCCACCCCCGGGCGCCAGCCCTCGACCAGCACGTCGGCGCGGTCGGCGAGCCGGCGCACCGCGTCGACCGCCGCCGGCTGCTTCAGGTCGAGCGCCACCGAGCGCCGGCTGCGGCCGTTGACGTCGAAGCGCGCCGGCATCGGCACCCCGAGCGGCGCGGCCACCGTTCGGTCGACGCGGATCACGTCGGCGCCCAGGTCGGCCAGCAGCATCGTCGCCATCGGACCGGGGCCGATGCTGGCGAGCTCCAGCACGCGCAGCCCGGCAAGCGGGCCGGATGCCGCCGGCGTCTGCGAGCCGGCGCCGGGCGTGCGCTTCGCACCGCCGCCGGCGACCCCCGAGGCCGCCGCCGTCATGCCCAGCTGCGGCGCCGCAGCGCCGGGCTAACGCGGTAGCGCTCGCCGCGGTAGGTCGCCGCCAGCGCATCGAGCAGCTGCGCGATGCGCGCCGCATCCCAGCGCGCGAGCCACTCGAACGGCCCGGCGGGGTAGTTGACGCCGAGCTTCATCGCCGCGTCGGCGCCGGCCTCGCTGCACACCCCCTGGTGCATGGCGTCGCAGGCTTCGTTGATCAGCATCGCCAGCGTCCGCGCGACGATCAGCCCCGGCGCGTCGGCGATGCGCTGGGCGTGGAAGCCGGCCGCGCGCAGCCATTGCGCCGCCGCCTGCACCCAGGCGCCGCTGGCGCGGTCCGACAGCGCGAAGGCCAGCGGCGTGCCGCGCTCGCAGCCGCCGAGCGACGGGTGGATCGGCAGGTCGAAGACCGCGACCTCGGCGCCGATCGCGCTCGCGCAGCGGCCGTCGGTCAGCCGCAGCTGCGCGCCGTCGACCTCGAGCCCGGTCCAGCCGCTGGCGGTATCGCGCTCGAAGGCCTGCCCGGCCAGCGCCAGCGTCAGCCGGTCCGCCACCGGCCCCGCGCCGTGCAGCACGACGCGCTGCGCATACGGCGCGCTCGCCGGCTCGAACGCCGGCAGCGCCGGCACGCCACCGCCGTCGCCGTAGCGGTAGAAGCCCTGCCCGCTCTTGCGCCCGAGCAGCCCGCCGGCGACCATCTCGGCCTGCAGCAGCGAGGGCATGTAGCGCTTGTCCTCGAAGTTGGCCTCGTAGACCGATCGCGTGACGGCGAAGTTGGTATCGTGGCCGATGAGGTCGATCAGCTCGCAAGGCCCCATGCGGAACCCGGCGCCGCGCAGGCAGGCGTCGAGCACCGCCGGCTCCGCCGCGCGCTCGAGCAGCAGCTGCAGCGCCTCGGCGTAGAACGGGCGCGCGATGCGGTTGACGACGAAGCCCGGGGTGGACTTCGCGTGCACCGGCGTCTTGCCCCAGGCCGCGGCGAGGTCGAAGACCGCCTGCGCGACCTCGCCATCGGTGCGCAGCCCGCTGACGACCTCGACCAGCTTCATCAGCGGCACCGGGTTGAAGAAGTGCATGCCGACCAGCCGCCCGGGGCGCTGCATGCCGTTCGCGATCGCGGTGACCGAGATCGACGAGGTATTCGTCGCCAGCACCGCATCGGCGCCGAGCAGCGCCTCCAGCTCGGCGAAGAGCGCGCGCTTGGCCTGCAAGTCCTCGACGATCGCCTCGACCGCGATCGCCGCGCCGGCGGCCTCGGCCAGCGCCGCGACCGGGCGCACGCGCGCGATCGTCGCCTCGGCCGCGTCGACGGCCAGCTTGCCCTTGGCGACCAGGCCTTGCAGCGTCGCGCCGAGCTTGTCGCGCGCCTGCGCCGCGGCGCCTTCGCGCGCATCGTGCAGCCACACCGCGTGCCCGGCCTGCGCCGCCACCTGCGCGATGCCCGCGCCCATGATGCCGGCGCCGACCACCAGCACCGCCGAATCCTTGCCGATCTTCATCCTCGTTGCTCCAACTTCGTCCCCGCCGCGGCGTTCGAGGCCGCAATCCGGTGCGTGGCACCGGCCTTGCACGCGCTGCCGCCTTCCGGCGACCGCGCGCCCGTTGCCGCCAGGCCCCAGCGGCGAGTTTCCCATGATGGCAAATGCCAGGACGCCCGACCCTGGCCCAGGAGGCTGTCCGACTTTGGGAGGGCCCCGCGTTCGGCCGCCAAGGGCCCTGATGCGAGGCGCCGGCGCGCCGCCGGACTGGGCGTCCGGCAAGCGCCGGCAACGCCGCAGCAGGGCCCTTGGCGGCCGAACCCTGCGGGCCGGGGCGATTCAGGCTGCCATCCGTCGTTGCCGGCTCGTTGTGTGGACTCGCCACACGGCCTCGCCGGCGCCACGTCTGGCAGCCTGACTCGCCCCGGCGCGGGGCCCTCCCAAAGCCCGATAGCCTCCCAGCGAGGGCAGCCTTGCGCCTGGACCAGCCTTGTCCCGGGCACGCACGCGTTTGCATTCCTTGCACTCAATCCAGTTGCGGGCCTCATCGGCCAACTCCATCGCCGAGCCGGTCTCGGCCGGCCAGCGATAGCCAGCCAGGCGGGCGACGGCAACTTGCAGCGGGTCGGTGGCCGGCTGCGGGTGGCCGTGGAACAGCCATCAGGTCGGCCGTTCAAGGCCCTGGGGTCGTCTTCGGCCTTCACGTCGCCCAGCGCGCGGCCGCGGGCGTGCCGGCGGCGGCGCTGGGGCTTGGCCAGGGGGTGCTGGGGGCCAACGGCTTCATGGCTGCGCTTGCATCTGCGCCCAGGCCAGTACTGCGGACACGACGGCCTGGGCCTGCGCGACGCTCAGAAGTTCGGGGGCTTCGTCGTCGTAGCGGTATTCCACGGCGTAGGGCGTCAGCAGCCGCAGGTCGGCTTCGGCCACGCTGGGTGGGTGGCCCGCATCGGCCAGTTGCCCGGCCAGCTCTTCCAGGTCGTGTGTCCGCCGGTACTCCAGTGCGTGCAGGCACATCACGGCCTTCAGTGCCTTCTCGGCCGCCTGCTGGGCGTGGAAGAAGGCGACGGCCGCACTCACGCCCGGCGCGCCGATCAAAGCGACGAATGCGGCCTGGTCGCGCCCGGCCAGCCGAAGCAGGCGCGCGGCCTCTTCACGCTGCGGTGTCATGCAAGACCTTGCCTTCCTTCTTGGCCCAGTAGGGCAGCGTGCCGGGCACCTGGCTGCGGCGTTCGAAATCCGGCCGCGCGAACAGCAGCAGGTCCACGCCCACGCCGATGCGGCCCACCGCGGCCTTCAGGCGCAGGTACTCGGCGGCCTTGTCCGGCAGCTCGGGTTCGATCACCACCAGATCCAGGTCCGAGGCCTCGGTGGCGTCTCCTCGGGCATAGGAGCCCAGGACGATCACCGTCGCCGGGCGCGATGCTGCTGCGGCCACGCGTTCGGCGGCCAGGGTCAGTTGTGCGGGTTGCAGCATGGTCAGTGCTCCATGGGCCAATGCTTCACGGGCGTTTCGTACAGCCGCCCCGGCGCGAGAGGCGCCGCAAGCAAGGGCAGCCTGGCCTGGATGCTGGGTGTCAGCGCCGAAGCGAAGGTCTGCAGCTCGGCGGGTAGGGTGCTGGGGAAGTCTGCCATGGTGCGGCTCGTACGGGGCAGCAGCGGGGCGGCGCGGCGGGTTGCGGTCAAGG
>ERZ795048.3608-NODE-3608-length-11384-cov-6.069821_pt1 | contig 11384 bp, 11 predicted proteins | sample MGYA00375132_ERZ795048 | MGnify/ENA primary metagenome ERZ795048 (study PRJEB30177, sample SAMN05720225) | activated sludge metagenome | isolation source: Anaerobic digester | place: Hong Kong | collected 2014-12-17 ...
CCTTCATTTCTCGCCTTCATGAAATATTCAGATAACGACAAATTAAAAGAGGAACTGTGGAGAGCTTATTTCAGCAGGGGTACGTCGAAGGGTATGGATAACAGGCCTCTGATAGAGCAGATACTTAAGCTGAGAAAGGAAAAGGCGAATCTGCTGGGGTTCAAGACATATGCGGACTTGTCTCTCGAATCAAAAATGGCCGAATCTCCTGAAGTTGTAATGAATTTTCTTGACAGCATAGCCACAAAACTGGACAAAATATCCAGGAAAGAGTTCAAAGAGATAGTCGATCTGAGAAATAAAACGAAAAAGATCAAATCGGAAGTGATGATGCCGTGGGAGTCTTCTTACTGGACCAATAAGCTCAAAGAGGAAAAATATACTTTCAACGAATCCGAAGTAAGCGAATATTTTGAGGCGAACGCTACCCTTCAGGGATTTTTTGACATTACGGGAAAGATCTACGGCCTGAAATACGAAAAAGTGAAAGGTATTCCCGTATGGCATAAGGACGTAACAGTTTATAAAATATTCGACGAAAAGAAAAAATTAAGAGCATACCTCTTCGTTGACCTTTACCCAAGAACAGGCCTGAAAAGACCGGGCGCCTGGATGAATCAATATGTTTCGGGAAAGACCCTGAAAGGAAAAGAAGTGATCCCGCAGGTGGGAGTTCACTGTAACTTCACGCCGCCCGTCGGAAAGAAGCCTTCGCTTCTCAGATATGACGAAGTCACTACGCTGTTCCACGAATGCGGCCACGCGCTCCACGGAGCGCTGAGCCTTACCGAGCTTTCTTCAACATCCGGCGCTCATGTCAAGTGGGATGTCGTTGAGCTGCCTTCATCATTCCATGAGAATTTTGCGACAAGTAAAGCCGGACTTAAGATTATTACAAAGCATTACAAGACAGGAAAAACAATGCCGGCCGCACTCATGGACAGGCTTGTCAAGTCCAACACCTTCATGGAAGCTGTCGGTACGAGAAGGCAGATCACATTCGGGATGTTCGACATGAGCCTGCACCATACGGAAAGTCTGAAGAAAAAGATGCCGTCCGCGCATGATGTTTATAAGAAAATGTACGTGAAATATAACGAGATGCCTTTTGTCGAAGATTCATACATGGAAGCGGCGTTCACGCACATTTTCGCTGGAGGTTACGCTGCAGGTTATTACAGCTATATGTGGGCCAATATTCTTGACGCGGACGCTTTTTCGGCTTTCGAGGAAAAGAAAAATATACTCGACAGGGAAATGGGAAGGAAATTCATGGAGAACATTCTTGAAAAGGGCGACAGCGAAGATATGAATGTTCTTTTCAAAAAGTTCAGAGGCCGTCCTGTAAGCGAAAAACCACTGCTGAAAAGACTCGGCATTAAGGTAAAATAAGATATTTTGATATGAAAAACCGCTTCCGGAAGGGATTTTCGCTCATAGAACTGATAACAGTTTCTTCGATCATTGCAGTTCTTGCCTCGGCGGCGGTTATTTCGTACAGGATTTATATAAAGACAGCCGTTATTTCGGCTCTTAAAAGCGCGGTCATGGTCAATGTTCAGCTGATCCAGGCTCAATATGATATAAACGGCTACTGGGTGACGGATGATCCTGAAAATGAGAACCTGACAACTCCGGAAGAACTTGAGGCAGCAGGACTTGTTACAAGGAACTGGTCGGGCGAATTTATTATGAGGGTTTTCAAACGGGACGGTTTTCCGCATGTGATAGCAAGAGAAGAGATAGGAAAGCAGAAGTACCGGATAGAAGTTGATTATCATTTCAAGACACGGGAACTTAGAGTTACCGACCTGGAGGAAGAAGATTGAAAGATTATGCGGATATAAGAAGGTCGGTAGAAAGAAAATACGATTCGCTTCTTTCTCCTTTCGCATGCAAGAACTCCGATGCTGTCAGGTCAGGCGAGACCGTTGACGAGATCAGGCCGCCGTTCTCCATAGACCGCGACAGGATCATGTATTCCGGAGCGTACAAGCGCCTCGCCGGCAAGACTCAGGTGATATATTTTTCGTCCCTTTTAGACGAACAGATAACCAACAGGATCGTTCACATACAGTATGTTGCGCAGGTGGCAAGAACCATAGGCAAGTCGTTATCTTTAAACCAGGACCTGATCGAAGCTGCGGCGCTAGGTCATGATCTCGGTCATACACCATTCGGGCACGACGGCGAGAAATATCTCGACAGGCTGTGCAAAGCGAACGGAATAGGCGGATTTTCTCATAATGTTCACAGTCTCTATATTGTAGATAAGCAGTCGTATAAAGGTAAGGGTATGAATCTGACCCTTCAGACAAAAGACGCTATCGTTTCGCATAACGGGGAGATAAATGAGGATAAACTTTACCCCGACAGGTCCAAGTCCGAGAAGGATCTGATCAAATATCTGAACAGAGAAACAGTTTTCGGAGATGACGACAGACCCATGACGCTTGAAGGCTGTGTGATAAGAATGTCGGATACAATAGCGTATATCGGCACGGATATTGAGGACGCGATAAGGCTCAAACTGATCTCCAGAGGCGACATCCCTTCAAATGTTTCCGAAGTCCTCGGGAAGAACAACAGTTCGATAATAGACACGCTCGTAAAAGACATTATAGTCAACAGCTGGGATAAAGACCATCTTGAATTTTCAGAAAGGACGGCAGACGCTTTAAGAGAGCTGAAAAGCTTTAATTACCGTGAGATATATTTAAATGAAAAACTCAAGCCGGAGAGGAAAAAGATAGAAAAAGGCTTTGATATCCTGTTCGGTACATTTCTGGAAGATATTGAAACAGACAACAGGTCATCAGACATTTTCAGGCATTTCCTAGACTCGAAGAACGCAGATTATATTACGGGAACGAAAAGTGCGGAGAAAGTAAGGGATTTTATTGCTACGATGACTGACAGGTATTTTAAATATCAGCTGGAAAAGATAACGATACCGCTGATTGACTTTTAATAATTTTTGACGGGAACATGATGTTCGATTATATAGGATCGGTACTTGAAACGCAAAATATATTACTTCTGGCATTTTTTCTCGCCGGAGGACTTTACATTCTTATCAGAGGCGGCGGGTCTCTTATTAAAGGCGCGGAAGCTCTTTCGAGATCATACAATATTGACTCATTTATAATTGGCCTGACCGTTGTAGCTTTCGGAACTTCACTTCCCGAACTCTTCGTGAGTTTTATGGCTAATCTCTCAGACCGAGGCGACATAGGTACAGGTAATATAATCGGCAGTAATATATGCAATATCGCTCTTATTCTGGGTATAGGAGCAGTGATCAGGCCTGTAATGATGAGAGTATCCACTCTCAAGGTTGACCTGCCTATTGTTTTTGCTGTTTCATCCGTATTTTATGTAATGATGCTCGATCTTAAAGTATCCCGCATCGAAGGCGTAATGATGACAGTTATGTTCGCAGGGTATATCTACTACATTTATAAGAGAGCAAAACTGAAGAACGAGGAGCTGCTGGATGAAGACGAGATACCTCACGGTTTAAGCAGAAAAAAAGAGATAGTCATGATAATTTTGGGAATAATAGGACTTTACATTGGTTCGGAGTTCACAATAAGGGGAGCTTCCGGGATAGCCAGAGCAGCGGGAGTATCGGAGCTTGCGATAGGACTGACAATAGTTTCCATAGGAACTTCACTTCCCGAGCTGGTAGCTACACTTCAGGCTCTGAGGATGAACAATCCTAACATAGGGGTGGCTAACATTATTGGTTCGAACGTGTTCAATATCCTTTTCGTTATGGGTCTGAGCGCATCTACGAAACACTTTCCGGTAAATCCTGACAATATAAAATTCTGGGGACCGCTGATGCTTTTTGTGACCCTGATACTCTTTCCCATGGGATATAAAAAGAACAAAGATCATAAAATTAACCGGTCGTCAGGTCTAATGCTTCTTGTCTTATACTTGTGCTACTTAGTACTGTCCTTTATTATCAAGGGGAGTCTGAAATAAAAAATAATTGATGTTGTGAATAAAACAGTATTTTATTATATTACAATTGTACGCGAACACTAAAAATTCTAACCGGGAGTAAGAGCAAATGGCAAAATACAAAAGAGGTCAGGTAGTAAGACTGAGATCGGGCGGTCCTGATATGACTATAAAATCGGTCGTAGGAGAAGAGAAAAAAATGCCTTTTACATTGATCGATGACGCATGGAGATCAAAAGGTTTAAGGGACGGGGATGTGATCTGTGTATGGTTCGAGGGAAATACTTCAAAGGAAGACGGATTTGATGTCGAGCTTTTGGACCTTGTAAGATAATTAACAGGAACTGAACAGAATGCTTCGCAGAATGAAAAAATCAAAGATACACAGGGCGACCGTGACAGATGCCAACCTTAATTATCAGGGCAGCATCACAATAGACAAAGATATTATGGATGCCGCCGATATACTTGTAGGCGAGCAGGTGCAGGTGGTCAACATTAATAACGGTTCAAGGGCGGAAACCTATACGATAGAAGGCGAAAGGGGGAGCGGAACGGTATGCATGAACGGCGCGATAGCCCGCCTTGCCCAGACAGGAGACCTTCTTATTATTATAAGTTATGCCGATTATAGCGAGGACGAGCTAAGAAATTTTAAAAGTATAACCGTAAAAGTAGATGAAAAGAACAGGATCACCGAGCGTTATACTGAACCGGCATAGTGATATTTCAGGTATTAAAAAAGCGGCATATGCCGCTTTTTTTATTTGTAAATTGACTGGTTTCTTTCGGGGCCGACCGAAACTATCTCTACCGGCACGCCTGAAATCTTCTCGATATAGTCAATATATTTTTTAACATTTTCCGGAAGCATATTGTAGTCTTTTATTTCAGAAATATCTTCTTTCCAGCCTTCGAGTTCCTCATAAACAGGCTCGCATTTTTCCAGAATGTTAGAAACGGGAACGAATTCTTTAAGTATCTCATTTTTGTACTTGTATCCCACGCACACCCTGATCTTATCCAGCCCGCCCAGAACATCAATTTTTGTTAGAGCGAGAGATGAGATCCCGTTTATTCTTACGGAGTATCTTGCGATAAGAGCATCAAAATACCCGCATCTCCTTGGTCTGCCGGTTGTCGCTCCGACTTCATGACCCTTTTCAGCCAGGTATTTACCTGTCTCGTCGAAAAGTTCAGATACGAACGGTCCGTTGCCTACTCTAGTCGTATAGGCTTTCATGACCCCTATTACGCTTGTTATTCGGGTAGGACTGACACCTGTTCCGGTGCAGACTCCGCCGCTGGTGGTATTTGATGAAGTAACATAAGGATAGGTTCCGTGATCTATATCCAGTAATGTTCCCTGAGCGCCTTCAAAAAGTACAGACTTATTATTCTTCAGATACTCATCGATCAAAAGGGATACATCTTTAACATATTTTTTTATAACGGAGAATTTTTCTGTGCAGTCACGATAAATTTCTTCAAAAGAGAACTTGTTCTTTTCCCCGTACATTCCTTCAAAAGTCAGATTCTTAAGTTCGATATTGTTCCTTAAGACCTCCGCGAAAGTATCTTCGGAGAGTATATCCACGACCCTGATCCCGCATCTTGAGATCTTGTCCTGATATGCCGGCCCTATACCTTTGAAAGTAGTACCGATCTTATTCTTTCTTATTTTTTCAAGAGCTCTGTCGATCTCTTTGTGATACGGCATCACTACATGAGCGTACGGGCTCAGAAAAAGCCTGCCGTCAGGATCAATCCCCTCTTTTTTGAGCAGGTCCAGTTCGCTTATGAAGGATTCATAGTCGAAAACCACACCGTTGCCGATCGCCGAAACGGTATTGTTGTTGAGTACTCCGGAAGGGATCATATGAAGAATAAATTTCCTTTCGTTGATCTTTACGGTATGTCCTGCATTCGCGCCTCCCTGATATCTTACAACAAGATCAGTGTCGGCACTTAATAGATCAATTATCTTCCCTTTTCCCTCGTCGCCCCACTGGGCTCCAACTGCAATTCTGACGCTCATTATATCCTCCAAAATAAAAACAAGTTTAGCGTTAACTAAACTTGTTCAAGAGTTAAACGGTTAAAATACTAGGCTTTAGCCAGTCTTTTCTTCCGGTTCGACCTTTCCCAGAAGATAAGTATCGGAGAAGCAATGAATATTGAAGAATAAGTACCCACGATTATACCGATAAGAAGAGTTATGGACAAGTCTCTTATTACTTCTCCCCCGAAAATGAACAGGATAGCGACCACGAACAGAGTGGTGGATGAAGTAAGTATCGTTCTTGTCAGAGTTTCGTTTATGGAAATATTAATTATCTTGTCAAGCTCCATTCCTTCAAGCTTCTTAACATTTTCTCTTATCCTGTCGAATACGACGATTGTATCGTTAAGCGAATAACCTACAATAGTAAGGATAGCCGCTATTACGGAGAGAGATATTTCCACGTTCGATATAAAACCGAGTAATGAAAGAACGCCTACCGTCACCATTACATCGTGTGCAAGGGCAGCTATAGCTGCGATACCGTATTTGAACCTGAACTTTATCGTAATATAGATCAGAATAAAAAGCAAAGCCCAGAAGATCGCCTGTACTGTAGAGTTCTTTAATTCATCACCGACTTTAGGTCCGATACTTGAAGCTTGTCTGATCTCATAAGATTCTTTTCCGAACTTATCATTGAGTACTGATTCCACTTTTTCTTCAAGGACCTTGATGTTCTCCGCTACGCTTTCCATTTTCAATACGACCTCGGTAGAGAAATCGCTTGTCTCAGATCCTGTATCTCCAAATTCCTGAATGTCTATACCCGCAAAATCGCCGCCTGAAAAAGCAGACCTGATATTTGCGATATCGATCTTTTCATAAAATCCTACATGAACAAGATAACCGCCGTTGAACTCGATATTATAGTTCAGACCGCCCTGGATGATCACGGAAAGTATTCCTACAATAATAACAATTATAGACAATCCCAAAGCGGTTTTTATTTTTCCGACGAAATCAATTTTATTTTTTGCGCTCATTTATGCTCCCTTACAGATTTCCTTTAAATATTATATGCTTAATTTCTTTGTGTCCTTATTGACATAAAGATCGGAAAGAAGTCTGGTTACGACAACGGCTGTGTACATACTCCATAAAATACCGATCATAAGCGTCAGAGCAAACCCTTTTACCGCACCTGTCCCGAACTGATAGAGAGTTATCCCGGCTATAAAAGTTGTCAGGTTAGAGTCGAAGATCGTGGTAAAAGCTCTTTCGTATCCCGCATTTATCGCGTTCATCATGGTATTCTTTTCTTTCATCTCTTCTTTGATTCTCTCGAAAATGATGATGTTCGCATCAACAGCCATACCCATCGTAAGCACAAGTCCTGCGATACCCGGTAAAGTCAGAGTGCCTTTGAACATTCCGAGCGTGGCCAGAGTGAAAATGAAATTCAGAAGCAGGGCGATCACTGCAAAAAGCCCGCTCAGTTTATACCAGAATATCATAAATATTACAACAAGACCGAATCCCAGAATCGCAGAAATAACACCGCTTCTGATCGAGTCTCCTCCGAGTGAAGGTCCTATGACCCTTTTTTCCATGATCTCAAGGGGAGCTTCAAGAGCACCGGCCTTAAGAACGATCGCAAGATCTCTTGCCTCTTCTGCGGTACCGCCGCCCAGAGTTATCACTCCTCGGCCGTTAGGTATCCTCACCTGTATGTTCGGCGCCATGTAAAGCTTGTTGTCGAGTATTATAGCGAGCCTTTTTCCGATATTTTTACCGGTAACTTCAGAAAAAGTCCTTCCGCCATCCCTGTCCAGTTCAAAAGGTACTTCCCATCCTCCTGCAGCAGATGACTCACCTGCCAGAGACGCGTTCGCCTCTATAATTGAAGTTCCGTCAAGTACGGCCTTTTTCTCAACCAGCATTATTTCCCAGAACTGCTCGTCGTTATAGACCTCTGGTTTATTTTTCCACACGAATTCGTGATTTCCTAAAATATTCCTGACATTGTCGTTCTTCAGCATCTCGGTAACTTTAAGTCTGTTCTTCTCGTTTACGAGAATGTTTCCTGACCTTCCCCCTGTGAGAAGTGATTTAAACGGGTAGTTTTTAGCAAAATCAGCATCCGTTTCCGAAACAGCAGAGGCTGAGTCTTTATTTGATTCAGAGAATAATTTTGTCGCGTCCTCGGCATCGTTTTCAGGCTTATCGGGTTTTACATCCGCCGCCGCTGCATCTTCTTTAGTTTCTTCGGGAGTTTCGATTACAGTCTGATCTTCGTCCTGAGGTTTATTTTTAAGAACAGCGTCGATCTCGTCGATCTTCTTCTGAAGAACGTCGTTATCCGCTACGATCTTAAACTCGAGAAAAGCAGCCTGGTTTACAAGGTTTGTAGCTCTCTCTTCGTCTTTGACTCCGGGGAGCTCAACTATAATCCTGTGCTTGCCCCTCGGCTGTATCGAAGGTTCGGCAATACCGAACTGGTCTATTCTGTTCCGAAGAACTTCCAAAGTCGTAACAATACCCTTTCTTGCCGCGCTGTCAAGATTGTCGATTATCTTTTCGTTAGAGTCTCCGGTCCTTCCGAAATAACTGTTGAGAGGGACATTCCTGCTCTTGAAAACATCCAGGACGTCATTGAAGTAGCTTTCTTTATCGTTGCCGTTCACAGATTTGATCTCTGCAAGTAGATCGTCAAGCTGTTTGTCTTTCTTCAGCGCTTTGTTCTTCAGAAGCTGCTCATAGTCGATCTCAAGCACCAGATGCATACCGCCCTGAAGGTCTAGGCCCAGCCTGAGGCTCTTTAAATTTTCTTTTTCGAATTCGTTCAGTTTGTTTATCTCTTCTTCCGCAAGTGACAGATATTCAGGCTTGTCTTTATAGTCTCTTACCAGCTTTTTTTCAATTGCAGTGAGCTTTTCACCTCTGTCCTGTTTCGCAACGGCTTTGATAAGATCGTTCTTGGTCTTGATTTTTTCAACTACTGCTTTTTCCGAAGAAAAATAAGTCCGGTATGTGGGTATCAGAGCATAGACCGCCCACGACAGTAATGCCGCAAAAATAATCCACCTGATCATGTTGTTTCGTTCTTTCATAAAGAATCAAACCTCCCTTAAAATAAGAAATTCCTTTATTCCATTGTTATATAATCCGGCGAGCGTATAAAGGGTATCTTCACCGGAACGGTAAATATAAATCTATGAGGTATAATTGTCAACTGAATTATTCTTATTTATTTCCCGAAAAATTTGAGAAATTATTTCTTGACAAGGCAATTACTTTCTGTTATATTTGCAAGTTCGAAAATTAACACACAACGGAGCAGGTTAATGTACGCAGTAATTGAAATATCCGGCAAGCAGCAGATCGTCAAAAAAGACGAGATCATCAAAGTTGACAGGCTCAATGCCGAAAAAGGCGAGAGCGTTACAGTAAGCAGGGTTCTTGCATTGGGAGAAGGCGAGAATATGACTTTCGGAACACCTCTTGTAAAAGGGGCGTCAGTTATTTTTGAAGTATTGGAGAACAGAAAGGACAAAAAGGTCATAGTGTTCAAAAAGAAAAGAAGAAAGCGTTACGAAGTCAAAAGAGGTCACAGGCAGTATCTTTCTGTAGTAAAGGTGAAAGAGATAATAAATAATTAATTGAAATAAAGAGGTCATCATGGCTCACAAGAAAGGTGTAGGCAGTTCAAGAAACGGTCGTGACAGTAATGCCCAGAGACTGGGAGTGAAACTGTTCGGCGGTCAGCTGGCTCAGGCAGGTTCAATCATCGTCAGGCAGAGAGGCACAAAATTCCATCCGGGTCTTAATGTAGGTATCGGAAAGGATCACACTCTGTTCGCGCTGGAAGCAGGCAAAGTCAGATTCGTGACAAAAGCCAGGGGAAGAAAGTTTGTGGCCGTTGATACGGTCGAAACAGATTAAGGTCTTACGAAAGTAAGACTTTTTTTTTACATTATATTTATGTCTGATCATGAAAGTACCCTTTTTAAATATTGTTCTTTATGAGCCAGAGATACCGTACAATACAGGAAACATCGGAAGGCTTTGCGTGGGTCTGAACTGCAGGCTTCACCTTATTGAACCTCTGGGTTTTAAACTTACTGACAGGATGCTCAGGAGGGCAGGGCTTGATTACTGGGATAAACTGGATCACAGGATTTACGGTTCCCTTGAGGAATTTTTCAGAACAGGCTTGTCGGGAGATTTTTATTATTCATCCACAAAAGCGGAAAAGCCATATTTTAAGGTAAACTTTAAAAAAGGCGATTTCATATTCTTCGGAAAAGAATCCGGAGGACTTCCCGATGTATTTCACACCGTTCACAAGCACAAAGGACTTTTTATACCCATGCCGGGAGAAATAAGGTCCCTTAATCTCTGCAATTCGGCGGCGGTAATAATGTACGAAGCTTACAGACAGGTAAATTTAAGTCATTGTGTATGAAGCAAAATAAAATTAAAAAAAGTCTTGTTCATTTTAAAAATAGTGCATATATTTAAACTGTTATTCGGGGAACGGAGCTTTAGCAGGCATGAGAGGCTTGTTTCTGCTTCGGGTTGGTGTTGAAAAACAAGAAAATACTAATATGAATTATGGAGGATTAAATGGGAATTAGAGGAAATTTGCTCAGGATGTGTATACTGCTCATCATGGTATTTTTCGCATCCGCAAACTCGGAGATCAAAAGCCGTTCTGTAGATGTAAGCCCCTTTCTGGGAGCTTATTTCTTTGAGAAAAATATGTATATAGATCTCGATCACGGGATGAGCATGGGTTTGAGGCTCGGCTACAACATTACCGAAAGATGGGGTGTTGAGGTTACTGGCGGATATGTTAACACTGATACGAGCGGAGATTATCCGACTCCATACGGCTGGACTCTGGAAGACAACACTAATGCGGATTTTTATTTTTTCCATCTTGATGCGATCTTTCATATCCTGCCGCAGGAAAAAGTAGTACCTTATGCTGCTGCAGGAGGAGGAGCTTACAATATCGACCCGCTTAGATTTGACAGTGACATCGACCCGCTGTTCAACTACGGATTGGGTTTGAAATATTTCCTGAAAGAGTGGGTGGCCTTCAGAGTTGATGTAAGACATCTTATAGCGATCGACGAGCTCGACAATTTTGATGATCCGGGAAAGAACCTTCACAATAACCTTTCTTTTGACGCAGGCCTGACCTTCTCACTCATGGGTGAAAGTTCAGACAGAGATAAGGACGGGATCGCAAATAAAGTGGACAAGTGTCCCGATGTCCCTGAAGATAAAGACGGATTCGAAGACGAAGACGGATGTCCGGATGAGGACAACGACGGCGACGGCATAAAAGATATAAACGACAAATGTCCTAACGATGCCGAAGATAAAGACGGGTTCGAAG
>ERZ795048.3612-NODE-3612-length-11378-cov-33.395125_pt1 | contig 11378 bp, 10 predicted proteins | sample MGYA00375132_ERZ795048 | MGnify/ENA primary metagenome ERZ795048 (study PRJEB30177, sample SAMN05720225) | activated sludge metagenome | isolation source: Anaerobic digester | place: Hong Kong | collected 2014-12-17 ...
TAATTGCGAATGTTTTTCTCTTTTCAATCTCTTTTAAAATACTCATATTATTCCCTGAAAGTTCTGAATAAGGTTTTTTGTTTTTATAATTGATTATCTGTCATGGCATGTCATTTCGAACCCTCTTCAATTTTCCGGGTGAGAAATCTCTTTAACAGGAGGTATTAAAATGTTTCTGCCTGTTCAATATAAGCCGAAAACGAAGATTTCTCACATTCGTTCGAAATGACAAAGTGAAGTAATAATCTATTACATATCTGCAACACACTTTTTTACAACCCTGAATCTGTCAAGAAAGTAAATAGGCTCTGTTTTTCTTGACGGATTAATATTTATATGTTTTCTTTTATCTATAAAAAACCGGAGAAATATGATATGAGAATTATACTGGCAATTATACTTCTTATAACTTCATCACTTGCTGCTTACAGCTTCCCTTATGATTCTGCATATTCAGAAAAAGCCGTCAATAGTATTGAGGATATATCCGCTTCAATTATTTCAGATTCCTTTTCACCTATGACTCACTATTCTGCCGGAGATAAGGTTTTTTCGGCAGTTCCCGCGTACTTCACCATTGACAGAATTATGGAGGACCCGGATGTTGATGGAAAAGATTTAAAAGGGGGAGCCTTTGGTGCCGGAGGGGGTTACGCTCTGACTGATGAGTTTATGGCATATTTGATTATTGCAGGCCTTAAAATCAGCGGTGACCTTCAGTACCCGGCTTACGGGGAACAGTTCGGTGTTGTTAAAAGCAGCGGGGATTACTCTCTTTTTAATGCACTTGCCGGTATCGGTTATGATCTGTTAAGTGATGATGTTTTTTCTATCCCGGTATATTTCGGCGCGAATCTGCAGTATTATTCCGCAGAGCTGAAATCGGATCCTGTGAGCTGGTTTGATAACCTGGTAACATTTCAGAATTATGATGTAACAGCGGAAACTTCAGGCGATGGTTTTCTTTATGGTGTTTCAGGGGGGATAGCTGTTTCTGCGAAAATTTACAGCAAAGTGAAGATTACCCCATATCTTCTTTATATACATAACTTCAACTGCGCGGATATGAATGCCGAGGCATCTCTTGCTAACGCGAATCCGCTACTGTCAGGAAAAGAGAAATTTAAACTTGATGTTGAGCCTGTTTCAGCTTTCATGACAGGACTTAATATCGGTTATATCGGAGATTCAGGTTTCTCCGCTTCAGTTGCCCTGGGGAGCATGCTCTCTTCTCTTACAGGTTACGGGAGCCGGGCTTCTGCCAACGGTGTTGAAATGAAATCTTTTGTCCTGATTTTATCTTATAATATGTAGATTCAGGCAATAACTGTTGTTAGTATAAAACTATGCAGATCATAAAAAAAATCCTCCTTGTTGATGATTCGAAAATCCAGCAGAAGATGCTTAAATCCCTCCTTGAAAAGGAGGGTTATGCGCTGTTTATTGCAGATAAAGTTTCTGAAGGGCTTAAGATAATCGGAAGTGAGAAAATTGATCTTGTGCTTATCGATTTTTACCTTGCAGGAATAAATGACGGGACAGCCCTGGTAAATAAGGTGCGGAAATACGGATTTAACATACCGGTTTACGCGATCTCCGGTTCAGAGGATAACAGCCGGGAGCTCCTTGCTTCCGGCTGCAATGGCGTACTTTCCAAGGATCCCCTTGAAATAAAAAATTTTATTCTGTCTCTGAAAGAGCAGTTTTAACAAAACCGGAGTAAAAGGGGCTCATCTTTTTTTTGATGAGTTTTTCTTCTCTTTCAGCTTTCTGTACTCTTTTGGAGTGACCCCTGTGCTCCTTGAAAAAGATCTGTTAAATGTTGTTGTTGAATTGAATCCGACAGAGAGGGCAATGTGGGTTATGGGGAGTATATCCTCTTCACCGAGGAGTCTCTTTGCCTCCTCAACCCTGTAATCATTGATGAATGTATTGAAGTTCTTTTTTACATCTCTGTTCAGGATTTCTGAAAGCTGCTGTATGCTTATATCAAGCATGTCAGCCACATCTTTGAGCGAGATATCCTCCTCCCTGTAAAGGCGTTCCTCCTCCATAAGCCTGTTAAGTTTTACAACCACGGATTCAACATCCATACCCCTGACCTTGGATACCCTGTATTTTGCCTTTTTACGCAGGAGGGTGAATACTCCGTAATAATCGGGATCGTACTGTGCGGTGAAGAATATTCCGATAGTTGAGGTGTTCACAATAAATATGGCTGCCTTTGATAACTGGAAAGTGAAAAGGTCACCCGCACCCAACAGCAGTGTTGTAAAGATCATGGATGCCGCATAGGAATATCCGAGCCTGGCAATGCCGACTTTCGGGTCTGTGCTGCTTTTCCATATGTCTGTGTTCCGGATGAGAAGCAGAAATATACCTCCGCTGAGTATAAGCTTGGGAATAAAATTTACCAGGTGAACAAGTTTAAAAAATAACGGTAGAGCTGCAAATGAAGGATCAAGTATCGGCCTGAGCTCTATGAACTCTTTCCGGAATTCAACGCCTGCAATAAATGGTCCTGCCCCGAGAAACAGAAGTACTGATAGCAGTATAGAGATAAATGCCGCCGGTTTGAGTTTAATACTGTCCACAATTATAAGTCTGTACCTGTAATACAGCAGGAGAGATGAACCGAGAGAAACAGGGATCATGTAGTATGAAAAATAGTAATATCCCGGGTAAGGTTTAACGGTGTAGGATAATACCTGGAAAATTCCAATTCCCATAAAGAGATATGAGGAGAGATATATGTAGTTGATCCTGAGCTTGTGCCTGCTTATGAACTGCGATGCAGCAAGTACCACCATGAAAAACTGTCCGAAGAAGAGGTACTGGTGATATAGTATATTTAAAAATTCCATTTAAACAGTTCTTTTTATCGTAATATTTTTGAGAGATTTCTCACCCGGAGAATTAAAATGGGTTTGAAATGACATCCGTTATTATCATTAATCTCTATCTGTATTTTTGCAATAGCATACTCTTTATTTTTTATAATTCCATATGTCAAAATATATTTTGCAAAGAACTTTTTTCAGTCAGAATATATACTGAAGAGACTTTCCGGACGGTTTGTGAAATAAAACAGCATACGGTTGAGAAATATTCTGAACCGGAATGTCAGTTTGAACCTAATAATCCGGAGTAATCTGATGAACTACATGTTAAATACGATCCAGGAAAAATACAGAAGCAAGCTTATCTCTGCGGAACAGGCTGCTTCTATGGTGAAGGATGGAATGAAAGTTTCCTATGGAAGCTTTCACACAAAGCCCATCGATTTTGATGAGGCCCTGGCAAAGAGAGTTGCCAATGGTGATTTTAAACAGCTCGATATTTTTATAGTGGGAACAATAATGCCTGTACCGCAGTCGCTCCTTAAAATGGCTGAGATGAGTGACAAAGGTGACTTCGGCTACAACACATCATGGTACGGCCCCCTTGAGAGGATGCTGCACGGAAAGGGAGTTGTAAATTTCGTGCCTATCCAGTACCAGGATGGCACAGCCACAAGGATTGAACCTGTGTGGCATGAGGACCTCCGCAGGGACATTGCTGTGTTCAGGGCGGGTTCAATGGACAGGTTCGGAAATTTTAACTACGGTGTTACAAACGGCGGTACAAGGAAGGATGTAATAAATACCCCGATTAAGATCGTTGAGGTTAATTCAAATTTCCCCACAGTGTTAGGCGGAATGGATGAGTCGATAAACATTGATGAGATCGATTATATTATAGAAAGTTCCAACCAGGAGATGTTCTGCATCCCTCACATGGAGCCTGAAGATGTTGAAGTCAGGATCGCGGAGAATATAATTCCGCTCATCAAAGACGGCGCCTGCCTTCAGCTTGGAATCGGCGGTGTGCCGAACGCTATCGGAAAAATGATTGCGCAGTCTGACCTGAAAGATCTCGGTGTACACAGCGAGATGTTCTGTGACGCGTTCTTTGATCTTTATAAAGCCGGCAAGATAACAAACATGAGAAAGAAACGTGATACAGGGAGAAGCGTATTCACTTTTACTCTCTGCACAAAGGAGACAATGGATTTTCTTGACAACAATCCCCTTGTAGCTTCATATAACTGCGATTATGTGACAAATGCTTTCTCAATCGCGCAGGAGGACAATATGTTCTCCATCAACTCAATACTTGAGCTTGACCTTGTGGGGCAGGCCGTGTCTGAATCAATCGGAGCAGCACAGTATTCAGGCACAGGAGGTGCTCTCAGTTTTACTGCGGGCTCATATGAATCAAATGGAGGAACTGCGGTTCTCTGCTTCCCTTCAACGTTTAAGGATAAAGAGGGTAAACTCCATTCAAAGATTAAAGCGGCACTCACTCCCGGTTCAATAGTGACAATACCGAGATCTGTCATAAGCACAGTGGCAACAGAGTATGGCTGTGTAAATATCAAGGGGCTCGGCCTCTGGAGAAGAACAGAGAAGATTATCGGCCTTGCTCACCCCGATTTCAGAGATGAACTGATTAAGGACGCAGAAAAGATGAAGATATGGAGAAAGTCCAATAAGATAGACTGATTTTTTTTTAATATGTGCCATATCCAGGGGACAGTAATTGCTCCTCCCGGTTTATATATAAGCTCCTGTAACAGGGAGCTTTTTTTTATTCCAGAAAATAGGATTAAAGCTGAAGAGTCTCAGAAAATAATTCAGGGAGGTGTAATATAAAGTAAATATTGACTTTCCTTTTTTGATGTATAAATTATAATATATCAGAGGGAGAAAAATATATGCCGAAATGGGAATGGGATAAGCGCCTTGAAACAGGGATTGAAGAGATTGATGATCAGCACAGGGAGCTGTTCAGCCGCATAGATAAGCTTGAACTTGCGATGTATTCAGGCAAAGGCGCAGCGGAACTTAAGCAGCTTGTGGAATTTCTTTTATCATATGTTGATGAGCATTTCAACGCGGAGGAGAGGATTATGCTTGATGCCGGTTATCCCGGTTTCGCGAAACATGCTCATCAGCATAATGAATTCAGGATGTTTTTTAATGATTTAATGAGCAGCTGTAAAGACAGGGGGCCTGATTCATACCTCGCTATTAATGTTGATAAAAAACTCAGGGCATGGTGGGAGAATCATATTCTTAAGATGGACATGGATTTTGTCCCCTCTGTTAAAAAAGGATGATTCATGCCGGACAGAAAGAATCCTCATTTTAAAAATCAATTATAAACCTTGTACCTTCGCTCCGCTCCATCCTGATTGTTCCTTTAATCTGTTTAACCAGTGTGTTTATAAGCTGAAGCCCGAAACTTGATGAGCTGCTGAAATCTATCTCTTCAGGCATGCCGCTGCCGTTATCTCCTATTACAATGGTGTGCCGGCTGTCAATGGATGATGCAATAATTGTGATTACGCCGCTTTCTCTCCCTGTGAAGGCGTACTTCATTATGTTTGTAATAATTTCATTGATAATAATACCAAGCGCGAAGAGTGTTTCCGTATCAATTACAAATTCATCAATCATGTTTTCTATTTTTACAATATCCCTGTTGCTGAAATTACTGATGATCTCAGCAACAAGAACAGGGAGGTATTCATTTACCGGGAGTTCCTGGAATCCGTCAGAGCGGTACAGTTTATCGTAAAGAAGCATCATGCTCTCAATGCGTCTCTGCGCGTCATTAAGCGCGGCTATGGCAGCAGCATCGGTAAGCGTTTCAGCCTGGAGATAGAGGAGCCCTTTTATGTTGCTCATATTGTTCTTAATGCGGTGATGTACCTCTTTCAGTATCAGCTCTTTCTCTGCCAGCAGTGTTTTAATCTTCTCCTCTGACTGTTTTCGTTCTGTTATATCATGAGTAATGATCAGGATGTGCGGTACTCCCTGCAGCCTGATCTTTTTTGCGGAAATAATAACGTTTATTTTCTTCCCATTCTTATTATTCATTACAGCTTCATAGTCCCGGCAGAAACCTCTTAAATCGAGTTTGCCGGTTATATTAGTCCGGTCATCAAGACTTGACCATATATTCAGCTCTATACTTGTTTTTCCTATGGCTTCATCCGCCGTGAACCCGAAAAGAGATGTGAATCCTTCATTGACATTAACGATAATCCTGTCGTCATAGCGGCTGATAACAGTGGCATCAGGGCTTGAATAGAAAATATGCTCGAAACTCTCCTTCTCATTTTGTATCTCCCTGTTCAGCCTCTGGTTAACCATAATAACAAAGCCGAATGTCCATAATATCCCTGCTATTATGGAAAAAAGAAATGCACCTAATGACATTATTCCCGGTTCGAATATAGGTTCAATATAGCCGGATGTTAGTGCCGTCATTACACGGAACAGGAAAAAGGAACCGAAAATCAGGAAAGCAGCTGCTGTAAAATTAGCCGAGATTTTTATAGAAGCTATCCTGTTAAAAAAGAGATTGAACGCAATGAGGAATATGAATATTAATGAAGCTGAATAGAGTATAACAACCCGCAGATTATCATCTCTTCTGATGAAAATTACATGCCATGTAAGAAGAAGAAATATGGAAAATACCGTTATTATAATCTTCCAATCCTCTTTCCTGTTGATAAAACGCATTGTTCCTGCATAAAGAAGAATAAAGCCGATAAGGAAATTCATATTAGCGAAAAATATAGATATATTCTCTACAGCTTTGATATCCCGGAAAAGGAGCAGTACAGATCCTGAAGCAAGCATGAGACACCCGCCGGCCCACCATCCCAGCCCCCTGTAGGTTTTATTAAGAATAAATTGAAGGATTAAGCAGATTGTCAGAAGGCTGTATGTTATCCCTGTCAATATCGCCACTGTACGCAGATCAATGATCATATCCCCTCTTTAAAACGGGTTGAATTAGAGAATTTATAAGTAAACCTTAAGATTAATAATAATAGAAAGTCAGCGAAAAAAGTATAATTCCGGTGCAGATTAATTGCAAATCCCTTTTTTTTAAAAAATACACCCGCAGAGGTTTACCTGTGAGGGGGATATAATGTTCTGCAGCAAATGATTTTTTTCTGTTTTTTGGATATATAAATGCATAAATTAATATATGTTATAGATGGTTTTTATGAAGAACTAATTCAATCGTTAGCTGCTATAGTACGTCAGATTGTCATTTAATATGCAGCTATAATTGAAACAGTGAGAAAAAATGAACCTTACAAAAAAGACATTTCTGATAATGTTCGGGCTTCTGTTCTTCTCTTCATTATTTATCATGGGAGCGATGCAGTTCTTTATCTCCTATAGTCTTAAAGCTCCTGCCCGGAGTGAATTAATCAGCGGAGTATGGATTGCAGTTGCGGCGTCAGTTATTACCGCGATTTTCGGCACTGTAACCGGCATCTATCTTTTTTTTATACGTAAGAGAGTGATAGGCAACATAAACTTCCTTACAAAAAGAGCGGATGAAATAGGGGAGACATGCGACTTCTCTTCCCGCCTCCCTGTAAAAACAGATGATGAAATATCACAGCTTGCATGGAGCTTTAACGCCCTCCTTGACAGGATGGCTGAGTCAAACTACACCCTGGAGAAGAATGCTGAGGAGAGCAGCAGTAAACTTGAGAGAAGTATTAAAGACCATCAGTTTGAACTTATGACCATGAAACAGGTGCTTATCCTTATGGAGGAGGTCTTCGAACATTCGCTTGAGGGAGTGATTATAACAGACAGCAGTATGGTGATAAAAAAAGTAAATCCCGCATTTTCAAAAATCACAGGTTATGCGGAACATGAAGCTCTTGGTAAAACAACTGATATTTTAAAATCGGATTATCACAATGATCATTTCTATGCATCCATGCAGGAGACAGTTGCCAGGGATGGTCACTGGGCAGGGGAGGTATGGCATCGCCATAAAGACGGGAACGCTTTCCCCGAATGGTTTTCCATCAGCGCGATAAAAAGCTCTGAGGGTGAAATTACAAATTATATAGCAATATTTCATGACATCAGCGATATAAAGAGGCAGGAGGAGCTTATCAGGTATCACGCTCTGCATGATACTCTGACAGACCTGCCGAATATATTTCTTTTAAAGAACAGGATTGAGCAGGCTATACTCCATTCAAAAAGGGACAAAACACGTTTCGGCGTGATGTTCCTTGACCTTGATAATTTCAAAAAGATAAATGAGAGCCTGGGCCTCGCAATCGGGGATATGCTTTTGAAAGCTGCCGCTGAACGCATACGGAATATGGCAAGAAATGTTGACACCGTGGCCCGGCATGGAGGCGATGAGTTTATTATTCTTGTTGAAAGCATTTATGACGAGAAACCGCTCATTACCCTTGCCCAGAGGATTCTTGTGGCATTTAAAGAACCATTTAAAATTATTGATAAAGCGTTTCATATAGGGATAAGTATGGGAATTGCCCTGTTCCCTGAAGATGGTGAGGACTTTGATAATCTTTTGAGAAACGCTGACACTGCTATGTACAGATCAAAGGAGATTGGGAAAGAGACATTCTCCATGTACACTGAATCTCTGAATGACCGTGTTACCCGTAAGCTGACACTTGAGAATGAACTGAGAAGTGCCCTTGAGGAGAAAGATTTTGAGGTATATTACCAGCCGCAGATGGATATTAAAACAGGCCGGATCACCGGTGTTGAGGGCCTGGCAAGGTGGAACAATTCTCATGGAGTGATTATGCCCCCTGACGGATTCATCCCCTTCTCTGAAGAGGCGGGGCTTATATTCGAGATAGACAGAATTGTTATGGAGAAGGCACTGTCTGAAATCGGGGGGCTTATTGACAGCGGTTTATTTCCGCTGAAGCTTTCATTAAACTGTTCGGCAAAGGTCCTTCACCTGAAAAGGCTTCCGAATATAATAAGTGGTTACCTCACCAAGTTTAATTTCCCCCCTGAATTGTTTGAACTTGAAATTACAGAGAGCTCAATTATGAAAAATTATAAGGATAACCTTGAAATTATTTATAAGCTGAGGGATGCGGGGATATCAATCTCTCTTGATGATTTCGGAACAGGCTATTCCTCACTTGCACAGCTTAAAAATCTCCCCGTGGATTCACTGAAAATTGACCGTAGTTTTCTCGAGGATGTATGCAGCAATAAAAGTGATGCCCACATTATAGAAGCTGTAATATCTCTCTCTCAGAAATTCGGTATTAAAGTCATAGCTGAGGGTGTTGAAACCGGGGAGCAGCTGCAGTTTCTGAAAAACGCCGGGTGTGATGTAGTTCAGGGTTATTATCTTAGCAAGCCCGTCCCTTTCAATGAACTTAAAACATTTTTAGGTGTAGGGTAGTACTTAATCCTGTTCCAGCGCATTATCAAGGTCGCCGTATGAAAGAAACAGCTCAATTTTCTGTTTTAACCAGATTTTTTAGCACCATTAACATAATAAATCTTCACCTCAGAATAAGTCTGCATTTTAAAAACTGCATTAAAATAATTAATAAATGAAAGTGGACAGGCAGACTGAAAACAATTATATTAAAAAATGGTGCGGAGTTATGGAATTCAGTTATAAAGATGCAGGAATTGCAATTATTATATATGTACACGGGATGCTGGATCTTCAGAGATCGGCTAAAATTGACAGCGGGCTGGAGCAGCTTATATCTTCAGGGCCGGGACGGGATTTTATTTTTAATCTCAAAGATATGGAATACAGCAGCAGCGCGGGCCATGGAATTTTTATAAATATCCTGGGGATTCTTAATAAGTCCGGGAGAAGACTTGTATTCTGTAACCTGAATGAACAGGTGAGAAGAGTATTTGAGATTGTCGAGCTGGATGAACTTTTTGCTATATTTGATTCCGAAGAGGAGGCATTGGATTATCTGGAAAGTTCAAAAGAGATCTGAACCCCATCTGCGGAAAGTTAAATGGCATCCTCCTTTGTAAAATCGAGTTCACCATCATTGTGTTCAACCAGCCTGATCCAGGTTTCCACCCTTTCACAGCCGTAAATTCTTTTCCATTCCTCCACGATCATGTCAACAGGGACATCATGGTAAACTCCATGAAAGGCTGTGTACTCCATGAACTTCTTCTGCTCACCGTTAAATTCGTGAAAGATTGAATCATTGCTGCCGTCAAATTCAAGCGGGGGAACTTTATGCAGCAGGCAGAGTTCCGCGTTAAATGCAGGTGTGGCTTTTACCCATTTGCCATCGATCCATAGTTCGCTGAAGCCGTGATATGCGATGACATCCGTTCCTAAGTAAGCAAGGAACTGTTTTGTTGAGAGGTGGTTCCTTACAGATGCAAAACCTATACGTGCCGGAATCCCCGAAGCCCTTGCAACAGCGCAGAGAAGCGCGGCCTTGGGGATGCAGAAGCCTGTTCCGCTTTTAATTATATTACTCGCAAGGTAGTGTTCAGCTTTGTAGAACGGAAGGTAAGGGTTATACTTTATATCATCGCGGACGCGGAGGTACAGCTTCACAGCCTTTTCCCTTGCGCTCAAATCTTCACCACCAAGTATTTCAGAAGCATACTCTATCACAACAGGATTATCGCTATTAATAATAGAGCCCGGTTTAAGGCAGTCTTCAATACTGTCCGCGTTTAACATGCTGCACCTCGTTTATCAGGCTATCAGTATATGGTTAACAGAGCGATGTCAAGGATATAATTCACGGGTAATTCAGCCGTATTGCTGAAAAAATTTCCGTTGATTGTAACTATATCCATTTTTTATGTTAAATTATAACATAAGACATTAATAATTCCTAAAAGAATTATAAGGATAAAAAACTCTATAAATTAATTATGTATAAAATTATTATAATCATAAAATTTTGTCATTCCGGTTTTGCATCTTCAGTTCGTGCAAATACCGGAATCTCATAGATTAATATTATGAGATACCGGCATTTTACCCCAAGGGTACTTCTTCGCTATGCTCAGGGCGCGCACGCTACAGCCGGTATGACAGAGAATTATACTAATAGCTTTGCACTAATAACTATGTTTAGGAATAAACATTGAATAAAAGATATTTTTAAAAACGGAGTTATAAAATGTCATCACAACTATTAGGTGAAGTACTTATACAGAAAGGTGTAATTACAAAACAGATCCTTGACAATGCCCTTGAAACACAGCAGCATGAGGGCGGGCTGATAGGCATGATCCTTCTTACAGGCGGATATATTTCCGAGAGGAACCTCATTGAAGCTCTTGCCTTTCAGCTGAAGGAGTCAGCTGAATCACCACGCTCTATACATTGACAAAAACGCCCATTCAGGTTGGTAAAGTGATGTTACTCGCCGCTATCATATTCACGCATAGATACTTCATATAAAAAATCTTTACATTAAAACAGTGCTGAATAATAATTGATCCGATGTGCAACCGCGGTTGAAACTGTAAAAAAGCCCCGACGGGCTTCCCGGTTTT
>ERZ795048.3616-NODE-3616-length-11366-cov-7.487402_pt1 | contig 11366 bp, 8 predicted proteins | sample MGYA00375132_ERZ795048 | MGnify/ENA primary metagenome ERZ795048 (study PRJEB30177, sample SAMN05720225) | activated sludge metagenome | isolation source: Anaerobic digester | place: Hong Kong | collected 2014-12-17 ...
GCCATTGTCCCCTGCCATTTTCCTGTCACCATGACATCGGCGTATTTCTTCTGCAGTTCCTCTGTGCCGTAATTGTATATAAGGCTTGCCGCACCGGAAGTAAGGCCGGGATAAACGCTCAGCGAATAGTTCGCGGATGCGTATATAAACATACAGGCGTTAAAGAGTGATAAAGGCATCTGCTGCCCGCCATGTTCCGGCGGGAAAGTCGCGTTAATCCATCCACCCTCACCCGATGTTAGCATATATTCCTTTACGGCAGGGTTTACCTTTATTGTTGTGCCTGTGTATTCAGGCGGGTTCTGGTCCATCTCAGAATAGAGGGGATACATGAAATTTGTGCCAATTGTTTTCGCAGTTTCAAGTATCATGTCAAAACTTTCTTTGTTGTAATCACTGAACATTTCGTGCTCCAGTAATTCCTCCATGTTGTGGACGTTGTATAGGGTGAACTTCAGGTTTTTTTCGCTGAAAAATTTTTCCGCCATTTTTCCTCCCGGTGTAATTCCTGTTTTAATCATTGTTTAGTTCCGGGGCTGATTTTTGTCAGCTGAAGATTCGTATAGGCCAAAGTTGAATCATGTCTGCGGCTGACCGTGAAAAGTCCCGTGTTCATTGACGCGGGGCCCCGCCGAAGCGGGGGTCGCCCGGTTAATTTAATTAAATGAACGTTCAATTAAATAATTTGTCAATCTTTTTTCTTTTTTTTTAAAGAAACGCGAATTTCGAAAGTATTAATTGTTCCCGTGAGAAAAATTATTGACAAATCAGCGTTGTGATTTAATTAAATGAATATTCAATTAAGCCGGTTAAACCGTCAAGTAAATTCTGCCGCTGCGGGGTTTTAATTTCAGCGCGGAAAACAATGGTTTATCTTTTAAGTGCCGGTACGGTTCCCGGCATGTAAGTTCTTTGCCTTGCTTTGATAACGATTTAATTACGTTATAAATTTTCCGGGTGATGAAATATCATCCTGGCATGAACTCTAATAGGAGGATTTTATGGTTAGAAGGATCGAAAAAGCGGCCGTAATAGGTTCCGGTATCATGGGAGGCGGTATAGCCGCTCTCTGCGCCAGTGCCGGCATCAAGACTCTTCTGCTTGACATTGCTCCCTTCAATCTTTCAGATGAGGAGAAGAATGACAGAGCGGCAAAACAGAGAATAGTAGAAGCGGGTCTCCAGGCACAGGTTAAGGCTAAACCGCCTGCATTCATGGACAAAAAACACGATCTGGCCCTTATCGAAACAGGTAACCTCACAGACGATTTCGACAAACTTGCTGATTGCGACATCATCTTTGAAGTTGTTGTAGAAGACCTGAAAATTAAACAGGACCTTTTTTCAAGGCTTGAAAAAGTGAGAAAACCGGACGCAATAATTGCTTCCAATACATCCGGTCTTCCGCTTGAAAAAATGGCTGAAGGCAGAAGCAAGGAATTCAAAGAGCACTTCCTTATTCTCCACTTCTTTAATCCTGTACGTTACATGAAGATTCTTGAGTGTATCGCAATGCCTGAAACTTCAAAAGAAGTTTGTGACTTTATTTCCAAATGGGGCGAGCAGACTCTTGGTAAAGGTGTTGTATGGGGTAAAGATACACCGAACTTTATAGGTAACAGGATAGGTATGGCCCTCATCTGTGTAGCGCTTAAACTTATTGAGAAGGATATGATTTCCATTCCTGAAGCGGACGCGTTATTCTCAAAACCTATGGGTATGCCGGGAACAGCAATTTTCGGCCTTACAGACTTTGTCGGTGCTGATACAACAGACCATATCGCTGACAACTCATATGAGCTTCTTGTCAATGATGAAATGAGAGATATTTACAAGACTCCGAAATTCTTCAAAGACATGATGGCGAAAGGGATGTTCGGAAATAAGACAAAAGACAAGGGCGGATTCTATCTTTCAGGAAGAGGCGCTGACGGTAAAAAATTCAAGAAAGTCATTGATATCAAGACACTTGAACACGTTGATTATGATACCAAAGCCAAATATGCCGTTGCTGAAGCAACAAAAGAAATGAAAACTACAGGCGAAAAGCAGAAGTATGTTTTCAAAAACAGCGAATTTGCAAAACATCTTATTTCATCCATGTGCGTTTATTCAGCAAACAGGATTCCTGAAATCGCGGACTCTCTTGTTGAAATAGACAATGGTATGAAGTGGGGATATGCATGGGAATGCGGTCCTTTTGAAATATGGGACAACATCGGACTCAAGGACTCTATAGCTGACATAGAATCAGTTGGACTTACAGTACCTGCCAATATTAAAAAGATGCTCGAAAAGGGCGGAACATCCTTCTACAGAATTGAGGGCGGAAAGAAGCAGTACTGGGATTTCGCATCTGACAGCTATAAGGATGTACCGTACAGCCCGAACATGGTATTCCTTTCCAATATCAAAACTGATAAGGCTAAGATTCCTGTTTCAACACCAAGCGCTTCACTTGTCGACATAGGTGACGGGGTATTCTGCTTTGAGTTCCATACAAAGATGAATGCGGTAAACGGTGAAATCGTTTCCATGATACCAAAGGTTGTTGATTTCGTAAATAAAAACGGTGTCGGTTTAGTAACAGGTAATGAGGCTGGGGGAATGCCGCCGGCATACAGCGCAGGCGGAGACCTTAAATTCATGCTCGGATTGGCCAAAAAAGGCGATTTCGCAGGTATTGATAATTTTATTTCAGATGTCCATGAAGGGCAGAAGATGATGAAATATGCATCATTTCCGAATGTTGCTGCTCCTTTCGGGCTTGCGCTTGGCGGCGGATGCGAAACATGTCTGTGGGCTGACAAAATCGTTGCACACAATGAACTCTACATGGCGCTTGTCGAAGTAGGGGCAGGTCTTATCCCCGCAGGCGGCGGATGCGTTAATATGTGGAGAAGAATGAGCGAATCTGTTGTAACACCAACAGACTGGCTGTCAGTGTTCCTTGAGGCATTCCAGACAATTGCAATGCCGATGCCTACAGGTTCAGCCCAGGAGGCAAGGAAGAAAGGATACCTCAGGCCCCAGGACAGGATCGTTTTTAACAGGGACTATCTCATAGGTGAAGCAAAGAAAGAGGTCCTCAGGATGGTTGAAGACGGATATGTGCCTCCTGCAAATATGCCTATTAAGGTTTTCGGCCAGGACGCTATGGGTGCTGTTGACGCCAATATTCCTGATATGCTTTCAGGATATAAGATCGCTCCTCATATCGCTACAGTGGTAAGGCGTGTGGCTTATGTAGTTTCCGGCGGTACAGCGTACAAAGGTACAGAAATATCTGAAGACGCTATGCTGAGACTGGAAAGGGAGATGTTCGTTGACTGCTGGAAAACAGAGAATTCCCAGAAGATGGCCGAACATATGGCAACAAAAGGGAAACCGCTTTTTATATAGAAGAATTTTCATTGAAATAATTTATCCCCTGCCTTAACGGGCAGGGGATATGTTTAAAACCTGATGATTTATATTGTAATTCCGACGTTAATAAGAAGCTTCTTCGAAATGGCAATATGCAGCATCAGAATTAAAATTAACAGAATGGAGAGAGAAGATGGAATATAAGACAATAGAATTTACAACTCCCGAAAAGGGAATTATGGTCCTTTCTCTTAACAGGCCGGATGTGTATAACTCTGTTAGCCAGCTTATGATGGAGGAACTTGAACATTTCTGGCGTGAAAGGCTTTACGACCTTGAAACAAGGGTTGTTATCCTTAAAGGTAACGGCGAGAAGGGTTTCTGTGCCGGCCTTGATATGAAAGAGACAGCAGAGATGTCAGGGAAGTTTAATGTTGAGGAACTTTACAGATTCCAGGCCAGGCTTGCAAGGGTAAACCTTCACATGAGGAGGGCGCCGCAGCCTATTATCGCCGCAGTACACGGTGCTGCAGCAGGTCAGGGTTTCAGCTTTGTTCTTGCCTCGGATATAAGGGTCATATCACCTGACGCGAAGTTCTGCGCGGCCTATATCAATATCGGCCTGGGCGGGGCGGACATGTCATGCAGCTATTTTCTCCCCAGGATGATTGGAGCGGGCAGGGCTTACGAGTTCATGTACACAGGCCGTTTCATGAAATCTGATGAAGCGATGAACCTGGGCCTTGTATCAAAGATGGTTGATAAGGATAAAATTTATGATGAGGCCATGGAGTACGCGAAGATACTGATGAGCAAGAATCCAATGGCGCTCCGCCTTACCAAGGAGGCCATTAACATGAACCTTGATGCGGGAGGAATGGAACAGGCGCTTAACATGGAGGACCGGAACCAGACACTCCTTGCAATGGGTGCCGCGCTCCAGATGAACAAGGTAAAACAATAATTGAATCGAATGGCCCGTAATACGGGCCTGGCGAAGCCTTTCTGATAATATAACATGTCATCCGCCGTTTCAGGGGATGACATTTTTTTATACCCTGTTATTTAATAACTGTCCCGCCTGCTTTTGAGATGATAAAATAATATTTTAAAATCTGGTTGCAGTTTTTTTATTTTAAAGCTGTCTATTGACTGCCGCCAGTTCAGAAGAGATTAACGGCAGTTTCAGGATGCATTATGAACTGACAAAGTCCCTTGTTGAGATGATAGAGATCTTCAAGGTCTGACAGATGCGGACGGCAGGCGGGAAAATTTGACCGGTTATTACCGGTTCAGACAAAAATTTCACCCTCGCCGAAAAAAGTCACCTCACCCTCAATAAAGACATGGCCGTTATTTTTAACCATCCCCCTTATTACTGAAGGGCGGCCTGTGAATTTTCCCTGGCTCAGTGTTATTGCTTTACCGGTTTTTTTCAAACCATGGTTCACAAGGTATGCGCATAATGGGCCTGCCGCACTTCCTGTGGCGACATCTTCGGTTATTCCCGAGTTGTCCCAGGTGCGGCATTCAAGTGTTGAAGTATGAAAAACGTAGACGAATTTGGCGCCGAATTTATTCAGAAAATCCTCAAAACCGGGGCCTTTAATTTCAGCAGTTTCAATCCCCTCCCTGAGAGGGACTATGAGATAGGGGAGGCCCGTTGATACTGTTTCCACCGGGAGAGATGAGTCTATATATTCATGAGGGATATTAAGGCGTTCTGCAATTTCAGTATACTCTTCTTTCCCCGGCAGGGAAATGAATGAAGGCGGTCCCTGGTCCATCCTGGCAGTGAAGGAGTCCCCGTTTTTTACCGATTCAACGGAACAGGGTCTTCCCTGTATTTCAAGGGTAACTTTAAACTTATCGTTCTCCGGGGCTGCAAGCCTGTGAAGTACCGCTGCAGCGCCGAGTACCGGATGTCCGGCGAAGGGGAGCTCTTCATCAACGGTGAATATTCTCGCCCTGTATTCTCCGCTGTTGTTCTTCGGCCAGATGAAGATTGTTTCGAACTGTTTCAGCTCCCTGGTAATGTTCAGGAGATCATCAATGCCGGGCTCTCTGTCAGGGAAGACCACTGTAAGTCCGTTTCCTGTCATGGGGCGTGATGAGAAAACATCAACATGGTAGAGTTTCATTTTATGATTTCCCGGTAACTTATTCAGAAGCAGGGGGCGCTGTTGTTCCTGATCCGCCTGTTGTTTCCAGGAACCGGGTTATCGCTTCAGTAATAAGGTCTGAGGACTGATCAGTGTCAACCAGGGTGATTGAAAAGAGTGAGTCAAATATTTCCGTCTTTTCTTTCAATTCCTCTATGAAGAAATTTATCTCCGGGTTTTGAGAGGAGAGGAGGGTAAGTGCGGCATGAGGATCGCTCCCTATTCCGTATTCTTTTTCAAAGGCATCACCCTTTGTGAGGAGTATAAAATTCCCCTTCAGGTTGCTGAACTCTGCACCTTTACTCAGAATAATATAGGCAATCAGGAATGTTTTAAAAATTTTCAGCATGCCGGGATCAGGGCCCGCCTCTTTGCCCAGGTCTATCTGGCTGTCCATTATGATTGCCCTGGGACAGCCGTTAGCCCTTATGAAACGGAGCAGTTCGGTGCGTATAAAGGCTGTTTTCCCCGATTTGGCAATCCCCGCACTCATTACAGATGTGGATGTAAGTGCAGGGTAGTCAGCCGTAATTTCAAGGCCGAATTTATTCAGCGCGATTTTAATCGGCGAAGTTATACGCGGCTTTTCGGTTATCAGAATCACTTTCCCGGATATTTCAATAGACATAGCCTTTCACCTGAACATTATAAGACCTGTTATAATTAATATATTATATTTAAAAGAGAAAAAAAGTCAAGTTTATTGCTTTTTATTTTTATCCGGCACGGTGTCTATCCGGGAGCGGGATTGCAGTTACAGGAAAACGGGGTATGCAGGGGGGAGGGGATTCCGGTATTTGTTTACGCTGAACCGGAATGACAGACTTTCAGGTCAGCCCATGCTGAAGATATGTTAAATAGCAATATTTACAACCTTCCTCTCTTTTATATACCCTTTAAGCATCAGGTCAATATAGCTGTCCTTTATCTCCTCAAGTGAACATTCGCTCCCCAGATCGTTAAGGCCCGCATTGTACCATTCCCCTGCCATCTTCTTCCAGGTCGCCTCCCTGAGATCGTGAGGGCATTCAACCGAGTCTATACCGAAGAGGTTTACACCCCTGAGAATAAAGGGGTAGACATTGGCATAGAAGTCCGCTCCTGCCGCGTTGCCGCAGGTTGTAACGGCCCCTCCGTACGCAGTTTCACGTATTGCTGTTGAGAGTATGCTCCCCCCGACGGTATCTATTACACCTGCCCACTTCGATTTAAGCATGGGCCTGTTATCTTTATCACTGACCGCGTCAGCGGGGATCACCTTAAGTGCGCCCATTGCTTTCAGCGCCTTCTCATCTTCGGGAAAGTCCTTTTCAGGATTGGAGTGGAGCCCTGTAACTGCCGTGACTTCATAACCGGCAATTGAGAGCAGCCTTACAGCGTGGCTCCCCACACCGCCGCGCGCCCCTGTTACCAGTATCCGTCTGCTGCCGGGCTTTACTCCACCGTATTCAGAGAGTCTGTATATTGAGAGGGCGGCGGTGAATCCCGCTGTGCCGTATATCATCGCCTCTTTCAGGGTGATCCCCTCCGGCCGTTTAATGGCCCATGATGAGGGGACGCGGACGTATTCCGCGAAGCCTCCGGATGTGTTCATGCCGAAGTCGTGCCCGGTTATAAGAACCTCGTCCCCGGCGGCGAATTCAGGATTTCCGCTTTCAGCAACAGTTCCGGCTGCATCAATGCCCGGCGTGTGAGGGTATTTTTTCGTTACCCCCCTGTTCCCTGCAGCTGAAAGTGCGTCCTTGTAGTTAAGGGATGAATAGAGAACCTTTACCAGGAGGTCACCCTTCGGCAGATCAGATGTATCTCTTTCAGTAATCTCTCTTATAAAGGAGTCTCCCTCCTCCCTGATGACAAGCGCCTTGAATTTCATTCTTATATGCTCCCTCCGGTTGTTATATATCTTTGTGTGCTGAAAATAAGATTCCTCAGTCGCTATTGCTCCTTCGGAATGACAAAAGTGCACTGTCATTTCAAATGAAAGTTAATGATTTAACTGCTCCGCTTCTATAATTATTCATGAAGCGTAATAAAATCAGTTACAGTATGAAACCAGTTAATTCACCCTCAATATAGGTCAAGCTTTTTTGTACATATTTTATGATATGATTATTTATTAACATGTATGTATCATAAATGCATCTGCAGATGCCGGTAAACGGTGGAGATCGTCTCAGTGAAAAACAACTGTTTGACAAATAGAGGCATGGAATATAAATAATTACCGGGAAAAGTTCAAAGGTTATGACAGGGAAAGAGAGATCATTTAAATCCCTTAAGGAGAAAGAAAGGGAGACAAGGCGCGATATTATAATTGCATCTGCAGAACGTGTGTTTTCAGGCAAGCCCTTTGACAGGGTAAGCATAAGGGACATAGCGCGCGAGGCGGGGATATCACACGCCCTTATATACAGGTATTTTCCTGATCAGCAGGCGCTCTTTGTTGAGGCTTTTCTCAGGGGGGCGGAGAAGATTGTGGGGTTTCTCAGTAAACTTATAGATGAAAACCCTGCAGGGAACATTGAAAAGGTGACCGAAAAGTTTCTGAAGCATATGATTGAAAATGACAGGTACTTCAGGATGATGACCCACTTTATGCTGGACGGAACTCTTAACAAAGAGCAGATTGACAGCCTTAACTCCATGGAGCGGCGGCTCCTTGAACAGTTTGACAGGCTCTTTGACGGTACGGATGAGGAGAGGAGGATACAGTCTCACGCCTTCTTCTCGGCCATGAACGGCGTTCTCATATCTTTCAGAAACTACCCCGGCAGGAGCAGGAAGGACGTGACACGGCATATGCTGCGCCTGGGAAGTGTAATAGCCGGAAGGTTCAGCGGCCGGGGATGATTTCAGGAATCCAGGACTTCTCTCACCCTGCCTGTAAAGTCTGTAATTGAGAAAGGTTTCTGTATAAAATTTATATCCATGATTGAATCCCGGCTTTCCCCGATCATGTTTGCCGCGTATCCTGAAATATAGAGTACCTTTATCCCGGGCCGTGTTTCACTGAGCCTTTTATAAAGTTCCATTCCGTTCATTTCAGGCATGACAACATCTGTTACAAGGAGGTGTATCTCATCGTCATGCGCTGAAGCCATAGAGAGTGCGCTGCGTGCGTTGTCAGCGATAAGAATTCTGTACCCGCTTTTCTTCAGCACTTTTTCAAGGAACACCCTTACTTCAGGTGTGTCCTCAACAGCGAGAATAGTTTCCGTGCCTGTAAAACTTATCATGTCACTGTGCTGCGGAGCGCAGGCTTCTGTAATTTCATCTTTCACAGGGAGGTAAACCTGGAAAGCCGTTCCCCCCTCTTCCCTCACCGAAACCCTGATTGTGCCGTTGTGCTGCTTTATGATGCCGTAAGCTGTAGAGAGCCCCAGGCCGGTCCCTTTGCCGAATTCTTTGGTAGTGAAGAAGGGGACAAAAATGTTGTCCATAATTTCCGGGTCTATACCTGTACCTTCATCAGATATAGTGATGACCATGTACGGCCCGGGGATGATGTCTCCTGTGAGTTTCGCGGTTTCGGTGTTCAGTTCGGTCCTGCATGTTTCGATGGAGATCTCCCCTCCGAATGGCATGGCGTCCTGCGCGTTAATGGTTATATTCAGAATCACCTGCTCAAGCTGCACAGGGTCACCCTTGATCGATCCCGGGTTGCTGCAGAACCGGTTTATTATTGTGATGTTCCCCCGCATGGTCCTTGAAAGCATGCCGGTAAAGTCGCCTATAAGCCTGTTTATGTCTATGTTCCTGACGTTCATCGGCTGGACCCTGGCAAAGGCCAGCAGCTGCCGCGTAAGGTCTCTCGCCTTTTTTGAGACTTTAATTATAGATTCAACTTCAGAGCCTTCCCCTTCGTCACAGGAGCAGTTTAATTTTATAAGTTCAGCGTAACCCTGGATTGCGGTGAGCATATTGTTGAAGTCATGCGCTATACCCCCAGCCAAAAGCCCCATTGATTCAAGTTTCTGTGACTGCATCAGCTGTTCCTGCAGCCTGTTCCTCTGCTCCTCTGTTTTGTGCCTTTCCGTGATTTCATTCTGGGCCCTTTTAAAAGCGCCGGTATTAATTGTAAAGATGGTGTATGAAATTATGCCTGCCCCGGCGAAGCTCAGCACAAGCACTGAAAAGTAATCAGCAAAAGCCGCATCGGAAAAATTCAGTTCATTACCGTGCAAAAATATGAATATGAAGAGAATAATAATATTGGCTGCCGGGTAGAGAACAAAGAGTATTCTTTTGCGTACAATTATGGCAGGCATGGCTGTAAGTACTGTGGTAATGGTGATAATCGTGCTGACACGGATTAAGGGTTCCTCGTTTGTGCGGAAAACCACGGCCCAGAGGGAGGAAAGCCATATAATAAAGATAAGGTTTCCTGCAAGCGGGTAGTGGCCCCTGATCAGGACAAAGAGTACGCCAAATGACAGGATAAAGCCGATCAGTACAGGTGAAAAAATATCCATCAGTACAGGCAGACTGTAACCGGGATCATTAAGGTGAATTATTACGAAATAGGTTACCATGAAAGGTGCTGCGGCTGTAATGGCAAATATAAGGTACATTAGAAACCGCGCCCTTATCCTGGTAATGTAGCTGGATGACTCATACCTGAACAGGATGCGTCTTGCAATTCTCTTTATCATAAATTTACGGCCTTAAGGTTTAAATATAGGCTCAGGTGAAGCTGTACTGCTGTGTTTTATTTTAAGTGCGTCAGCCCGCTTAAAAAGGGGAGAAAAAATTCAGCGGGAACGCCCCCGATAGACACGGCTGCAGGGCGATGCACTGAGTTTATCGAACGTTTGCCGGCATGGCCGGTGTATCGGGGCGTACGCGGGTGTTCCATGTTTATTTGATTTTTACTGTTAACTGTTTTATCCTGGTAGTATAATGGAGTCTGTCGCGATACGGAAGGCTCATTATGAGGGTATGTAATCTGCTGACAGTAAGGAGGTAATTATTATGGGCAAAGAGATATCAGGAGGACTTAAGAACCTTTTCCTTTTTCATTTTGTGGCGGGCGTGGTCTTTGGCGTGGTTTATATGTTCGCGCCTGAAACATACGCTCAGATGGTGGACTGGCCCCTCAGGGAGGTCCCGCCTTACAGGCTAATCGGCGCCGCACTCTGCGGTTTCGGAATCAGTTCATGGCTGGCTTATAAAAGCGCAATATGGGAGGAGGTGAAAATCGTTGTCTTCGCAGAGATCGTATGGTGCGGATTAGCGGGACTTCTCATGGTGTGGAATATGTTCGCTGAGGGCCTCCCTGCAATAGGGTGGCTGAATACCGGCCTGCTTCTTTTTTTCGCAGTGGCTTTCGCTTACTTCTACCAGAAGGAGAAGTAGTATTATTTTGCAGGAGGGGGAAGGCCTTACCCCCCTCTTCCTTTTAATGCTGACCTGTACCCAAATTTATTCTTCCCGCCCCCGGCGGTATGAATTTTTTTTATCAGGAAATCCTTATCCGCCGCCCCGGTCGGGGGCTATTTAACTTACTTGAGTCAGGCGAAATTTAACATTGATAATAGGATTATTGGTTTAAATATCATAATTATTTAAATTATGTCATTGCGAACGACCGGAGGGAGTGCGGCAATCTGTTAAGGCTGGAAACAATACCGGTTAATACTGAATATTTTTTATCCGTAACAGATTGCTTCGTCGCTTAAGCTCCTCGCAATGACTGATTAATATGATAAATGTTAATAATAAAACGCCTGACTCAAGTTATTTAGATTACTTTTGTATTGAGAAAGTTTAAATATGAACAGGAATTTATTAATCCCCCTCCGGGCGATGTGCTGAGCGACGTCGAAGCAGGAAGCCGGAA
>ERZ795048.3617-NODE-3617-length-11361-cov-12.681497_pt1 | contig 11361 bp, 5 predicted proteins | sample MGYA00375132_ERZ795048 | MGnify/ENA primary metagenome ERZ795048 (study PRJEB30177, sample SAMN05720225) | activated sludge metagenome | isolation source: Anaerobic digester | place: Hong Kong | collected 2014-12-17 ...
GTGAGCCAGAGCGACCTGGATGCGGCCCGGGCCACCTATGGCGCCTCCGAAGCGCAGGTGGATGCCGCCGGTGCCAACCTGCGTGTCGCCGAGATCCAACTGGGCTATACCCGCGTGAAAAGCCCCATCAACGGGCTGATCGGGAAGACCGCCGCGCGCCGGGGCGAGTTCGTCGGTCGCGATCCGAACCCGGTGATCATCAACACGGTGAGCGCCATCGACTCCGTGCGGGTGCAGTTCTACCTGAGCGAGCGCGACTACCTGTACGTGGCGCGCCGTGCCCTGGACCGCGATGCCGATTCGGCCCATGCGCCCCGGCCACATGTCGCTTTCGAGCTGCTGCTGGCCGACGGCAGCCGCTATCCGGAGAACGGGCGGTTCGACTTCATGGACCGGAGCGTGGACCCCGCCACGGGCACCATCCTCGTTCAGGTCTCCTTCCCCAATCCGGACCTGCTGATCCGCCCGGGCCAGTTCGCCAAGGTGCGCGTGCGCTTCGAACTGCTGCCCGACGCCTTGCTGATCCCCCAACGGGCCGTGCGCGAGTTCCAGGGTCGCCACATGGCCTACGTGGTGGATGCCGAAGGCACCGTGCACGAGCGGCGCCTGGAACTGGGCCCCGCGCATGGCGACCGTTACCTGGTGGAGGACGGCCTGGAAGCGGGTGAACGCATCGTGCTGGAGGGCGTGCAGAAGGTGCGCGACGGCATCCAGGTGCTGGCCACCGACACCGTGTTCACCCCGAAGCGCGTGCCATGAGCACCCCGCCGGAGCAGCAGCACTTCTTCGTGCGCCGGCCCATCGTGGCCATGGTCATCGCCATCATCACGGTGATCGTGGGCGTGGTGAGCATGCTGGGGCTGCCCATCGAGCAGTACCCGGACATCACCCCGCCCATCGTGCAGGTGCGCGCCAACTACACCGGCGCCAACGCCATCAGCGTGGAGCGTTCCGTGGCCACCCCGCTGGAGCAGCAGATCAACGGCGTGGAGAACATGCTCTACATGAAGAGCACCAATGCCAACGATGGGTCCATGGTGATCGACGTGACCTTCGAGGTGGGCACGGACCCGGACATGAACACGGTGTTCACGCAGACGCGCGTGAGCGCCGCAACGGCGAAGCTTCCCGAAGAGGTGAAGCGGCTCGGCGTCACCACGCAGAAGTCGCTGCCCAACATCATGCAGGCCATCACGCTCACCTCCCCCGATGGGCGCTACGACCAGCAGTTCCTGGGCAACTACGCGCTGATCAACATCAAGGACGAGCTGGCCCGCCTGCCCGGTGTGGGCCGCGTGGACGTGATGGGCGCCAGCGACTACTCCATGCGCATCTGGGTGAAGCCCGACCTGCTGGCCAAGATGCGCATCGGGGTGGAGGAGATCGTCGACGCCATCCGGCAGCAGAGCGTGATCGTGCCCGGCGGCAAGTTCGGCGCCGAGCCCGCGCCACCCGGCACCGAGCTCACCTACACCGTGCGCATGCCCGACCGGCTGCAGACCGAGGACGCCTTCGGGGCCATCGTGGTGCGCACCCGCCCGGACGGCAGCCAGGTGCGCGTGCGCGACATCGCCCGGGTGGAACTGGGCGTGGAGAACTACCTCATGTTCACCCGCATGAACGGAGCGGCCTGCGCACTGATCGCCGTGTACCAGGCGCCGGGCAGCAACGCGGTGGACCTCGCCGCGCGCGTGGAGGAGACCATGGCCGGATTGGCGAGGAAGTACCCCGAGGGCATGGAGCACGCCGTGGCGTTGGATTCCACCAAGCCCATCACCGCAGGCATCGAGGAGATCGTGGTCACCTTGGGCGAAGCGCTGCTGCTGGTGATCCTGGTCGTGTTCCTCTTCATCCAGGACTGGCGCGCCACCCTGATCCCCACGCTGGCCATCCCCGTCTCGCTCGTGGGTGCCTTCATGCTGTTCCCGATGCTCGGCTTCAGCATCAACGTGCTGAGCCTGCTGGGCCTGGTGCTGGCCATCGGCATCGTGGTGGACGATGCCATCGTGGTGGTGGAGGCCGTGCAGGTGAACATGGAGAAGGGCATGAACGCGGCGCAGGCCACCACCGCCGCCATGAAGGAGGTGACCGCTCCGGTGATCGCCACCACGCTGGTGATGGTGGCGGTGTTCGTGCCCGTGGCCACCATGGCCGGCATCACAGGCCGGTTGTACCAGCAGTTCGCCGTCACCATCGTGGTGTCGGTACTGATCAGCTCCGTGAACGCGCTTTCCCTGAGCCCGGCCCTGTGCTCCGTGCTGTTGCGCAAGCCCACGCCCATGGGCGGTCCGCTGGGCCGCTTCTTCGGCCGCTTCAACCGGGCGTTCGACCGCACCACCGGAAAATACATGGGCTTCACGCAGGTGGTCGCGCGCAAGCTCACCCGTAGCATGCTCTTCGTGGGCGTGCTGGTGGTGGGTCTGGTGATGCTGGGCGGGGCGATCCCCGGCGGATTCCTGCCGGAGGAGGACCAGGGCTACTTCTACGTGAACATCCAACTTCCCGAGGCGGCCTCATTGCAGCGCACCGATGAGGTGTGCGCCCAGGTGGAACGCATCCTCTCCGAAGTGCCCGGGATCGACATGGTCACCACCGCGTCCGGGTTCAGCCTGCTGAGCGGGGCCATGAGCACCAACGCCGGCTTCATGTTCGTGACCGCCGCCGACTGGGGCGACCGCCGATGGACCGTGGCCCAGGTGATGCGCAAGATCAACTACCGGCTGGCCACGGAGGTCTCCGCCGGACAGGCCTTCTGCTTCGGGCCACCCGCCATCCCGGGGCTGGGCAGCGGCTCCGGCTTCAGCATCATGCTGCAGGACCAGGGTGGCAACGAACCCACCTACCTCGCCGAACATGCAGGCCGCTTCATGCAGGCCGCCATGCAGCGGCCGGAGATCGCCAGCACCTTCACGCCCTACAACGCCGGCGTTCCCCAGCGGTACCTCGACATCGACAAGGAGAAGGCCATGAAGCTGGGCGTGCCGTTGAACAGCATCTACAGCACGGTGGGCAGCTTCCTGGGCGGCACCTACGTGAACGACTTCGACCGCTTCGGGCGCCTGTACAAGGCCTACGTGCAGGCCGAACCCGAGTACCGCCTCAGCGCCGACAAGCTCGATCTCTTCTACGTGAAGAACACCAACGGCGACCCGGTGCCGCTGAGCACGCTGGTGCACGTGGAGGAGACCACCGGACCGGAATTCACCAACCGCTTCAACCTGTACCGGTCCGTGGAGTTGACCGGAGCCCCGGCACCCGGCTACAGCTCCGGACAGGCGCTCGATGCACTGGAGGAGGTGGCGCAGGAGGTGCTGCCCGACGACATGGGCTACAGCTGGAACGCGATGTCCTACCAGGAGAAGGACTCCAGCGGATCGGCCGGCGTGGTGTTCGGCTTCAGCCTGTTGTTCGTGTTCCTGATCCTCGCAGCCCAGTACGAAAGCTGGTCGCTGCCCTTCAGCATCCTGCTCGGCACCCCCTTCGCCGTGTTCGGCGCCTTCCTGTTGATGTGGGTGTTCCGCTTCTTCAGCGAGACCTACGTGCTCAACATCTTCGCGCAGATCAGCCTGGTGATGCTGATCGCCATGGCGGCCAAGAACGCCATCCTGATCGTGGAGTTCGCCAAGATCAGCTTCGATGAAGGCATGAGCCTCTACGACGCGGCCATGAAGGCCGCCAAGGACCGGTTCCGCCCGATCCTGATGACGGTGTTCTCCTTCATCCTGGGCGTGCTACCGCTGGTGATCGCGAGCGGTGCGGGGTCGCTGGCGCGCAACGTGATGGGGGTGGCCCTGCTCGGAGGCATCGGCATCGCCACGCTCATCGGCGTGTTCATGTACCCCATGTTCTTCGTGCTCGTCGGCAAGCTGGCGAAGTACGAGGAGAAGCGTGATGCGGCCACGGCATGAAACGCGTCGCCCGATACCTGTTGTTCCTGGGGCTGACCACCGGTCTGCTGCACGCCTGCAAGGTGGGCCGCAACTACACCGGCATGGACGTACGCACGCCGGAACAGTTCCGCGACAACCTGCTGGTGGAGGACACCACCGCGCTCGCCGGCATCGCCGGGAATGACAGCCTGGATTGGTGGCGCCTGTTCCAGGACCCCGTGCTGGACAGCCTGGTGCATGAAGCATTGCGCAACAACCGCGACCTGAACGCCGCCGTGCTGCGCATCGATCAGGCCGCGGCCGCCCTCGCCATCAGCAAGGCCGACCTGGCACCCAAGATCGGCGTGCAGGGCGACTACACCTGGGGCAACTACCCGATCCTGTTCGACGATGAACCGCGCACCAACGTCTTCGGTGGTGGCGTGGTGGCCTGGGAGCTGGACCTCTGGGGCCGCATCCGCCGGCTGAACGAGGCCGCCCGTGCCGATCTGCTGGGCACCCAACAGGCCGTGCGCGGCCTGCAATTGGAGGTCGTGAGCGCCGTGGCCTCCACCTACTTCCAGCTGCTGGAGTTCGAGACCGACCTGGGCATCTCGCGTGAAACGCTGGCATTGCGCGACAGCATGCTCACCATCATCCAGGCACGCTTCGATGGGGGCATCGCGGCGGAGATCGAATTGGACCAGGCGAAGATCCAACGCGCCATCGCGGCGGCCGCCGTGCCGCAGTACGAGCGACGGATCGCCACCACAGAACATGCCTTGAGCATCCTCGTGGGCCGTGCTCCCGGGCCGGTGACCACCGGCATTGCGCTCACCGATCAGCCACCCGTGCCGGAGATCCCGGTGGGGCTGCCGAGCGAGCTCCTGAAACGCAGGCCCGACATCCTCTCGGCCGAACAGGCCGTGGTGGCTCAGAACGCCGTGGCCGGCGCTGCGGTGGCGCAACGCTTCCCCACCATCAGCCTTACCGGTCTGCTGGGCGTCGCAAGCGCCGACCTCGCCGGATTCACCTCCGGCACCACCGCCTACAGCGTCACCGGCGGGCTCTTCGGGCCGTTGTTCTACTGGGGGCAGAACAAGCGCCGGGTGGAGATCGAACGGCTGCGCACCGAACAGGCCGCGCTCGCCTACGAGCAGACCGTGCTCGAAGCGCTCGGCGAGGTGCAGGACGCGCTGGTCACCATCCGTACCCTCAAGGACGAGCAGGTGGCCCGACAGGCCCACGTGGACGCCGCCGTGCATGCGCAGTTCCTCTCGCAGGAACGCTACGACAAGGGCGTCACCAGCTACCTGGAGGCGCTGGAATCCCAGCGGCAGGCCTTCGAGTCGCAGCTCTTCCTGGCCGGCGTGCGCCGGCAGCTGCTGCAGAACCACGTGTTGCTGTACAAGGCGCTGGGCGGCGGCTGGCCCACCCAGGAGGAGAAGGATGCCTCGAACGAGGAGGACTGAGCATCGGAGGTGTGATCCCTGCGTCGGCCTGGCGATCGTCCGGTTGAAGATGTGGCTCCCGCCGATCAACTTCGGGGCATGATGCGCGACTTCCTCCTCGGTGGTCTCCTGGTCCTTGCCACTTCCGCTTCCGCCCAATGGTCCGCCTTCTGCACCGGCAACACCAACGGCTTCGTGGTGGACTTCGCCGTGCACGACGACACCCTCTTCGCCGCCGGGCTCTTCACGCAGGTCTGCAGCGGCAACGGCCCCTCGGTGGTGAAGTGGAACGGCAACAGCTGGGAGGACGTCGGTGGCGGGCTTCCCGATGGTGGCCATTCCCTCCGTGTGATCGACGACGTGCTGCACCTGGCACGCTACGAATTCCAGAACACCGGCAACAACGTGCTGCGTTGGAACAGCGGCTTCTGGTCCGGCCTCGGTGCTGCGGTGACCTGCTCCTACTTCGATGGGCTGGCCGCGCATCCCTCCATCTACGACGTGATCGGCTTCAATGGCGAGGTGGTGGCCTGCGGCGAGTTCGATGCGGTGGGTGGCGACACCACCATCCACGGCATCATGCGGTGGACCGGAACGGACTGGGCGCCTTTGGGCACGGGACTCAGCGGTTCGCTGCCACCTTACGACATCCGCTACCCGCATGCCATGACCGTGTGGAACGGCGACCTGGTGGTGGCGGGCAACTTCACCGAAGCCGGCGGCATCACCTGCAACGGCATCGCTCGGTGGGACGGTGCGCAATGGCACGCCATCGGTGCGGGCTTCAACGGCGCGGTTTACGGCGTGGCAGAATACCAAGGGATGTTGTACGCCGGTGGTGACTTCAGCGCGTCGGATGGAACGCCCATGGACCGGATCGCCCGCTGGAACGGCAGCACCTGGGAGTCGCCTGGGTTCGGGTTCCCCGGCACCAGCGGCGAGTTCGTGCACAGCCTGGTGGAGGTGGACGGCACGCTCTTCATCGCAGGCGGCTTCCAGGAGGTCACCCAGAACGGATTGGCCCTGTCCTGTGGCTCCATCCTGGCGTGGGATGGCAATTCGCTGGACCTGCTGGACGGCGGTACGGACGGCGAGGTGGAGGCCGTCATCGGCTGGAACGGGGGCGTGCTCATTGGTGGGGACTTTGGGCAGGCCGGTGGTGTGGCTGCTGCTTCGCTGGCGCTCTGGGGCGGCGGCAATTCCATGCCGGAGACCTCTTCGTCACCTGGGCTGAAGCTGTATCCCAACCCGGGTCACGGACCGTTCACGGTGGAAGTGGACGCTTCGGACCACCTGGACCTGGAGGTGCGGGATGCCTTGGGCAGGCTCGTGGAGCGGGTGATGCTGGACCAGGGTTCCGCCACCTTCGGCGCGGGGCTGGCACCCGGCGGATACGTGCTGCATGGTGCCGGCCGTGCCCGCCATTTCATCGTGGTGGATCGGGCCAGGCAACAGGATCTCTAGAAAGCGCGTCTGTTTGGCAGGAGCACCCTCCTGCCGCTCCGCGGAAGGGGTTACCTTCACGGGTCTGCAAGGCATGTTGAAGAGGAACTACACACTGGCCGGTCTGGTGGTGTTGGTGGTGGCCATGGTGGCCTGCCAGCGCGACCCGGACGATGTCGTGGACCCCACCCCCGGCAGCGGCGGCGGGGACGACGTACAGGTGGACCCCTCGAGCTTTCCGCTCGACTCCCTCTCCTCCTACGGCTTCTTCACCGGCCCGCTGGCCCAGATGCTGCCCAAGGCCAGCGTGCTGCCCTACGACCTGATCGACCCGCTCTTCACCGACTACGCCCACAAGCAGCGGTTCGTGTGGATGCCGGAAGGCAGCAAGGCCACCTGGGTGTCGGACGATGCCCTGCTGGACTTCCCGGTGGGCACCATGCTGATCAAGACCTTCTACTACGACGGGGTGCTGCCTGCCAACGAACGGAAGATCCTGGAAACGCGCCTGCTGTACCGCACCAGCAGTGGGTGGGAGTTCGCGGACTACGTGTGGAACGATGCGCAGACCGAGGCCACCCTGTACATGGACGGCCTCAACGTGCCCATGAGCTGGCAGGACGACCAGGGCACCGTGCACGACCTGATCTACCGCATACCCGCCCAGGCCGAATGCTGGACCTGCCACAAGAACCAGAACATCGCCACGCCCATCGGACCCAAGCCGAGGAACATGGCCCGCACCCTGGACATCGGAGGCCAGGTGGTGGACCAGCTCCCGCACATGGAGCAAGTGGGCTACCTGGACCCCTCCCACCCGCCGATCAGCCAGGTGATGGCCCGCTGGGACGATCCGGCCGAGCCGCTCGAGGACCGGGTCCGGGCCTACCTGGACATCAACTGCGCGCACTGCCATTCCGTGGGTGGCCACTGCGATTACCGCCCCATGCGCTTCGACCATGCGGAGAGCGAGGACCCCGTGCAGCTGGGCCTGTGCGTACCTCCTGAGGACCCCATTCAACCGGACATGACCTACATCGTCTCCGCCGGCTTGCCCGAGCGCAGCATGATGCACTTCCGCCTGGCCAGCACCGCCGTGAACGCCCGGATGCCCCTGCTCGGGCGCACCGTGGTCCACGAGGAAGGCCTTGCCCTGATCACCGAATGGATCGAAAGCATCGATCCCCCCTGCCCCTGAATAACCAGCGAACCATGCATCGGACAACTATCCTCTCCCTTTCCATGCTCCTGCCAGGAGGCCTCCTCCTGGCGCAGGACGACTGTGCTTCGGCGGTCCCCATCACCACCGGCACCTATACCGTGCCCGGCATCAATGGCCAGGCACCGCCCACCTTCTGCATCGGCCAGACCGCCAATGCGGCCGAATGGTACAGCTTCACCGCCACCACCGACCAGACCATCGTGGTGAGCACCGACCTGCCCCAGAACTTCGGGCTGGACACCCGCGTGCATGTGTTCATGGGTGGTTGCTCCGGCCTCTCCTGCGTGACCGCCGATGATGATGGCGGCTCGGGCTACCTCTCCACCGCCACTTTCGCGGCCAGCGCGGGCACCGAATACCACATCGTGTTCGACGATCGCTGGAGCCCCGCCGGATTCGACTTCGCCGTCTCTGCTCAGGTACCCCCGCCGCCGGGAGCCCTCACCTTCACCCCCATGAACCTGACCGGCAGCTCGCCGCAGGGTGTGGTGGACATGAACGGCGACTACCTGGACGACCTGGTGATCCCCGCCACCAACTTCGTTTCGATCTTCTTCCAACAGCCGGGTGGAGGCTTCGTGCAACAGACCCTCACCTCCCCGCAGGCGGATCATCCCGCGAGCTGGAGCATGACCGCCGGTGACATCAATGGCGATGGCCGCAACGACCTGATGTACGGCGGCGGCAGCGGCGTCACCTTCATGCTGCAGGATGCCCTCGGCACCGCCTTCACCGAACAGTCCTTCAGCCAGTACGTCTTCAGCCAGCGTGGCAACATGGTGGACCTCGATAATGACGGCCACCTGGATGCCTTCATGTGCCACGACGTGGATGCCAACGTGTACTTCTCCAACGACGGCTCGGGCACCCTCAGCTTCAACCAGGGTGGCTTCGGCAGCACCTGCGGCAACTACGGTTCCATTTTCGTGGACGTGGACAACGACGGGGACATGGACTGCTTCGTGGCCAAGTGCGGTTGCGACCCCGTGGACCTGATGATGATCAATCAGGGCAATGGCATCTGGACGGACGTTGCCGGTCTGCAGGGCTTTGCCGACAGCCACCAGAGCTGGAGCAGCGCCTGGGGCGATTTCGACAACGACGGCGACATGGACGTGCTCGTCGGTGCCAGCTCCAGCGGCTACCACAAGCTGATGCAGAATGATGGTGCAGGCAACTTCACCAACGTGACCACCGGTTCCGGCGTGGACCTGCACACCGGCCAGTCCATCGAATGGACCACCCACGACTTCGACAACGACGGCTACCTGGACATCATGGGGGGTGGCAAGATCCTGTTGGGCCATGGCGACATGACCTTCACGATCCTCGGCACCAACAACAACAACGGCCCCGTGGGCGACCTGAACAACGACGGCTTCCTGGACTACATGAACGGGGGCAACGGGTACATGAACAACGGCAACGACAACCACTGGTTGAAAGTGGCCACCGTCGGTACCGTGAGCAACAAGAACGGCATCGGTGCCCGCATCACCATCACCAGCGCCATGGGCTCGCAGATCCGCGAAGTGCGTGCCGGCGATGGGTTCAGCGACATGAGCACCCTGAACGCCCACTTCGGCATTGGTGAGGACACCAGCATCGACGAGCTCACCATCCACTGGCCCTCCGGCATCACCCAGACCATCCTGAACCCGCCGGTGGACACCCTGATCGTGGTGGAGGAGAGCATCAACACCGGTGTGGCCGAAGGCGGCGCCCCCTCGCTGGGCCTGTTCCCCAACCCCACCACCGGACAGCTGTTCCTGAGCGCCGGCAACGGACCGGTACGTGCACCCGCCGAGGTGATCAACGCCGCCGGACAGCGCGTGATGGCCCTGCAACTGGACGGCACCCCCGTGGACGTTTCCCGCCTACAGCCCGGCGTGTACGTGCTGCGCGTGCTGGATGACCAGGGCGTGATGCAGGCCCGCTTCGTGAAGGAGTGACCTCGCTCTTCCTAACTGCTTGAGTCCCCGGACCGGCCCGCCACACGGGAAGGTCCGGGGACTTAACTTGGTGACCCCATGTCCAGGAACATCAGCACGCTCAGTGGCCGGGAAGGCCGGGAGCTCGACGACTCCCTCTGGGAACGCCTGCAGGAGGCCGCTGCGAAGAACGGCGGAAGCCCCGGCGATGGCACCCTGACCGAGGTGGCCGACGACTTCCTGATCGGCGAGGCCATCACCTACGGCACCAGCAGCTTCTACGACTTCCTGAAGAAGGGCAACCAAGGCAAGAAGGCCTACGTGTGCAACGGCAGCACCTGCCTGGTGGCCGGCACGCAGGACCGGGTGCAGGCCGAACTGGAGAAGCACTTCAAGCCGGAGGAGATCGGCCACATGTGCTGCCTGGGCCGCTGCCACGAGAACAGCGCCTTCAACGTGGGCGACGTGAACTACAGCGGTGGCGCCATCGACCAGCTGGAGGCGATCGTGAAGGGCGAGCCCGTGCAGGCCATGGACGCCTACCACGTGGGCACCTCCATGGCGGAACCCATCCTCACCGCACCCATGCCGGCGTTGGAGGAGTTCTACGCCCTGTGGGAGCGCGTGCTGAAGTGCGACCCGAAGGACATCCTGGCCGAAGTGAAGACCGCCACCATCCGGGGGCGGGGCGGCGCCGGCTTCCCCATGGGGCTGAAGTGGGAGAGCTGCGCGAACACGCCCGGCGACCAGAAGTACATCGTGTGCAACGCCGACGAGGGCGACCCCGCCGCGTACAGCGACCGCTACCTGTTGGAGCAGCGCCCGCACCTGGTGCTCTTCGGCATGATGGTGGGCGGCTACTGCATCGGGGCCGACACCGGCGTGCTCTACATCCGCGCGGAGTACCCCGAAGCGGTGGAGATCGTGAAGCAGGCCGTGAAGGACCTGGAGGCGAAGGGCTGGCTGGGCAAGGACATCCAAGGCTCCGGCTTCAACTTCCGGTTCAAGGTGATCAAGGCCGCCGGCGCCTATGTGTGTGGTGAAGAGACCGCCCTGCTGAACAGCATCGAGGGCAAGCGGGGCGAGGTGCGCACGCGGCCGCCCTACCCCACGCAGGAAGGGCTGTTCCTGAAGCCCACGGTGGTGAACAACGTGGAGACGCTGGCCACCGTGCACTGGGTGGTGCAGCATGGCGGTGCGGCCTACGCGAAGCTGGGCACCGAACGCACCAAGGGCACCAAGCTCGTGTGCCTGGACAGCGCCTTCAACCGGCCCGGGCTGTACGAGGTGGAATGCGGCACGCCGCTCAGCCAGGTGATCGACGAACTGGGCCAGGGCTTCAAAAAGAAGGTGAAGGCCCTGCACATCGGCGGTCCGCTCGGTGGCATCGTGCCCCTGAGCAAGGTGGACAAGCTCGGCATCGACTTCGAGAGCTTCCAGAAGGA
>ERZ795048.3618-NODE-3618-length-11355-cov-4.137257_pt1 | contig 11355 bp, 9 predicted proteins | sample MGYA00375132_ERZ795048 | MGnify/ENA primary metagenome ERZ795048 (study PRJEB30177, sample SAMN05720225) | activated sludge metagenome | isolation source: Anaerobic digester | place: Hong Kong | collected 2014-12-17 ...
CGTATTGCCATTGTGATGAAGTGCTCTCCATCAAGCGTTACATCAACGCACTTTGGGCTCCTCTGTGGTTTCTTTGCTCATTATTGGTTGTCCTTTCGCTCATTATTGACTTCCTACCTTTATTCCTCGCAACAGCGACATTGATTTTTGGATCCTGCGGAGATCTTTATGTATGGCTCCTCATTCGAAAACACCGTAAACAAAATGTCTTTGTATGGGATATGGTTGATGAGGTCGGATGCGAATTATTCTTCGAGGATGATGCCTCGAAGGTATCGACCACACAATCAACAACACCGAGTATGAGTGAATAATGATTTGTTTTGTCAGCGAACATTCATTGGGGTTTAATACAAAAATAGCAGGGGGAAAAACATATGACACGCGAAACACTCATTGAACAAGGGTATACATCCACTAAAAAAAGCATCTCATTTTTAGCAGCAAACTTCGTCGCTATTTTACCGATGCTTCCGTTTGTACTCATCTATATTTTGGGTTATGCATGCTCTTCTGTATTAATTCATGGCAAGAGCACCGATTGGGACATTATTTCCAACTTCTTTGCTTCTCCACTCAACGTCCTCTTTTATTTACTAATTACCTTCGCAGGCATCATCATCCACGAAGGACTTCATGCCCTTTTCTTTCTTGGCGGCTGCGAAGAAGGGCGAAAATCAATTGTCTTTGGCTTTAAAGGCGGCTGCCCGTATTGCCATTGCGAAGAAGTGCTCTCCATCAAGCGTTACATAAATGCACTGTGGGCTCCGCTGTGGATTCTTTGCACGATTATGGCCGTCCTTTCTCTCTTTATCCAATTCCTACCTTTATTCCTCGCAACCGTCACAATGATTGTCGGCTCCGGCGGAGATCTATATATATGGCTTCTCATTCGAAAACACAAAAATCAAAATGTCTTTGTATGGGATATGGTTGATGAAGTCGGTTGCGAATTATTATCGAAGGATGATACCTCAGTGGTAACAACAACAGCAGCACCTGGAGCGACAGAATAATTATGCGTTTTTTGATTCAGCGAGTCACTCATGCTAACGTTCAAGTCGACGACCAAACTGTCGGCCAAATTGACCGCGGCTTCCTCGTCTATATCGGAATAACAAATAGTGACACGAACGAAACTGCTGACTTCATGATGAAAAAGCTATGGGGACTACGCATCTTCCGTGACGAATTTGGTAAAACCAATCTGTCTCTCTCCGCAGTCAATGGTGCGCTTCTGCTCATCTCACAATTTACTCTTTATGCCGATTGCAAACACGGCTACCGCCCGTCCTTTACCGACGCTGGCGCTCCCGACCACGCAAAGGCATTATACGAATACATCATCGACTGCTCAAAACGCGAAGGCTTTCCTGTTGCCACGGGCATTTTCGGTGCCGACATGGCGGTCACGTCCGAAAACGAAGGCCCGTTTACCATTATGCTGGACAGCGATAAACTAATGCCGCCTCGGTCAAACGAAAAGCAATGATATTTCTATAAATGAGACAATAAAAGCGCCGCAAAACGGCGCTTTTTTATTGGACAAATTCACTTCTCCATCTATTCTCCATCTATTCCCTATTGAGCTTCTCTTGTGTTTTATTTCTCATGTCCACTACGATATCACTTCCCTCGATGGTCGATAGTCGGTGAGCGATAACGAAGCTCGTGTGACCCTTCATCATTGCTTCAAACGCCTCAACAATACGCTTTTCTGTTAATGTGTCGACAGCACTGGTGGCCTCGTCGAGGATTAAGATGGTCGGTGACATAATGAGGACGCGCGCGATGCAAAGAAGCTGGCGTTGTCCTGATGAGAGGTTCGTGCGACGGTCGAGAATTGTGTCGTATCCGTTCGGTAGACGTGTGATGAAGCCATGTGCGCGAGCGGCCTTAGCTGCTGCCACAATTTCGTCGAACGTCGCATGCGGTTTACCGTATGCGATATTATCCCGTACGGATCTGTCGAGTAACCAAGTGTCCTGAAGAACCATACCAAAGGCATTGCGCAGGCGGCTCCGTGAGACAGATGTGATGTCTCTCCCGTCAATCGTGATGCTTCCCGATGTCGGGTCATAGTAGCGCATCAGAAGGTTGATGAGTGTGGTTTTGCCACAGCCGGTCGGTCCGATTATTGCGACTCTTTTACCAGGCTTCACGACGAGATTGAAGTCGCGAATGATTGGTTTTTCCGGCGTGTAGGAAAAGTGAACATGCGAGAAAACGACGTCACTTTGGAAGTTCATTGGGATGGCAGAATCGGCTGTCTCCTCGATTTCTTTCTCTTCAGGCATATCGAGAATTTCAAAAACACGAGCCGTCGAGGCCATCGCGGCCATTACTTGAGTTGTGATGTTGGTGAGGTCGTTGATTGGTCGTGAAAAATTGTTCCAATACATGATAAATGTCGATATTCCGCCTGCCGTAAGGCCTCCAAAGAAGTAACCCAATGCGCCGATGAACACATAGGTAATATGATTAATGGAGCGCGATACGGATTTGGAAGTGAGCTAATGAATTGAGCACGCACCGACGAAACGCGGAGCTTCTCGTTTTTTTCGCGGAATGCTTCGATAGAGGATTTCTTCGCGCCGAAGGCCTTGATTTCTCGTTGTCCATCGAAGTCTTCTTCAATAGTCGCTTGAATATCACCAACCAAGCGTTGTTGACTCGAAAAATGCTTCGTTGTCTTGCCGGCGATTTTCGTCGCCAATAATACGGTAACGGCCGCCATAGGTACGATGACGAGTGTCATTTTTGGACTTAAAATCAACATGAATACGAGTGTTCCGCTGACGGTAATGACAAGTGTGAACATCGTAAGAAGGCCCTGCAAAAGACCGTCCGCGATAGCCTCCACATCGGATACAAAACGGGATAAAACATCACCCGCCGCATGCGTATCAAAAAAAGAAACCGGTAATCGAGAAAATTTCGATGCCATCTCACCGCGAAGTCGAGCCGCAGTATTTGCCGCGATAATATTCGCATAGTAGCTGACAATCCATGAGAAAAAAGCCGCAATCGCATACATCGCCAGGAGAACGAGCGCATATCTCGTAACCGATTCGAAATCGACTTTTCCCTTCCCAGCCATCAGGTCAATCGCGTTGCCCGAAAACACCGGCGCAACTACGAATAATCCACCGCTGATAATCGCCGCCATGATCAGGAAGACCATCTTGATCCTGCCCTCGCCCGTGTATTGTGCGAGTCGTTTCAAATCACGAAATGATATGGACCGCGTGCTTTTTCTCATTTTATTAGCATCCGGACTCAAATTACCAATTCCTTGCAGCATGGAGGTGTCCTTTGCCATAGTTACACACCTCCCATTTCCTGCGAAGCGGCAATTTTCGCATATTCTTCGCAATTCTGAAGCAGTTCGTCGTGTTTTCCTTCGCCGACTAATTTTCCATTATCAAATACCAGTATCCAATTCGCATCCACAATCGGTTTAATGCGCGCCGATATCATCACACATGTTTTTCCTGTCTCTGCCAGATGCTCTTTTAATGTTGCTTGAAGCTTTTCGTCAGTTTCCATATCAAGTGCCGACGAAGCATCGTCCATCAGCAGAAGTGCCGCATCGTGGCAAAGTGCACGAGCGATACAAAGCCGCTGCCGCTGCCCTCCGGAAAGATTTCTTCCGTTTGCTTCTACTTTCGCGTCGAGGCCGCCTTCCATTTTCGATACGAAATCCCACGCCATCGCGATTTGCAGTCTTTTCTTCAATTCCTTATCATCCATCGAAATCCCGCCGAGCAAAAGATTTTCACGTACGGTACCTCGAAACAGTCGCGGGGATTGAAAAACCGGTGACATTTGCGCTCGAACACGTTCTTCAGACCATTCGGCTATGTTCTCGCCGTCTATGTAAATCTCGCCAGATGTCGGTGAGTAAAGCTTCAACATCAATGCCAATACAGTTGATTTTCCAGAGCCGGTGGTTCCGATAATTCCGAGTTTTTCGCCCTTGCGAATCTGAAAGGAGAGCGAATCTACAGCTAGTAAATCGGTATCATCATCGTCTGTATCCAGATAGGAAAAGGATACGTTCTCAAATTTCACCAGAGGATGATTCGGCTGGTTTTCCATGGATATATCGTCAACAGGTTTATCCATCGCCGTTGATTTCAAAGATTCCGTTTCATCATCTCGCTCGCTGGCCTTCGAGCGCAATACTTCTTCGATTCTTTCCATCGAAACAAAAGTACGTGTGAAGATGACGACGAGGTTTGCCAGAATCGTGAGTGCCGTGACGATGGTAAAAATATAGTTCATAAATGCGATGATATCGCCCTTTGAAATTGCCCCTGTATCAACTCGGATACCACCGATAAAAATGACGGCGACTATCGAAAGATTCATGATGAATACCGTCACCGGACTCATGAGGGAAGAAAGCTTCGAAACCGCAATTACACTTTCTTTATAGGCGGAAGACGCATCGTTCATTTTATCCTCGTGATGCTTATTGCGCGAAAACGCACGAATCACACGCACGCCAAGGATGCTCTCTCTCACCTCGCTTGTGATTTTATCGAGTCGTTTTTCGACAATACCATATTGCATAAAGGTAGAGCGAATGATGAGTAACAATGTTATAAGAAATAATACGGACGCTACGGCCAACACACCCGCCATCGGGATATCAATGCTCATGGCTGCCAAAACACCGCCGATTGTAATGAAGGGCACACGTGATACGAGTCGAATCAGCATGGATACCGCAAGAGACGTCTGATTCACGTCCGTTGTCATGCGCACCATCAACGACTCTGTACCAATCACTTCCTGTTCCTTCGTTGACATCGCATTTACACGTGTAAACATCCGTTCGCGCAAAAGTGCGCCGACGCCGGTAGATGCCTTGGCCGCACAATATTGACAGAAAATCGCACAACAGAGGCTTACGAGAATCATTACCCCCATAACAAGGCTCGTGCGAAGGACATCTTCATGGTCATGAGACGTAATACCGACATCGACGATGTGCGCCATCATCATCGGCAATGTTACTTCCAATACCGCCTCGAGTAGTTTTGCCAAAGGCCCTAACACCAATTCTTTTTGAAAAGGACGTAAGGTCGAAAGGGTTTGGCTGAATTTTTTTGTCCGTGAATCTTTCATAAAACCTCATGATTATCGAGTATTACGAATTGGATTAGTTTTGCTTCTTAACCGTCCTATATTCACCGTCTTCGATAAAATAAGGGCATCTTTTCGTCGGGTCGTATTGCATTTTTTCCCATACGTCCTGATCAATCGGCGCTTCACACGAATAATCTTCATACTCGTCGTCAAAAACATAATTCGAACAACGTTCACAGTCAGACAATGATTTATCCTCCCCGATTCTCATTTTATATCACCGCTATTATATCGCGTTTGCGTTACCTTAAGATTGAGCTACGGCACTTTTTCGGCAGATTCGACGGAAATCGTCACTTTTACTAAATGATATGCGTGGTAGAACTTGCATTATGGGTTAAAATAGTACGTAACATGTTTCTTATGAAGGAGATTATTATGACTTTCATTGACGCACTTATCGTCATTTTTATCGGCATCATCGAAGGAATCACCGAGTGGTTGCCAGTCAGCAGCACAGGCCATATGCTTTTGTTCGATGAATTTTTTACTATGAAACAAAGTGACGCATTTAAAGAGATGTTTTTCGTTGTCATTCAACTTGGCGCCATTCTCGCCGTTGTCGTTCTTTTCTGGAAGAAAATGTGGCCCTTCGGGCTGAAAAAAACCGAAGAAAAATCGAAAATCATCCTCAAAAAAGATATTTTCATGACCTGGGTCAAGGTCGTCATTGCCTGTATTCCCGGCGCTATCATTACGATTCTTTTTGACGATTATGTCGAGGCACACTTCACCACTCCAGTCGTTATTGCCTCCGCACTCATTTTCTACGGCTTACTCTTTATTATTGTGGAAACATGGAATAAGAATCGCAAACCGAAGGTCGATGAGCTCTCTTCTCTCCCCTATCGCTACGCATTGATAATTGGCCTTTTTCAGGTTCTCTCCATCGTACCGGGCACCTCACGTTCTGGTGCAACCATCATCGGTGCCTTGTTAGTCGGCATCTCTCGCACAGTCGCTGCTGAATTTACCTTTTTCCTTGCCGTTCCTGCAATGTTCGGCCTCTCTCTGATTAAGCTGGTGAAATTCGGCTTCCATTTCTCTACTGTCGAATTACTCACCTTGCTCTTGGGAATGGTCGTCGCTTTTGTTGTTTCCCTTGGCGTCATTCGATTCCTCATGAACTATATCAAGAAGCATGATTTCAAGGTGTTTGGCTATTATCGTATTGCGCTCGGCATCCTCGTACTCATTTATTTCTTGCTGATTAAGTAAAGAAAAAACCATGTCGGTGTGTATCGACATGGTTTTCAAAATAGGCGTTAATAATTGTCATAAAGTAATCGTCACCCTAGCCTTTGACGGCAGTCATATCCTTACCCCATTATGCCTTCTTTGATTCAATCGCTTCGCAAATCGTCGCGACAGCGGCAAAAGCCACGCCCGCAACCGGCCAGATAATCCAGCTTCTCTCCCAATCGTTTGTAATGAAGCTATATCCGAGGTAAACAGCGACCATCAAAGTCCAATAGACACCGGATACCGTGTCAATGAGCTTGCTCTTCTTTGCTTCCGGTGCGAATTCATCCTGCTGAAGAATTTTTTTCATAGCTGATTTGTAACATCCGACACTGACGATGAGATAAACACCGACAGAAACAATCGCAAGAAGCGCACCAAGCATCACTGTCAGTAAGAAGTCTGAAAAATCCAAGGCACCACCGACAAAAAGTGGAATGACACCGCAGATGCAAAGAATAATTCCCATAGTAATCTTACGAATGTAAGTGCCTTCGAAAGCATTCATTTTTTCTTTGATCATCCCTGCCACACCATATTCGGTGTCGAAGGCTTCTTTTTCCATATATTCATATTTACTGAGCTTCAGTCCATTCGTGATGAAAATACCCACAGCAATCGCAACAAATACAAATAACACGACGAGACCGATACCCGCGGCCATTGATTCGGATACTCTGTTCGGAAAATCCTCCGAGGCACCGCCAAGAACAATCAAAGTGATTGGCGAAAGAATGCAAAGCATCGTAGCCAATGCAAAATACCATGACGTCTTGCGATATGTACGAATATATTCACTCGCTTCTTCGAGGGAAACATGTCTCTGTTTTTCACTTATGCCATCTATTCCCGACGCATACGAAGGAGCCTCTTCTTCGTCTTTTAGTAAGAAATCAGTTGATACTCCAAATAGCTTACTCATCTCTAATACTCTTTGTAGGTCAGGAACAGCTTGCGCGCCTTCCCATTTTGAAACCGCCTGGCGAGAGACGTTTAATTTCTCTGCTAATTCTTCTTGCGACCAACCGTTTTTCTTTCTTTCATTCATGATTTTCTCTGCCAATATCATATGGTTATCTCCTTTGCCTTGCTTGTTGTTTTTTCGTTGTCCAACATCTACAGCATAGTCAAATCATGAGTTGCTCACTATCATGTCGCCATTTCAATTTGTCAACCGGTGGTTGCGAATACCGCAATTTCTAAGCAAAAACGACCTACCAGCAGTTAATCGTGTTTCTCGTACACGAATCCGGCTTCATTTTTCCCGAAAAGTCCTTCCGCCTCTTCGAGCGTCAACACATTATCCTTTTTTAGGAAATATCCGAAGAAAGCGAGGTGCGATTCACGAATCGCTTGATCAGCAACATTCGCATCCAGCGAACCAACATATTTTGGTATTTTGAAAAACATCTTCGCGTCGGTAAATCCCATATGTTTCATGTCCGGGAAACCATAATAATACGTTCTTGTCTTGTGATAAAGAAGTGCACGCGATTCCACATTTCTGTTTTCAAGACATCCCATCGTCAAGAAAGGCTTCTCCAGTATATCTTCACCAAATCCACCGAATAAAGCACCATCCATATTCACACCGCAAGAAAATGCCGGATTATACATGCATAAATGATATGCCGTCGCTCCGCCGAATGAATGACCTGTCACGCCAACGCCATTACTGAAATCAAAATAATCATGGAATCGATCATTCTTATCTGCATTCTTATGCTCCAAAGCACGAAGTACACATTCGGTGTCCTTCACCCACTCCGTTAATCGCATTGCCCCTAACTTAGAGTACTTCTTCTCGAAAATACGGAACGCCTTCTCTGCATCCTCAGGAGAAAGCTTCTTTTTCAATAGCTTGTTTTGCGCCAAGAATGCCGGAATCATCGGCTTCACTAATTGCTTATTCAGACTCTTGTCATAAAATGTTGCAGAACCGTCCTCAAACTCCATAAGCATGCCTTCGAAATTATGCCCTACCGACGCCACAACATAACCGCCGCGCGCTAAAGCGGTACAGAGTCTCGAATTCTGCTCCAAATATCCCTGGTATCCATGTGAGAAAAAAACAACAGGGAATTTCTCGCCATCAATCGGAAGAATATCGTCATAATAATCCGCTTCATTCAGCGATTCATCCATATTCTTCAAGCGGAAAACCTTCTTTAAGGTTTCCAACATCCGAGGCGAAAAAAGCTTCGCTTTTTCCTTCCCTTCCACAGCCTGTGGGTCTACAGGATAGAAGAGTCGCACAGCAATCTTGCGATTTCCTTCCTTGCTCCCAATTACTTCTTTTCGATTTTCATCAACAAGTGAAAACGTGGTCGTTCCAACACAATACATTTGCATTCTCCTTTATCGTTGTATGCCGCGTGCACAGCATTCCAGTGAAATAATGAGATTCTGTATCCTGAAAAATGCGCCTCATGGCGATTAATTCGGGTGAAGTGTATTATACTTACGTTTATTCTACATCGATTTGTGGCATTGTGGCAGTATGTTTAGTCCTGATTTTCGTATGCGACTAAGAGCTCTTGACCATACATACCACGCAGCTTCGGTTTCTCAATCTTTCCAGTCGCATTACGAAGTACCGGCGCAAAGATAATCTCTCTCGGTCGCTTATAACGCGGGAGCTGCATGCAGAACTCGTCAACCTCTTCCTTTGTCATCTCCATGCCCTGTTTGACCTCGATGATGGCGCCCTCAATCTCGCCTAAACGCTTGTCTGGTAGACCGATGACGGCAACGTCCTTAATCTTCTCATTTTTCATGAGGAAATCTTCAATCTCAACAGGGTAGAGGTTCTCGCCTCCGGATACAATAACGTCTTTCTTACGGTCAACGAGGAAAATAAAGCCATCTTCGTCTTCCTTCGCTACGTCACCAGTCAGGAGCCAACCATCCTTCAGGACTTCATTCGTCGCCTCCGGATTATTATAGTAGCAGACCATAACTCCTGCGCCCTTGACGCAAAGCTCTCCGGTCTCCCCTTTTGCAACAATATTACCATTTTCGTCGATAATCTTACATTCCCAACCATAGCCAGGAATACCGATGGCACCGACCTTTCCAACATTTTCTACACCAAGGTGAACACAGCCCGGTCCGATTGATTCGCTTAAGCCATAGTTTGTGTCGTATTGGTGTTTGGGGAAATACTGAAGCCATCTCTTAATTAACGACTTCGGTACTGGCTGTGCGCCGATATGCATCAATCTCCATTGGTCAAGTTGATAGTCAGAAAGACGTACATCTCCGCGATCCAACGCATCAAGGATGTCCTGCGCCCACGGAACCAAGAGCCATACAATCGTGCAATGCTCTTTTGAAACAGCATCCAAAATGTATTTCGGCTTCGTTCCGCGAAGCAATACGGCACGTGAACCACTAACTAAACTACCCATCCAGTGCATTTTTGCACCAGTATGATAAAGCGGCGGAATACATAAGAAACAATCATCACGATTCGTAGAGTGATGGTTCTGTTCCACTGCTGCCGCATGCATAAGACTCTTGTGCTTATGTAAAATTGCCTTCGGGAAGCCCGTCGTACCAGAGCTGAAATAGATTGCACCATCATCTTCGTCGGTAATGGCAATATTCGGAGATTCACTCGAATAATCGGCAACAAGCTCACGATAATTCTCTGCAAATGTCGGGCAAGATTCGCCAACATAAATCAAAACACGATTCTTCGTTAATGCGTTATCAATCGCTTCAATACGACCGATGAATTCCGGACCGAAAAATAGAATGTCCAAGTCCGATAGATTCGAGCAGTAGAGAATTTCATCGGATGTGTAGCGGAAGTTTAGTGGAACCGCTATTGCACCCGTCTTCAAAATACCGAAATAGATTGGCAACCATTCGAGGCAATTCATCATCAAAATACCGATTTTGTTGCCCTTTTTAATACCACGGCTCAAGAGCATATTCGCCAAACGGTTTGCCTTCTCATCGAAAACCTTCCACGAAATCTCGCGGCGATATGCCTGCTTCACTGTGGGTTGAATTAACTCATATTCTTTCCAGGTAATTCTACCTGTTTCTTGTTCTTCAGGATTTAGCTCGATCAGCGCAGTTTCGTCGCCGTAGAGATTTGCATTTCTCTCTAAATATTCTGTAATCGGCATATAAATAACTCCTATTCCTAGTAATCACACAAATAGAAGTGTACCACAGTCAGAAAAAAATGAAATACTTTGCTCGTGATTTGCAGACAAGAAAACGGCGGAAATCCGCCGTTTTCACAAGTCTTCAATCACATATAATCACCGATATAATTACTCATCTACAACGTTCTTTTTTTGCTTCGCGCAATCGTTCGCGCGCATCTCAGAAAGAAACTTATACCTCAACGATCACTCCGCGCCCTTCAGTGCCTCAACCATATCAATATATTTGTTCTTTCTTGCTACCATAACACTCACAAGCAGCGACACCCCAAAGGTTAGAAGCAAGCTAAGCACACAAGTCAAAAGCGTGACGGTCATTTTCATTTCATAATCATTGGCAAGCATATTAATTAAGATCTGAAGAACGCCTATACCCGTTGGTAGTCCAATGATTGCACCTGCAAGTGTTGTCCACACTGTTTGCCCGACAAGAAGAGATCTTATCTTTTTATCCTTGAAGCCGACGACCTTCAACGTTGCCATTTCACGAGAACGCTCAGTAAAGCTCATCACACCAAGGTTATACAAAACCACAATACCGAGGACAGCCGCCGCAACAATCAAAACAACAATCATCGTGTTCATAATTTCAAGAAAGCTATCAAAAGAATCCATAATCGACTGCTTGGTCAAGATATTTTTGACTGCCGAGTCACTTTCAATATCCGTTTTCTCTGTCAATGTGTAAATTGAATCAATGGTGTAGTCGATTCCTGCACTTTCGGCGAAGTCGTCCGTTATTACAATATTTTCCGATACACTTCGAACAATCCCA
>ERZ795048.3620-NODE-3620-length-11352-cov-3.512171_pt1 | contig 11352 bp, 17 predicted proteins | sample MGYA00375132_ERZ795048 | MGnify/ENA primary metagenome ERZ795048 (study PRJEB30177, sample SAMN05720225) | activated sludge metagenome | isolation source: Anaerobic digester | place: Hong Kong | collected 2014-12-17 ...
CCCGTAGTGCATCGCGTCCGGGCACGGATCGGACACCTCTCCGCGCAGAACCTCCTCAACTTTCTCGTGCAGGTCGCGGAAGCGCTCCTGGTAGCGGCTCCACGAGATCCGTCGGGGCCAGGTCATGGGCATCGGCCCCTCGGGCTTGAGCAGGAAGATCCAGGCGCGCCGCGGCCGACGGATGACTGTGGAGTAGCGGCTCGCCATCGTCGCGAGGGTGGTTCCGTGAAGCTGAGCTCGCTTCATGTGAATCCAGGTCATCGCGACGCACGTGTCGTGGTGGAACTGCGTCTCGCCGACGCAGGAGCGGGTCTGGATGAGGGCTGCATCCCGGCCGAGACGGATCGGGGGCAAGGACGCATCTGCCGGCCAGGCGGCGAGCAGGAGAAGCAGCAAGGTCAGGAAAAATCGCATGGGGCTCCAAAACTACACCCCGCCAGGCGGCCGTCTAAGGGCCTGGCGGGGCGTGGGGTGGGTTGGGGGTAGGTCGACCCGTTTTCGGGGCCAGGCCGGGCGGACGCTGGCCCGATCCGGGCCGGGTTACGCCGCCGCGGGGGCCGGTTCCGCGGTCTTGGCGCGCTTCGAGGTCTTCCGGGGCTTGCGCGGGGCCTTCTCGGCCTTCGCCTTGGCGGCCTTGGCCTTCTTCGGCTTGTCCGCCTTGGCCTTCTTCGGCTTGGCTTTGCGGGGGTTGTTCGCGTTGTACTTGGAGGTCGCGACGATGCGACTCCAGCCCGCGCGCAGAAGCGTCTCGGCGGCCTCGTTGGCCGTGACGCCACGCTCCGTGGCGAGCTGCTTGATGCAGTCGCCCATCTCGTCCGTCGTCGTGATGCTGAGTTTCGGCAAGTTTTCCTCTCCTTCTCTGGGGTGACCCCTCGGCTGGGGGAACAGTGGGGGGTCACGGAAACGGTGGTGGCGCGGGCTCGCGCCAGTTGATCCACGAAACCTCGACTGTGCAAGGGGAGAATCTCGTGGCGCGTGTCTGTCGACGCTCGAGCTCGAAGAAGGCGAAGTCGCTGAACAGGTCCTTCACGTCTCCGAAAGGCGGCCGAGGTCTGAGGTTGGCCTTACGTGAGATCCGATATTTCTTCCAGAAGGATCTTCTGTCAACGCCTCCGTTCTCGAAGTGGCTCTTCAAGATCCCGCAGACGCGACCCGACCAGAGGAACGCTCGCTCGACGTGCTCCTGAACCTTCTTGTAGGGCGGGTTCATGAGCACGAGATCGACCTTGCCCGGCTCGACCACGAGAAAGTCGGCCTGGCGAACCAATCGGTTCGTCTCGGCCGAGGTCTTCTTCGCGCGGTAGGGGTCCAGCTCGAACGCAACGATCTCGATCGGAGCCGGGATGCGCCTGAGCAGCGATCCGGTCCCGGCCGAGGGCTCCAGGACCGTCCGAACACCGGCGAGGTTCGACCACCAGATGAACCATGCGGCGACGTTCGGATCGGTCCAGAACTGATCCAGCTCTTCGTTCCTCGGCGGCTCGTCTTCGCCGCCGAAGATGTTGAGCTGGCTCACGTCAGACCTCGACCAGCCCGTCCTCGTCGGGCTCTCGTGGAGCCGGTGGAGGGATGGAGGCAGAGATCACGGTGGGCTCCTCGTCGTCTTCGTCGTCGAGGTTGTTGATGTCCGGGTCATCGTCCTCGCCGTCGAAGTCGCGGACCTCTTCGGGCGTGGGCTCGCGCTCGTCCGGGCTGGCCGAACCCCCCACTTCTCCCCCAGCCGCGGGGTCACCCTCGGGTTTGGGGATGGAAACGGGCCGGCGAGCGATGGGTTCGTCGTCCCGGGGGGTGATCGGCATCGTGCGGATGGTCTCGATGAGCTCGGCGATCTCCCGCTCGAGCTGAGCCTTCCACTTCTCGAAGCCCTCCACCTTCTCGATCGCCTCCTTCAAGACCTTCGAAAAGAGCGAGGTATCTCCGTAGCGGTCGAAGAGGTAAGCGGCCGTCCTGGCGCGCGCCAAGACCGGCAGGTCTTCGAGCGCGGAGACGCAGGTTCGGATCGCTTTGATCTCGTCGTCCATCTTACTCATCGTCGCCCTCCGATCCCTTGGCGATCATGATCGACATGAAGAAGAGCCAGACGATGGTTGCGACCGACGAGAGGAACGCGTCGGACGACCCGGTGTCGTGCCAGATCCAGAGGGTCACGGCCGCCGGCAAGCCGACCATGACCAGGAGCAAGAACGCTTTGAACATCATCGCTTGAGCCTTTCGAGCAGCTCTTCGTGAGAGGTGGCGATCTTCATGGTGTCACCTCGGCTTCGAGTAGACGGATTCGGCAGGCCACGCAGAGCGCGCCTGCCTTCCGAATGGGCAAGGTCGTCCAGTGGAACACGGAAGGTAGACCAGCTTGCTCGATGGCCTCTTCGGCCGCGTGCTCCGAGACAGCGAAGAGCGCTTCGAGCGCGGCGCGAGCCCGTCGACGCAGATCGTCAGCGGTCGACATCATTCCTCCTCCTCGGCCGCCGGCTCCTCGGCCGGGGCCTCTTCGGTCTTCTTCTTGCCTTTGCCCTTGCCCTTCTTCTTCTCGCCCTCGGGCTTGGGATCCTTGGCCTTGCGCTCCTTCTTCGGCGGTGGCGTGAGCGCGGCCTCGAGCGCGCCGTCGATGTCGAAGCCGAGCAAGCGCGCGGCGATGTGGTTCGCGGGATTCTCGATCCAGTCCTTCTCCGCGAGGATGCTTCGGAAGACGAGCTTCTGAATCGCATCGGCGACCTCGAAAGGGGTCATGGCCGAAACCGTCGCCTGCATCTCCTGGAGCTTCGTCTCGTTGGCGCGAGCGAAGGGGTAGGTGTTCCAGAGGATGACGAGAACCGAACGAAGGTCGGTGTGCGAGTTCACGACCTCGACGAGCGCCGGCGCGATCTTCTCGCCGGCCTTCTTGCGCGCACGAGCCTTCTTGCGCGCCTCGATCATCTCGGCTTCCTGGGCGTTGGTGCGCCCGGTCTGCCAGTTCATCGCGTTCGGATCCTTCGGCTTCTTGAACGCCTTGGCGATCTGGTTGGCGACGTCTCGGTGAAGCAGGATCCGAGCGAATCCGTCGTTGTCTTTGCCGAGATAGATCCCCTCGTCCTTGACGCCCGGATCCTTGCCGAAGACGAGCCGGTATCCGTCGCTCCAACGAAGGAGCTTCGGCCACTTGCCGGTGACCTCGCCCTCGTCGTTCGTGTACGACTCGTGCGGCTTGACGCACATCTTCGCCTCGACCTGGGTCGTCGAGCTGATGCTCATGTTCTCCAAGAGCAAGACGAACGGCGCCTGATAGTTCACGTGGCGGCCGTGCGAGAAGAGATCCTTCTTCTCGCCGTCCTTCTCGAACTTGGTGCCGAGGATCTTGTCGGAGTTCTCCTTCTTGAAGAGCTTCTCCGTGTCCTTGTAGTCCTGGGCGACCTTCGCGTCCCAGCACTTCGGTCGCGTGCAGGAGTCCTCGTCCTCGCGCATCCCGTCGTCGAAGAGCTGCGACTGCGCGTGCGTGCGATGCGGGCACGTCGAGCACGCCGGCCGCTTGGCGTATTCGACGTCGAGCTTCCACGGAGCCTCGGACAGCCGTCGAAGCACCATGCGAAGCGCCTGCTCGACGTCGTAGTCCGCGATCACGTCTCCGTCGCTGATCTTCGCCTTCTTGAAGACGACGTCCTGCGTCGACTCGTCCACGCGCGCAAGGATGTATGCCGCGTCCAGCGTCATCCGGTTCTCCAGGAACAGGAGCCGAGCCTTGGATCCGAGCCCGAGAAGACGCATTCGGCTCGCGATGTAGCTCGTGCGCTTCCCGGTCTTGTTCGTGAGCTCGGCTTCGGTCAGGCCCATCCCGAGGAGCTGCTCGAAAGCGAGCGCCTCTTCCATCGGATGGACGTCCTCGCGAGACGCGTTCTCGACGAGCGCCAGCTCGAGGGCCTCCTCGTCGGAGAGGTCGCGGCGAATGCACTCGACGAGCCCGTCGGGGCCGTCGTTGCGCTCGATCGCTTTGACGCGACGGTGGCCGGCGACGATCTCCCACTTCCCGTCCTTGTCGCGGATGGAGATGGGGCCGATCTGGCCGACCGACTTGATCGACTCGGCCAGCTCCACGATCGAGGCTTCGTGGTAGGTCTGCCGAGGGTTATTCGGGCTGGGGTGTAGATCCCGCACGGGGATCCTCAAGATCGTTTCGCTCATGATTCCTTCCTTTCGTTGAAGACAAAGGGCTCCCTCAGCGCGCGCCGAGGGAGCCCTGATGGGGTCAGCAGCCGTAGGGTCGTCGCGAAGCCTCGCCTCCCTTGCTCTTTTCTCCGCGAAGAAGAACCTGGGAGTCCGTGTCCTGCGCGACGATGATGGGGTAGCGCGTCACGAGCACGGCCATCCGACGCGAGTTACCGCGAAGAAGATCGTCCGGACGATGCACCAGCTCGACGGGGCCGGTCGTGATGACGTGACGAACGACGTTCCCGTCGACCGGGCGACTCGGAAGAAGATCTCGCGCGTCGAGGAGCGACTCGCGCACGTGAAAGAGCTCGAAGACGTTCCAGTGGCTCTTCCCCTCAAGGCTCGCATTCTGAACGAGCGAGTTTCCGGAGACAGCCACCGCGATTGCGCTCGAGCCCTCGGGCACCGGAACCACGTCCCAGGTCACCTCGAACATGGACTCGGGCAGGATCACCGGCGTACCGAGATCCTCGATGTACTTGATCGCCTGGGCGAGAAAGTCGCTCTGAGACGGGTTCTCGATTCGGATCTTGCGGATGCGCTCGCTCACTGCGGCCGGCGCGATTTCGGCCATGGAGACGATCTGGTTTTGCTGAATCTCGGTCATGCTCTGTTCCTTCCCCGAGGGGCTCGCCCTCGCGTGATCACCAGTTTCCGCCTGCCGTTTCTGCCTCGCCGAACGTGCAGGGTCCGCAGAGGCCCGTGACGGGCACGATCGGGGCTTGCCCGCAGGTCGAGCAGGTCTTCGACCAGTCCGGATCCGTGTCCGGATTCCCTCGATGCGGCACCACCTTCGCTTGCGTCTTGCGGTAGCGCGGGTTCTTGCGCTTCTTCTTGCGCTCGCTGCTCTTGCGCGCGTCGATCACGATGATCGTTCGTCTCGGCATCACGACCTGTCCTTCGGTTCCTTGTACTTCACGCGCAGCGCGGCGAAGACGTCCTTCTCTTCCAAGGTGGGGATCTGCGATCCGTTCCGATCAATGAGGCGCCCATTGTTGAGCCGGATCCCGAGATCCTTCGCGCGCTCGATGATCCGAAGATTGAAATCGGCCGAGCCCGTGCGAAGGAGGAAGATGACGCCCCACGTCGCCGGCGGGAGCACGATGAAGAGGTCGACGGGGATCTTGGCCTTGCCCACCGAAAGGGCCTTGAAGCGGCGCCCGTCGCGCTCCTGGCCGTCCTTTCCCACGGGGCGGTACTCGATCGGATGCTCCTCGATCGCGTTGTATTGCTTGATCGCTTCGGCGAGATCGGCTGGCTCGTGCCCCGTGGACTCGCCGAAGAGGTTCGTGCCCACCGCGACCGTGATGGGCTGGGCGACGATCTCGATGTCCTTCACCTTGTCGCGCCCTCGTCGGATCGAGCCGGCAATCTCGATCCGACGGCAGAGCGGCTTCATGTGCTCGATCATCGCCTGCGCGTGAACAAGCGCGTACTCGCGGGGGAAGCGCTCAGACATCCGGGATCAAGTCCACGAGGCGGCACTCGAGCGCCTTCGCGCAGTCAATCAGCGTGCGGAGGGTGGGAAGGTGCTTGCCGGCTTCGAGGCGCGTGATCTGCGGTCGCTCGGCAAAGGGAAGGCGGCTCGCGAGCGCCTTCTGCGAAAGCTCGAGAGCCACTCGTCGAGAACGAATCTTGGCGCCGATGGCGATTGCGATCTCGGAGTCCGTCATTGGATGAACTTTCGCAGGATGGCGCCGAAGAGCGACTGACCGATGGAGGCGGCGATGTTCTTCATGTGATCTCCGTCGATCGTGAACTTGCCGTCCTTCTCGACGTAGAAGATGAGCAACGGCGCCTCGTCGGCCGCGTACCCGTTTTCGCGGTAGACGCGCGTTCGGATGATGTCGATCGCCCACATGTCCGTGACGAGCTCGACCTTCCGATGACCCTTCATCGAAGCGAGCAGGCGATAGAACGGGTGAAGCTTCTGAGTCGCCATGTTGGATCTCCTGGTGAGCATCCTTGGACTCGAACCAAGGTCGGCGCGGGGTAGAAAGGAGTAGGGAGTGAGGGGTGCGCCTGTCCTGGTGGCCAGGGTGGGCCATGCTCGAAAGAGACCGTCTCTCCGGTCGGTCACGCCTTGATCAGAGCCGGCGTTCGCTCTCCACGGTCTCGTCGTTTGCGGGGTCAGCCAACGTGGACTCCGTCTGTCCCCCAGATGATCAGCCCGCGACTTCGAGCGCGTCTCGAATGATCGGGTGGGCGATCGAGTAGACCTGGCGGGTGTTGCGTTCGAGGATTCCGAGCATCCGAAGCTCCTCAATGATCCGCTGGGTCACCGTACCGGACATCGCGGCATATTCCGTGATGTCCTTGAGCTTCGTGTAGCCCTGGTGAACCGCCTGGATCACCTTGAGCCGCACGTAGGGTATCGAATCGAGCATGATCCGGTAGATCATCTCGCCGATGAACGGCCAGTCCGTCCCCATCGCCCTCGCGGCGAGCGCGAGAAGGATGAACTGGCCTTGAAGTCGGGTTCCGATCTCGGAGGATTCCACGGGAAACATGAGATCCTTCGAGTAGTTGTCTCGGATCACGCCGGACCGTGCCCTCGAAAGGGTGATCGCGGCGTTTTCGATGAGCTCGACCAGGTCGGCATGGAGCTTTCTGGTGGAGTTGTCGACTCGGACCTTGTCCAAGAACTCAGCGGCCGCTGCCGCGAGCTCGGCCTTCATGATCGATCGCTTGTCGACCATCGTCCGTGCTGCGGCGAGCATCTGCCGCTCTTGCTTCGCGCTCACGCGAAGCCGGATGTTGAGGAACCGCTCGCCGAGCGAGGTCTCGCTCGCCTTCCCGTGCTCGAGGGCCAGGGTGGCGCCGGCAAGCATCCCGAACTTCCCGCGCCACTCGACCGTGTTGCGGCCGGTGACGCGAGTGAACTCCCCGTTGTACGCCGCGCGAAGGAACGAGAACAGCATCGAACGTCCCTCCTTTGGCATTTCCGTGATCGCCGACATGTCTTCGACCACGAGAACGTTTCCGTCGAGACGATGCAGGAGCGATTCGCTCCCGTCCCCGAAGCCTGTTGCGAGGCTGTAGGGCGTCAGGTTGGAAACAGCGATGATCTCGGGCGAGCCCGTGAGACTCAAAAGCAGCTCCGTCTTGCCCGCGCCCGCTGGCCCCACGAGGATCGTCCAGACGGGCGGGCCGTCGAACTTGTTCGCGAGGAAGCTGGCGTAGAGAAGACGAAGCAGGTGCGGATCATGCTCGAGATGCAGCCACTTCCGGTAGATCGCTTCGAGATCTGAAAAATCCACGTATCACCCGGAGGGCATCCCGACCCCCTTCGTTCCCACCAGCAGTCGGGGTTCTGCGGCCTCGGCCGCTGGGTCACCCGTTGTGAGGGGGGTAGGCACAGAGCGGGCACTTCATGTTGAGCTGAGGGCGCGCCGCTGCTGGGGGGAACGAAGGGGGTCGGGAAGGTGGTCAGATCTCGACTTCGTCGTCGTCCCCGAGCGGATCGTCGGAGAACGCCTTCTTCTGGGCTTCCTTGCGAGCCTCGAGCTTGTCGTCGAGGGTTTCGACGCCCTCAGCGTACTGGACGTTCAGTTCCTCGTCGACGGTGCAGTTGAAGCCCTCCCAGCCCGCGGCGGACTTGATCTTCCGCATTTTGAGGTTGGTCGTGCCGTCGTAGGTGTCCTCGAACACGTCGGCGACGAACGTCTTGCCGATCATCTCCGAGACGGGGATCTTCGTGCCCTTCGGCTCGGCCACGAAGCACTTCACGAGGACCTTGAGCTTCCAGAGCGCCTTCGGGTTGAGCGAGAAGATCTCGTAGTGGACGGCGCCGATCGACTTCTCGATCGACTCGTCCTTCACGTCCATCGCGATCGCCTTGACGTTGATGTAGTCGCCGCTCTTGTCCTTCTTCTGCTTCCGGAGAAGCTCGTCGAGGCGGAAGAGGTAGGTGCCGACCTTGATCGGTTCGTACCCACCTTCGACTTCCTCGAGATCCACGTCGATGTCGATGTCGCGGTTTTTCTTGCTCATGCTTCCTTCTCCTTGGAATCCTCACTCGAGGATCCGTCTGCCTTGGGTTGCTCGAGCGCCGGGGGCGCCGGAGGGGCCGGCATCATGTCGGCCTGGATCAGCTTGAGATCGGTCGAGGCCAGCTTCGCCGGAAGCTGGTTCGACCGATCGCCATGAACTGAGAGGAATCGGTTGTCCTTCTCGTCCACGTCGAGGTGAAGCACCGCGTCGGCGTCTCCGACGAATCGGTTGTACGACTGGCCCGAGATCGCGGAAATGATCTTTCCGGTAGCCCGACGCTCGTCGCGCTCTTCCTTCTCCAACGCGATCGTGATCACGTTGCACGGAACGCTTTCGAGCACGCTGGCAACTTCGCTCATGTGCCCGAGGTTCACGTTCCAGTCGAACTCGGTCGCGACCTCGCGAACCATCTCGTCCGCGATCTCCGCGCCGGCACCCTTGAGCTTCACCTTCCGAGCCTCCACGAGAAGGCGTTGCTGGAGGTGGGTCAGGTTGTCGATCACGAACCAGATCCGCGAAGGGTTGACCTTCTTGCGGAGGAGCTGCTTCACGCGCATCACGCCCGATTCCAGGTCGGCGCGGAGCTCCTTGAGGTTGGTGGGGCTGGCCACCGCGAGCCGCTTCTCGAAGAGGTGCGGCTCCTGCCGAACCCAGAAGAGGCCGTTGTCGGTCGAGATCATGACCATGAAGTCGCGATGCTCGGCCACGAGCTTGAGCACCGTGCGAGTCTTGCCGACCTTCGGGCTGCCGTAGAGGTGCAGATACACCTTCGGCACCGCGAACTCGGGCGACCCGAAGTCCGTGATGAATCCCATGCTGTTCCTTCCTCTCGCGCTTCGTGATGGTCTCGCGCGTGATCTTCCGGGGCCGCCCACGCGTGGTGGGGACAAGCGTGGTACCACCCCCGCGTGGCCCCGTGCAAGGGCAAAACGCGCCCGCGTAGGCGCGCGGCCCCGTAGGGGCTACCTAGGCCCCCCTGGCGCGCCCACGGCGGCACGCACGGCCGTCTCGTGGGCGATCTTGGCAGCCCCGATCCGGGCCAGTAGCAGCGCGGCCCACGGCTCGTGGGACTTCGACGCGAGCAGCGCATTCAGCGTCGGTCCGCACGCGTACCGGCACGTTTCACAGCGCTCGTGCTTGATCTGGCGATCGATGATCCAGCCCTCGCACGTCTTCGTCGAACGCATCCCGTTGCAGTGAAAACAGAAGGCGATCATTGCCCGCCCTCGGCCGCAGACAGCGTCTCATCGAATGCGTCGTTGTCCGGATCCCACGGCTCCATCGGAGGAAGATCCTGCGCAACGTGCTGAGGACCCTTCTCGTGCTCCTTCGGACCCGCGGTCGACGTCTTGGGGGTTCCGCCGTTCATCTTCGTGCGAAGGAGCCCGGCGACCACGAGGGTCGAATGACCGAGGTTCTTCTCGCACGCGTCCTTGAAGCCGCAGCGAGAGCAGTTGATCCCATAAGCCGCGGGATAGCCCTCCTGCTTCACGATCGGCTTCGTCTTCGTCTGCGAAGTCATCTCCTTGAGGATCATGCGGTGGTGAATCTGATCCCGCTGGAACACGACGCGACGGTAGATCTCGTTCGGCCCGTGCTCGACGAACCAGTTGTAGATCCTCTCCTCGTAGAGCTTGAGCGGCTCTTGCTTCTTCGGCTTGAGCTTCGGCTTCTTCATCGTCCAGAGCTCGAAGAACTGCGCCTCGGGCACGCCCTCGAAGTAGACCGCCGCCTGCCGTGCCGCCTCGATTCCCCCGTAGGGCTGCTGGGCGAACTTCCACTCGGAGATCACCGCGCGCTTGTTCCGGAGCGCGTCGAGGAACCCCATGTACCAGGTCCCGTCGTCCGTGTTGGGGTATCGGAAGTGGATGAACTCCTCGCACTTGTCGACCGACGTTGCCGGGTAGGGAGGATTCTTCTCGTAGAAGCGGAGCGCCGCGTTCACGAGGCAACGAAGGTGCGGCTTGAGCGAGATGGGCACGTGCTTCGCGGGATCGAACTTCTCGCCCATGTCGATCCTCGCGCGTCCGTTGCTGAACGCAGTGCCGACAGCGAAGTAGTCCGGCTCGTCTCCGTCCCGGACGCGCTCTTCGTAGTGGAACGCGTAGAGGCGCGGACACGTCTCGAAGACCTTGATCCTCGACGGGCTCCAAGCCTCTACGCCCTCGCGCTCGGTCTTCGCGTCGACGTAGCTCCGGAACTTCTTCAACTCGCAGAGGAAGTGCGCCGGATGGCGACAGAGGTCCTCGTCGAGCTTGTGCTTGCAACCCTTCTTCCCGTTCTCGAGCGTCGCGAGCTCGAAGTCGGAACAGATCTCTTTGCATCTCTTCGGAGTCAGCTTGATCGTCATGGGTTCCTTCCAGGCAAAACGACGCCTCCCCCGCGTCCGGGGGAGGGCCGATGATGGTCTTGATCGCGCCGGCGGCTCAGTGCCGACGGGTGTGCTCGAGGATCTCGTCCACGTCGCGGCGAATCGAGTCGAGCTGGAGCTGTTGCCGCTGCATGGTCATCCCCATGGACGCAACACTCTCAGCCGTCTGTGACGCTGCGTGCCGAGCCATCTGATCGTGGGCCCGGTCTCGTGCGCGGTGCTGTAGGTCTTCGACCAGGATGTCCAGCTTCGCGCTGATGTCGGCGAAGACGTTCGCGTTCGCGGCCGTCGTCGTCGCCGCGGTAGTCGCCGCGGCCGGGGCGGCCGGTGCGGCCGGAGCGTCGCCGCTCTTTCGAAGGTGCTTGAGGATGGTCACCACGAGCACTCCGAGGCCGCCGCCGACGGCGAGGCCAAGGGGGCCAAGTAGCTCAGGATCCATGGATCGTCTCCTTGTTCATGGCGAGCTCGACGAGTTCCTTGAGGGAGATCTCACCGCGCGAAAAACGAAGCACCGCCATCCGAAGAGCGCGACCCGTGTCCATGTCTTCCTTCGACGACCGAAGCGCCTTGGCCTCGAGGTCGATTCGGCGCGCACGCTCCTCTTCGAGCAGCGTGCGCAAGCCTTCCATCTCAACGCGGGAGGACATCTCCCCGCGATCGAACGACACGCGAATCAGGCCCTTCACGAGCTCGACCTGATCATCGTACTTGGGTGAAACGGCGAGCTGGCCGAGGAAGACTTCGGCCTGGTTCACCGTGGTTTGGGTCGTCATGGCCCGCCGACGCATCTCCGCGATCGGAATCGCGGG
>ERZ795048.3621-NODE-3621-length-11351-cov-11.669618_pt1 | contig 11351 bp, 6 predicted proteins | sample MGYA00375132_ERZ795048 | MGnify/ENA primary metagenome ERZ795048 (study PRJEB30177, sample SAMN05720225) | activated sludge metagenome | isolation source: Anaerobic digester | place: Hong Kong | collected 2014-12-17 ...
ACGACCGTGCAGTTGCCCAGCGTCAGCTCCACGGCGTAGTTGCCGCTGGCGGTGGCCAGGTAGCTCTGTTGATCGGCACCGGGTATGGGCGCGTTCCCATTGTCACAGTCCAGCCACTGATAGCCGGAGGCACCCGCCTCGTTGGCGGTGAGCTCCAGGCCGTTGAGGGTCACGGCGGTGTCCAGCGTGGTCACGTTCAGGTCCACGGTGATGATGGAATCGCAGCCGGCCAGGTTGGGGATGGTGTCCGTGTACACTGCGGTGCTGTCCCACAGCAGCCCGCTGGGCGAGGTGTAGGTCTGGCAGGCGTCAGCGGTGATGGAGGAGTAACTGTCGTCGCAATTGGAGAGCACGGACACGTTGAACTTGATGTCCGAGTTGGCATGCACCGAGCTGTTGGTGCCGTTGTAGAAGAGGCGGCCGCCGGAATAGGGGTTGCCACCGGAGAAGGGGATCTCCACGGTGAGCTCCATCTCGAAGGTCTTCATCGCGAACGCGGTGACCGGGATCGGGGTCGACAAGTACACCCGGATGGCCTCACCCGGGTTCACCGTGATGGCCGGGTAGGCCTGCGTGTGGATGGGTGTGCCCAGCACCGTGCTGTTGTTGAAGATCCGCAACGTGCCGGCCGCGTTGGTGCCGCCATTGGTGGTGAAGATCTCCACGTACTCGATCACCCCATTGCAGGTGGGCGTGAAGGACTGGCCGATGTCCACGTTCGTGGGGTCGGTCTGTGGGGCGTTCAGGTTGCCCATGATGCATTGGCCTTGCGCGAAGGCCGGCAACAGCGCGATGAGGAAGGAGAGGATGAGGTGATGGGAATACCGTGGCGACTTGCTCATGAAGCACAAGGTAGGATCCCTGCCGAATGCGGCCTGGACGCGAGCTTTTCGAGCATGGAGCCAGGTCACCTCATTCCACCACGAGCCGCGTTGTCTCCGATGTGCCGCTGGCACGCAGCACCTGCACCAGGTAGAGCCCGGCCGGGAGTCCCTCGCGCTGGATCTCGAGGGTGTTCGTGCCCTGGCCACGAAGCGTTCGCACGATGCGGCCGTTCACATCCACCACCCGTGCCCGGTCCTCGCTTGTCATCGGGTCGATGCAGATCAACCGTGCGTTCGAGGTCATCGGGTTGGGAAAGATCGACAGCCCATGATCGGCTTCGGCCATCTCGCCCAGCCCCACGGAGCCAACGGAGAACTGGCGGACCAGGGAAGTCCGGAAGCCGGTTCCTCCGCCGGGATCGCCTTCCGTGTAGGCGGCGTGGAGCAGGTTGTTGGCGGCATCCACGGCCAGACCGGCAAAGGTGCCTTGGGTCAGGGAGTCCACGCGCCCGCTGAGCAACGCCAACTGGTCGTCCAGCAGCATTTCGAACGGTACCTGATCGGACCCGATCAAGTGGTCGCCCACCACGGCAAGGCGGCTACCCACCACGGCAATGCCTCGTGGAAAGAAGAACGAGCCTGTGGAGGGCAGGGCATGGTCGTTGGTGACCAGGAGTGAACCGCTGGGCCCCAGTTTCCGGAAGGAGGCCCCGCTGCTCTTCGAAAAGCTCAGGAAGGTGTTCCCGCTTGCATCCATGGCCAGGGACCTTGGTGCTCCGTAGGTGCCTGTTGATCCTCCTTCGCTCCATAGCGGTGCTCCAGTGAGGTCAAAACCCGCAGCTGTGTATGTGCTCGTTCCGGAAGACCCGAACAGGACCACGTTCCCGCTCATGTCCACGGCCAGTCCATCCACGGAGCAGAGGTTCCCGGACTGCGGGTCCACTTCCACCTGCCAGTCGATGCCTCCGTTCGCGTCATACTGGAACAGGTACAGGTTGTTGTCGTTGGCGGCGTTCTTGTGGATGGCGCCGATCACCAGCTTATCCTGCTGGGTGTACACCATACGCCTGGGGTCCGCGTACGGGAAGGAGGTGCTCGGGCTCACGTAGTGCTCCATCCACACCAGCGAGCCGGCCGGTGTGTACTTGGACACGAACATGATCTTGCTGGTCTCGTTGTACAGGCCCACATAGATGTTTCCGGCCGGGTCCGTGGTCACTGAACCGGCGCGCAGGGTGGCCGTACTGTCGTACAGAATGGTGAAGACCTCATTGCCGGCCGCATCATACTTCACCAGACCCACATCGGTGTCCCCACCATTGATCAGGTTCTGGAACATGCCGATCACGTTGCCGGCGTTGTCGTGGGTCAGGACACTGAAGGAGGGATTTGAGCTGAGGTATTTCTGCCCCTTTGTCCAGAGGACATTACCGGAGGCATCCAGTTTGCTGATGGCGAAGGTGGCACTGTCCCCGGCATCGGCATAGCTGGCCAACCAGACCGATGTGCCATCGTTGGTCACGGCGCCCGCTTGAGCATCGCTCAGGGGCACGCCACTCACCACCACCGAGGCCTGTTCGGTGAGCACGAACCCATTCAAGAAAAGGACCTGCGACCTGAGCGCGTCGAACGAATACGCACAGCCGAACACCGTGGAGCTGTTCACGGCGATGTCCCCGAGGTAGTCCACCTGGTCCTGTCCATAGGTCTTTTCTGCGAGCACACTTCCGAAGGGACTGAGCTTCACGAATCCCAGGGAGTCCAGGTCCTGCACGCCGATGAAGATCTCACTGGCGCCATTCACGCGGGCGTTCACCAGCGAGGTGAAGTCATCGATGTCGTAGTTGGTCGCCCATTGCTGGGCTCCCGATCCATTGTAGGCGATCGTCCGAACAGCATGGTCGAAGTTGTCCGCCATGTTCACGAACGCCATGATGTTCCCGTTGGGGGCCACCTCCACCCGACTGCCACTGTTCTCAAAGCCGTTGTTGAAATGCATGTTCCAGGTGGGACTTCCGCCGGGGCTGAACTTGAAGGTGACCGCATCGTACTCAAAAAAGGCACCCACTTCCTCCGTGCCCATTACGATCCAGTTGCCCTGGTCGTCGGCGGTGAGGTCGCTCATCCAGGCCTCATCGCTTCCGGTGAGCGTGGCCGGCCAGGACCAATCCACCGCACCATTGGTGCCGAAGCCCACCAGGAGATGGGAATAGCCGTCGTCCGCCCATCCACAGGCGGCGAGCCCGCCCTGACCGTTCTCCGCGATATCGGAGAACGCGGTGTTCACGCCGGGGTCGAAGGCGCTCTTCCAATCCAGATTACCGTTCAGGTCGAAGGCAGCTGCCCAGGCCACCGGGTAGCCTCCATTGCCTTCCTCCGAGCCGATCAGGTAAAGCGCGTCGTCCGTGACCGTAAGTCCGCTCAGTTCCGGGTCCGTGGCTCCTTGCGCATCGAAGGTGTGGTGCCAGACCACGTTGCCCTGGGGGTCCAAGCGGGCGAAGTGGATCGGGGGGTCGCCGGAAGTGCCGACATCCTCGAAGCCGGCCACATACATGTTACCGGCGCCGTCCAATTCCAGGTAGCGAAGTCCGGCCTGCCCGTTGGATGGCAGGTCCACTTCCCAATCCAGGTTCCCGTTCGTCAGGTAGTTGCACACGTACATGCGCAGCCCATCCGCGGTGGACCGATAGCCGGCGAAATAGGCACCGCTGGCATGGGCTTCCGAGGTTCGGAGCTCCAGTTGGCTGGCCCCATCGGCGTTGGCCACCGGTGTCTGCCAGTCCAATTGCAGGGTGGGTTGTGCAACGAGTACCGAAGCGACCAGGGTGAGCAACAGTGTCAGGTCATGGCGCAGGAAGCGCATTCCGGAGTGGAGGTTGGTCATGGTCAGGAAAGCATTTCAGGTCCCTTGTCGGGAAAGGTGGACGAAGGTGATCCGGCAAAGGTTGAGGTGCGCCAAGCTACAGGTATTGGCCATACAGGTCAACAATATGCCACTTTGGGACGCACGGGTGGGAAGCACGACGGACCGTGCAGTTCCTCTCAGCAGCCGCTGATCGTGAAGGCCCATCTTTGCCCATCCATGAACCGGTCCATCCTTCTTTCAGCGGGACTTGCGCTCGCCAGCGGTCTTTCCGCCCAGCATCATGAATGGTCCTTCTCCTTCGGAAGCGACCAGTACGAACGCGCCTACGGGATCGAGCTGGACCCGGCGGGGAACGTGTATGTCTGCGGTGCCTTCGACAACACGGTGGACTTCGACCCGGACACGCTGGTGGATGCGTCCATCACCGAGGAAGGGAACGGCGATGTGTACCTGGCCAAGTACGACAACACCGGCGCGCACCTCTGGTCCTTCAACCTGGGCTTCTGGGGGCACGATCTGGGCAGCGACATGGTGGTGGACGACCAGGGCAACATCTACCTGACCGGCTATTTCCGGGTGGACGTGGACTTCGACCCGGGTCCCGGCACTGCCATGCTCACGGCACAAGGAACCCGCGACGTGTTCGTGGCCAAGTACGACACGGACGGGAACTATCAGTGGGCCTTCAACATCGCCTTCGGGGGCAATGTGGAGCGCTACCCCGGCATCGGGTTGGACGCCGATGGCAACGTGCTGGTGACGGGTGAGTTCGGTGGCACGCAGGACTTCGATCCCGGAGCGGGTACGGCGATGCTGACCTCGGCCGGGAACCAGGACATCTTCCTGGCGAAGTACGACGGCAACGGGAACTTCCAATGGGCTCGGGGCATGGGCGGTCCCGAGTTCGATCGCGGCATGGACGTGGTGGCCGATGCATCGGGATCCATCTACGTGACCGGCATGATCGCCGATACGGTGGACATGGACGGCGGGCCCGGTACGGCCCAGCTGGTGGCCAGCGGCACGTGGGACAGCTTCCTGGCGAAGTACGATGCGCAGGGTGACCACCTGTGGTCGTTCCGCTTCGGTGGTCCCGGCACCAACAGCGATGTGGCCTCCGAATGCGGCATGGACCTCGCGCTGGACGGCAACGGGGACGTGTACGTGGTTGGTTACTACAGCGGCGCGCCCGACATGGATCCCGGTCCGGGAACGGCCACGCTGGACATGGGCGTGGAGAACAACGGGTACATCGCCAAGTACACTCCGGCGGGCGCGCACCTGTGGAGCTATGGCTTCGCGGACGGCGGGGAGGGACAGGCGAACGCCGTCGCGGTGGATCCCAGCGGCCATGTGTACGTGACGGGCTACTTCTACGGCACGGCGGACTTCGACCCCGGGCCGGGCACGGCCATCCTGGTCGGCTGGGACTTCTACACCGCCAAGTACACGCCCACTGGTGACCACGTCTGGTCCTTCGACGCAGGCGACACGGCCTACGACGGCGGCTGGGGCATCGCGGTGGACGACTCGGCCAACGTGTACGTGACCGGTGTGTTCTACGGCACCATCGACATGGACCCGGACACGGGTCTGGCGGAACTGGAACATGTTGGGGGTCGCGATGTGTTCGTGGCCAAGTACGCGCCGTGCGCGGGCCAGGTGATCAACGCAGAGCTTTGTCCGGGTGGGTCCTACGCGTTGCCGGACGGATCCTTGGTCACCGCGCCGGGCACCTACACCACCACCTTCCTGGTGGGCAGCTGTGACAGCGTGCTGGTGACCGACCTGCAGGCCGTGGTGGTGGACACGAACGTGGTCGTGAACGGCGGTATGCTGACCGCGGCCGCGGCCGGTGCCACGTACCAGTGGGTCGATTGTGACAACGGGAACGCCCCGATCATCGGTGAGGACCAGCAGAGCTTCATGCCTTCGGCGAACGGCACCTATGCCGTGGAGGTCGCCACCTCAGGCTGCACCGTGCTCAGTGGCTGCCATACCGTGGTGGTGACGGACGTGCCCGAGATGAGCGCCGATGAGCCTGTGGTGTTCCCGAACCCCGCGCAGGATGTCGTGTACCTGCGAACGGCCGTTCCCATCATGGCCGTGGAGGCCTGGTCGCCGGCCGGACGGCGCACGGAGCTGGCCCATGCAGGCCGGCGGGTGGACCTGCAGGACCTGGCACCGGGACTGTACCACCTGCGCATCGCACTGGCGGACGGCCAGGTACAGGTGGCCCGCGTCGTGCGGGCGAAGTGAGCGGGTCAGCGGACCACCACGGGGAACCACCACTGCCGGTCGTCCAGCAGGATGCCCACCGGATAGGTGCCGGCGGCGAAGCCGTCGAGCGGAAGGTGCGTGCGGGTGGCGGCAGGAAGCTGCTTGTCCACCAGTACACGGCCCCGAACGTCCAGTACGCGCACCCGGAAGTCAGCGGCCTCTTCCAGCAGGATGGTGATGCCTTCGGATGCCAGTGCCGGGTTGGGCCCGATCCTCACGGGATCCATGGCCAGCTCGGGAACGGCCACGGTGCCGGTGACGGTGGTGTCGATGTTCACCACCACGCCGAAGGGCGGCCCCCAGCCTCCGTCATCGTCCTGCGCACGCATCCAGAGCACCTGGGTGCCGGCGATCACGGGTACGGGGATCCCCCCGCCGCGGAACACCTCCACCGCACTGTCGAAGTTGCCATCGGCCGCCAGCATGGGCGTGCCAGCGCCTTCGCCGGGGTCCGAGTCGGCCCAGTATTCGGCGGCGCTCACATGGATGGCCGGGAAGGTGATGCTGCCCGGAAGCACTTCGGTGACCACGCGGAACACGGGACCCCAGTTGCCGTTCACGTCCAGCACGCGCAGGCCCAGGGTGTGGGTGCCCGGTGCGGGCAGGGTGGAGCTCTCCAACCGGACCGTTTCCAGCGCGGAGTCGTAGTTGCCGTCGAAGGCCAGCATCGTACTGCCGTTGCCTTCACCGGGGTCGGTGTCCCAGAAGTATTCGCCCTGGGATACCTGGATGTCCGGCAGCAGCAGGCTGCCCTGCAGCACTTCGATCACGGTGCTGAAGGCGGGTCCCCACCCACCGTCGTCATCCTGCACGCGCAGGTACAGCACATGTGCGCCGGGCGTGGGCAGGGTGCCGGTCTCCGCGAGCACCTGCTCCAGTGCCTGGCCGAACGTGCCGTCCACGGCCACGAGCGGACTGCCATTGCCGTTGCCGGGATCGGTGTCCCAGAAGTACTCGCCCTGCTGGATGCCCGTCTGTGCCGTGGCCAGGCCACCGGCGATCAGGGAGAAGGCGAGGAGGAGGGAGCGGCTGTTCATCGCGGCGCCCATCAGCGGTCGTAGCTCAGGCCCTTCACACGCAGGGTGGACCCGCTGCGCACGTTGAAGGGGTGTCCGGTGAGCACCACCCGGGCGGCCCCGGTGTGCATCGGGTTGAAGTTGTCCAGCGTGTAGCTGCCGCCGTAGGCTCCGGCATCACCCGTGGTCAGGTCCAGGTCATAGAACACCGAGGCCGGGTTGCCGCCATCGATGCAGGCGCCAGGGGCGTTGAAGGTGCCGTCGGCGTTCAGCGTGATGGACTGGTTGATGGTGTTGTTGGCGGCGAAGGTGAAGCCCGTGCTCACCGGCGTGCTCACGTTGCTGGAGATGTGGTTGAAGTAGACGTTGATCTGCCCCTGGTTGCCGCTGTCGTTGTTGATGCCCCGGCTGGTGCCGCTCCAGGTGCGGGTCACCACGTTGTTCATGACCTCCCAGATGCTGCCGGCATTGGTGTTGGCCAGGTTGATGCCGTAGGTGGTGAACTGGCCGGTGTACGCGGTGACGGTGTTGTTCCAGATCAGGTTCTGCACGGCGCTGGTGTTGCCCTCGTACACCTCGATCCCCATCCATCCGTGCTGGATGTAGTTGTTCCGGATGTGCAGCACCTGGGCGGCGGTGTTGCAGTAGATGCCTTCGTAACCCACGATGCTCTTCACCTTGTTGCCAATGATGGCGCAGGTATCCAGCGGCAGGCTGGTGGAGTTGGTGCTGACCTCGATCCCCGGACCGCTCACCTGCGAACCATCGATGTCGCAGCCGACCACGTTGCCGAAGTTGATGTCCACCACGCCGTTCTCCAGGGTGCAGCCGATCACGTCCACCTGGAACGGGTCGTTGGTGATCTCGATGTTCCCGTTCACGAACCAGCTGTCGATCACGCGCACGGTGGTGCCGCGGGTGGTGCCCCCCGAGAAGCTCAGGATGTCCCCCGCCGTGTTATACATGCCCACGAAGGTGACGGTGCGGCCGGTGGCCCCGGTGATGGTGTAATCGCCCTGGACGTAGAAGAACTCGTCGTTGTCGTAGCTCAGGAACTCCAGGCTGGCCGTCACTTCGATGTTCTCGATCCAGGGGATGTTGCCCGCGCGGTTCTTGATGATGATCCGGTCACCGTCAACGGCCGCGTTCACGGCGGAGGTGATGTTGGGGTAGGCGGGAGGCTGACCGAACTCCTCCACGACGCGGTCGGTGGCCAGGAGGGGAAGGGTGGTGAACAGCGCCAGGGAGAGCAGGGTCGATCGCATGGTCCGGGTATTGGATGCGCCGAAGGTAGCAGCACGGTGAAGAAATGTCGTGCGCGATCGCTCGCCGTGGACCGGAAGGCGACGGGCTATCGCAGCAGCACCGAGGTCATCGTCAACGATCCGCCGAGCGGTTGGTCGTTGAAGAGCATGGGCTCCTCGTCCTTCTGCTGCAGGGCAAGGGCGTAGAGCACCGGGAGGTAATGTTCCGGCGTCGGGATGGCCAGTTGGAAGGCCTTGCCCAGGGCATGCGGGTCCTGCAGGCGGGCATGGTCGCCGGCCATGATCAGGGCGTTCATGCGGGTGCGCGCTTCGGCGGCCCAGTCGTAGGCGTAGGCGTCGTTCAGGTGGTCCCAGGCCACCATGCCCAGGTTGTGCACCAGGTTGCCACTGCCCACGATCAGGACGCCCCGGTCCCGCAATGGGGCCAGCTGCCTGCCCAGTTCATAGTGCTGCCGGGCGCTCAGGCCGCGGTCCAGGCTCAGCTGCACCACGGGCACATCGGCATCGGGGTACAGGTGCTTGATCACGGACCAGGCACCGTGGTCCAGGCCCCAGCTCTCATCAAGTTCCACCGGTGTGGGGGCCAGCAGGTCCTGGGTGGTGGCGGCGAGCTCCGGGCTTCCGGGTGCCGGGTACTGCACCTCGAAGAGCGCCTGCGGGAAGCCCCCGAAGTCGTGGATGGTGCGCGGCATGGCCATGGCCGTGACCCGTGTGCCGCGCGTTTCCCAGTGCGCGCTGATGCACAGGATGGCGTTGGGCCGGGGCAGTTCACTGCCGATCTTCCGGAATCCCTGCACGAACGTGTTCTCCTCGATCGCGTTCATGGGGCTGCCGTGCCCCAGGAAGAGCACGGGCATGCGCGGTGTGGGTGAGAAGCCCTCCGCGAGGCGGGCCAGGTCCTTCAAGTGCATGGCTGCTGCTGCTGCGGGGATCGCGGCCAGGGTGGTGAGGAACTTCCTGCGACGCATGGCCGTGGAGGAGCGATCAATGGGTGACGATGAGACGACCGTGGGCAAGCACCTGACCGCGTGCCGAGGCCCGCACAAGGTAAAGTCCGGAGGGCAACGCATCCGTGCTCACCATCAGGTGCGAGGCGGTCGGGTCCGTGCGTACCACGGAACGGACGTGCTGCCCGGTGGCGTCGAACAGGTCCAGGTCGGTGGTGCTCCCGGGTACGGGCACCCACGCCCGGTCGTTGGCGGGCTGGGGGTGGGGAAGCAGGACGCTCGCACCCCGTTCCGCGATGGCCAGGGTGCTGTCGGACACGCCGAAGGTGAAGGCCTGGAACACCGCGCCCGGGCCATCGGTGATCACCGAACCGGCATCGTTGCCCGTGCAGCTGCCAGTGGTGGTGGAGGGGCCGGCGGTCCATTGCGACCCGTTCCAGGCGGCGACCACCAGGGTGCTGCAGTCCACCAGGCCGCTCTGCGCAGCGTCCTCCCAGTACAGTTCCACCCGGGCATCATCGGTGGTCACGGCGCGTTCCAGGATCCAATGTTCCTGGTCGCTCACCGAGACCAATGACGGGCCCAGGTCCATGGTGTTGGTGAAGGCGCCATCCACATGGCGCGCGGTGAACTCGGTGTCCTGATCGTTGATCCCCGACACGGCGATGCGGCGCCAGGCACCGTTGGCACCGGTGGGGAACACGAAGTCGTCGTTCCCGATCTTCCGCATCGGTCCGTCCACATGGCTGCTCGCCGATCCGGGGGTGGACGTGGCGTTGTGCAGCACTTCCAGCATGGCGATGTCGGAGGTGTGCAGGACGCCGTTGTCGAGCACGAGCGCTCCGGCCACGGTGGTGGTGCCCACCGAAAGGTCGACGCCGGGCCCCGTATTGGCGATCCGCAGGCCATGGAAGTCCGTGCCGATCACCTGTTGGTTACCGCCGCCGATGAAGGCCACCGTGTTGTTGTCCGCATCGAACGTGCCTGCCCGCAGCCAATTGCCGCTCACCTGGAGCTCATCCGGACCCGTGTGTTGGAGGGAGGATTGGTTGTCCGTTTCCACGTCGTGCCAGCGGATCGTGCCGGACCCGCGGAGCTCCACCTGCCCGACCACCTGCTGATCGCCGCCGGTGCAATGGATCACGCCGTCGCACTCCACGGTGAGGGCATTGTCCATGACCCAGGTGCCGGAGCTCTGTTGAACGCTGTCCGTGGCATGGGCCAGGTCCAGCGCAGGGCCGTTCAGGATCAGATCGCCGCCCTTCACGTCGATGAAGAGGTCCACCGTGCTGCCGGCGGTGTTCATGGTGCTGCCGTTGATCTGGACGGTTCCGCCCTCCACCAACAGGCGGCCCTGGCCGCTTCCCGGGCTGGCACCCGCCCAGACCGCATCACCGTTCACCGTCAGGGTCCCGGCGATGAGCTGGTAGGTCGGTGTGCTGGGCAGCAGTTCCACGTCGAAGCCGAGTTCGCCCGTCACGTTCACCGCACCGTTCTGCTGTTCGAAGCGGCTCGGTACCACGCCGTCATCGCCCAGGGCCAGAACGGATTGCACGTTGATGGTGCCGTTGGCCAGCACGAAGGCCCCGCCTCCCTCCATGATCAACCGGTCGCTGTTCAGCGTTCCCGAGTTCATCGTCACTTCGGCCTCGCTGCCCACGATCAGGCGGTCGGCCACGGTGAGCGCACCCTGGAGCGTGACCTGAGCACCGTTCTCGATGAAGAGGCGGTCCGGAATGAAGACGCTGTTCCCCGAAAGCACCGGAGAGGCCTGGGCGCCGGTGTAGAACGAGGGGTCGATGGTCACGTTCTCGCCACCGAGCGGCCAATCGCTCCAGTTGGCGGGGTCGTTCCAGTTGTCGTCGATGGTCCCCAGCCACTCCTGGGCCTGTGCGGGTCGCAGCAGGAGCAGGGCAAGGGTCGCGGTCAGCAGGTGGGATGCGTTCATGTCGGTTCCGTTCGGTATCCTGCGAAGTACAGGAACCTGACCCTGCACACCGAAACGCGGGTGACGGAACGGGAAGAACGACCGACGAACGGGTACGGGACGATGGTCACAGGACCCCCATCGGCACGCGCTGGCCTTTCCGGCCGTTGCACTTGTAGGCGGTCCTTCCTGCGGAACAGGAGGCCAGCAGGAGCAGGGCTGCCAG